>Ga0351863_10008_pt1 | contig 97286 bp, 74 predicted proteins | sample TotcelHFGM3001L8_FD_206777 | JGI IMG/M metagenome (GOLD analysis project Ga0351863, IMG submission 206777) | Enriched cells from coal bed in the Powder River Basin, Montana, United States - Total cells FGM rep2 HSBNCT.FGM.300.1.L8 ... | reverse complement strand
TCGTCGTCGTCGTATAGGCCATGAGGCTGTTTCTGCAACTGACAACATTGCCCGCAGACACAGAAGACCTGGTTGAGATCATCGACACGGCCGGAGACTTCTTGATCAATCAGGATGACGCCGAGCACGCTGGGCAGTTGTATGCCGCCGCCGCTCGTGCGTATCCGAACGTCGCTGCTGCGTCGGCCTGGGATCTTGCCTCGCGAAAGCCAGACAGTTCGAGGAGTCCGTTGAGCAACATCGGCGGGCGGTTGAGTTGGAACCGAAGAACCACTTGCACTTGAACGATTTCGGCTACAGCCTGCTGCAGGCCGGCCGTTTTGACGAGGCCGAATAGGTGTTGCAACGTGCGGTAGAACTTGCCCCGCCCAATTATGCTCGAGCCAAGGCGAATCTCGATCACCTTCGAAAGGTCCGAAGCGAGCCCCAATTGATGAATTGCGTGGTGCCCGCAGCCATTTCCCACCCGTGTGACCACGCCCACTGCGGTTTCGGCCAGATGGCAGACGGCGATTCACATGGAAAAATCTGTCCACGTGGGCGATCGCCGGATGGCCGATGGCATTGGAAGCGGATAAGGCGTGGGCCTCGCCAGTTGGCCGGGGTGGCACTGGGGTAGATTCCAGACGAGAACGAGATAGAATTCCGGTTTGCCTGTCTCGATCTGGTCGATTTCATGAAGCTTGGGGCCTAGTCACGCATACGTCAATTGGGAGTCCAGCATGAACGCGAAAGATGCAATCCGCTCGTCCGCTAACCTGAGCACGACCGTCCTGAAGGCCTACCTCAGCGATCTCGATGACGCAGATCTCATGTGTCGGCCGGGCAAGGAGTGCAACCATCTGGCCTGGCAATTGGGCCACTTGATCTCCTCAGAAGTTCATCTCCTGAACTGTGTCGCTCCTGGACAGGGGACCGAGCTGCCTCCCGGCTTTGCGGATGCGCACTCGAAAGCGTCTGCCAGCAGTGACGATCCAGCAGGTTTTCACGTCAAGCAGACGTACGTGGGACTGTTTGATGAAGTTCGAGCAGCGTCACTGGCTGCCCTTGAAGCGTTTGCGCAATCGGACCTCGATAAACCAGCGCCGGAAGACTTCCGCGGTTTCTGCCCGACAATGGGCGATATGTTCGTGCTGCTCGCCACGCACCCCATGATGCACGCTGGCCAATTCGTCGTCGTTCGACGACAGCTCGGCAAACCGATCTTGATATAAGGCCAACCAGATGGGCGTCGGGACTTTTAGCTTCTCCATGCGGAGCCCCGGTGGCCTCGGATCAGCGATGCCGGTGCATGGACGCGACTTCCGTCCTTGAACGGGATGCCGGCGAACGGCGGGCAGCGGACGGCCGATGGAAGAGGGCAACCAATGTGGCGACGCTCACAGACTCTATCCAGAACCAGCGGGCCACGCTCGTGGAAGGGATTACTGCTACGACAGCCAACGATATCAGCCCCCCCCAAAAAAAATCACGCACGCTTGCCGAAAGGACACGTTTTCTCCGCCCCCTTGCCGATCTGCTGCGCATGTGCGATCGTAGTAGCGGTTGAGGCACACCCGTAGGAACCCCGCCCATGTCCGAGCTGATCCCTCGTTATCTGATCCCCTTTCATCCCAAGGAGATGCCGCACTTCTTTACGGATGTCTTGATCGTCGGCAGCGGCTTGGCGGGCCTGCGGGCGGCGATCGCCGTGGATCCCGCCTTGACGGTGCTGATCGTCACCAAGGACCGGGTGGACGAATCGAACAGCGCCTATGCCCAAGGTGGAATCGCCGGGGTCATGAATCCGGAGGACCGCTTCGAAAACCACGTGGCCGATACGCTGAAGGCGGGCGGAGAACTGTGCGACCCGCAGGTCGTGGAGATGGTGGTCCAGGAGGGACCCCAGCGGATCCGTGAACTGATGCAGTGGGGCACCCAATTCGACACCCAATCAGGCGAGATAGTCCTAGGACGAGAGGGGGGGCACAGCCATTATCGCATCGTCCATGCTTTGGGGGATGCGACCGGCAAGGAAGTCATCCGGGCGATGATCGCCTGGACCCGCAAACTGCGCCATGTCCGGCTCTGGGAAAATACCTTTACGCTCGATTTGCTGACCCACGCGGGCACTTGCCGCGGGGCGCTGATCGCGGACCAGAAGCACGGCCGGATGCTGGTCTGGGCCAAACAGACGATTCTCTGCACCGGCGGCGCGGGGCAACTGTATCGCGAATCGACCAATCCGTCGGTGGCGACGGCCGATGGGCACGCGGTGGCTTTTCGGGCGGGCGCCGAATTGCGGGACATGGAGTTCATGCAGTTTCACCCGACGGTGCTGTACATCGCCGGCAGCAGCCGCAGCCTGATCACCGAGGCCATTCGCGGCGAGGGCGCTTACCTGGTCGATCGTAGCGGCTATCGCTTTATGCTCGATTATGACGAGCGGGCCGAACTGGCGCCGCGCGACGTCGTCTCCCAGGCGATTGTCAGCCAGATGGAGAAGACTCGGCATCCGTGCGTCTACCTGGACCTCAGTCATCTCGACCCGCGGTTCGTGCGCAGCCGTTTCCCTGGAATCAACGATACGTGTGGTGAGTTCGGGATCGACATCACCAAGGACCGGATCCCGGTGCGGCCCGGAGCCCACTACATGGTCGGCGGCGTGACGGTTGACTTGGAGGGCCGCACGACGGTGCCGGGATTGTGGGCGGCAGGCGAGGTGACGTCCACCGGGCTGCACGGCGCCAACCGGTTGGCTTCGAACAGTCTTCTCGAAAGCATGGTTTACGGGGCGCACGCCGGGATGGGCGCGTCGCGGGCGGCAAGCCAGACGGACGACGACTTTCACGCCTTGCCGCTGGAGAACCTGGCGGTGGAAGAGCCGAGCGAGCGGTTGGACTTGGAAGACATCCGCAATTCGCTCAAGAGCCTGATGTGGCGGAGCGTCGGCGTCCGCCGCTGCAAGCCGGATCTGGTCGAAGCGCTGAACACGATTGCCACTTGGCAGCGGTACGTGCTGTTCCGCCAGTTCGTCGAGCCGGCTGGCTGGGAGTTGCAGAACATGCTCGCCGTCGCGCGGGTCATCACTCAAGCCGCCTTGCAGCGGGAGGAATCGCGCGGCGTCCACTACCGCACGGACGTTCCCCAGATGGACGACGAGCACTGGAAGAAACGCATTGCTTTCCGCCGCTCGCCATAATGGGGGCGAGGCGGTGAGGATCGAAATCCAAATTCGAGACGCAAGGAGTGAAGCATGATTCGTTCATTCGGCCGCCGGGCGGCGGCCCTGAGTGTGCTGCTGGTTTCCCTGGCAAGTATGGCGCTGGTGAACGTCGTGCCGGTGAACGTGGCGCGGGCCGACGTGATATTGCCCAGCGTCTTCTCCGACCACATGGTATTGCAGCGGCAGGTTTCCATCCCGGTTTGGGGCTGGGCGGATCCCGGCGAGCAGGTGACGGTGACGCTGGGCGACCAACAGGCCACGGCGACAGCCGGCGCGGACGGCAAATGGGCGGTGACCCTGGGCGGGTGCGCGGGCGGCGGTCCGCTGGTGCTGGTCGCCAAGGGGAACAATACCGTTCAGGTCGAGAATGTCCTGGTCGGCGAGGTGTGGCTGTGCTCCGGCCAGTCGAATATGGCCATGTCGGTTTCGCGATCGGCCGACTTTGCCGCCGAGCAAACGGCCGCCGATTATCCTCAAATCCGCATGTTCACGGTGAATCGGGCCACGGCCGAGACGCCCCAGGACCAGTGCCAAGGAACGTGGCAGGTCTGCACACCGGAGACGGTGGGCGGATTTTCGGCGACGGCATACTTTTTCGGCCGCGAATTGCATCAGCAACTGCAGGTTCCCATCGGCCTGATCAACTCGTCGTGGGGCGGAACGCCGGTCCAGGCGTGGACGGCCCTGGCCGCGCAGGAAGCGTTGCCGGAACTGCGGCCGATGCTGGACAGTTGGGACCAGCAGATCGCGAACTACAACGCCGAGACGGCCACAACGCGGTACGAAAAACAACTGGCCGCCTGGCAGGACCAAGCGAAGCAGGCCAAGCAGTCTGGCAAAGAGTCGCCGCGGCGGCCGCAAGCTCCGGTCGATCCGCGTCAGAGCCCGCACCGCCCGGCAAGCCTGTACAACGGGATGATCGAGCCGCTGGCACCATTCGCCCTGCGCGGCGCCATCTGGTATCAGGGCGAGAGCAATGCGGGCGGCTCGGCCGCGGGATTGTATGGACTGCAGCTGCGCACGATGATCGCCAACTGGCGGCAGCGGTGGGGCCAAGGCGAATTCCCGTTCCTGTGGGTGCAGCTGCCCAATTTCCGGGCCGCTCAGCAGGCGCCGGTCGAAACCAGCGGCTGGGTGATCGTTCAAGAGCAGATGCGTAAAACGCTCGCCGTGCCGAACACCGGCATGGCGATTACGATCGACGTCGGTGAAGCGGATGACATCCACCCGAAAAACAAACAGGACGTCGGTAAACGTTTGGCTCTGTGGGCCTTGGGCACGACCTATGGAAAGCAACTTGTGCACAGCGGGCCGCTGAGCCAGTCGATGTCCGTCCAGGACGGCAAGATCGCCGTCCGCTTCGAGCACGTCGGCGAGGGATTGAAGACGATCGGCGAGGTGGTGAAGGGGTTTGCCATCGCCGGCGAAGATCGCCAATTCGTGTTTGCCGAAGCGCGGATCGCAGGCCCGGACACCGTGGTCGTCTCCAGCCCCGACGTCGCTCGGCCGGTCGCCGTCCGATACGCCTGGGCTGCCAACCCCGACGCGAACCTGTTCAACAGCGCCGGCCTGCCGGCCTCGCCGTTTCGCACGGATGATTGGGAAACTCCCTAGCCGCACGGCGACTTGTCGCCGCTTTTCGGAAATTCCCAAGCGGTGCCCTGCCGCACTCCAAGAGCCCCGCGCGGCGACAAGACGCCGTATTCCAATTCCAAGAGCATCAACTTTCTTCAACCAAGGAATAAACGATGAAACGACACAATTCTCAAACTTTGCATGATCTCACGCTGGACCGCCGGACGTGGCTGGCTGCGACCGCCGGTGCGGCCGCCGCGGTCGCTTGGCCGTGGAGTTTTTCGGCCGCCGCGGCCGAGTTGAAGGGCCGCATCAACCAGTCGGTCTGCTTGTGGTGCTACAACGGCTATCTCAAAAAGGCAGGCCTGACGCTGGACGATTTTGCCGCCGCGTGCGCCAAGCTGGGCTTGAAGTCGATCGAGTTGACCGGCCCCGGCGAGTGGCCGGTGCTGAAGAAACACGGCTTGATCTGCGCCATGGTGCCCAGCCACGGGATCGGCAAAGGTCTCAACCGCGTGGAAAATCACGAGGAATGCCTGGCCCGCGTGCGCAAGAGCATCGACGATGCCGCCGACGCCGGCTTTCCGAACGTGATCACGTTTTCCGGCAATCGCGAGGGGCTGGATGACGAAGAGGGCCTAAAGAACTGCGTGATCGGGCTGAAGCAGATCGCGCCGTACGCCGAACAGAAGAAGATCACCATCTGTCTGGAGTTCCTCAACTCGATCAACCACAAGGACTACATGGCGGACACGACCAAGTGGTGCGTCCAGATGGTTCAGCAGGTCGGCTCGCCGCGCGTCAAGGTGCTCTACGACATCTATCATGCCGGGATGATGAAGGAAGACGTGTTGGCGGATATCAAGAACCATCACGACTGTTGGGGCCACTATCACACCGGCGGCTTGCCCGGCCGCAACGAGATCGACGAGACTCAAACGCTGGACTACGCCGCACTGATGCGAGCCATCGTGGACAGCGGGTACGAAGCTTACGTGGGCCAGGAGTTCATCCCCAAACGCCCCGAAGCGCTGGCCAGCCTGGAACAGGCCGTGCGGATCTGCGACGTGTGAGGCCGCGGCTTGAACCTGGCGTGTTCAGCTTGTTTGATTTCGCCTTGAATTGATGTTTTCCCTGGAGTGCCTTGACTCGGCACCGTTCCGGTTTGCTTTGAGGCCACTGGGTTTACCCCAGGGGGGAGCTTTACCATCCGCCCAGAAAATAAACTTAGGTAAACCCGGTGGCGGCCAGCTGAACACCGCCGTCCGTCGAGAAGCTTTCCTTAGCCCCAAACGCGAATTTGCTACCAGTGTCAGGGCATAAAAAAGGCTGGCAGTCCTTAGCCGCAACTTCCTCTTTCGTAACAAGATGCGAGAGACAGGACTTGAACCTGCACGGGTTGCCCCACTGGATCCTAAGTCCAGCGCGTCTGCCAATTCCGCCACTCTCGCTCGTGTTCAATTCATCCGTTCACGATTGATTCGCTTCCGCCGGGAATTGAATATTGTGGTATTTATCCAACGCGATGGCAAGCCGCCGACAAGAACGACCAGAGCGGTTTGATCAGAGCCGTCCGACCCGAGGGAACGGCAATGACGTTCCCGCAGAATTGAATATCCTTCGACAAGCGATCAAGGAGACGCGGAAAATGAAAGCAACGATGTGGGGCTGCCTGGTCTGGGCGGCGACGCTGGGTTACGGCGCAGAGCAGGACGCAGCGATGAGCGATGCGTATTGGAAGATCTGGAATCCCGAGGTCCAGGCGCGGATCGATCGCGACATCGCGCAGCATCGCCAGGCCGACGGGAGCTTTGCGGTCGCCGGCTTGACGGGGGGAACGGAAGTCCAAGTCGAGCAACTGACGCACGACTTTTTCTTCGGCGCAAACATCTTCAACTTTGACCAGTTGGGTACCTCGGAGTACAACCGCAAATACAAGCAGTTGTTCGGCACGCTCTTCAACTCGGCCACCATCCCGTTCTACTGGAAGAAGTTCGAGATGGAACCGGACCACCCGCGTTTCCGGGCCGAAGAACGGGACAGCGAAGAGTATTGGAACGCGGCGGCCGAGCCCAAGCGGGAGCCGCATTGGCGGCGACCGGCCACGGATCCGATTGTGGCTTTCTGCGCGAGCCAGGGGATTCGCCTGCACGGCCACCCCGATTGTTTGGGGGAACCGCACGTGGCATCATCCCGAGTGGCTGTTCGACCAGTTTTGCCCGGCGGGCGAGAAAGAGGCGATTCTGCGGCTGGGCAAGGAGGGGCTCGCCAAGTTGACGCCCGCGGAAATTGCCGAACTGGCGCCGGTGTTCACCCGCGAGCTGCGGCAACTGTTCCACAAACGCGTGGTTGAGCTGGCCGAGCATTACGGTGACCGCATCCACAGCTGGGACGTGGTCAACGAGAGCGCGACCGATTACGCGCGCGGCGCCATGATCCCCGGCGACGCCCTTTGCAAGAGCCACTACGGGTTGATGCCGGGCGATTACACGTACCACGCTTTCCAGGCAGCCGGCCGCGTGTTTCCCTCGAGCGTGGTGTTGAACATCAACGATTACTTGAACAACGAGAAGTATGCGGAGCAGGCGAAAGATCTGCTTGCCCGAGGATGCCGCATCGACGTCTTGGGGTCGCAAATGCATCTGTTCAATCCTCAGCAGTGCCTGGATATCGCCGACGGCAAACCGCTCCTCACGCCGGATTCGATCCGGCGGCAGATGGAGATCCTCGCCGCGGCGGGACTGCCGATCCATCTTAGCGAAATCACCATTACGTCGCCCGGCAGCGACGAGCGTGGCAAGGCGATCCAGGCAGTCATCGCGCGGAACCTGTACCGGCTGTGGTTCAGCATCAAGCCGATGATGGGGATTACCTGGTGGAACGTGATCGACGACTGCGGCGCACCCGGCGAGCCGGCCATCTCCGGCCTGTTCTTGCGCGACATGCAGCCCAAGCCGTCCTTCCACGCACTGCACGACTTGATCAACCACCAGTGGAAGACGCGCACCACGGTCCGCGCGGGGGCGAACGGCACCGTCGCCTTTCGCGGCTTCCGCGGCCGTTACCGCCTCAGCTGGAACGACGCCGACAGCAACACGCGGCAGGCCGAGGTGCATCTGGGAGGCGGTCGCGGACTTCAGGCCCCTGTCGAGCTTGCTCGGTAGAGCGCCTGATTCTGCACTAGAGCCGGCGTCCCAACCACCCTCCTCATTCCCCCGCCGCCGCGAAGCGGCGGCGGGGGAATGAGGGGATGCTTCGTTCGGAGGAGCGGTGATGATGCGTCAGTGGATGAAATAGTTGTGGTATCCTACGCACTCGAACAGATCCAGCGGATGCTCGCGGCGGGCGATACCGTGGCCGGTGTCCCAGAAGGCTTTGTCCTTGGCCCGCTGGCGGTTGCGCACTTGCTGGGCCTTGTAAATCGCGTTTGCTTCGCGCCAGACGTCCGGGTTCGTGCGGAGATCCAGGACATTGATCGGCCGCCCGTCTTGGCGAGCGAAGATCAGCCCCTCGGTCTGGTCGACCAGCACCCATTTCCCATCCACGTAGACCTCGGTTACGACATGGGCGATCTTGCTGTCGCGCGACTGAGCGAAGACCACACGCGAGGGAAGCCCGGCGATCTGAGTCAAGGCGACCAGCACCCGCGCCTGCTCGTTGCACCAGCCGTGGCCCGACCGAAGCAGTTCCTCTTCCGTCAGCGCACGGTTCGGAGCGCCGTTGTAACCCAGCAGGATGTAGTGCGGCATCCGCTGGACGATCACGTCCACACACGCGCGCAGGCGATCCATCGCCGGTGCGTCCGCTGTGGTCTGTTCCCAAACGATCTTCTCCAGGATCGGACGCGAGCCCTCCTTGTAGAAAACCCGAGGGTAGGTGAAAGAGCGGTAGAACCAGGCCAGATCGAGCCCGTCAGAGTCCGTGTAGTTCAGGGCCTGCTCCAAATCGATGCCCGCCACCGGCGGCACGAAACGTTGACGGATGTCCCGCGCGCTCATGGTCTCCGCTACTGGCGGCAGTTCGCGCGCCGGTTCCACCTGCGGCGCGTCGGGTTCGGCGGCGACTGAGGAACCGCGGTACTCGGGCAGGAGGAACGCAATACAGAAAAATTGAACGAGGATCGCGATACGTCCGACCATGCGTGAGTTTCCTTTATGTTAAATCGTTGACACAGACGCCGCTTACTGCGAAGTTGGTGCCTGGAACGGCCTGCGGAACATGCGCCGAAATGGTGCTCGCCGTTGGCTCGCAGCGCAAGCGTATTTTCCCCGCCAGCAGCGTGTCCGACAAGTCCACATCCCATTCCAATGCGCTGCGGTCAAAATGCGACGTAGGCAGTATGCCCACCGCCTTCCCACAACCCTCAACATTCGGATTGATTGGATGTCCCTGATGATACACCGAATCCTGTCTTGGCTTTCTGTCTTTGTCGGTCTGGGATCCTCGGTCGCGCTCGGGGGCGACGCCGCCGTACAGATCGTCTTTCGCCAAGCCGATGGCGCGACGGAAACAAGAGCCGTCACGCTGGTTGCCGACGGAGTTGTCCAACACCTGCGTGTCTCCAAGCAGGCCATCCCCGCAGGGACGCGGCACGTCGAAGTGCATCACCCGATCGCAACGGCCAAGGCGGGGGAAGACGGCTTCTACGTCCTCAGCAACGGGATGTATGGCACCTTTCGAGAACGCCCGGATGCCGCGTACCGAAATCCGCATGTGGTGCCCGTGTTCGGCGTCAGCACGCCACGCGGCGCGATGACCGTCATCGCCACGGGACTGCGTTACGAGGCTTTTCAAATGGTCGACCTGAAAGACGGTATCTACGCGGATCTAGCCAAGGTATATCGCCGATTCCAGATCGAGCGAGGGGTCGTCCGGCCGCTGAAAGATCGCATCCGAGGCAATAATAGCAGGTCCGATTTCTGCTGCTCACCAGCTGAAGCTTGTGGCAGACAGGGAGCCGACGAAAGTTCGGCTAACCAGATCCTCGGCGGCCTGAGCAGCGAGGGGAAGGAGACGATCCGCGAGGCGCTGGTCAACATGTGCGGACGCCCCTTTGCTGGCTGGATGGCGCGCCGCGATATTGGTACGATGAGCGGTGTGTCCGCGGCTTTTGTTCAAGACAGAATACGTGCAACGCATGAAGCTGAGCGTCCCCGCCAATTACGATCTGGAACTCGTGCCGGCGCTCGCCCGGTATCCGGTGGCCGAGGTCTATGGCAAGCTGCCGGGCGACCTGGTGGGCGGCGGTCGGCCCAGTTACCTGGGGACGCCACTGAGCAAGCGGGCGCTGGGGCGCTATGTGGCCGCGCTGCAGCAGCACGGGATCGCCTTCAATTACCTGTTCAATAGCTCGTGCCAGGGAAACCGCGAGTGGACGCGTTCATGGCAGAAGCGGTTCATGAGGCTGCTCGATTCGCTCGGCGACCTCGGTATCCGGCACGTGACGGTCTCCACGCCGTTTCTGCTGGAGGCCATCAAGGCCCGCCGGCCCGAGTACACCGTCAAGGTGGGCATCTACGCTCAGGTGGATACGCCGCGCCGGGCACGATTCTGGGAAGATTTGGGAGCCGACGCGATCAATCTGGAGAGCTTCTCGATCAATCGAGACTTTCCTCGCCTGGCTGCCATTCGCGACGCGGTGCGCTGTGATCTGCAACTGATCGCCAACCACTGCTGTCTGCCAAATTGTGCCCTCCAAAATTATCACCAAAACGGCTTCGCTCACAGCTCGGACGGCTCCCGAACGTTGTTTATCGACTATTGTTTTCTGCGTTGCTCGCAGATGCGGCTGGAGGATCCTTCGCTGTTTGTCAAATCAGCTTGGATCCGGCCCGAGGACCTCGCGCGGTACGAAGCGCTGGGCTACACGACGTTCAAGCTGATCGAGCGGGGGATGCCGTCGGCCGAGCTGCTCAAACGGGTGGCTGCGTACAGTGCGCGTCGGTTCGACGGCAACCTGGCCGAACTGCTGTTGCCTTATTGTTTCGAGCAGCCGGTCCGCCGCTCGCGATTCTGGATCCTGCGTTACTTCTTCAAACCCTTCCAGCTGGCGCCTCACAAGCTCTGGGGCTTGCTGGAATTGGTCCGCAGCCAGGGCATGCTGTTTCCCCGGCAGCAACTTCCCATCCACATCGACGCGGCGCAGATTCCCGATGGTTTTTTGGATGGGTTCGTGAGCCGCGATTGCGCCGCGACCGACTGCGGTTCTTGCGGCTATTGCGAGGCGATCAGTCGCCGGGCCGTAGACATCGAGCCCGAGTTTCGCGACACGTCGCTGGAGCGGTTTCGCGCCCTCCACGGTGCGATGACGACTGGCCGGTTGTGGTGACGCGCTGTCGCGGGGTCACATTTCAAGAACTCGGTGCCCTACTCCAGCAGCACCGCCTCGGCCACTAATCCCGGCCCGAATCCCAAGGCCAGGCAAGGCCGCCGGGCCTCTTGTTGCTGCAATCGTTGGAGGATAAACAGCACCGTCGGCGAGGACATGTTGCCACACTCGGCCAGGATCTCGGCCGAGGTTGCCAACGTTGTCTCCGGCAATCCCAGCGCCCGGGCGACGCTGGTCAAGATTCGCGGCCCTCCCGGATGCACGGCCCACGAGTTGAGATCCTCCAGACGCCGCCCGCGCGACGCCAACCAGCTCTCGAGCCAGGGCCGCAGGTGAGCGGCGATTAAGTCGGGGACTCGCGGCGAGAGGGTCATTTGAAAACCATGATTGCCGATCCGCCACGTCATGCCGTCTTCGGCATCGGGCATCAGGCAAGAGCCGGAGGCAACCACCCGCCAGGCGTCGTCGCCGCCGCCCGGTGATCTGCCGACCAGCGCGGCGGCACCGTCGGCGAACAAGGCGTTGGCCACCAAAGTGTCAGGATCGCAGCCATAGCGGAAATGCAAACTGCAAAGTTCTGCGGCGCACACCAGCACGACGGCCGCCGGATCGGCATCGACCCAGGCCTGTGCCGCGCGGAGGGCGTTCAGCGTCCCGTGACAGCCCATGAATCCGACGTGCAGTCGGCCTACCGTGGGCGGCAGGCCCAGCCGCTTGATCAAGCCGATGTCCAGGCCGGGCGCAAAGAACCCCGTGCAAGAGACCGTCACCAGATGCGTGACCGCGGCGGGCGGAACCGCGGCGTTGTCGAGCGCCTGTTCGGCAGCCGCTCCGGCCAAAGGCAAGACCTCTTCCGCATAGCGTTGCATCCGCGCCGCGGTGGTCGGGCCGTCATCCTGCGGGCCGCCGGCGGGCCAGTAGAACGATTGGCGAGGCACAGAGCCAGGAGCGTCAAGGATCACACTTCCGCGCGTCCGGACTTGCGTGCGCCGAAACAGGGCGGACAAACCACGCGCATCCCGCTCGCCGCGCAGAAACGTCTGGGCGATCTCGGCTGCAGCCTGCTGGTCAATTGCCTGAGGCGGCCGGGCGGTGGCCAAACCGTAAATCGCAAGACTCATGGGTCAGATCCTTCTTGGTTCGGGGGAAGGTCGGTTGACCGTGTCCATTCGAGCAGCATGCGGCAGGGCCATCGTCGCGAAACGTTGCACCCCACCAGTCCGGCGGCCGTAGCAAGATCCCGGGCTTCCTCCAGCGTAAAAGCGGCCCGCACCGAGCGTGGTCCGTCACCCCAGACTACGGAGGACGTGGTCACCAGCCGGGTGGCAACATAGACCGCCATCAGCCCCAGCCGACTCCGCACCAGATCGTTGACCAGGACCAGATGCCGGGCGGCGGCCGCCATTTTCGTCAGCAGCGTCACCGCTTCGGCACGGTCCAGGTGGTGGAGAAACAGCGAACTGACCACGACGTCGAAATTACGGGGCAGTTCGTCGTCCAAAGCATCCAGTTCCACAAACCGCACTGCCGCGTCTGCGTGCCGGGCACGGGTCCGCGCGAACTCGACGGCCCGGGGGCTGACGTCGGCGCCACAGATCTCCAGGTCCACGCCCGCTCGCCGCGCGCGGCGCCACAGTCGCAAGGGAACATCCCCGCCGCCAGTGGCCAAGTCGAGAACCGACAGCGGCCGGCGGAGTTGGGAAGCGAGTTCGGCGATCGGTGGCCAAACCAGCCCCACGCTGCCGCTGAGCCAGTTGAGCCGGGCTAATCCTGTCAAGGCTTGCTCATGAAGCCGCTGATCCAGTTCGGGTCGGTCCATGACTTCGCCTTCCCGGACCCGGTCTGGAACCCTGCCAATTTGCTGCACCAGAATGCATCCTTCAAAAAGCGGCGGGCCGACAATGGCAAAGCCGCCCTGGCCGTGAGTCAAGTTCTGCTTTCGCAACGAGTTCGTAGAGTACCATAATCCCTAATCCTTCGTGTAATCTTTCATCTAATCTTTCAACTAATCTCCCCCCCGCTCTTGCGCAGGATGCACGCACGAACCTGGCTAGTTTCTTCTCTGATGGCAGCAACTGGGAACTTGATTCGACCCTTGCCGCCCCCATTACGAACCGTAAAATTTTAACGGCGACGAGCCGTCCTAACGAATCGCATGGCGGCTCGGCGACGGGTCGAAAGGTCGTTCGAGACAGGGCGCCGGGCGACTTGGCTGTGCTGGACCATTCGTTGACGAGGAGACCGACGTGATCGAGTACCCGCATGGTGTTCGGGCACGGCGGTTTTTTGTTGCGCAAATATATTTTCGTTCTACGCGCAGTGGAACGATTTTTGGAGGAGACGAAGGTGGAAGCGAAAGCAAACATCGACGAACCCGAGCGGAATCCCGATCCTCTTACGAATGAACCGGGCGCGCACCCGATCGGTGCCGGGGTCGGTGCCGCAACCGGCGGCGTGGCTGGAATCGGAGCAGCCGCTGTCGCCGGGGCGGCGCTGGGAACCGCGGTCGGTCCGGTTGGTGCAACGCTTGGGGCCGTGGTGGGTGCTGTTGCGGGCGGCTTGGCCGGAAAGGAGATTGCGGAGCAGATCGACCCCGCCGTCGACGAGGCAGATGGGGACGAAAGAACGACAACTTGCGATTGAACTCTGCAGTGTCGACGGTTGCTGCCTCTTGCCGCTCCTGGCTCGAGCCCTAGAATCCAATAATTCCTTGGTGGCCGGCTGCCGTCACCCGTCGATCGACGGAAGCTGGTCAAGACGCTCTTAGCGTTCCTGTTGTTCTTGGACGACAAGGCTTTTTGGAAAGTGCGAAGTCATGCAAATTCAAGTCAATACGGACAATCACACCGCCGGTAGCGCACAGTTGACACGACGCGTCGAGACGGTGGTCGAGGACGCCTTCGGCCGGTTCGGCGATCGGCTGACTCGTGTGGAAGTTCACTTTGCCGACGAGAACAGCCGACACAAGACGGGCGATGATGATAAGCGTTGTGTGATGGAGGCGCGGCTGGCTGGACTCCAGCCGATCACGGTGAGCGCTAACGGTTCGTCTCCGGATCAAGCTCTCGACGGGGCTGTTAGCAAACTTAAGACGGCCCTCACACGCACCCTCTCGCGGCTGGATCAGCCGAAGGGCCGCATGTCCTACGCCGGAGATCAGTCGTAAGGCGAGCCTAACGGCAGTGGCCAGACCTGCGGGATCGCCGTCATGAGGTTGAGAAGGCCGTTCTGAACAGTTGTCGAGAGGCCCTCCCGCGCGGTTGTGGCCGGCGTAGCCGAGGTTCGTCCGCTAGCTGTCGATCTTTGCCTTTTTCCCGGTTGTGATTGTTTTTGACAGGTAGGGGAACGAGATCGCCGCTCCAATCGCGCCGGTCGCCGCTCCACATGCCAGCAGCAGCGGCCAAGCGAAGCCTACCAGGATCTGAAGCCCGCCCGCCCAGATCCAATACCGGCCGCAACGGTGATAGGCCTGCGAGGCCGGTAGCTGAGTGATGTTCTCCAGCCCCGCGTCTTGGAACAACTTCCGGAAACCACTTCGGCTCAACGCATTGACCTGCGGAGTCAGGGGAGTCTCGATCAGGTTCCAGACCTTGTTACCCGCGATCGGAAAGGGTAGCACATGGCCCGTAATATCGGCGATATAGACATGCCCTCCCGGCTTCAAAACCCGCACCATTTCCTGCAGGGCTTTCATTTGGTCCGGAAAATGATGAAACGCGTTCATGGCCGTGACGTGATCGAACGTGCCCTCTTCGAACGGCAAGCAATCGGCGCTTCCCACATGGAACTCGAGATTGGGGATGTCGCTGGCGAGGCTCCGGGCCTGCTCGATCATTTTCTCGGACATGTCCAGACCCGCCAATCTTCCGGAAGGGGCGAGCGCCGCCATGGAACGCAGCGCTTTGCCCGTGCCGCAAGCCACGTCCAAGATGTTATCCGCGGCCTGTGGATCAACGGCTCGGATCACTTCCCGATGCACCGTCGTGAACCAGCGTTTCAGCGGGCCTTCGTCGTAGGTTTTCGCCCAACGGGAGAAATAGGCTACCGTTTTCTCTTGTTTGTCGCCGCTCATAGACGCTTGCCTCATCCTTCGCTGTCGGCGTTGCTCGCCAGCCGGGCGAAGATCGCTTCGGCGCGCTGCTTGTTGACGATCCCACAGACACACGGTTTGGCAATGTCCGCGGCCGCTTTCTGAGGGGTTAATTTACCCTTTCGAATCCGCTCCACCAGGTGCTTCACCCGCGCTGACGCGACCAAGCCGTGACCGCACATGGTAATCAGCGACAACTCGTCTTCGGAAGGCAAGTTTTCGACGGTGCCAAACACGTCGAGGCTGTGCAAATAGGTGTGCTCAACGAGCCCGGCCTGCTGGCAGCAGGCATGGATATCCTCGGGCAAACCGGATAACACAATCGAGACGGGCCACCGCTTTTTTTTGTTCCTGCCGCGCCAATCGCCGGCAAGGTCCTCGATCAGCTCCTTAACCGCGTCGATGTCCGTATAAACGGCGCTCAAGCCCGAACGGGTGTGCGCCAAGATCCACAACACGACATGATTTGCAGCGCCGGGACGATACTTGTGCAGCCATTTCAACAGCTTTTGGCTTGCGCCCAGGTTGGGAATGGTGATCTCCGTGAAATCCCGAAAGATGAAATTGTCCGGCGCATGGGCGAGCATCTTCCTGGCCAGCTGGCACATCGCGGACTTGATGCCCCGTTTCTTGAACGCTGAACGGGGAATCATCCCGATGATGCACAACTCTTTGCAGGCACCCGACGGATCCAGTCCGCGCCGTTGCGACGAATGGGTCATGAACTCGCCTCCAGTATCCCGCGCGCCATGCCGAGGTTGACTTTGACCTGGGGAATGCTGTGGATTTCGGGACCAAATACCTCCTGGAGCCGAGGCTTTCCCGCCTTGTCCGCACGCACCGCCACGCAGACACTGAACACCGTCCGTATTTCTTGATCCAGTTCGCGAATCAGCCTCAGGACTTCGCCGGCAGCCGCCTCTGGGACGATGAACTCGACCAAGCAGGAGATGGCTTTTTCCCGCAGGATCTCCGGCTTGAGCGAGCCCACGGCCGGGTCCACAACCCACGAATGGACGGGATTGCTGGACGGCAGACGGTAGCCACGAGTGGCGAACTTCTTGACCACCCGCTCCACGTCGTCCATCCGTGTTCCCAGGACGGGGCGGCCTAATTCGATGATGACGCCGATTTCCCCTTCCCGGTACGTATCCTGGCTGTCGTTGGTTTTCGTCTCCTCGGTGCCCCGGCCGTAAATCTGCGTGCTCTTGAACTTGGCCAAAGGATTGCTGAGCATGGCCCGAACCATCCGCGGCCACTCCAGCTTGCCCCCTTGAATTGCTCCGTGCGGACAGATCCGCGAGCGCGTGCAAACCCCGCACTCGGCACACTCATCGACCTCGATGAACGCTTTGCCGTCATCGAGCCGGATAGCGCCCACGGGACACAAAGAAACGCATTTTGCACAGCCTCCACACAAAGCGTCGTCGATCGAGCAATGTGTCTTGGTCGTCTTCATGCAGCCCCTGCTGAGGGATTTTGGAAATCTTGGTGGAGCGCGTCGAAGGCATGCCCCGATCCCGGACCCGCGCCCGGAAACGGCTCCAAACATCAGGCGGCGATTGTACTTGTCCGATGAAACAGGTCAAGAGCATCGTTCGAGCGGCGGACGCGGGCGATCTGCCGCCTGGCCCACCGGTCGCCCTCGTCGCGAGCACGGCCGCAATCATGGCTTGCGCGCCAGCGACACGGTCGACATGCCGAATTCATCGATCGCCATCGTGAGCTTCTCGAATCCGGCGGCCCGCACCAGATCGTCGAGTTCCTCCTGCGTGCGGCGCCGACGAATGGCCGCTTCGCCCATGCGATTAACGAGCGCTCGAGCACTCATTTCCAGCCCCGGGTCCCAAGGCAGACTTGTGTAGACAAGGTATCCGCCGCCGCGTAGCGCGGCGGCCAGCCCACGCAACGATCGCAGGATCAAGTCGTTGTCGCCGATCAGCTGGTAGATTCCGCACGCCACAGCCACGTTCGGGGCAGGTTGAATTTCGGCCAAAGACGATTCATCCAACGCGTCGCCCAACTGGAACGTCACCTGGGTCAAGCCGAATTGCTCGGCCAACTTCCGTCCATCCTCGAGGTTGGCCGCGGTATTGTCGCGCAGCAGGGCCGAGATCTCGATGCCGGGCAGAACGCGGATGATTTCGAGGACGTACCGGCCGGGTCCGGCGGCAATATCGACGATGCGGACGGCTTGCCCCGCGTCGGCCACCCGGCCGATCGCTTCGCGCAGCATCTGTTCCGTGAGTGCTTTCCTCGCGCGGCAAGCCTTCCATCCAATGTTGTCGAGAAAGATTCTGTCGATCCAACGAAAAGGCGGCCAACCGCAAGCTCGGTTCTCGTACACGTAATCGAGCATCTGACCGGAGTCGAATCCGGTCCGAACGGCCAAGCGAATGCCGGGGCTCAACAGCGCCAGCATCCGGATTCCGGTCTTGAGCAGCCGGTAGCGAAGGCCCCGCCACGAGCGCCACGGCAGCGGCGTTTTGAGCCGTTCATATTCGTCTTGGGTGTAACCGTACCGGTCGGCCAGCAGCAGGGGACGCCGCTCTGGGAGGCCGCGAAATATGTCCGCCATGAACCGTCGCACCTCGTCCGTTACGGCTTGGCGGCCGGATTCGTCCTCCAGATTATGTCCTAGACCTTGGCAGACCGTGCGACGCTTCAGCGGAGTCTGCAGCCGTTCGAAGAAGATCCGCTGAGGCGAACGGTCCGCGCCCGCGCCGCGGCCCGACTCCAACAGCAGCGTCGGCACGCGGATTGCCGCCGCATCGGCCACGATCCGCTCCGCCGTATACCGCAGCATCCTGCGGTGTTTGCGGCCGGACCAGCGCGGCTCCCGATCCGTCCACGCCGCGCGCTGGGACGACCTGATCGGAAAAGACGGCGCCGCGAGCACCATCGCGCGGATGCGAGGCGCATAGTCGTGCGCCCACACGGCCAGCAGCATGGCGTCTATGCCCGAAGCCAGTACGACGAAGTCCTCGACGCGTTTGTCGTGCATTTGGGAAAGATGCCCAATCCAGCGGTCGATATCGGCCACTCGCGCCGTCAGATCTTGCGGCTCGGCCACGTGGGTGACCGAAGCGTCCGCGCCGTGTTCGCATCGGGCGAAGACGGCGACGTCTTTCAGGCCCAATGCCGCCGGCCAGCCTTGGATGCCGTCTCCATCCGTCCAGCCGTCCAAGATGACCAGCGCCTTGGAGGCTGCTTCCAACGGCTGCCAAACACAATAGGTCAGCCGGCTTCCGTCAGGCCGCGTCATGCAATGGGGGCTCGGCTGAAGCCGGTCATCCGGCGATTGTCTCATGTTCGTGGAGTTCATGGCAGAGAAACCTTCCCGCTCGGCGGCACCGATCATCCAAATCAAGAGAACAGCAGCGCCACGGCTTGGGCGATCCAGCCGCTGTCCCAGCGGTGTTGACGGTAACTTCCCGGATCGTAAACATGCGGGATGCCCAGCTGATTCATCTGACCGTCGACCGTCTGCAGATGTGTGCGCAGCGTGCTGTAGCCCAACATGAACAGCCTCGGCGGTTGCGCACGCAACTCGGCGGCCCGCAACGAGAGCAGGGTCGTGACTCGATAGTTGTCAAAGTTCGCTGCGGACCCGAGGATCTCGTTGTATCCAAAAAAGTACGGGGTGCTCAGCGCCAGCGGCGAATCGAATGCAAACGCGCGGCCGAATTCGGACGGATGCCGCAGCAACATCGAGAAGGCTCCCCACCCCGACTTGCTGAAGCCCAACAGTCGGCGCCCTTCTGCCGAGGCGATCGCGGGATAACGGGCCTCGACGAACGGAACGACGACCGAACGAAAATGCGTTTCTTGCCAGATCGTCCCGTCGCTGGCGTGATCCGCATACCACGGCAAGGCGGAAAACGTCGGCGACACGAAGATCGCTTCGTGCGCGCTATGCAGCCCGGCGTTCCTGAGCGTCAGTAATCCATCGCCGTAGTCCGTCCCGCTGCCCGCCTCGACGGGTAACACATACACCACCGGATACTGCTTGTTCTCCTGGTAGCCGCTGGGCAGCAAGACGCGGATGATCGTCTCGGACTTCTGATATGGAGATTTCAGCCGGTAAACGTCAAAGCCATTAGCATCCCGAATCGGCGAGGAAAACCATGCGCCGGGAATTTCGGGAAACATCGGCCACCAGGCATCGGACGCGGCGAGGGGCACCGAGCCGTTGGTGGTCACGCGGACCGCGGTCAGGGAAGCTTCGTTACCGGCCCCCAGAACGTCTCGCAATTGCAGGGTCAACTGACCGTCATAGACGTCCACTCGATAAGCGCGCGCCGCAAGCTCGCCGGCCGCCGTGGCGACCGCGTCTCTGCGCCGGCCTTCCAAGTAGATCGACACTTCGCCATGCGCTTCCGGCCCGCGGTCACCGAACACCAGATCGACGCGATACGTTCCTCGCGGCAGATCGACGACGAACGTCCCGTCCGAAGTCGCATTGAAATCCGTCGTCAGCGAATCGCTCGTTCCGCGGTTCGCACTGCGCACGCTTCCGCTGTGCCAGCCGTAGCCGAGTTCGGCGGTATAGCGGGTGGCTTCATGCACCGGTACGAACCCGGCGGCTACAGGCGAAGCGGCCGTGCCGAAGTCGAAATGTGCCTGGAACAGTTCTCCGTTCCCAAGTGGATCGCGATTTAATTCGTTGATGACGAACAGGACGTCGTCCGGAGACACCATGTCATCGCCGGTAGGGTCCAGGTACGGCGGAGGATGCAGGTCCAGCGTCGGTGCCGGCAGGCGGCGGGAGCCGATTTGATTCAGGTCGTTGATCAGGTACAATGCGTCCAACGGCGTCACTAGGGCGTCACCTGTCACGTCGGCGGGCCGCCCCACATGGTGCCAAGCCCCGCTCAAAACTTGGCGTTGTTCCAGCGTCTCGAAGGCGAGCCGCCGACGCGCACAGTTCAGCTCCGGTGTTCTGCGCCATGCAAACATCCCTATTTACCCCCGTCGGCTGCTTAACTTGAGCCAACCGAAACGAACAGGACTTGAAAGCCCGATTATCTGGATTCAGAGCGGGTCGATACGGATTGGCAATTCGTCCTACGGCCGCGCATTTCTTGAGGGTAAGTTGTATTTCGCCGAGTCAACACGTTGGTTCCCGCGTCAAGCCGATACGGCTCGATTTCGGCCATTCAATTTGGCGACTCGCAAGGCGACGTCAGCGGCATCGAACAAGGCGTTCAAGCCGCCGGGAGGCAGCGTTTGGACGAATGCAAACCCGATACACGCGGTGACCGGAGCGTGGGGCGCTCCTTGGCACGCCGTGGCCCGCACGGATTCGACGTCGGCCGCCACAGCCTCCGGATCGCGTCCTTCCAGCAACAGCACGAATTCATCGCCGCCCAGTCGAGCGACGTAGTCGGAATCTCGCCGGGCCCGCGCCAAGCTGCGTCCCAGGTGGCACAGAACTTCGTCGCCGGCAATGTGGCCGAAACGGTCGTTGATCGCTTTGAAGTGGTCGACATCGAACAGGGCCAGGCAGATGGAATCTTGTTCCATGTCATCCCGCGCCGATCGTCGCTGGATTTCTTCCTCCCAGGCGCGCCGGTTGGGCAAACCGGTCAGAGCGTCCGTCGAAGCCAGCTGACTGAAGGTCTGCTGCAATTGTCGAGCGCGGTGGCACTCGCGCCGCCACCGGACCGCCTCCGCCACCAGGGGGCAGACCAGCTGCAGCTCGCGAGGACGGAAATCGATGGGCAGCCGGACGTCGGCCGCGGCGACTGGGCCGATCGCCACCACGCCGATCTCGCCGGCTTGCCAGGCCTGCCGGAGGGCCTCGTGCGGCAGATCGGCCGTGTGAACAGCGGCCAGATCCGTCACGATCACGTCCGGCACGACGTCCGGCGGCACATCGTCCGCCGCTTGCCACACCTCCGCATCTTCGATAAGAATATCCGACCACCGGCGGACTTGACCAGCGTCATTGCTGAGCATCAGGATTTGGGGGCGTCGGCTCATGATGCCATTATATAGCGCGTATATCAAACGCGCCGCCACGACCTCGAAAACGAACAACTTCCAAGCTCCAGCTTGTTGCGCTTGCTTGCCATGCACGCGCCGCTTGCTATACTCCAGGCAATTCTTGTCGAACGGTGAGGAGGATAAACCTGTGACTGCCACGACTGCCGCCCCGGAATTTGGACCCGTGCCGCAATTTCCCGAAACTTGGCGCCGCCAGCACCTGCTGGGCTTGGAAGAACTCACGGCCGACGAAATCCTCACCATCCTGGACACGGCAGCCGCTTTCAAAGCGGCGACCGGCGGGTTTCGTCGCAAGCTGACTGAGTTGCAAGGCAAGACCTCCGCCAACCTGTTTTTCGAGAATTCCACGCGAACGCGCAACAGCTTTTCGCTGGCGGCCCGCCGTTTGGGGGCGGACACCGTCGAGTTCGTGGCTTCCGGCAGCAGTTTGTCCAAGGGCGAGACGTTCATCGACACGGCCAAGAATATCGAATCGATGAACGTCGATGTCATGGTAGTACGGCACCACACGCCCGGCACCCCGCTGCTGCTGTCGCAGAACGTCCGCTGCGGGGTCATCAACGCGGGCGACGGTGCTCATGAGCACCCCACCCAGGGGCTGCTGGATATCATGACGATCCGCGAGCACGGACGGCGGTTCGAGGGTTTGACGGTGGCAATGGTCGGCGATATCGCGTACAGCCGCACGGCGAGGTCGAACATCTGGGGCCTGAAAAAGCTGGGCGCCCATGTGATCGTCTGCGGCCCCTCGACCTTGGTTTCGCGGCGCTGGGAAGAGTTCGGCGTCGAGGTATCACACAACCTGGACGTGATCCTGCCTCGCTGCGACGTGCTGAACCTGCTGCGGATTCAGTTCGAGCGGCAGCACACCCGGCCGTTTCCGTCGGTGCGCGAGTACGCCCTGCTGTTCGCGATGAACCGCGAGCGAATGGCTCGCGCCAAACGCGACATCCTGATCATGGCTCCGGGACCGATCAACCGCGGGGTGGAAATCACGCCGGATGTGGCCGACGGTCCCCAATCGGTGATCTTGGATCAGGTGACCAACGGCGTGGCAGTCCGGATGGCCGTGCTGTGGCTGGTGGTCAAGACAGCGGAGCGGGCGTCGAGTCCATGACGTACCAGGCGCCTCCTGCATAAGGCTCGACATGTCTCGCTTGCTCGACTTTCTCCGCCTGTTGCGCATCGCCAACGTGTTCACGGCGTTGGCCGACGTGATGATGGGTTACGCCTGCGTCCAGCGAGCGTTGGTCCCGATTCCGCCGTTGGCCGGTCTGTTGACGACATCGGCGTTATTGTATCTGGCGGGCATGGTCTTGAACGACGTGTTCGATATCGAGACGGACCGGCAGGAGCGGCCCGAGCGGCCGCTGCCCGCGGGCCGAATCACGTTGCGGACCGCCCGGACCTTGGGGTTCACCCTGCTGTTGGGCGGTGTTGTCGCCGGCTGGGTGACGGCGGTAGCCGCGGCGCCGCAAGGGGCGTTGGGACGCAGCGGACTGGTGGCGATGCTGCTGGCGTGCTGCATCCTGGCCTATGACGGCGGGATTAAAGCGACGCCGCTGGGGCCCGTGCTGATGGGCGGATGCCGCAGCTTGAACGTGCTGCTGGGAGCCAGCTTGGCGGGAATCGCCGGCGCGGGGGCGAGCATCCTGACGTTTCCACCGCATGTCCTGGTGGCGGCCGCGGGCATCGGCGTGTATGTCGCCGGGGTGACCTGGTACGCCCGGCGCGAAGCGGACGAGAGCGAAGGATGGCGATTGGCGGGAGCGATCCTGGTCATGCTGGGCGGGATCGCTGTGTGGGGCCTGTTGCATCGCAATTTTCCACCCGGGTTTCGCCCCGCATTGCCCGAGCGCTGGTGGCTGCTGATGCTGGGGCTGTTAGCCTTGCCCATCGCCCGGCGCTGTGCCATGACGATCGCGGATCCCGTGCCCGAGCGAGTGCAATTGGCCGTCAAGCATTGCCTGATGTCGATCATCGTACTGGATGCCGCAGTGGTCTTCGTCATGACCGGCGGCTACGAAGCGCTGATCGTATTGAGCCTGTTGATGCCTGCCATAATCTTGGGCCGCTGGGTCTATTCGACCTAGCGCCGTGGCAACGCTTAATCTTACTGAAGTCCATCCACGGTAAGATTAAGTCTTGACGAGGCACGAACGGAGTCGGGAAAGCGGGATCTGCGCGCCTCCCGTCAAACCGGCCCCGCGATCTCGCGGCGGGTTGTCGCGACGGGTTGTCGCGACGGGGGCTTTCGCGTCGGGGGCGGATGCGTCTACACTAGAGGGCGTTTCGCGAACAAGATGGGCAGATCGGACAGATGGATACGGCGAAGGATCGGATGTTGCGACGGATGCTGAACGTGCCCAACGCGTTGACGCTGGCTCGGCTGTTGCTGTCAATCGTGGTGTTCGTGCTCGTGCCGCTGGGCCATTACTTCTCGGCACTACTCGTCTTCATCGTCGCCGCCTCGACGGATTGGGTTGATGGCTATTGGGCGCGGCGGTTCAATCAAGTCACCCAACTGGGACGGATTTTCGATCCGTTTGTAGACAAGATCATTGTGTGCGGACTGTTCGTTTTCTTGGCTGCTGAACAAGGTTCGGGAATCACGGCTTGGATGGCGGTGGTGGTGGTCGCACGCGAGATGTTGGTGACCGCTCTGCGCGGGTTCATCGAGCAGAGCGGCGGCGATTTCTCGGCCAAGATGGCGGGCAAGCTGAAGATGGTGTTCCAGTGCGTGGCGGGCGGGTTCGGCTTGGGGGCCTTGATGTATGCCAATGACACGGCCCCCGGCTGGCTGCTGACGATTCTGCCGCCCGCTTGGTTTCAGGTCCTGCTTCCCGTAACCGTGTGGCTGGCCGTGCTATCCACGATTTACTCCGGCTTGCAGTACATTGTCGTCGCGGCGAAACACATCGTCCGCGAGCCAAACAACGTGCCGCCCTCGTAGATCGGATTTTCTGCCGGGGTGGTTTGCGGACCGCAACCGTCTATAATCGGCCATTCGTAATGACGTCTGGTGTCGTTGATTGGGAGAGGGATCTTGACGATGAGCGAATCTGCAACTCGGTTCGTGAATGCGGACAATATGTTGGTCGAACAGCTGCCTTGGGGCCCGCACGAATGGCTCTGCCGTCCCGACATTGTGGCGGCGGAGCAATTGCTGCTGGTCCGCGTGCGGATGCCCGCCGGCCAGGCTCACCAGTTCCATCGCCATCCGGAGATGGAAGAGATCATTTATGTCGAATCCGGGTTGGCGGAGCAGTGGGTAGACCGGGAAAAGCGGCTGCTCGGCCCGGGCGAATCGGCGCACATTCCGGTGGACATGGTCCATGGCACGTACAACGCCGGCGATTCGACCCTGGTTTTTCTCGCAATTCTATCCCCCGCCAAGATCCAAGGCCCGGCCTTGATCGACGTGAGCCAGGAGGAGCCTTGGAAGTCGATCCGGGGGTGAATTCCAAGAGCCGACGACGTCCGTCACGGCGGCAGGGCCGGGCCGCCATCGTTTTTCGGCAAGGGATGGCAAGCACGTCACACTCCGATTCATCGTTCATCCCCTGAGTCGAAAGCTCACCAGGAGGATTTCTGCCATGCGACGTTCCGTGTTCGTTCTCGCCGCTCTGCTGCTGGTTTCTCCGGCCGCACCGTCCTCCGTTGCCGGCGATACCAAGCCCGCGCCCAACATTATCCTGCTCATGGGCGACGACCACGGCTGGGAGGAGACCGGCTATAACGGTCATCCGCATGTCCAGACGCCGGTGCTGGACGAGATCGCCGCCACCGGATTGCGATTCGACCGGTTCTACGCCGCGCATCCGAGTTGCTCGCCGACCCGGGCGAGCTTTCTCACCGGGCGCCATCCCAACCGGATGGGCACGTTCGCGCCGGGCTGGTCCTTGCGGCCGGAGGAGATCACGATCGCGCACGTCCTGGGCAAAGCCGGTTATCGCTGCGGCCACTTCGGCAAGTGGCACGTGGGCCCGGTCAAAGCCGCTTCGCCCACCAACCCCGGCGCGATGGGATTTCACCAGTGGGTCTCGCACGACAACTTTTTCGAGCTGAATCCGCCGCTGTCTCGCGATGGCGGCCCGCCGGAAGTTTTTCCGGGCGAAAGCTCCGAAGTCGTCGTGAACGAAGCCCTCCGCTTCATCGACACCGCCCGCCAGGCAGGCAAGCCCTTCTTCGCCGTCGTCTGGTTCGGTTCGCCGCACGAACCGTACAGCGGTTTGCCCGCCGATCTGGCGCTGTACGACGATTTGCCCGCCAAGTATACGAAGCCGGTTCGCCTGACGTCCAATGAAACCGGCGGCCAGGTCACGCGGCCGCAAGGCGAAGTGTTGCGCGAGCGTTACGCCGAGATCACCGCGATGGATCGGGCGATCGGCACGTTGCGAAAGCACCTGGCCGCGCAGGGGCTCAGGCGGGATACGCTGCTGTTCTATTGCGGCGATAACGGCACGTCGGGAGACGCCGCCCTCGGGGTTCCGCATCGCGGCGCCAAAGGCCAGGTCTACGAGGGCGGCACGCTCGTGCCCGGGTTGGTCGAATGGCCGGCCCGTATTTCGCAGCCGCGCACCACCGGCGTCCGCGCGAGCACCAGCGACCTGCTGCCTACCCTCTGCGTCCTGGCCGGCGAGCCCCTGCCAAACCGTCCGATGGATGGCAGCGATCTCACGGCATTGCTCGATACCGACGTGGCCGAGCGGCCCACGCCGCTCTATTTCTGGAGCTACAATACCGTGCGTCTGGCGCGCTCCAAGCCCGAACCCTGGATCGATCCTGAGCTGCAAAAGGGCACAACGCCGCTGGTCAAGTTGATGGGGAGCAAAGCGACGCGGGACTTCGTCAACTATCGCCAGCCCGTCCTCACGGAGGATGACTACCTGGGTCCTCGGGCAATCATCGACGGCCACTTCAAACTCGTCATCCACGAGCAACAGAGCGGCAACGTCCGCCGCGAACTCTTCAACCTCCAAACCGATCCCGCCGAGAAAGATAATCTGATCGGCCAACAACCCGCCATCGCCGAGAACCTCCAGTCCCTGCTCCGCGACTGGCAGCAGTCCGTCCTGCACAGCCTCACGGGCGCGGATTACCAGAAATGAATCCGTGCTCGTCCGCGTTCAGTTCGACTTCCGGCAAAGCACCGATGGCAAGGCCGGAGCACGGATGGGATACCCCCAAGCTGCGGCAATCGCGATGAACTGGCCGATTGCTACCATTCACCCAGGCCCGTCTTGAGGCCGCTAGGACGCTGGTCCAGAGCGCCTTTGACGCCCAGTTGCCGCGGGTCGCGGGCGATCTTGTCGGTAAAGATGCGGACATCCTCGACGATCGGACGCGCGCGCCGCGTGATCTCCTCGGCGTTACCGACGACGCGTTGGATCTGCTGGTAGATATCGTCGTCGTGGACCAACCGGCCCAACGTGCCTTGGCCGGAATTCAGCGATTCGCTGAAGGCCACGAATTGTTCGAGCAATTCGTTCAGGTTTCGCGCGCTCTCCTCGACGTTCTCGACCAGTTGCGGACCGCGTTCGCCCAGCGGCTTGGTAAACCGTTCCAGGTGATCCAGGTTCGCCTCGGCCTTGACGCTCAACCGCTGAAAATCGCCCATTGTGGACCGCGCGACCGCCATCGTCTGCCGCGTCTCGTCGACAAACGCCGGCATGTCGTGCAGCGTTTGCCGCAGTTGGGCGGCCAGTTGCTCGTCGCCCAGGATATTCTGCACGGCTCGCATCGTGCTGTCGAATTGGTCGAGAGCCCGCTCCGTCTTCTGAACGATCCGCCGCAACTGCTCGTCGCTGCCGCCGACCGTCTGGTTCACGGATTGAGCCAGTTCGGACACTTCTTTACTGGCGCCCTCCAGCGAGCGGAACGCCGACGAAACGCTGCCCTCGAGATTGACCAGCGCGCGCAACGGGTTGGTGACGACCACGCCATCGGACATGAACTCGCCGTCTCCCAGCAATTCGTTGGCCGTCTGCTCTTCGAGCGAATCCAAACGCCCGTCCCGATCCGCGTCGAATCGCGTCAGCATGGCGACCTGATCGCCCGGCACAAACTCCACGACCGCGTCCCCCAGCAGGGAGCCCGTGCCGATGCGGCAGGTTTCGTGACGCCGCAACTTGAACTGGTCAAACACGCGGATGCTGACCAGCACGCCGCCCTCCTCCAGCAGCCGCACGTTCGAGACGCGGCCGATCAGCACCCCGCTCTTGCGGACCGGCGTTTCCACCGTGATTCCCGGGGCTTCCGGAAACTTGACGTGAATCTCGTAACGCCGCTGCCAGACATTGGGCCAGGCGCCGAACAACATCACCAGAATCACGGTGATAATAGCCGAAGCGACGACGACTACGCCCACGCGAAATTGTAAGACTCGTTCTTCCATGACTTGAACCATTCTCGCTGGTGCGCTGCCTGCGTTTAACCCGAGCCAGCGGCCGCCATCGGCAGCGTCGTCGCCGCCGGTTTCCGCGTGAAACGAAGCATCCTATTCTCAACGCCTTGTTGCGGCCGCCGCCGCGGAAGCCTTCCGCATTTCCATCAGCCGTTCGCCGGCCTCGCCGCGCACGAATTGCCGCACGCGCGGGTCGTCGCAACGGTCCAGCGTGCTGGGGGGGCCGTCAAAAATCAGTTGCGATTCGTCCGGCTTCAGCCGAGCTGCGGGATGTAGCATCAGCACGCGATCCGCCACTTTCCGCGCCGACAGCATGTCGTGCGTCACGATCACGCTGGTCACCGGATGATTCCGCCGCGTGCGGATCATCAACTCGTTGATCACGTCGCTCATGATCGGATCCAGCCCCGTCGTCGGCTCGTCGTACAAAATCAAATCGGGGTTCATAATCAGGGCGCGCGCCAAGCCCACGCGTTTTCGCATCCCTCCCGATAATTCAGCCGGCTTCTTGGCCACGACGCTGTCCGGCAACCCAACCTCGGCCAGCCGCATAAAGACCATCTCCTGCACCTCGGCGTCACGATACGTGGTATGCTGGCGAAGCGGAAAGGCGACGTTCTGGCCGATGGTCATGCTGTCAAATAAGGCGGCATTTTGAAACACGAAGCCGAAGCGAATCCTCTGTTGCGTCAGTTGCCGATCGTTCAATTGTGCCAAACAATGGCCGTCGAAAAACACCTCGCCGCGCGTCGGCCGCAGCAGGCTGGCCAGCGTCTTCAACAACACCGTCTTGCCGCAGCCGCTCTCGCCGATGACCGCCAGGGTCTGCCCGCGGGGAATCTCCAGATGAATGTCGCGGAGCACTTCGTGACGGCCAAAACGCACGTCCAGCCCGCGCACTTCGACCAGCGGCCGGTCTGAATCGGAAACGGAAAACGATGCGTTCATACGGCGTGACGTCCCAGCACAAGGCTCAGCTCCCAAAGACGCTGCTGCCCTCCGGCCAAAGCATGAAGTAGAAGGAATCCAGCGAAATGCCCAACAGCAGGTCCAGCAACAAGATCAGCACGAACGATTGCACAAAAGCGGACGTCGCCGCTTTGCCCACGCCCTCGGCTCCGGCAGAGCAATTGAAACCCTGGTAACAACTGACAAGCGAAATCGCCACGCCGAAGAATACACTTTTCGCCAAACCGCTGAATAGATCGAAACTGTCCACGAATTGCTGCGTGTTGTACATGTAGTGATGCTTGTCGATCCCCAGGATCACCACGCTGTAAAAGTACCCGCCTACCACGCCCATGAACACGGCCATTACCGTCAGCATGGGGATCAGCAGCACGAATGCCAGGAATCGTGGCACGACCAGGTAATGAATCGGATTGGCACCCATGCTGGACAACGCGTCGATCTGCTCCGTCACCCGCATCGTCCCCAACTCGGCGGCCATCGCGCTGCCCACCCGTCCGGCAAGCATCGTGGCTGCCAGCACGGGTCCCAGTTCACGGGCCAACGACATATTGATCACGGCGCCCAGACGAGTTTCCATCTGCAGTTGCTGGAATTGAAAGAACGTCTGGACCGCCAATACCATGCCGATGAACATGCCCGTCAAGGCCACCACGGGCAGGCTGAGAACGCCGACCTGGTACAGCACCGGCAGAAAGGCGTCCCGTCGCGGCAAACGCGCGACCAGCCACGCCAGGGTGCGCCACGCGAAGAGCGCCAAGTCGCCGACCGCCAGCACGCTGTTGACCGCCACACCGCCCCAATCCGCAATCCATTCCCGCAACGGCACCGTCACGCGGCGGGAGATTTCCGGCTCGGAATCGAAACTCGCGCCCAGCGACATAGATCATCACCACCGTAAAGGTACGAAAGGGTTGCGTCCTTTGTATCGGCAGAATGAAGTCTGATGCTTGAAGCGAGTTTAACGATTGCGCAATCTAGCATCCAGTCTTGCTAACCTGCCAGCAAGCTGGCAGGGGGCGGCGCTCTGCGCGGTGGGTCGGCTTGTAGCTGCCAGTCTTGCTAACCTGCCAGCAAGCTGGCAGGGGGCGGCGCTCTGGGCGGTGCGTCGGCTTGTAGCTGCCAGTCTTGCTAACCTGCCAGCAAGCTGGCAGGGGACCGCGGGCTGCGCGGCGCGTCGTCTGCTGGGCTGCCAGTGTTGCTGCCGCACGAACGACGCTATTCGGATGCAGCCGCGACGGCTTCCGCTTCGGCTTCGTGCGTTTCGGGTTGAGCTTCCTCGACGACTTCGACGGTCTCACCGCGGAAATCGAGCCGCCGCACTTTGCCTTCGTCGTCCCGGATCGCATCCACGAGGATTTTGTTGTTTCCCTGGAACGTGCCTTTGAGCAATTCCTCGGCCAGCGGATCTTCGACGCGATTCTCGATCGCGCGGCGCAGCGGCCGGGCCCCGAAGTCGAGGTCCTTGCAGGCGACTTTGATCAGGAACTCTTTGGCGCCGTCGGTCAATTCCAATTGGAAGCCCCGCTCGCCCAAACGCCTGCGGACTTGGACCATCTCCATTTCGATCACCCGCTTGAGGTCGTCATGCTGCAAGTGGCGGAACACGATGACGTCGTCCAGACGGTTGAGGAACTCGGGCCGGAAGACTTTTTCGATCTGGTCCGTGACCCGGGTCTTCATGCTCTCGTACGAGGCGTCGCGATCCGGCTGTTGGAAACCGAAGCCCGCTTCGTTCTTGATCGCTTCGGCACCCGCGTTGGTGGTCATGATCAGGACGACGTTGCGGAAATCGACTTTGCGCCCAAAGGCGTCGGTCAGCCGGCCTTCTTCCATGACCTGCAGCAGGGTGTTGAAGATCTCCGGATGCGCCTTTTCGATTTCGTCCAGTAAGACGACGGAGTAGGGCCGGCGGCGAATGCGCTCGGTCAACTGGCCGCCTTCTTCGTAGCCCACATAACCGGGCGGAGCGCCGATCAGGCGGCTGACGTTATGCTTTTCGGCATACTCGCTCATGTCGATATGCACCAGCGCGTCCTGGTCGCCGAACAGGTATTCCGCCAGCGCTTTCGCCAGCAAGGTCTTGCCCACGCCCGTGGGACCGGCGAATACGAAACAGCCGGTGGGGCGGCGGGGATCTTTCAGCCCGCTACGGCTGCGGCGGACACTCTTGGCCACCGCCGTCACGGCGTTCTCCTGGCTCACGACGCGTTTATGCAGTTCTTCTTCCATCTTCATCAGCCGCAGGCTCTCTTCGGTCGACAATCGCGTCAGGGGCACCCCCGTCATCCGCGACACGACCTCGGCGATCACCTCGGCATCGACCACGCCGTCCGTCTGCTTGGACCGTTCGCGCCATTCGCGCGTGATCTGCTCCTTTTTCTTTTTCAACTTGTCCGCCTGATCGCGGAGCGCGGCTGCTTTTTCGAAATCCTGATTCGCCACGGCCTCTTCTTTTTCCCGGTTCAGCCGCTCGACATCTTGGTCGATGTCTTTCAAATCGGGCGGGCGGGTCATCGTCCGCAGCCGAATCCGAGCGCCGGCTTCGTCCATGACGTCGATCGCCTTGTCCGGCAGGCAGCGCGAGGTAACGTATCGCTCGGAGAATTCCACGGCGGCATGCAAGGCGTCGTCCGTGAACTGGACGCGGTGGTGCTCCTCGTAACGGGCCCGCAACCCCTTGAGGATCTCCACGGTCTCGTCCGCACTGGTCGGATCGACGATGATCTCCTGAAAGCGGCGCGCCAAAGCGTTATCTTTTTCGATGTACTTGCGGTACTCGTCCAGTGTCGTGGCGCCGATGCACTGGATTTCTCCGCGGGACAGCGCCGGTTTGAGCACGTTCGCCGCGTCGATCGCGCCCTCGGCGCCACCGGCCCCCACCAGGGTGTGCAACTCGTCGATGAACAGGATGGTATTCTTCGCCCGCCGGACTTCGTTCATCACGGCTTTGATGCGTTCTTCGAACTGGCCGCGGTACTTGGTGCCGGCGACCATCATCGCCAAGTCGAGAACGACGATCCGCTTGTCCGTCAGCAGATCCGGCACATTGCCGCTGATCACCCGCTGGGCAAATCCCTCGACGATCGCGGTCTTGCCCACGCCGGCTTCGCCCAACAGGACGGGGTTGTTCTTGGTGCGGCGGCACAGGATCTGAATAGCCCGCTCGATCTCGCGTTCCCGTCCGATAACCGGATCCAGTTTGCCTTGGCGGGCCAATTGCGTGAGGTCGCGTCCAAAACTGTCCAATGCGGGCGTTTTCGATTTGCCTTTGGAACGTCCTTCGCCCCGCGATTCACCGCGTCCGACCCGTTCGCCGACCGGCTCTTCCTCGCCTTCCAAACCGTGCCCCAACAGGTTCAGGACTTCTTCACGAACGTCTTCGAGCTTCAGGCCCAGATTCATCAACACCTGGGCGGCCACGCCTTCTTGTTCGCGGAGCAGGCCCAGCAGGATATGCTCGGTGCCCACATAGTTGTGGTTCAGATTGCGCGCCTCTTCCATCGAGTACTCGATCACCTTCTTGGCGCGGGGCGTCTGCGGCAGCTTGCCCATCGTCACCATTTCCGGACCGCTCTGGACCAGCTTCTCGACCTCCAGCCGGATCTTGCGCAGGTCGACATCCAGGTTCTTCAGGACGTTCGCCGCTACGCCGCTGCCTTCCTTCACCAAACCCAGCAGAATATGTTCGGTACCGATGTATTCGTGGTTGAATCGCTGCGCTTCCTGATTTGCCAGCTGCATCACCTTCCGCGCGCGGTCGGTAAAACGTTCGTACATCAACTTACCCTCGTCTGCTCCCGCAGTCTTGAAAGTTCAAGCATCGCAAGCGGCGGGCGCGAATTCCAGGTTCGTTGCCGGTCAGGCAACTCGCCTTGTACCCGCTACCGCCTTGCCTTCCATTCCCTCGTCCGCAAAGAAACTGTCCTTGAAATCGTCTTCACATTTGTCGGTCATCGGCAAAACCGCCGCCGCCAAATCTTTCAGCAACCGCCGCTCCCGGGCAGCCTCCAAACACCACCGGTCACCGCTGTCCATACGTTCAAGTCGTGTCAAGCACTCGTCGGCTTCCGCAAATCGCTTCGTGTGCCGGTACAAGGTCGCCAACATCAAGCGGGCTTCTGCGTCCTGGTCCCGACAGGCCAATAACTGGGCAAGCAGTTCCTCGGCCTCGAGCCAATGTCTATTCAAGTATTCCTGTTGGGCTCGAACGAACAAGCCCTCCTTCTCCGAACTCGGGCTGTCGCCTCGCAGTTTCGGCAGCAACCACCATCCGTGCCATGCACAGACCACCCAAATCAGCCCGATCGCCGCCCAACCGGCCACCACCAGCCAGCCCGGCAACGACTGCCGCCAGAGCAAGCCGCTGAACAATCCCAAATTCAATGCGGCGGCAAACGCCGAAGCGCCCAGCAAGGCTCTCCAATCACCACGCCACCACAGCCGCGGCAATCCTGGCCAGAGACAAGTGATCCACCCTATAGCAAACATCGAGCAATGACTCCGGCTTCCGTACCGAATCATGAAATAATCGACACTGACCCTCCTGTCGAGATTTTAGCGGACCCTGGCGGATTGGACAAGCCAAGTAAAAAGGCCGCTTGGAGTTGCGACACAACGCTTCTTTTCGGACAATTTGGCAGTTTGCTGAAACGGAGCTTGGGAAACCGCGAATCCTGTGCCAAAACGGTAACCACTACGCGGCCATATTCGCCGCGGTGCATTCTTTGGTGGATGAAAGGGCGATCGAAGTGTCAAATTCTTCCGAATTGCTGCACGACGCTCGCCTGTACGTGCTAGTGAACGGCGGGGAATCGTGCGATAGCTTCGAGCAATTGATCCGGGCTCTGGTATCAGCTGGCGTCGATGTACTGCAATTGCGCGATAAACGGCTGTCCGATCGCGAGTTGCTTCAGCGCGCGCGATTGATGCGGCGTCTGACGCGGGACTCGTCGACAATCTTTATCGTTAATGATCGGCCTGACATCGCCCTGCTGTCGGAAGCAGACGGGGTTCATGTTGGGCAGGAAGAGTTAACCGTCGCCAACTGCCGGACGATTTTGGGTTCGCAGCGGTTGGTCGGCGTGTCAACACACGACATCGGTCAAGCTCGCCAAGCGATCGCAGATGGCGCCGACTACATCGGCTGCGGCCCCATCTTTCCGTCGCAGACGAAGTTGTTTCAGGACTATCCCGGTTTGGATTTCCTTCGCGCGGTGCGACAAGAAATCCGGCTTCCCGCGTTCGCTATCGGCGGCATCAACGCAGGCAACGTGGCCCAGGTGCTGGAAGCCGGCTTCCGTCGGATTGCCGTCAGTGCCGCCGTGACAGCTGCGAACGATCCAGCCGCAACGGCGCGCATGCTGCACGAGGCGGTGTTCGCGAAGGGATAAGGCACCGGTCGCCATCAAGACCATCAAGAAAAGAACAGCGGCAGCCTTGCGGCTGCCGCTGGGTTTTCGCGTCATCCTCCGCCATATGGCGGCGTCGAGCATTGAGCGTCCAGCACGCTTGGGCCGTCAAGCACTCTTGGACTGAGGCGTGGGCAACTTGATACAGCGGTTACGGCCCTCGATACAATCCTCGTCGATCCGGTAGGTGAATCCTTCGCCGTGATCGGGCAATTCGTACATGATGTCCAGCATGGCATCTTCGACGATCGACCGCAATCCGCGAGCCCCCGTGCCTTTCTCATAAGCTTTGCTCGCAATGGCTCGCAGCGCCGGTTCCGTGAACTCCAACTTACAGTTCTCGATCTCAAACAACGTCTGGTACTGTTTGATGAGGGCGTTCTTCGGTTCCGTCAAAACCTGAATCAAACCTTCTTCCGACAGGGGCATCAACGGCGCCGCAATGGGCAGGCGGCCGACAAATTCGGGGATCATCCCGTAGTGGATCAAATCCTCCGAGGTCACTTGGCCGAGCAATTCCATTGCATTCGCTTCGCTTCGATAGCTGGCAGGCTGACCAAAACCCATCGTCCGCCGGCCCAGACGCTTGCGGATGATGTCTTCGATGCCCACGAACGTCCCGCCGCACACGAATAGGATATTGGTCGTATCCATCTGGATATACTGCTGTTCCGGATGCTTTCGGCCGCCCTGGGGCGGGACGTTGGCAACCGTGCCCTCAAGCATTTTGAGCAGGGCCTGCTGGACACCTTCGCCGGAAACGTCTCGCGTGATGGACACGTTGTGGCTGGTCTTGCCGATCTTGTCGATTTCGTCGATGTACAGGACGCCGCGTTGGGCGGCTTCCAGGTCGAAATCGGCCGCGTGCAGCAGCTTGAGCAGCAAGTTCTCTACGTCCTCGCCCACATAACCGGCTTCGGTCAGCGTGGTGGCGTCTCCGATGGCAAACGGCACATTGAGTATCCGGGCCAGAGTTCGCGCCAACAGCGTCTTTCCCGAGCCTGTCGGACCGATCAGCAGAATATTCGATTTATCAATTTCAACGTCGGTACCTTCCCAACCTAAAGCCAAACGCTTGTAGTGGTTGTGAACGGCGACGGCCAGGACTTTCTTGGCCGGCTCCTGACCGATGACGTACTGGTCCAACTGGCGGACGATCTCGCGGGGGGGAGGGATTTCATTGAACAGTTTTTTGGTGGGGCCCCGGCGTCGTTTTTCCTGATCGAGAATGGATTGACACAAGTCAATGCATTCCCCGCAGATGTAAACATCTCCGGGCCCCTCAACCAGCGGTCCGACGTCGCGGTAGCTCTTACGGCAAAAGGAGCAGAACGCGTTTTTCTTCGTCGTGCTGCCACCTTTCCGTCCGCCACCCATCTCCTTTCCAACGGGCATAAACACTCCTTTCCAAAGCCCACTGGCGATCTCCCAGTCTTCGAGAGCCGCGAGCGGTCAAACTTCAGGTGTCGCTCGACTCAGCACCCCGGCGAACCTATTCGCCGAAATCTGATTGGTGGGCTTCCCTGTCCGCTGTACTCGAGCTGTCAACGATGTCAGTAACTCCCATATCGCATCCCGGGCCTGTCAAAAAACACATAAGATCGCGGCGGCGAATCAATCGACACAACCATTGGCACCGAGTTTTGCGCTGCAATGGCACCGACGGCGTTATTCGTCGCCTTCCGCATTTTTGGCCCCCAGGTTCTGCTGCAACTTCGTTCCCAACACGCCTTTGATATGCCGAAACTCTTCCGTCGTGATCTCGCCGCCCTCGCGCATCTGCCGAAACTCGCTCAGCAGGTCGCTGGCCGAAGGCTCGTTGCTGTCAGCCCCCTCCCGAAACCACTTCACGACGTAAACGCCGATCATGCAAAGCAAGATCAACGACGTCCCCCAGATGACCGCTTGAGCGGTTGTTGAGCGGAGGAATTCCAGCATAACAAGAGACCCACGCCGACGGCGACTTCGCCAGCCCTCGGTAATTCCGGTGCGTTTCCGCCATTATTATGCACATTCCGGGTCTCCGGTAAAGGTTTTGCCAAATCTCAAAATGAAACTTTTTTCGGCTCGACCTTCCCGGGTCTTTCGCACTGGCGGCGTTCGGATGACCTTTTCTGGCCAATCCGGGTGGAGAAATGCGTCCTCCGTTGAATGCGAGCGGGGCGGCCAATCGTCAAATGGCCAATCGTCAAATGGCCAATCGTCAAATGGCCGTCGTCAAATGGCCGTCGTCAAATGGCCGTCGTCAAAGGTTGTCGTCAATTGGTGGTTGACATCGAACTTGACGGCTTCTAGGTTAAGAACTTCGGCCTCTTCCACCTCTCACGTGTCGCCTGAATCCAGTTACGATGGTTGTCGGCGACCGGTTCACGGATTTTTCGCAATGCCTGAAAAACAACTTGCACGCGTTCTCGACACGGGGATTGTGGCGGTCATCCGCGCCAGCAGCGGAGATTTGTTGGCCGACGTTGCCGAGGCACTCCTCGCCGGCGGAATCGACGTGATGGAGATCACCTTCACGGTCCCGGCCGCAGTTCGCGTGCTGGAACGTGTGGCCGATCAGATGGAGCAGCGGGTCTTGCTGGGGGCCGGCACCATTCTGGATTCGGAGACCGCGCGTGCGGCCCTGCTGGCCGGCGCCCAGTTCATCGTTTCACCGAACACGAATCTAGACGTGATCCGCCTGTGCCGCCGGTACGGGAAACTGGTGATGCCGGGAGCGATGACTCCTACCGAAGTCGTCACGGCCTGGGAAGCGGGCGCGGACATCGTGAAGGTCTTCCCGTCCGAAATCACGGGCCCAAAGTACCTGAAAGCGCTCCACGGCCCGCTCCCGCAGATTCGTCTCATGCCGACCGGTGGAGTCGATTTGAACACCGCAGCGGAATTCCTGCGTTGTGGCGCATGCGCCCTCGGCATCGGAGGCTCTTTGGTTGAAAAGAAAGCCCTCGAAACCAGCAATTTGGGAAGAATCGAGTCCCTGGCGAAGCAATTCGTGGAAATCGTCCGAGAAACCCGCCGCGCCCTCGCGGGCGGTTGATCAGTCGTATTCTCCCGTAGAAGTCTCACCGTTTTCGTGCTTCTCCCGCCTTGTTTTCAACAGGTTCAAGCGAATCTGGCAGGGTGCCGATACCAGAATTAGTCCGGATTGTAATCCTGGCAGGCCGGGGACAGAACGTGCACCGTTCAAGGGAGGGGACGATCCATGCGATCGTCGGCGCTTATCGTGGGACTTCTCGTGATCGCATTAGGCGATCCGGCCGATGCGCAGACAGCGCCGGACCAGAAAACGCCGGCTGCTTCCCCTCCACACACGCTGGCCAATGCATCGACCCTGCCGCCGCCCCCCACCGCCGCATCGCAAGACGGTAGCCTTCCGACTCCTGTCTATTCGCGCCTCGCCAACTTTAACATCCCGTTTTCCGTTACCCAGCCGAACATTCAGACGCTCGAAGTGCTCTTGTTCGTATCTCATGACTATGGTGCGAATTGGGTGCTGTATAATCGCCAGCCCGCCGCGGTCAGGCAATTCGCATTCCGCACGAACCAAGACGGCGAATACTGGTTTGCGTCGCGAACATATCCGATCGGTACGGTCGTTTCGGCCGGCGCCACGTTTCGGCCGGAACTGCGCGTGATCGTCGATACGGCCGAGCCGCGATTGGATGTGCAGGCGACGCTTACGCCCACGGGCGACATTCAGGTCGAGTGGCAAGCTGTCGACGAATTGGTCGCCGCGGAAACACTAAAAATCGAATACCAGGAGGCCCTCGGCAAACCTTACCGCGCGGTACCGGCGCCGGCCGGACAGCAGACCGCCCGAAACACGGTCACCGGGCGCGCCGCTTGGAAGCCCGAACCGGGCAGCTATTTCGTCAGCGTCCGCGTCCAGGTTCAGGATCGCGCCGGCAATTTGGCGGAAGCGACTCGGCGCCTGATCGTACCGGTCGCGTTGAACGCACGCCCCGCCGCCTCGCCGATGGCTCCCGAGGCCGGGGCGCCGCCCGACCCGATGTCGAGTTACGGAATGGCAGAAGAGCCTGCGTCGCCGCCTGCGGCGTTCGTGGCGCAGGACGTTCAGAGACCGGCGGGGTCCGCCGTCTCTGAGCCGACGGCGTGGCCCAGCGACGACCAGCGATCCCAGGAGAATCGCGCCGGTTCTGTGGGTTCCCAAGATCAAACGACGGCGGCAGATGCCGCGGCTCCGCCAACTGCCGCTGGAGCCAATGGCGGGAACTCCACCGTCGCGGCCGATCCGGCATCCGTTTCCGAGGCCGCGCGGAGCCGGAGCGCAGGAGCGGTTGAGGCTCGTGAAGTCGCATCGTCCGGCGGACACGTGGCGGAGGACGCCGCGAGCCGGAGCGACGAGAAGGAGAATTCGTCGGCATCGGCCAAAGCCACCCAGAATGCAACCCCATCGACCGGGCCTTTGCCGACTGGCGAACGGCCGCGGATGACCAGTTCCAAACGCTTCAATTTGGACTATTCTGTCGATGCCGTCGGACCGGCGGGGGTGGAAAAAGTCGAGCTTTGGGTGACGCGTAACGGCGGCCTCGATTGGGACCTGGGATGGATTGACGAAGATCGCGAAAGCCCGCTGTTGGTCGAAGTGGAGGATGAGGGGATCTATGGATTTCGACTGGTCATCGTGGGCAAGAACGGGCTCGCTAGCCAGACGCCGCGTCCCGGCGAGTTGGCGGATCTGTGGATCGGGGTGGACGTCACGAAACCGACGGTCGAAATCACGTCCGCGGCGTACGGTTCGGATGAACATGCTGGCCAGCTCGACATCCGCTGGATTGCCGCCGATAATCATTTGGCGAATCGGCCGGTCACGCTGTCGTTCAGCAGCCAGCCGGACGGCCCCTGGACAACCATCGCGGCAGGCTTGCCCAACACCGGCCAGTACCGTTGGCGAGTCGATTCGCGCGTTCCAGCACAATTCTACCTGCGGATCGAGGTCCGCGATGAAGCCGGCAATACGGCCGCCCACCGCCTGGATCAGCCTCTGCAATCCGCCGGGTTGAGCCCTAAAGCCAGCATCCGCGGCTTCGCTCCCGCCGGCCAGTGACAGGGCTTGGCCGCCGCCACTAAGGGTACGCCACGATGGGTGATCCGGGATGTAGCCTTCCGGTCGTCTGAGCGCCGAGCGGCGAACTGAAAGGGCGGGGATTCACCGGTCTCTGATCGCCGCCCCCTATCTTTGTTTCGCTGAACCGCTATCATGGGGCGAGCATTCTGTTCGTCCGCTCGTCGCGTGCGTGGCAGGAGAGATTCGCTGCTCGTTCGACATCCCGGGGCATTGTCGACGGCCCACCGTAAAAATGTCCTGAGCGTCTGCAGCGGGCGTCGTCATGTCAAAAACACTTCGTTCTTCGCCACGCAGCGACGAAACGCTTCTGGTTCAAAGCAGGCACGCGCCGGTTGCCAAGTGCCTTGCGCCCGCCGAGGACGACCGGCAACATCGATCGCGCGGCACGCGCGACAAATCCGTCCGCATCGGCCGCACGCGGGTCGGCAAGGGCGTGTTCGCTCGGAAACGCTATCCCGCTACGACCGTGATCGGCGAGATTCTCGGCGACGTGATTGACGAGGCGGGTTACGGATCCCGCTACTGCATGGACATTGGCGAGGGACGGGTACTGGAGCCGCACGCGCCGTACCGCTATGTGAACCACAGTTGTGAGCCCAATTGTGAGTTCGATTTTTTCGACTTGGTTCCGGCGGGCGAGTCTCAGTCGCACCGCCGCGTATTTCTGATTTCTCTGCAAGAAATCAAGCCGGGCGAGGAGTTGACGATCGACTACAACTGGTCGGCCGAGACCGCAATCCCCTGCCGATGCGAAGCGTTGACCTGCCGGGGCTGGATCGTGAATCCCGACCAGCTAGCCGAAATACCTGCCCTCCACCCCCAGCATCCGTGACGATCCGCCGTCGAGCGTCGTGCCGGCGGCCGTCGACGTGAAAGAAGGACTTGCCTGGCGAATCGCCCGCGCAATTTCGGATTCGGGGCTTTGATCGCCAGCACGTCAAGCGGCCTGCTCCAGTTCGCCGAGCATCTCGACGGCGGCGAAGGCGTTTTCCAAACCGCCGATATCTTCGATAAATTTTCGGAGCGCCGCCGCCTGCTGGGTATTCAGATGGCTGCCGTCTTCCGCTAGCAGCTCCGCAATTTCCGCTGCGCTCAAATCCTGGATTCGGATCTCGTGAGACATAGACTTCCTTTCGCGTATGGGGACATGCGACTTATCGACCATTTCCCTGCGGAAAATTCAACTCCAGCGTCGCCTGACGGCTCGCATGGCAAGAATTTCGGGCCAGGATGAAATCGCGTTGGGGAGTCCTATCAAACCACGCAGCATCGCGTGACTTTATCGGCCCGCCTCTCGCTAGCACAGCCGGCAAGCGGCGAGCAGCATCAGCACGACAAGGGCCAAGCCGGCGAACGCCGGCATCGCGCGGCGGCCGCGGGCAATCCAGTCGCTGTCGCGAGGCAAGAAGCGTCCCAGTCCGACCGCGGTCATCAACGTCATCATCGAAGCCGAGATCAACAGATTGCCGCCGCGATGCAGCCATGGCGAAGCGCTGGCCGAATCCATCATGGCCCAGCCGAGGGAAGTCGTGAACAGCACGCCTGCAGCCAGGGCGGCGTACTGCCATCCGGCTCGCCAAACGCCGCCATTGTGCGACGCCATCACGATCGCTGTGCCCAACAGCATCAGCGCGGCGGGACAAGCGGCGGAACGTCCGGCGAGACCGAACAACGCCACGCCTTGTCCCATTCCGTCGAAACTCACATCGGCTGCGATCCAGACCGTCAAGCAAGCTACGGTCCCTGCCAACAGGATTTGTACGCAACGAAACCACTGCGCCGACCAGCGGGAAGTGGCAGCCGGGATTCGCAGCTTCGTTGCCCAGTGCTCTAATCTTGGTCCGTCCGCCCGCGCCAACGTGGCCAAGCTCCAACCGACGAGAGCTGCCACCAAGATGAACCCCGCCAGATCGCAAACGGCGCCCCACACAAGAAACCGTGCCGGCGCAAAGCCGCGCTGAATTTCCCCCATTCCCAGCGCGATGAGTCCCCATGCATACAGTCCGGCCGACGAAAACTTCGCCGTCCGATCCCACAACCCCACGACCAACGCGATACCTGTGGCGATCAACGCCAGCCAGTCCAGCCGATGCAGGACGATGGTTGGAGTGCCCAGCAGACCTTGCGCCAGGGCGCGCACGACCGTCAGCCCGATCAGCAGCATGCCGGCCTGAACAGCGGCATGGGCGAAGACGAACACGCGCCGCCCCAGCTGATAATGCGGCAGGCCGCCGGGAACGGCGATGTCGATCAGCGTCCAGATTGCCGATCCGATCGCCAGGCACAATGCCTGGACGGCGAGCAACGCATCGCAACCGCGCAATAGTCCGCATGACCAAACGAGGGTTCCCGCGATGGGAAGCAACAGCCCCGATACCCAAACCAGAGCCGCTTGCCGCCGGCGCCACGCGAAATACCCGGCTATGCCGCTCAACGCCAAGGCCGTTCCCACGAAAAACCAAATCACAATATCTGCTTTCCACGAGTCATTCACCGCGGCTCGACGCTGCGGGGATTCCCTGGCAAGAACATCGAGAGCAGAATGGCAGCGATCCCGACGGCCAAGGCGACCAAGCCGCCGATGGAGACGGCGAACACGCGTCGCACCGATACCTTGAACACCCAGTGAGCGGGCTCATAGTACGGGCCCAGACCCTGATCTCGCAGATCCTTCCACATCTCCCAGGCCCCCGGAGCATCGAGTTCGTCCACATCCGCCAGCGACGCTTCGATGTCGTGAGCCGACGGTAGTAGCGGCGCCTTGGCCGTGTACCAAGACATGCCCGCCGAGGCGGCCGTGAGGAGTCCCAAGACGGCGATGATCAATCCCCCGGCGAACACGATCCCCCGGTTGCGATTCCAGGAGGTGCGCCGCGGCTTGTCGGAAACGTCGGACGCCGCCTCCAACGTCCGAATCGCCCGCAACGAAGGGATTTCCAGGGTTGCTCCGCAGCGACAGGCCAGCTGGCGGCCGGCTTGGCTGACGTCAATCACCAACTTCTCCCCGCACCGCTCACAAGGCAATCGGTATTTCATCGAGTTCCGCTCCAAACAAGAATCTCACGGTCCACCGCCCGGACACGCGCCCGTAGGAAGGCAGCACCGAAGGATTCCCCTCGGATGACGAGACGGATGGTGACTGCCGCCCTTAGTATAACCGGAATGGCACACGGTCGGCCAGTTGCCGTCGAGCGGGTTTCACAGGCGGCCGGGGATTTGTCAAGATGGCAGGTCGAGGACCTGCCCCGCCCTTCACGAGAACCGTGGTGGAGGCCGCGATTGCGTCAGCCCGATTTTACTCAGCGGGCGGAGTCGGGACGCGACGTGATGGCCGCTGTCGCGTTCAGGCGGCTTTCTCCGGCTTGGGACGGTCCGTGTCCTCGTTCTGCGGCGCGGGGGAATCGAGTTTAAGGTCGTCGAATCGCAGAATCGGCGTTCCGGTTGGATCCGAATCCTTTGGCTCGGAATCTTTCGATTCGGAATCTTTCGGCGCCGGATCGACCGCTTCTTTCGGTTCCGTCGCCGGTTTGTCCGCGACGGACGGTTCCGCTTGTTCGGGGCGGGACTGGGGATCGTCCTTCAATACCGACCTCTCTGGAGCCTGTGTTTCCAGAGGCACGCGTTGCCGAATCGTGGCGCCGTTGGACGAGGGCGGCGGGGGCGGTGCAGGGACCGAAGTGGAAGGCGCAGGATAATAGTACGTCGTGGTCTCGGGCAAACCGGAGTAACACGGATCCGCCGGGACTCGCATCACGACGGTGCGCGGCACGCACTGCTGGGCTTCGTACGGCTTCCACGTCGCCACGGTGCGGGGCTCGCGTACGGTTTGATTCTCCGTAACCCACTTGCAGACCCGAACCGGAATATTTTCCGTCCGCTCCTCGTGGACCACGCGCTGGGTGGTGACGGGAACTTTGCGGACCATTTCCTGCTCGACCCAACGGCACGTCTTGACGGGAACCTTGTAGTTGATACGTTCGACGACCGGCTTCTGTACCGTAATCGGAATTTGACGAACCTCCTCGGTCTGCTCCATGCGGCACACTTTAATCGGCACCTTTTCGACGACCACTTCGTCCACGTAACGCGTCACCTGGACGGGCCGCTGTTCCGTCACCACTCGGGCGACGAGGGTCGTCTCCGGCCGCTGTACGGCCACCACGTTCGGTACGTATTGCTGCTGGACGGCGTAAGCTCCGGGTCCTACGCTCGGCACCCAATACAATCCGGCTCGGCGCCAATAACTGACGCCGGTGACGGGATCCACGGCATACGCGCCGGGCAACCACTGCAGCCGATTCCGCTCGCGTCCGGGCGAGTACACTACATGGTTCTGAAAACCGCCTTGGTCGACGTATTCGGTGCGAAGCGTGGTGACCGGATCATAAGTCGTATAGTTGTGGTCTTGAAGGACCGTGTCCGTGACCGCCTTGCGGACCACGTGCTGCCGGTCCTGATACGTCTCTTCCCACACCGGCCGCTGGACCACCTGCCGCTGCTCGCGCATCTCGGTTTCGGTGACGTATCGCACTTGATCGTAGCTACAGTCGCGGGTGGTTTCCTCCCAAATAGGACGCATAACCGTGTAGCGTTCCTCGCGTTCGCTGGTTTCGACCACCGGCTTGGCGACCGTATACCGCTGCTCGCGGTATTCGGTCTCCCACACCGGCCGCTGCACCGTCACCTGACGCTCCTCGAACACCGTTTCGTATTCCAGACGATACGCCGTGACCGGTTGATACTCGTAGACGGTCTTGTAGGTCGTCCGATATGCCGGCTCGCAACAAGTTTGAGCGGCCGCCGTGACGGCGACCAACAAGCCCAACGACATGAAAAAGAAAGTGCGAAGCATCATCGTCTCACCCGTCCCCAGAATTTTAGCGCTAACGAATCAAGCGGTCTGCTATCCAGTAAGCTAAAAAAACTTGGAAATTTCAACACCCTACGCCAAAAAAATTGGCACATTGTAAAGTCCGAGTGTACTACGTGACGTTTGGGTAAAAGCGATAATCTGCAAAAAATGGCTCAAGTTCTCAAAAATTCGTGCCGACTTGCTTGCTCCCACGTTCCACTTTATCAGTAAATTCGGAAATATCCAGCAAATCAGCATTCGTATGGTGTACATATGTTCTCATGGCGGTATAATCGCGGCGGGTTTGTAGGCGATGTTGCAGTACTTGTCTGGGAAAGGAGGAGCGCCATGCAATCGGTTCGTGACGTGTTGCGGCAACGGTTTGGGTTTTCCGAGTTCCGGCCCGGCCAGGAAGCGGTGATCGGCCACTTGCTGGGCGGCAAATCGGCCGCTGCGGTCTTTCCCACGGGCAGTGGCAAATCGCTATGCTATCAGGTGCCCGCCCTGCTGCTGCCGGGCTTGACGGTCGTCGTGTCGCCCCTGATCGCCTTGATGAAGGACCAGTTGGACCGGCTTCAAAAATTGGGCATCGCGGCGGCACGAATGGATTCGACGCTGGATGCCCAGCAATCGGCGGACGTGATGCGCGCGTTGCGCGAAGGCCGGTTGCGGATGCTGTACGTCGCTCCCGAACGATTCAACAACGAGCGTTTTCGGGAAACCATTAAACGCGTGCAGATTTCCTTGTTTGCCGTAGATGAAGCGCATTGTATTTCCGAATGGGGTCACAACTTTCGGCCGGATTATCTGAAGCTGGCCGGGCTCGCCAAGGAGTACCGCGCCGAACGCGTGCTGGCCTTGACCGCCACGGCCACGCCGCAGGTGCTCGACGACGTCTGCCGCGGGTTCAGCATCGCGCCCGCGTGCGCGGTGCGCACGGGGTTCTATCGGTCCAACTTGACCCTGCTGACGACGCCGGTGTCGCGCGGCAACCGTGACGGGATGCTGTTGGAGCGGCTGCGCAGCCGCGCGGCGGGACCGACGATCGTATACGTTACGCTGCAGAAGACGGCGGAGCAGGTGGCCCAGCGATTGGCGGGAGCCGGGTTTGAGGCACGCGCCTATCACGCCGGACTGGAAGACGCAGATCGGGCGGCCGTTCAGGACTGGTTCTTCGCCTCGGACGGCGCGATCGTCGTGGCCACCATCGCCTTTGGGATGGGGATCGACAAAGCGAACATACGGTACGTGTACCACTACAACTTGCCGAAAAGCCTGGAGAATTATTCGCAGGAGATCGGCCGCTCGGGCCGGGACGGGGCGGCGTCGGTCTGTGAGGTGTTCGTCTGCCTCGAAGACCTGAATACGCTGGAGAATTTCATCTACGGCGACACGCCCAGCGCGGCATCGGTGCACAGCCTGGTGTCCGAAATCTTCCGACAGGGCGAGGAGCTGGAACTGTCGCTGTACGATCTATCGTCGCGCCACGATATTCGGCAACTGGTGCTGCGGACGCTGTTGACCTATTTGGAACTGGACGGCTATCTGCTCGAAGGCACGCCGTTCTATTCGCAGTACCGGTTCAAACCACTGGTTTCATCCGCCGAGATCCTGGGCCGGTTCGAAGGCGAACGGCGCGAGTTCCTGCGCAAGCTGCTGGGCCAAGCTCAAAAGGCGAAGATCTGGTTCAGTATCGACCTGGATCAAGCGGCCCACGCCACGGGCTCGCCGCGCGAACGAATCGTGCGGGCCTTGGATTACCTGGGCGAGCAGCAGATGCTGGAGTTGCAGGTCGAAGGCGTTCGCAACCGCTTTCGACGCCTTCGCCAGCCGGAAGATCCGGCCGCACTGGCCGCCGATCTGCACCAGCGGACCCTGGCTCGCGAAAAACGCGAGATCGTGCGGCTGAACCAAGTTGTGGACCTGATCCAGCATAACGGCTGTCAGGTCTCGGAATTGGGAACCCATTTCGGCGAGCCGCTGCCGCAGCCCTGCGGGCATTGTTCGTGGTGCCTCAACGGCCGCCAAGCCGCGAGGTTGCCGCCGCGCTCGCGCGCTGAGGTCGGCGATGCACAGTGGCGCGACGCCGTCCGGTTTCGAGCGGAGAAGGGCGCGTTGCTGGCCGAACCGCGCGCTTTCGCCCGGTTCCTGTGCGGCTTGACTTCGCCGAAACTGTCCCGCGCCCGACTCGGTTCCCATCAGCTGTTCGGCGTCTTTTCCGACGTCCCGTTCACCGACGTGCTGCGACGGGCCGAAGGATGACCCGCCAGAACAACCGTAGCGATTCCATCACGCCCGTGTGAGTTTTCGTCCCAGGACGCCGAAGCGGCTTCCCGTGTTTTCGCCTCACGTGCGATAGTCGGCATTGAACTTGACGTAGTCCACGGTCAAGTCGCTGGTCCAGAATCGCACCGCACCGTCGCCTGTGCCCAGCGTCAGCAACACGTGCGTCTCACGCTGGGATCGCATCGAACGTGAAACGGCGGCAGCGTCGAAGGCGACCGGCGTGCCGTCCTGGTACAGCAACGTTCCGTTGACTTGCAGCGACAGACGGGAGGGATCGAACGGCACGCCTGCGTATCCGGCGGCCGAAACGATGCGGCCCCAGTTTGGATCGCCGCCGGCAACGGCCGTCTTGACCAGCGCGCTTTCGGCCACGGTCTTGGCGATGCGAAAGGCGTCATCCCGCGTCGCGGCGCCCTGGACGTCGATCGCGATCAAGTGCGTGGCGCCTTCGCCGTCGTCCGGAATCTGCCGTGCCAGTTCAATGCACACGTCGCGCAGCACGACTCGAAATGCATCCAAATCCACCCCGGTCAGCGGCCCACCTCCGGCCGCGCCGCTGGCCATCAATAACACCGTGTCGTTGGTGCTCATGTGGCCTTCGACACTGATACAGTGGAAACTATCGTCCACGGCGGCCACCAGCGAGTCGTGCGCATCCGAGACGCTCAACGCCGCATCGGTCATGATCACCGCCAGCATCGTGGCCATCCGAGGACCGATCATGCCGGCGCCCTTGCACATCCCGGCGATCCGGATGGTCCGCCCGCCCAGTTCCAAGGTGCGCGCGGCGACTTTATGCGATCGGTCCGTCGTAGTAATGCCCCGCGCGGCGGCCAAAAACGACGCCTCGTCACCGTCCAGCCGATCGGCCGCAGCACGAATGCCAGCGGCGATCTTGTCCATCGGCAGGAACACGCCGATGATCCCGGTCGACATGACCAGCGCTTGATCCGGACCGGCGCCGCACGCCGTGGCCGCTAGTTGGGCCATCGTGTGGGCGTCCTGCATGCCGCGCTGGCCGGTACAGGCGTTGGCATTGCCCGAGTTGACGACTACGGCGCGAATGCGGTCGGAGGGGGTGCGCTGGCGGTCGATCGTGACCGGCGCTGCGCACACCAGATTGGTTGTATACACGCCCGCCGTCACCGCCAGCGGGTCGGCGACGATCAGCGTCAGGTCTTCACGCGTGGGATCGGCTTTGATGCCGCAAGCCGCCGCCGCGAAGCGAAAGCCGAGGGGAACATTGATGATCATGGTCTTAGGCGGGGGGGAGAGGGCTCAAGGGAAAGGTTTGAGGTATCACCGCTACAGCAGCGCCGTCGTCTCCGGAAATCCGTACATCCAATTGAAATTCTGCACGGCGGCGCCGGAAGCGCCTTTGATCAGATTGTCGATGCAGCTGATCACAATCACGCGGCCGCGCACCAGCCGTGCCGTGAGCTGGCAGAAATTCGTGCCGCTGACGTCTTTGGTCGCAGGCAGATAGTCCACAATTTGAACGAACGTCTGAGCGGCGTACGTCGTCCGCAACGCGTCCATCAACTGCGGTTCGGTCACGCCTTGCGTCGGCACGCCGTAGGCCGTCGTCAGGATCCCGCGAGTCATCGGTACCAGATGCGGCGTAAAGATGGTCTCGACCGGCTGACCCGCTGCCGTGCCCAGCACCTGGTCGATCTCGGGGTTGTGCCGATGGCGGCCGACGTTGTAGGCCGAAAAGCTCTCGTTGCACTCTGGAAAGTGAGTGGTCAGCTTGGGCGTCCGCCCGGCACCCGACACGCCGCTCTTAGAATCGAAGATGATTCCCTCCGACTCGACCAAACCGTTTTTCAACAGGGGCCACATCGCCAGAATTGCCGACGTGGGATAGCAGCCGGGATTGGCGACCAGCGGCGCCGGGGCGATTTGGCCGGCAAACAACTCGGGCAAGCCGTAAGGGATGCGGCCTAGACGCTCGGCGTCGCAGTGCGTTTGCTCGTACCATTGGCGGTACACGGCTAGATCATTCAAGCGATAATCGGCGCTGAAATCCACCACCCGCACTCCGGCATCGACCAGCGGCTTGACCGCTTGGGCCGACGCTCCGTGCGGCAGACAGCTGAACACACAGTCACATTCGGCGGCAACTTGCTCCGGATTCAGGTCTCGCAGAGGCAAATCCAGCCGCCCCGTCAGGGCCGGGTGGACCGATGCCACGTGCGGCTCGCCTTGCTGCCGGCTGGTTAACGCGGTAATCCTGGCGTCCGGGTGGCGGAGCAGGAGCTTGATCAGTTCCAGCGCCGTATATCCCGTCGCGCCTAAAATGCCGATGCGTATCATGGTCAAAGGTTCCTGTGCCCCCGGAAGCGCTGGACAGTTTCTCGAATTCGCCGATGCTTCTCTCGGCGAGGCTCCAAGTATAACGGTCTGGAAATTCTCGCCAAGGGACGCTCCGTCCGCTCGAAAGACGAAACCCGAGCCGGTAGAATCGTCATGCGGCCCGACGGCTGCATTCCGAACCGTGGCAGGCACGCTCCCCGGCCGGAACGCGCCGCACGCGAAGTTCGCCTGCCATGGGCGGCGCCGTCTACTTTCCCTTGGGAGGAAACCGAACCATGAAGTCCGTTCTGGCCATTTGTGCTCATCCCGACGACATCGAATTCCACATGGCGGGGACCATGATTCACCTGCGGAAGGTGGGCTATGAATTGCATTACATGACCGTCGCCAACGGCAGTTGCGGCAGCAATCGCTACGACACGCAAACGCTGATTCGCATGCGCCGGCAAGAGGCGAGGGCGGCGGCGGCGAGCCTGGGAGCTGTTTTTCACGACAGTGTCTGCAACGATCTGGAAATCTTTTACAGCCTGCCGCTGTTGGCCAAAGTCGCCGCCGTGGTCCGCGCCGCGGTTCCGCAAATCGTTCTGACGCACGCGCCGTTTGACTATATGGAAGACCATACCAATGCCTGCCGATTGGCCGTCACCGCGGCCTTTAGCCGAGGCATGCCGAATTTCCAGACCGATCCGCCTCGTCCGCCGTTCGACGGCCCGGTCACGGTCTATCATGCCCAACCGCACGGCAACCGGGATCCGCTGGGCCAAATCGTGCGGCCGGAGATCTACGTCAATACGTCGGGCGTCATGGACGAGAAGTTGGAGGCGTTGTCCAAGCACGAGAGCCAGCGCTCGTGGCTAGGCGACAGCCAGCAGATCGACTCGTACTTACAGGCGCTGCGCGACTCGGGCGCCGAAGTCGGCCGCCTGTCGGGCCGCTTCGAGTTCGCCGAAGGCTGGCGCCGGCACCTGCACGTGGGCTTCTGCGACCCGGCGGATGATCCACTGGTCGATGCCCTGCGGGACAAGGTTTGGGTTGCGCCGCGAAACGGAGGGGGATGACACGGCGGTGTGGCACTGCTTGGAACCGCGCCGACTCACGATACCAACGGGTTTTCCACGGTTCCCAGCAGTGCCGAAGCGCCACGCGACGTCGCTCTGGCCCGTTCGGCCGCCGCCCGGACAGCCTTCGCACCGGAGCGTCGCGCGGCGCTGACTCGCTCGCCTGCAGCGTCTCGGAACTCAGGAGCACGATTTTCCGGCGTGCGAGTAAACCGTGCCACACGACCACCCGATACGGTTGGATGACGGGACGTTCCCTTGGTCCCCATTCCCGCGTTCAGCATCGCCGCCTGGATTCGCAAGTAGAAATGCCCTCGCCCGACACAAATTCCGCATTCATCCCTGCCGAAACCGGGGCGTTCTTGCTAAACTGCCTAAGGTAGAAACCGCGAGTCCTGGAATTTTCTTTGAACGGGTTCTTTGCCGATGCGCAATTTGTTTGTTCTGCCGTTCGTCATCCTAACGTTTCTCAGTTGGGGGCTATACGGACCGGTCCTGCATCAAGGCCAGCGTCATCTTGGGGACGGGGTCAGTCCCAGCAGTCTGCGCCCGTTTATTTGCGTTGGAATCGCTTATTTTCTGATCGCCGTCGTGGTTCCCCTTGTGGTCCTGCGCGTCAAAGGCGAACAAGGCCGCTGGACCGTAATGGGTGCTTTATGGTCGTTTCTGGGCGGTGCCGCGGGAGCCCTGGGCGCATTGGGAATCGTGCTGGCATTCAAGTTTCAGGGCAGTCCGGTATACGTCATGCCGCTGGTCTTCGGCTTGGCGCCCGTCGTCAACACGTTCGTCACCATGTGGATGGCGCAGACGTTCAAGGAAGCCAGTCCGCTGTTTTTTGCCGGGGTCATTCTGGTCGCGGTCGGCACGGCCGGCGTGTTGAGTTTCAAGCCCGCTCCTGCGCACCCGACGCCTGCGGCGCCAAGTGAACCGGCTGAAACCGAAGGTGGATCGGCGCCGGCGCCCGCAATCGCCGCCGCGGGGCGTCAACCCTCGTCACTGGAGAAACTGATCCTGCTGCCGCTGTCCGTCGCGCTAGCGGCCTTGTGTTGGGGCAGTTACGGACCGATTCTACATAAAGGCCAGATGAAGATGGCCGGCAGCCGGTTGCGTCCGTTCCTGTGTGTCGGCCTGGCGTATTTTGTCATCGCGGTCATGATTCCGCTGCCGTTGCTGCAATTCTTCCAGGAGCCGGGAGGTTTCAAGTTCTTTGGCACGATGTGGTCGCTGGCGGCCGGCGCGGCCGGAGCGATCGGCGCGATCGGCATCATCATGGCCTTTAACTTCGGCGGCAAACCGATCTACGTCATGCCACTGGTGTTCGGCGGCGCTCCAATCGTCAACACATTTACGACGGTCGTGGCCGAAGGAACCTACGCCAGCCTGTCCCCGTGGTTCCTGGCCAGCCTGATCGTCGTCATCGCCGGCGCGGCAACCGTTCTGGTTTTCGCTCCGCGCCACGCTCAACCGGCTCCTGCTGCGACGCCTCCGGAATTGCCAGTGCCCGAGGATGACGAGGGCACCGGACCCGTTCAATTGCCGGACCGGTGGCGATTTGAATCGAGTTCGGGGGATGACAACGAACATAAGGAAGAGACCATCAACGGCGAGGAGACGGTGCGACTGAGAGAGAATGTTGATCGCGCGGACTAGCGATCGCGAGATTTAATGGGAACCAGAATGAGTTACGCCTTCTCCGTCACCGCCTGATTTATAACCCCCAATTTATAACCCGTCTCTTCTTCACGTTTGGCGTGACGATCGAGGATTCTCGCTTGCCCATCAGCCCGCTCCGGCCTACGATTCTCGTAATCACTCTTTAGCTTACCGGCCTCCGACGGGATTCGAGAGGAGAAGCTGCACAGGCCGGATGCCCGTGCCATCGTTGACGGAGCTGACAACAGATGGATCGGGTTTGCGCAATCGTTGCATCTTTCCAGGCGAGGTCCCCAAGGGTCGCCTTTCTTGTCGCGATGCTGCTAGGCTTCACCGCTAGCATCGTGATGCCTTCGGTGCCTGCTGCCGGGTTGGAGGTTTCTTTCGACGTGACACCGTCGGTGGCTTGCCGCGACGTGACCACGGACGAATTCGCGAAAGCCAATCCTGACGAACGGCTGGTCGAAGCGCGCATCGAAGTCTCCTCGCTGCTCCGCGGCGGGAAAGAGGAGGCGTTATTGGAGTACTTCTATCGCTTCGACAGTCCCCGGCGGACGCTCCGCATTGTGGAGTATTCGCCCCAAACGACGCTGGCCAGCGACATGGCCGGGAACGTGACGATCGAAAACAAGCAGGAGGCGACGCGCGGGCTCGGGATGACTGTCGCGGCCCCGCTGGATTGGCCGGTCAAGTTTGGGACTTCCGGCGAGTTGGGGGCCAAGACCCTCGCCTCCACGCGTTACGAACTGGTGCCGCCGATGATCGCCGCGGCGGCCAGCGGGACGCTGGACCGCGGGCACAGCGTGTATTTCAAACTCCGTTCGTCGCGGAGCACCTCGTTGGAAGGTGCCAAGTCGTTCACGCTCGTTTTTCGCGCCGATGCCAGTTGGCGGGCGGATTATGTGCATCTGACCTGCACCGCATCGCGCGCAGCCAAGGGCCTGTTCGGACCGCTGGACGAACAAACGGTTTGCAGCCGAGAGCGGTTTGTCGTCGCTTTGTATGTCCAGGGCGATGCCGCGGCCAAGGCGGCGGCCGAACGGCTCGTCCGCGCCGAATCGGAACTGTTAAAGACTATTTCCGTCAATCGACGGGCGTTGGAAAAACGATTTCATCCCACCCTAGTCCATCGCTTCGGGGCCCTGTTCGATGGTGGTGCCTCCGTCGCTGTGCCCGATAATGTCGCGGACGCCGTCGTCTACGGCGCCAAGATCCCAGACGAGGACATCCTCGATGTCCGCCTGCCGGCCGACGTTCGCCAAGCGGTCGTTAGATACACGGTCGCCCGGCGAGCGTTGTCGAGCCTGCGGGACGGCAAAGCGTCCGGCGAAACGCCTGGCGAAGGACCTGCCGAAGCGTCCGGCGAAGCATCTACCGAAAAGCCCGCCGAAATGCCCAAAGTTCAGTAGCGGAATTTCGTTTCCCGCCGACTGCTTGAGGAAAAGCGGTTGAGAGACTACAGTATTGGTCAACAGCTTACTATCCCCACCTTTCCTAACTCTTCCGAGCAAAGGAGCATAGCGAACGATGACCAAACGGATACATTTCGGTTCCACGGTTGCAGTCTTGTCGATCCTGGCACTGCTGGGGGCGGCCTTGAACGGTCCGGCGGCGGCGGCCGAAGGCGGCGCGAAGCTGGTTCCCTTGGAGATCAAGTTGCCGCGGCCGCTGTTCCAAGGAACCCCCAAGCATATCAAGGCCGCGCCGACGCTGGAAAAATACAGCGAAAAGCCGCGTCCGCCGTTCATGGCGCCCGAAGGCACGGCCAACTTGGCCTCGAACAAGAAGGTCACGTCCAGCGACACCGCCCCGATCATCGGAGAATTGGAATTCGTCACCGACGGCGTCAACGATGGCTATGACGGCTGTTTCGTGGAATTGGGCCCCGACCTGCAATGGGTCCAGATCGATTTGGGGCAGATGTCCGAGATCGTGGCCCTGGTCGTGTGGCATTACCACGCCGAGGGCCGCGTGTATCACGACACGGTGGTCCAAGTCGCCGACGACCCGGATTTGATCGACAACGTCAAGACGGTCTTCAACAACGATTTTGACAACTCGGCCGGCTTAGGCGTCGGCAAAGATCTGGAGTACATCGAGGATTTCCGCGGCAAGCTGATCGATGCCCGCAATGCCAAAGGCGAGCCGGTCAAAGGCCGTTACGTCCGCCTCTACTCGCGCGGCAACACGGCGAATGACTTGAACCATTACATCGAAGTTGCGGTTTACGGCAAGCCGGCCTCATGAAGCGTTCGCAGGTCCTGTGCGTCGCCTGCCTGACGCTCTTGGCCGCCGCGGCTTTCGCGATTCGCTTGCCGCGGCTAGCCGAGCGCCCGATGCATGGCGACGAAGCCAATCAGGCCGCCAAGACAGGCATCCTGCTGGAAACGGGAGAGTATCGCTACGACCCCGTCGAACACCACGGGCCCAGCTTATATTGGCTGACGCTGCCGTCCCTGTGGCTGCAGGGCCGCACGGAGTTTGCTCAGACGATCGAGACCGATTACCGCATCGTCCCGGTCGTCTTCGGCGTCGGTTTGATCCTGCTGCTTTGGTTGGTAGCGGACGGATTAGGGCGGGGTGCGGCCGTGCTGGCAGGAGTGTTCACCACCATTTCGCCTGCGATGGTCTTCTACTCCCGCTACTACATTCAGGAGACGCTGCTCGTTTTCTTTGCCCTCGCTGCGTTAGCGGCGGGGTGGCGTTACGCGCGCTCGCAAAACGTCATCTGGGCCGTCCTCTGCGGCACGGCCGTCGGGATGATGCATGCGACCAAGGAAACCTGGGTTCTATCGGCGGCCGCCGCGGGACTGGGCGGGGCGTTGTTCCTGGCCTGGACTCGGTGGCGCGAGGGAACCTGGCCGGTGGCGCGTACGGACTGGCAGCCGCGGGCGCTGATCGGATTTCTGGCCGCCGCCTGTTTCGTCACGCTGGTGCTGTATTCGTCGTTCAATCGGAACCCGCGCGGCCCGTTGGATTCAATCCTGGCGTATGCGGTTTACGTGCGTCGCGGCAGCGAAGCCGGCATCCATTCGCATCCGTGGTACTATTACCTGGAATTGCTGCTGGCGTTCCGGCCGGCGAAAGGTTTCTTTTGGTCGGAAGGGCTGATCGTAGCCTTGGCGGTGATCGGGGCGATGGCTAGCCTCGCTCGCGGAGCGTTGCCTGCGCCGCAACGGTATTTCTGCCGTTTTCTGGCGTTTTATACGCTGTCGCTGACCGCATTGTACGCCGCCGTTTCGTACAAGACCCCGTGGTGCCTGCTGGGTTTCTTCCACGGCATGATCCTGCTGGCGGGAGTGGGCGGCTGGTATATCCTACGCCTGGTGTGGGTATCTCGCCGCGGGACCGATCGCCGCTCGCCCTGGTTCCGACTGGCCGCGGCGATTCCCGTCACGGCAGTGCTCGTCGTCGGCGTGCTGCATCTGGGCCGCCAGTGCCATTGGCTCAACTTTCGTCTGGCCGCCGACAACCGCAATCCGTATGTATACGCTCACACGTCCAGCAGTATCAAGAATCTGGCTCGCACGATCGAGAACTTGTCCGAGGTTTCGCCGCGGGGACGACACTTGACGATCCACGTGGTGACCCCGGAGAACTACTGGCCGCTGCCCTGGTACGTGCGGCACATCGATCCGCAGGCCGTGGGTTATTGGCAGGACGCCGCCGCCTGGGCTCGCGACGCGGCCGCCCTTTCCGCGCCGGATGTCATCGTCTTGACGCCCGATGTTCAGGATCAAGTGGACGCCGCGCTACCGGACGCCTACAACCGGCAGATGATGTACGGACTGCGGCCGGACGTACTGCTGCACGTTTACGTGCTTGAAGATTTATGGGAACCGTTTGTAGCCGTGCGGAGCAATCGCTGACGATCATGGTCGCTTCCTCGTGGCGTGCAAATCCCTGGTCCCTCCCGTTGGTGCTGGCGGGGATTGTGTTTACACTGACGGCCAGCGCGTATGCGGTGACCGCGATCCAACAGCTGGACGCGGGTGCCGCAACGGCGAGCCCCGATGCGGGGCCGGGCCTGATTCAGTTCTTGGACCGGTACGGGGCGGCCCTGATGTTCGGCGAACTCGTGCTGTTGGCCGGACTCGCCGCCGCCGCGGTGGTAAGCGAGCGGTGGCGGACCCGCTAAAGGGGCCGATCGCCGGAAGGTGACGCCCAAATCACAATGCGAACAATATCCAACGCAGCGAACGCGGAGAGTGGATTGATGAAAGTGAACCATTACGAGCGGGTGCCGGCCGAGGGGGTGCGGATGGACGGAGCCGTCGGCTGCCGAGTCCGCTGGCTGATCGGCGAAGCGGACAGCGCGCCGAACTTTGCGATGCGGCAATTCGAGGTCGCGCCCGGCGGCCACACGCCGCGCCACAGTCATCCTTACGAGCACGAAGTCTTCGTCTTGGAAGGCGAAGGGATCGTCAGCGAAGCGGACGCCGAGCATCGCTTGCGCGCGGGCGACGTGGTGTACGTCAGGCCTAACGAAATCCACCAATTCCGCAACCCGGGGCGCAAGCCGCTGAAGTTCCTGTGCTTGATTCCCAATTCCGGAAACAATCCCTCTGCGGCCATTGCCCCCGAATGCGGCTGCGAACCCGCTCGCCCGCCAGGCACGGTCCAATCTCGGTAGCGCGGGTTGCAAGAACAACCTTCACCTCTGGCTGGAAGAAGAAGCTCAGATAATCAGCGGAATTCTGCAATTCTCGAAATATTCCTGCCACCCATATTCCTGCCAACTTGCCGATCCCCACTCACGATTCGCTCATCGCGCCCAGCCGCTCGAGCGTCAACGCCGAGTCCGGCGTTTGGCCGCGACAAAACCTCTCGATCTCGTCCGCCAAGCACTGCCAGCGTTGTTCGAACTCGATCGCATTATTGCCGCGGTGGGGCACCAGCAGCACGCGGTCGCTGGTCCGCAGCGGACTGTCGGCCGCCAGCGGCTCGTCCTCGAACACATCCAATGCCAGATAGATATTCCGCTGGCTCAGGGCCTCGATCATTTCGCCTTCGTCGACCATTTTTCCGCGGGCGACGTTCACGAACAACGCCCCGGGCTGCATCGCCTCGAAATGCGTCTTGCGGATCAAACGATGGGTTTCGGCGGTATAGCCGCCGGCGAGCACGATCACTTCGCACCTGGCGAACAGCTGGTCTAACGCCATATTTTGGACACCGATCTGTTCCGCTTCGCCCGCGGACAGGTGCCGCGAGCAGACGTACAGCCTGGATGTGAACGGCCGCAGGATGTCCAGGATTCCGCGGCCGATCCGTCCACATCCGATCACGCCCACCGGCCGGTCTTGCAGGATGCGGCCTCGGGGAAACGCGAACCGGGGCCACGCCTGGCCGCTGCGCATGGCATGATGAAAGGCGTGGATGTGCAGCAGGGACGAGAGAATCAAGCCCAGCGTGAATTCGGCCATCGGGCGGGGCCGCGATGCGCCCGTGTGGATCACGGTCAGCCCCCGTTCAACCGCATACCGGTCATCGACATTCTGTCGCGTGCCGCCGTACGTGGTGCCGACCAGCTTTAGACGCGGGCTCTGGTCGATTACGCGCCGCGTGATCACCGCGTCTTTAGTAAAGGGGACGATCACACCGTCCACGCCCTCGATGTGCCGCAGCACCGCCGCTTCGGTCGCCTCGGCGATCTCGATCACTTCGGCCAGTTGCTCGATCCGAGCTTTGGCTGCGGGATCGGCGATCTCGCACGCAAACAGGAGCTTGATTTTGGATTCGCTCATGGCTCGATCCTTGGATGATGCCGCCGTGTTGTCGTGCCGCGGACATTCGGCTGGAGCACAATCAAGTCCACCTTACGAAGCGGTTTCTGGATCGGTTGCGTCAGCCCGCTCGACAATCTGCAGCAGATTTCCTTCCGGGTCGAAAAAGCTGCGCACTCGACCGCCGCCGACCGCCGACGCGGTGTCCCCGCACCAGGCAACGCGGCGCTGGCGGAGAAACCGCTCGGCGGCTTCGAAATCCTGCACGCGCAACGCCAGATGCGACCAGCCGGGAGTCCAGGTGGTCCGCTGCGGCCGCGGCGTCTGGTCGCGCGGCATGATTTCCAACAGCGTGCCGTCGGCCGCGCGCAGCAGCCAAACCGGCTTGTCATTCCGAAACACCTCTGTATAGCCGAGCGTCGCGCAATACCACGCGGCCAACTCGTCCACGTCGTCGGCGGCAACGGCCGGATGGTCAATTCCAACAAATACCGCCGCGGGGGCGGGGTTGTCGTTCGCGTCGCTCATGCGATCTCCTGAGAAAAGGCGTTGCACTGGTGCAGGGACTGGGGGTTCAGGCGGTACGGCCCCTCGTATCCGGTATCGCCCAGCTGGTGAGTGACCAGCGCGATGGACAGCGGGTAGAACCAGGAACCCAACATGATGTGTGTGCGGCTCGGATCCTCGTCCCGATACTCGGCAGCCACGTGCGTGCCCTCCGGTTCCCAGATCCAATGCGGCCGCGATCGCCAATTTTCCGGCCGGCTGTCGCGGCGATGCAGCAGCCACCCGCAGCCGTGGGGATCTTCGTGCTGCAAAGCGTGTTCGAGATACCGGCGAGCGGCCATGTCCAAGTCGCCGCGGCGGTATTCGGTCAGCGCCGCCAAGTTGCTCAGCATGTAAGCGCCGTCGAAGTCCGGACAGTCCGAACCGCCAGGCCAGAACGAACCATCAGGCCGTTGCAGCGACAGGGTGGAATCCGCATTATGCTCCAGCGCCCGCACAGGCCGGTCGAGGGCAAAATAGATCGGCGTAATATGGATCGTGCCGAACAGGCCGTTGGCCAGGTCAGCGCCGAACTGCGTGCCCCAGTAGCCGGTCCGCTCGTCGAGCAATTCCTCCAAGGCCGGGATCATGCCGGTTTGCAGCGCCCGTTCGGCCTCAGATACCCCAAACCAATCGCGCATCGCCAGCAAGGCGGTTGCGCAGGCCAGCACCTGGTTGGCGGCCGCCCACGAGTTGCTCCAGTCGTACCGCCGGACCCAGCGGTACAGTACGGCGGGGTCGAGCAGCGGTTCGAGAAACCGCAGCGGAAATCGAGGCGGACGTTCCAGGATCCGCAACGCCCACAGGTGCCCGCGCGTGGTGTGCCAGTAGGGCTCGAGGTCGTTGATCTCCAGCGGTTTGGAGCGGACGGCTGGATCAGCCGCAAAGAAACCGTATTCCGATTGACCGTCCCGCAGATACTCGGCCCACGCATCGAGTTCCGCGGGCGAGAACGCCTCGAGGGCTCCGAACAAATCGAGCACATGCAGGCCGTGATACGAGCCGTAGAAGCTCTCCGGCCCCCCCGACTCCTTGCGATACCGTCCCGGCCGCTCGCCGAACTTCATGGCGCGAACGAAACTCAATGCAGTCGACTTGACGCGCCGGTAGCCCTCCGTTTCGCCCGCAAAGAGTGGTTTTATCATGGTCGCGCCATTCTACACATTGGATGGAAACAGGAAAACTCCCTGTTCCCGTCCGGGCGGACCGTCGCCACGTCTTGCTTATTCAACCTAATCTTTCGCCTAATCCTTCGCCTATTCGCCTTCGCCCCATGCGGCGGCGTAATCAATCGAATGCGCGGGCGGATCGCCGCCGGGGCCGATCAGGTAATGCTCCATCCATTGCAGCATCCTCAGCTGGTAATCGAATCGTGCGGCCGCGCGGCGGTTTCCGTGGCCTTCGCCCGGGTACAGGACGAGCCGAACGGGAGCTTGGCCGAGGGTCTTCAAATGGCGGTACAGTTCGAGTGACTGAGACACATCCACGCGCGGATCGTCTTTGCCGTGCAGGATCAGCAGCGGCGTGCGATGACGCTGGACGTAGCGGATGGGACTGCGATCGAGGAAGTAGGTCCAATCTTCCCACAGCCGTTTGCCGTGGTGGACCAGGTACATCTCTTCGGGGATGTCCGTCGTGCCGAGTTTCGAGACGTTGTTGCTGATCCCTACGAACATCACGCTGGCGGCGAACCGATCGGAATAGTACGTGGCGCCCCACGCCGAAGCGTAGCCTCCGTAGGATCCGCCGGTGACGCCCACATTGGCTTTGTCGGCGATGCCCGCCGCGACCAGATGATCCACGGCGTCCACGAGGTCGTCGAATTCGCGGCCCGCCGCATCGGCTTGGCCCAGTTTGGAAAACTCCACACCGCGCCCCGTGCTGCCGCGATAATTGGGACAGAAGACGGCAAATCCGCGGGCGGCTCCCAGCTGACCAGGCGCGGCATAGCTGGTAATCCAACCGTTGCTGACGTGCGCTTCCGGTCCGCCATGCACGTACATGATCAGCGGATAACGGCGGCCCGGCTCATAATTCAGCGGATAGACCAGCACGCCTTCCAACTCCAGACCGTCGCGAGCCTTCCAGGTTATGACCTCCTGTCGAGCCAGTCGCAGGTCCTGGAGCCAAGGATTACTGTGCGTCAAGCGCCGAGGCGATTTGTCTTCCGGCCCCTGGATGAACACCTCGCCCGGATGCTCCGGCGCATGGCCCGGGAAGGCCAGTGTCCGGCCGTCTTGAGCCAGCGACAGGCTGGTCAGGATCGGCGTTCCCGGGCCGTTCCGCACCTGACGTTTGCCGTCCAATTGGACTTCGCCCACCGTCGTCCCGGTTCCTTCGTCGGCGACCCACACCAGGGTCTGGGCATCCTTCCATGCCAAGCCGCTGAGGTGAGCTTGATATTCGGGCATCAAGTCCCGCAAGCTGCCGTCGCCGGGAATCGCAGCGACCATCAGCCGCCCATCGGACGGATCGTTCAGATCCGCGCCGGAAATCATGGCCAAATGCTTGCCATCAGGGCTCCATACGACGCGCCCTAATTTCCCGGGGTTCTGGATACGTTCCACAATCCGGCCGGTGTCGGCGTCGACGACGTGCACGCGTTTGAACATGTAGCCGTCATCGACCGACGGCGTAGGCGCCAATACGACGGCTAACTGGCGCCCCGAGGGACTCCAATCGACCGCGGATGCAGAGCCGGGCAAGTCGAGTTTGCGCGGCTTGCCGGCGCCGGACGCGGCGGCCAGCCAGACTTTCGTGGGCCGCCAATCTTCTTCGTAAATCTCCTGATTGAAGCCTTTGTCGCGAAACTCCTTTTGCTCCTTGCTCTGCGGCTCGGTCGCCAGCAGCGCAATTCGCTGACCGTCGGCACTGAAGCTCGCCCCCTGCAGATCGGCGTCCAGCGCAATGATCCGCCGCGCCTCGCCGCCGTCGACGGGGATGGCGTACAAGGCATTGACCGTATCGGTGCCGCGCCGGCTCAGGAAGGCGATGGACCGTCCGTCGGGCGTCCAGCGCACGCCGCTGACGTTGACTTGGCCTGTGACAAACGGGCGCGTTTGGCCGTCGGCGCCGACCACGTGCAGTTCGGCCCAAGCCGGCCCGTTCTCGCCGCCCAAGGGTTGCCTCGGAACGGCCAGCGTATAGGCCACCGACCGACCGTCCGGCGAAATCTCTGCGGACAAGACAGTTTGCAAGCGAGCCGCGTGCCGGGGAGCGAAAACCACTTCGGCGGCCCAGGCTGCCGTGGCCCAGTATGGTACGACGAGCATGACCCCGGCGGCAAACCCGAGGATAGCGGGACGGGAGAGGCGGAAAACGCGGCGAGAACATCGCGAATGGGATTTCAGCATCGTTCGGGACTCCAGGGTACGGAAACGGCGTTTTGCTCAACGCTAAGTATAGATTGCTCTTCGCGGCCAAACCACAGAAAGGGTCGTTCGTCCGGCCCGGATCTGCCACATGCGCGGCTTGGCACGGGCGTCCCCCCTGCGCTACGGCTCGGCGGGGCGGGGGCCTCTCGGGCTTCCGCGACCTGGTGTATAATCGTCGTCCACCGAGTTGGGCGGATTTGGGGTCGGGCGTTCAAAATTCAATTTTGGCCGATAGAGAGTCCAACCATCGAGCCGAGCCGTGGTCGGCCAAAATTGAATTTTGAACGCCCGCCCCCCCTGCGCTATGGCTCGGCGGAGACGATGCGCGCATCGGGCACGCTTCAAGGCATTTCTTATTCGGATTGCAGTTTTCATGAATCGGCAACATCAACTGATTATCAGTGTTTCCGGCTTACGCGGGATTGTGGGCGGCGGCCTGGACCCGCAGGTGACGATTCGCTACGTCGCAGCCTTTGCGTCCGGCTTGGCGCCCGGCCCGATCGTCGTCACGCGCGATGGACGCGGCACCGGGCCGATGCTGGCCGCTGCCGTCCGCAGCGCGCTGGCCGCCCTGGGGCGCGAAGTGCTGGACGGGGACATCGCCGCGACGCCGACCACGGGCGTGCTGGTGCGCCAGCATCGTGCGGCGGGCGGGATTCAGATCTCGGCCAGTCACAATCCGCCGGAGTACAACGGCTTGAAATTGTTTTCCGCGGACGGGCGCGTGATCAGCGCGGCGGACGGCCAGGCGGTGTTGAACCGTTATCAGTCCGGCGAATTCGCTTGGGTCCCGCATCACGCAGTGGGCCGCACGACCAAACTCGAAGACACGACGGCCGAACATCAGCGGCTGGTCCTGGCCACCGTCGATGTGGCGCGGATTCGCCATCGCCGCTTTCGTGTGCTGTTGGACTCGAACCACGGCGCCGGCAGTCTGCTGGGGCGCTCGTTGTTGCAAGCATTAGGTTGCGACGTCACCGTGGCGGGTGAAACGCCCGACGGCCGCTTCAGCCATCCGGCCGAGCCGACCGAGGAGAACCTGGCCGGCGTGCGAACTCAGGTCACAGCCGCCAACTCGGATATCGGCTTTTGCCAGGACCCCGATGCCGACCGATTGGCCGTGATCGACGAAACGGGCCGGTACATCGGCGAGGAGTACACGCTGGCCCTGTGCTTGGACCATGTCCTGCACCAGCGTCCCGGTCCGATCGTGACCAATTGTTCTACCAGCCGCATGGCGCAGGATCTTGCGGAACGCCGTGGCGTCCCGTTTTTCCGGTCGGCGGTGGGCGAAGCCAATGTGACCGGCGCGATGCTCGCCCGCGATGCGGTCTTCGGCGGCGAAGGAAACGGCGGGCCTATCGATCCGCGCGTCGGTTACGTCCGCGATAGCTTCGTCGGCATGGCCTTGATTCTGGACGCCCTGGCGGCCCGCGGACAGCGGCTCAGCCATTGGGTCGACGAACTGCCGAAATACGCGATCTGCAAAACCAAATTTGCGGCGGACTCACAACAAACCGCCGCCGCCTTGGACGCGCTGGCGGCACACTTCGGCGATGCCCAGGCCGATCGCCTCGACGGATTGCGGCTGGACTGGCCGGGCAAATGGCTGCTGGTCCGCGCGAGCAACACTGAACCGATCGTCCGCGCGATCGCCGAGGCGCCGACGCAGGAGGAAGCCGAGAAACTGTGTGCGGAAGCCGGCCGCGTGATCGGTGCTTGATTTTCTTGATGCCGTTAGGATCGGCAAGGAAATAACGGTCGGGGGTTCAATGTGGTCATCACGCTCCGCCGTGATGACATTGTCGTCACGGCGGAGCGTGACGAATACAATCTTGGCGACACTTATTTCTTCGCCGGTCCTTAGCGTTCCGGCACGGCGCGATCGACGGCCTCACGCTTTGAGCTTCTCAGCGACGGCCAGGATGCCCGTGTACATGATCATAATCGAGAACAGAAAAGCGGCCGCCATGCCCAGGTTCATGGCCCAACCCGGCCGGTGCGCGCCCATCAGGTCTTTCCTGTTCACCATATAGATCATGGCTCCGATCGACAGCGGCAGCACGAAGACGCCGGCGATCTGGGTCACGATCTGCGCTTGGATGGGATTGATTCCCAGGATCGGAACGGTCAGCCCCATCAGGCAAGCCACGGCGGCCAGGATGCGGAACAACTTGGTGTCCGTCTCCATCCGGCCGTCGCGATAGTCGGCGATCAGCAGCGGTGCTACCATCATGGCCGGGATCAGCGACGACAGCCCCGCGCTGAGTACTCCGATAAAGAAGAGCACCGTCGCGAATTGGCCGGCCGCCGGCTGCAGGGCTCGAACCATGTCCATGACATTATTGACCGTGTGCCCCGCGGCGTGCATGGCCCCGGTGGCGCTGGCCATAATCGCGCCGCCTACGACGAACATCAGCAACGCCCCAATCACGCTGTCGCGAGTCTGTTCGTGCCGTTCGGCGATCCCCCAGCCCTTGGCCTTGACCAGCAGCGGGCGAACCACAAAAGTCGCCGCCGCCATGGTGGTGCCCACCAAAGCCGGAACCAGGACGAAGTGTTCGGGATTGCCGGGCAGAGTCGGCACCAAGCCTTGTGCCCACGCCAGCGGCGAGGGCAACACGACGAACGTCGAGACGATGAAGCCGAGCCCCATCAAAGTGACGAAGAACACCAATACCTTCTCAAAAAAAGAATATCGGCCGACCAGCAGAATCGCGTACAGCGTGACCACGATCACCGCAGCGACGATCAAACGCAGCGCGTACGTGCTGATGCCCGCCGATTCGATGTTCAGTTCCACCACCTCGGCGATCATCGACGAGCACAGTCCCGTGATACCCATGATGGCGCCGTATTGGGCCAGCAGCACTCCGGCGATGACCAGGACCGCGATGCCGGACCCGCCCGCTAGGTTCTTGCGGAAACCGTGGATGGCGGTGTCCCCCGTCACGGCCGCGTACCGTCCGAACGCCTCCATGAGGACGCCCATGAACAAACAGCACAGGGCCAGCAGCCACAGCAAGGACATGCCCATGTCCGCGCCCGCTTTGCTCAGCGTGGTAACGCTGCCGGTGCCGACGGTATAGCCGATGCAGAAGATGCCCGGGCCGACCGACAGGATGAGATTCCGGAGCCGCTTGAACGGCGAAAGACGAGCAGGATGGTTCATCGCGTCGATGATCTATCTACAGTTTACGTACGGCTGGAGGCGGAGCATTGCAACGAATTCAAGGCTTGGCCGCCGGTTGGAGGCCCCGCACCGCCTCGGCCAGTCCCGGGGCGCCGTCTTGGCCGCTGGGCACTTGCAGCGCCGCGCCCCGAAAAGCGTCGCCGATCGGTTCGTACCTTCCTCCCAAATGCTCGGACAAGAAGCCTTCCGCCACGGCATAAAAAGCGAAGCGATTCTGCGGCCGGGCAAAGCCGTGACCTTCGTCGGTGAACAGCAGGTACGTCACCGGGATCTGCTTGGCGTTCATCGCCGCGACAATCTGGTCCGATTCGGCCTGCTTGACTCGAGGATCATGCTGGCCTTGACCGATCAGCAGCGGGCGGCGAATCCGATCGACAAAAAACAGCGGGCTGCGCGATTCGAGAAACTTGCGGCCCTCGTCCGTCGTGTAATCGCCGACGCGGACTTTCATCACCGACATGATCGGCATCCAATAGGGAGGCGGATTATCCAGCAGGGTCACCAGATTCGAGGGGCCTACGATATCGACGCCACAGGTGAAAACGTCGGGCGTAAAGGTCAAGCCGACGAGCGTGGCATAGCCGCCGTAGCTGCCGCCCATGATCGCGATCTTGTCCCGCTGGGCGATGCCCTGGGCGACAGCCCAATTCACGGCGTCGATCAAATCGTCGTGCATCCGGGCAGCCCATTGCCGGTTGGCCGCGTTGATGAAGTTCTTGCCGAAGCCCGTCGAGCCGCGATAGTTCACCGACAGCACGGCGTAACCGCGATTGGCCAACAGCTGGTGCTGGGCATCGAACCCCCAGGAATCCCGCGCCCAGGGTCCGCCATGCACCAGCAACACCATCGGCTGCGGTTTCGCCGACCGCGCCGCTTCGGCCGCGCCGCTGCCCGGCGGCAGCGACAGGTAGCTGACCAGTTCCAGACCGTCGCGCGCCGGGATGATCACCGGATGCATATTTGCCAGCGGCAGGTTCTCCAGCTTTGGATTGCTGCTGAATAGATACTTCGCTTGCCGAACTTCGCGGTCGTACAGATAAAAACGCACAGGGCCGTTATCCATCACATAAGCCACCGTCCAGCGACGGTCGTCCAACGTGCGGCTGGTAATCTCGGTTTCGCCGTCGGCGACGGTTTTCAGATAGTCCAGGTCCGCCCGGATCGACTCGTCCAAAATCTGCCATTGGCGGCGATCGTAGGTGAACGACACGGCCTGGACGTGCTTTTCCGTCGGATGCACGATCGCGCCGGACAGGTCGGCCCGGTCGTTTTCGGCCAGCAATTTAGCTTCGCCCGATTCCAGATTCAGCAGCTTGAGCGCCGACGTATCTCGGCCTCGGCTGTCCAGCAGGTACAGGTTTTCCTGCGACTTGTCGAATCCCACGGCTCCGGTGGTCATCGCGTCCTCGGGGCCGATTTCCAGAAACGGCTTCCAACCCTGTTCCCGGTCCGGCACCACGTAGACTTGTCCGGCCTCCGGAGTAAACGAGATCCCGAATCGCACGCGGTAATCGTCGTCGGACATAAAACCGGCGAAGCCCGGGTTCTCCTGGATCATCCGGCGCTCGCCCGTCACGAGGTTCACGCGGTAGACGTCGTGCAGTTGACGTTCGCCGCGATCATTGATTCCGACCAGGATCTCCTCGGGAAATTTCTCGCTGACGCCTTCGATCCGGGCGCGAATCTTTTCGATGGGCGTCAAGTCCTTGATTTCGTCCGCCGCAAGGTTGACGCTGTAGACATGGAAGTCCTCGTCGCCGTCCTTGTCTTGCGTGTACAGGATATGCCGGCTGGTATAGGCCCAGAAAAAAGAGCGAATTCCACGGTGCGTGTCCCGAGTGACTGCTTTCGCTGCCTCGACGTCATCCGCCGGAGCGACCCACACGTTCAACACGCCGTCCACGGGCGCCAAAAACGCCAGCTTCGAGCCATCGGGGCTGATCCGAGTATGCGCCCGCTCGGGATTGCCGAATAAGGGGGTACGGGGAATCAGGGGGACCTCGCCGGACTCCGAGGCACAAGCATCAGTTATCGTCCAGGCCATGAGCCAACTCCACACAAGGGGACTACCGAGCAGAATCCATCGCAGAATGGCTTTTGTTCGCAGATTCATCGTCGTTTCGCTCCCAAGATGATCGAGACATCGTGTCAACAATATCGTAGCACAGGCGGGTCGGCCTGAAAGCATCGTAACACGGGCCGCATGATCTCGCCATGCCCGGCGCACACCCGGCGCACACCCCGCATGCAACGGAGCCGGCGGTCGGGTCATCCCACGGCTGACGACGCGCGTCGTGGGCATCAACACGATTGCCGTGGGAGAGAGATCAAACGATGTCGATTTTGCGGGATTACGCTGACCTCATCGGAATGCCAAAGACTGCTCCGCGTACGGTCCTGACATTGACACGGGCAGCGCTGGCAGGATACCGTAGCGGCTTGCGGCCGCGAGCCTTGCGGCCGAAAGTACGGCGACCCCATTATCGATTCACACCAAGGAGAAACTCATGCGTCAAAGTTTGATCTTGATCCGCACCCTCGGCGTCCTCATCGCAATGGCTGCTTTCGTGGGACCGGCAAGCGGCCTATGGGCCCAGGAGTCCGGCGCCGGTAATCCGCACGTGACAAACGATTTGGACCCGGCCAGAAAGGCGTTCATCGACGGGTTTCCGCGGATCGGTTTGAATTCCGCACCGGGCGACGCGGCCATGTTGCGGATTCTCGTGGAGAGTTCCGGAGCCAAGCGGGGCGTCGAGGTCGGCACGGCCACGGGGTACGGGGCGATTCTGATGGGGATCGGCTTCGAGCGAACCGGCGGCAAGTTAGTTACGGTCGATATCGATCCGAAGATGGTGAAGATCGCCCGCGAGAACCTGCGGACGGCCGGACTGGACGGCGTGGTCACCGTGGTCCAAGGCGACGCGCTCGAAGTGCTGCCCAAATTGGAAGGGTCGTTCGATTTCGTCTACATCGACGCCGTCAAGAGCGACTATCTCAAGTACTTTCAAGCCTTGGAGCCGAAACTCGAAGCCGGCGCCATGATCGTGGCCGACAACGTCATCCGCTCGGCCGGCGCGATGCCCGACTTCTTTGCGGCGATCAACAACTCGCCGAACTACATCTCGACCACGATCCGCTCGGACGACAGCAAGCGCGACGGGATGCTGGTGATTTACAAGGTGAAGTAGCCGGAGCCTGGCTGCGGCGCGGCAGATTACGCATCTTGCGTTACGCATGATGCGTAATCTGTTCACGCGGGCGGCTGTGGATCCGGAATCTGCACCGCGACATGCCGTGAACCGAGCACTTCAAGTTCGCGCCCTAACACGCGAGGCGCCTCATGCAACCTGTCACGACCACGTACCGAGCCTGTCTGGGGGCGGCCTTTTTCTGGAGCGTCGTCTCGATCGCCGCCGTCACCGCCGTTTGCGAAGACTGGCCCACGGCCGGGCACGACAATCGCCGGACCGGCGTGACCGCCGAACATTTGGCTCCGCCGCTGCAACTTGGCTGGCTCTATCGCTCGCCCGGCTTGCCGGCCTCGGGCTGGCCGCCGCCCGCCAACGGATACGGGGCGCGCAAGAACAAGAGCGAGGCGAGCTTCGACGACGCCCCGCGGGTGGTCGCGGCCGGGGGCACGGCCTATTTCTGTTCGACCGCCGAGAACGCCCTGTACGCCGTCGACGCCGCGACGGGACAAGTCCGCTGGACGTGGACGGGCGCAGCCGCCCCGCGGCTGGCGCCGACGGTGGACGGCGGCCGGTTGTACTTCGGCGCCGACGACGGCCGCGTGTACTGCCTGCAAGCGGAAGACGGCCGCACGAACTGGGTGTTCGACGCCCGGCTGACGCCGGAGCAAACGCTCGGCTACGGCCGCTTTTCGTCGCTGTGGCCGATCCGCACGGGCGTCATGATCGAGGACGGCACGGCGTACTTCGTTGCCGGTTTGTTTCCGAGCGAAGGGATCTTTTTCCACGCGCTCGATCCGCTCAGCGGCCGGCTCCTCTGGCGGCGTCAAATCGACTTGGACGCCCAAATCGGGCTGCCCCCGCAAGGCGATCTGCTGGCCGATCGCGACTCGATCTACATGACTTCGCGCGTGACGCCGACCCGCTGGACCAAGAGCGACGGCCGGCGCAAGCCGTTTTTCACGCCGCCGCCGGACGTCGAGAACAACCATGAATACCGATTCTACAACGGCGGCACGGATGCGCGGATCTGGCGGGATCGCTATTTCGTCTACGGCAGCGCGTGCATCCTGGCTTACGATCCCGAGCAGATCCGCGTCGACAAATACGGCCGCCAACAACCGGGCGACCTGGTCTTTCACTGGTTCAACGCTCGGCAAGCCGTGTTTGCCCCGACGCGGGCTTTCCTCGCGACGGACTACCACGTGCTGGCGGTCGATCCGTCGCGGCTGGCCGAACTGGCCCGCGGCGAGTGCTACGAAATGGAAAAGTTGTACAAGCGGCTCCGCGTCGCCTCCCGGCTGGATTGGATGGACCAGTACGAGCGTCTTTGTGCGGAGCACGGCGAGGATCACCCGCGGGCTCGCTGGATCAAGCAGGGACCGCTCAAGTGGAGCCAAGCCGACTGGGAACAGTGGCTGCGCGACTCGCCGGAGGTGTTTGCCAAATTCGCCGACAAGACGCATTGGATGACGCCCCTGGCGGCGACCGAAGCGTTAATCCTGGCCGGGGATGTGCTGTATGCCGGCAGCGAAGACGCAGTGCTCGCGATCGACGCGGCCGACGGACGCATACTGTGGCGCGACCGGACCGGCAGCCGAGTGCGGGGTTTGGCCGTCTCGGACGGACGGCTGTTTGTCAGCACGATCAACGGTTACGTCCGCTGTTATCGCGCGGGCGCGACGTCCGCGCCGGCGGTCGAAATCCGGTACTCGCAAGCGGCCGATTCGCCGCGGCAAGCGGCATTGCCTGCCGCGTTACTTTCCGTCGTGGAACAAGTCGCCGCGGCCGGGGCCGCTCAGCCGGGCTACTGCCTCGTGCTGGGCGGCGGGGACGGCCGGCTGGCCGCCGCCTTGGCACAGCGCACCGAACTGCACATTCAAATCCTGGATGCCGACAAGGGTCAGGCGGAACAGACGCGCGAACAATTACTGGCAGCCGGTTTGCACGGCGCGCGGATTTGCTGCACCGTCGGCGATGCCTCGCAACTACCTTACCCGCCCTACTTGTTCAACGTCGTCATCGATCAAACCCGCCTGCTGCAGGCCGACTCGCCCACGCCCGTGGCCGAAGCGATTCGCGTCGCGCGGCCGCTGGGCGGAAGCGTCTATCTCGCCGCGGCGGCAAGCGAAGATGCCAAATCGCTCGAGCGAATGCAGCGGTTCGTCGCCGATGCAAGCGCCGCGGTTATGACCGACGACGGGATCATTCGCGCCGTCCGCGGCCGGCTGCCGCATACGGCCGATTGGACGCACAACTATGGCACCGCGGCCAACACGTACTGCAACGAAGACCAGCAGGTGAAGGGACCGTTCGGCATCCTCTGGTACGGCGATCCCGGGCCTCGCGACCGCATCGACCGGCACGCGGCGCCGCCCATTCCGCTGGTCGTGGACGGAATCCTGCTCACCGCGGCCGACGACCGCCTGATGGCCTTCGACGTGTATAACGGCATCAAGTACTGGGAACACTGGATTGTCGGCATTGATCGCTCCGGCCTGCCGCTCGCCACGTCGAACATGGCGGCTTGCAGCGGCTCAACTTTCGTCGATCCAGCCTCCGGCGATCGACCAGCGCAATCAGACCTCGCTGCCGGCCCGGGCGGCATTGCGACCGCAGCGCGTTTGTACGCCGTGGTCGACGACCGCGAATGCTGGCAGATCGAGGCGCGTACGGGCCGGACCCTGCGGGTGTTGCAACCGCCGCCAAGCGACGGCGCCGAGCCCGTACGATGGGCGTGGATCGCGACCGACGGGCAGCGCGTGTACGGCAGCCGCGCGATGATCGCCGGCAATCGTCCCGACGTTCAGCACAGCGACGGGCTGTTCGCACTCGCGACCGACTCGGACGAGGTCTGCTGGCAGTATCCCGTCGGACGGGTCGAGCATGACGGGATCGCCTTGGCGGCGGGGCGGCTGTTCCTGGTCGACGAAGAGCTGACCGAAGCCGAGCGGAAGCGGGCCGGTGAGACGCTGCCCAATGACTCGTCTGTTCCGGATCGGCAGGCCGTCGATCGTCGCGGCCGGCCGGTTCCGCGCGACCTGCGAAAACTGGTCGCGTTGGATGCGACCACAGGCCAGCCGATGTGGGAGGTACCTTTCGACGCCACGGATCTCACGCTGGACGACACGGTGGTGAGCGACGGACGTGTGGGCGTCGCCTGCATGGTTCAGGACGGCGTCGTCATCGTGCACGGCACCGGTAGTTTGGGGCATCCGCACCGCGAGTTCCTGGCCGGCGAGTTCGCCCGCCGCGCATTGTATGCCTTTGCCGCGGACACGGGCCGCTTTCTGTGGGGCGGCCGGCGGGGATATCGGAAGCGTCCCATCATCGTCGGCGGGCGGGTGTTCGCCGAGCCGTTCGCGTGGGACCTGCACACCGGCCGGCAACACTCGATCGCCAATCCGCTCAGCGGCCGATCCCAAAGCCTGGATTTTCATCGCGGTTACATCGGCTGCAGCCATTTGCTCGCGTCGGGCGCCGCCCTGTTCGGAAACAAGCCCGGCATTGCGTATTGGAACATCGATTCGGCCGAGGGGTTTGTGCCCTTCGACAGTCTCGTCTTCGGCTGTGGAATCTGCGCGACGCCGGCGGGCGGCGTGTTCGTTGCACCCGAGGGCCGTTCCGGCTGTACTTGTCCTGCCGGCATCCACACCTCGCTGGCGCTGTATCCCAAACGCACGCCGCGTGCCTGGGGCGCCGGGTTCACCGGAGGCATCGCCCCGGCCGTCTCACTGCCGGTGCGGCACGCGGCAATCAATCTCGGCGCACCGGGCTGGCGCGAAGACGAACAACGGCGGTTGTGGCTGCCCTACCCCGCGCGCGGCGAGACCGGCTCGATCGGCGCATGGTTGCCGCGGTACCAGCATCGGCCGGACCAGTTCTACTTCGTCGCGCCGGAACTGCTGCCCATTCGCGGCACCGAACGGCCGTGGCTATACACGTCGGGATGCCAGGCCGACACCGAGTTCAAATTCCGGCTTCTGGTTCCGCCGTCCGCCGCCGCGTTCTACACGGTGCGATTGTACTTTGCGGAACACGAGGAAATCCGACCCGGCCAGCGAATCTTCGACGTCTGGCTGCAAGGCCAGCCGGTCCTGACGAGCTTTGACGTGGTAGACGCGGCCGACGGACCGCGCCGCGCAATCACGAAGGAATTCTCCGGCATTGGCGTGACCGGCGAACTGACGATCCGCCTGCGGCGTTCAGCCGCGGGGCCCGATCGCCCGCCGATCCTGTGCGCCATCGAAGTCCACTGCGAGGAATGAGCGGCACTCAGGTCCTCGCCGCGCGGGCGGTTGACGGGACACGGCTCGGGAGAGCCATGCTGCGACGCGCTATCCCCGTCTCCTTAGCTCACCTCCACCACCGCTTCGGCGAACTGCGGCAAATCGTACGATCCATGTTTGACGTCGATCGGCACGACGTAGCGGCCGGCCGCTGCGCCGGCTGGAATTTGCAGTGTCAGCGACAAGCCTTTCTCGGTCTTGGCGGGTACGTCGGCTGTCTTCCAATCCGTCGCGGTTCCTCCCCAGGCCGCAGGTAACGTCGCCCGGCAGGCCGTGGCCTGGGCGATCGCGGCGTGGTTGGTGAATACGACCTCGACCGTTACGCGTTCGCCCGCCCGCGCCTGTTGGGTATACGGAAAACACCGCACCCAGGAATCGTCCAAGCCATAGTTGGCATGTTCCCAAGGCACGAGCGCACCAAACCGCTTTTCCCGCTCGTCCAATGTCTGACGCATGAACCGGATTTCTTCGCCCGTGAAGGTGAACGCCGGATCGACGTGACAGTTGAAGATGTGGGTCGGCTGGAGCTGTTCGATCAGCGATACACAATACTGAAATCCAACGTCGCGGCCGAGAAAGTTTCGGTTCTGGGCGCAATAGTCATCGATGCCCGACATGGTATGCGAATCGCCGACGAACAGCATTCGCAACCCCTCGCCTTCGGCCAACAGCGCCGCGTGGTACAGCGTCTGGCCGGGAAAGAAGTACGACGTCAACTTGAATTCATGCCACTCCCACGATTGGCCGTCCTCCATCGGCCGATCCACCCGCACCGCCTCGGGAGCCAAGCACGGCAGGCGCCAAGCGCGGGGGTTCGTAATCACGTCGGCCAAGCGGCGATCGGTGATGCAGGGAACGTCGAATTCTTGCTGAAACAGCGGAATGCCGTCCGTGTGATCGAAGTGATAATGTGTCACCCACAATGCGTCGACACGCTTAATCTCGTCTCGTTCCAGCATCTTCTTCAATTGCTGGACGGTGTTATTCGAGCCGACGTCCATGACCAGCGCGGCGCCCGTTTGGGAGACCAGCATCCACGTCGTCCCGAAGTGTCGCAGACACGCGGGCGGATCGATCCCCGGGCGGATGGGCATCTGGCCGGGCCGGCCCGCGTAATCGGTGAATAACTCCGGAAAATAGTGCCGCAGCGCGCTGATCGCAACGTAATTCTCGTAGCACGATTCAAGCCGCGCAACGAGCGCCTCGATCGCCCGAACCGGCTCGGACATGACATGGCCGTGCGAGGGGACGAGTGTTTGAGCTTGACAGGCGCCGATCCGCCCCAGGCTCTCGACCAGCCGCCAGCGGTCTCCCATAAAGCCGTGATAGCCGCCGATCTTCCGGCCGCCCTGCGAAAAGCCCTGTTGCAGGCTGGATACGTCCCACACGCGGCCCTCGTCATAAATGCAATCCCCGCAGAAGACAACGCGCCGGCCGTCCGCTTCGACCACAAAGCTGATCGACCCGTTCGTGTGGCCGGGAGTGTCGAGGACGCGAATCACGGCGGCGCCAAAGCGGATCTCGTGTCCGTCGGCGTACACTTCGTCCACCCGCAACGGTTCGGTCAGCGTCAGGCGATGCGGGCGAAAACTGGCATACACCCGCCACAGGTGGCGGTCGTCGTTCCAATAGCTCGCCGGGTCGGCAAACAAGTGGCGCTCGCTCTCGGGCACTCCGATCTGTGCGCCGGCGTCCGCCCACTTTCGGGCTCCACAAGCCTGGTCTCGGTGGTGATGGGTGAACATGATCCGAGCCACCGACTGGATGCCCAAGTCGGACAAGGCCTGCGCCACCCGGCCATCGCCGCAATCGATCAGCACGGCCCGATCGCCGTCGCGGACGATGCCCACGTTGATCGGGCCGTGATAGACGAACACGTGCTCCGACAGCTTCGTCACGCGCCGCTTTGGATCTGCTGCCGCCGCTGCGCACGCGGACTGCGGTCCGCCTGTCAGGACGAATCCGGCCGCAGCAACGCCCGTCTTCAGGAATTCACGCCGCGAAGAACACGGCTCGGCAAAATGATCTTGATTCGATGACATGGCTTGGTCCTCCAGTCGGATTGTAACGGTACTCGGCGGCGGCGTCTGCTGGGTGTCTCACGACGATCGTCTTTCTTGCCCCCTCTTCACCGGCGCGAAAGGCCTTCCACGCCGGCGGCTTCACGGATCAACCGCCAAGCCTGTTCGACGTGCTGTCGTTGTGTATTCGTCTGGCCGATCGACATGCGAAGGGTGAGCTTATCCGCTAGACGCGTGTGCGACAGGTACAGGCGTCCGGACCGGTTTAGCCGGTCCATGATCTGCTGGTTGATTGCATCGCCGCCCCGATGACGAAAGCAGACGAGGTTCAGCGGTGCGGGAGCCGCGAGTTCAAATTCGGCATCGGCCGCCACCCAGGCGGCAAATTCCTGGGCCAGAGCGACGTGCGCGCGGACTCGCTGCTGCAGCCCGTGGATGCCGAAACTACGGATGACGAACCATAATTTCAGGGCGCGAAACCGGCGGCCCAGCGGAATCTGCCAATCGCGATAGTCGATCACGCGGCCCGCCTCGGTGGCTTCGTTGCGCAAATATTCGGGCAGAATTGACAGGGCTTGGATTAACGACTTGCGGTCCGCGACGTAGAAACAGTCGCAGTCGAAATTCACGAACATCCACTTGTGCGGATTGAAACAATAGCTGTCGGCGGCCTCCAGTCCCTCGTGGATGGTGCGGAACTCGGGGCACAGGGCCGCCGTCCCCGCCATGGCGCCGTCGACGTGCATCCACAGGCCGTAGCGACGGCAGATCTGGCCGATCTCCGACAGCGGGTCGATGCTGCCGCACGAGGTGGTGCCGACCGTGGCGCTGACGAAACACGGCGCAAGCCCAGCGGCCAAATCGGCGTCAATCGCGTCCTGCAAGGCGTCGGCACGCATGGCGAACCGCTCGTCGCTGGGCAGCTTGCGCAGGTTCTCCGTCCCCAAGCCGGCGATATTCATCGCTTTTTCGATCGACGAGTGGGCGTGCTCGGACGTGTAAGCCACCAGTCGCTTGCCGACCCCCGAGCGGCGCGTCTGATAGCCCGTCGCCCGTTCGCGCGCCGCCAACAGCGCGCATAACGAAGCGCTGGACGCGCTGTCCTGGATCACTCCCCCGCCCGCACCGTCCGACTTGAACCGGGCGGGCAACCCGAGCATGTCCACGCCCCAATCCAGCACGTGCGTCTCCAACTCCGTGCAGGCCGGACTGGTCATCCACAACATGCCTTGAACGCCGAAACCCGATGAGAGCAAATCGGCCAGGATCGACGGCCCGGAGTTATTCGCCGGGAAAAACCCAAAGAAACTCGGCGACTGCCAATGCGTGATGCCGGGCAAGATCACCCGTTCGACGTCCGCCAGCAAGGCGTCGAACGACTCCGGCTCCTCCGGCGCGTGCGGCGGCAGCTGGGCACGGATTTGCCCCGGTTCCACTTGGGCCAACACGGGGTATTGCTCCACGGTTTCCAGGTAGTTGGCGATCCAGTCAATCACCTCGCGGCCGTGGCGGCGAAATTCGTCGGGAGTCATGAGCAGGTCGTGATTTCAGGTGTTAGATTTCAGATTTCAGATTCAACGTCCCAGCTCGTCGGCCAAGCTGCCGGCGTCATAGATCTTGCGGAGGGATTCTACGATGGCCCGCGAATCGACCGCCACCGAGCGGCCTTGCTCTTCGGTGAAAATGAAATCCCAGATCAGCGACGGCAGGTTGCCATCGAAGATGACCCCCACAAACTCGCCGTTGCGGTTGACGACGGGACTGCCGGAATTGCCGCCGATAATGTCGTTGGTGCAGATGAAGTTGAACGGCGTAGCGAGCTCCAGGCGGTCTTTGCGATCCAACCAGGATTGCGGCAAGGCAAACGGCGGCTGATGATCATGCTCGTCGGCCCGCTGATAGGTGCCGCCGATCGTTGTCCAAGCCGGAATATCTTGCCCCTGGTCGTCCGTAAAGCCTTTCACGACGCCCAGCGACAACCGCAGGGTGAACGTAGCATCGGGATAGGTGTCGGTGCCCAACAGGCGAAAGCGGACGTCGGCCAAGCGGGCATAGGCTTGCCGCTGCGGTTCTTCGACTTGCTCTTCGTATCGTTTGCGAATCTCGCGGGCCGCCGCGTCAACCAGGCGGGCCACCAGGATCATCGGGTCTTGCGTTGCGCCGACGCCGTTCGCTCCGCCCTCGGCAAATTGCTTGCGCACCGCGACGCTCTGCAACTGGCTGCCGGCGACCAATTCGGCGGCTCGCTGCTGTGGCGATTTTCCCGCCAATACCTTCTGCAGCAGCGGATCCTGCATTCCCACGAGTTCGGCATACAAGCTGAGCGAGTCGGCCAGCGCCAGCGTTTCCAGGTCATCGTAGAGGGGCGCGTCGGAGAACAATTGCTGAAGCAGCGAATCACGGTTCGACGTGCGGTACTCGCGCAGCCGCTCGGCGTTGGGTTTGGCGTCTTCTTCCACCATCCGAACCAGCGTTCGCGCGAGCCCGAACTTCTGGCTGTTGAACGCCAAGCCGCGTTCGAGCAACTGGTACGCCACGTATAAATCGTCCCACGCCTGCAGCGTCTGGCCGACGTCCGCCCAGGGATCGCCACAGGCGTCCCGCATGGCAGAATCGGCGGCAACGGCGTCCTGCAGTTTTTTCTCTTCGGCCGCTTTGCGCCCCATCACCGCCGGGTCTTGCAGTCCCGCCAGACCGCCCAAGCGAGCTTTGCGACTGTTCGCGACGCCGAATAAATCGTCTTTGGCGCGGCGGGCGTTTTCGCGGCTCCGCTCGCTGAAGGTCGCCAGTTGAACCTCTCTGCGCCGTAAGACGTTCAAGAGAAAGGGAAACGCCCGGTCGCGGAGGAATTCCAGGTGCGCCACCGTATTCTGCCGACTCGTGCGGCCGGGATGGCCGGAAACGAACACCAAGTCGCCGTCGGCCACGCCTTGGGCGCTCCACTTCAAAAAGTGCAACGGTTGGACCGGTTTGCCGTCCTCGTACGCGCGGAACAGACAGAAGTCCAAATCGAACCGAGGATATTCGAAATTGTCCGGATCGCCGCCGAAAAAGGCGATGTCCTGTTCCGGCGCAAAGACCAGCCGCACGTCGGTATACTTTTTGAAGCGGTACAGGTGGTACAGGCCGCCTTGATACAAGGTCACCACGTCGCTCCGCAAACCGGTCTGGTCCAGCGATTCCTGCTCGATGGTGGACATGACCGCCTGGCGCGCCAGGCTGGCTTCGGCCGGCTCCATCCCGGCCGGAACCGCCGCATTGACCCGCTCGGTAACGTCCGCGATGCCGACCAGGACGTTCAGTTCCAGATCGACGCACTCGATTTCCTCGGCCGGCGTGCGGGCCAGGAAACCGTCTTTCAGGAAATCGCGTTCGGCCGTGCTCAGCTTCTGCAGCGCGTCTGCGCCGACGTGGTGATTGGTGAGCACCAGCCCGCGGGAGGAGACGAACGAACCGGAGCCGCCGACGTTGAAACGCACCGAGGCTTGCTGCAGATGTTCCATCCATTGCGGTGTGGCGTCGAATTGGTACTTGTCCTTCAGCCGTTTCTCCGGCGGATTATTGAACAGCCACATGCCTTCGTCGGCCAGCGTGTCCGGGGCGAATTCAATCAGCGGAATCGTCACCGCAGAAAGGACGGAACAGACGAGGCATCGAGTCCACATGGCGGGCGGTCTCCTGGTTCTTGACGCGGGTCCCAAAACGTCAAAGGATACCGCCGCAGGGACGGCGTCGTCAAGCGCGGCACATCGGAGGGCAGGATTCCTCCCGCGTCATGATCCAGGCATGATCAGGATGAGGAAAGCCGAGTTCCTTGTCCACCAAGTTCAACAACGGACGATCGGCCAGATAGCGGCGGAGGTTCTCGCAGAAAAAGTCGGTGACATCGTTCTCGCGGCGGGCGGCTTGCGCTCCAACATGCGGCGTAATGATCACGTTGGGCAATTCCCACAACGGGCTGGCCGCGGACAAGGGCTCGATTTCCGTCACATCCAAGCCCGCGCCGGCCAGGTGACCCGACTGTAAAGCCGCGACGAGATCCGCTTCCACCACGACCGGGCCGCGAGCCACGTTGATCAAAATCGTTCCGGGCTTCATTCGCGCCAGTTGCGGCGCAGCGATCAGACCCCGGGTTCGTTCATTGAGCGGCACGCACAGAATCACGATGTCGGATTGAATCAACAGATCATCCAAACGCTCGGCCGCCCACAAGCGGGCAACATGCGGCGGCTGGCGGACGGGGAACAGGTCCGTGGCCAGAATCCGCGTCCGGAAAGGCGCGAGCACCTCCGCCAAACGGCGGCCGTTGCCTCCGAAGCCGACGATCCCCACCGTCGTGTGGTGCAGGTCACGGGTCGGCCGACGGATGAACTCGCGCCGCTGAGCCGCGGAAAAGAAAACCGGCAAGCCGCGCAGCAATCCCAACAGCAGTGCCAGCGTCTGCTCCGCCACTTGATCCGCAAACAGTCCCGAAGCGCTGGTCACCGTGATCTCGGATCCGATAACGGAAGGCGTCAAGCAGTGATCCAGCCCGGCCGCGGACGATTGAATCCAGCGCAGACGGCCGCGTCTGACCACCTCGTCCCACGGCACCGGCCGCTCTTTGGCGTGCCCGCAGAAAATGTCCGCCTGAAGGATCTCGTCGGGGATTCGCTGCTGGCCCGCATCGATCACTTCCGCGCCAGGCGCGATCGCGGCAATCTGTTGCAAATGGTGCGGTTTCACAGGATAACCGATGACGATGCGCATAAAAACCGTTTTTCCTTTCTAATGCAGCCTCGCGGCCGCAATGGTCGTCAAGTGGAATCATAGGCTAAAGACCTCGCTTCCTCTTGACCAGGGGGGTGAAACTCAACAGCATTCGGGCTGAAACTTGCCCAGCGCGGATTTGTGACGATTTGCCCGCGCTGTTTTCTTTGGACAAGGCGTATGCAGGATGACGCTTCACTTCTTGCCGCCGACGTAGCCGTGTTCGACGAACCAGGCCCAGGCGTCGGCGACGGATTGACGGAAAGGACGCGGACGGTAACCCAGTTCGGCTTGAGCGCGGGCGCTGCTGTAGTAGTGGAATTGGCTGCTCACGCGGACGCCGGCGGAATTCAGATCCGGCTCGCGGCCCGTGATTCGGCCCCACAGGTCGCCTCCATAACCGCCCAAGAACCGCATCAGCGGACCGGCGCGGAACCACGGCTTGCTGCCGCCGCTGATTTCCGCGAATAGACACCAGATTTGCTGATAGGTCAAGTTTTCCCCGGCCAAGATATACTGCCGTCCCGTGGGGGCCGTTTCACAGGCGGTCAACAATCCGTCGACGACGTCGCGGACATCGCACGACGTCAAGCCGCCCGTCGGGGCCAGCGGCGTGAAACGCGTCGCGACTTCGAGCAACATCCGGCCCGAAGATGGTTTCCAGTCCCACGGTCCGAGCATGAACCCCGGGTTGACAATCACCGCGTCCAAGCCGCGATCGATATAGCTGCGGACGACCGTTTCCGCTTCCCGCTTGGTGACCACGTACGTGCAGGGAATCTTGCCTTCGCGCCGCGAATCCTCGTCGGCCGGCGCATGGCGGCCGCCCACGCCCAAGGCATCGACGCTGGACACATGCAGCAGGCGGGCCTGAGCCTCCAACGCCGCTGCCGCAACATGCTGCGTGCCCTGGACGTTGACCGCGCGCTGCTGGGCAAGCCCCGTCCAACCGAAATGCACGACGGCGGCCGAGTGCACGATTGCCCCCACGCCCCGGCAGGCCTGACGGACCGCCTCGGCGTCTCGCACGTCGCCCCACGCACGCTCGACGTCCAATCCCTCCAGGGGCCGCGAGTCCGAGTCACGACGCACAAGAACTCGCACCGTCCGGCCGCGTTCCAACAACCGTCGCACAACGTTGTTGCCGACCAGCCCCGTCGCACCGGTAACAAGAAACATTTTCGTCAACCGATTGAACCTCCATGACAGAGCGGCGATCCGTCGGAACATTAGGATATCGGCTGCGGCAGGTCAACCGGCCTGAACGCAACTAACCACGGAGCGTCCGGCCCGCATGAACCGCCCGCATGAACAACCCGTGATCGAGACGGATCAGGAGATGAGAGCCGGCTGGCGGGTCTCACCTTGCGTTGGCGAAGCCTGATACTCGACGACAAAACGCGTCAGCCCGATATTGAGAACATCGCCCGGCCGCAATTCGGCTTCCAGCACGGAACGGCCATTGACGAACGTACCGTGTTTCGAACCCAGATCCCGGACTACCAAGGCGTCCTGCGACGCATCGATTTCACAGTGTTCGCGGCTAACCCAGCGGTCCCCCAGTTGAACATCGGCATCCGGGCCGCGTCCAATCCGTAGAGGAAGATCGACCAGGTCAATTTCGTGAAACGAAAACAACGGATCTTGGGCGATCAATTTTGCGGCGAGGCTCATGGAAGGTGCAACCTGCGGGAGGACGGCGTCTTGGCGGGCGGATACGAACAGGAAACTCAAACCGCTGGCAGGGTGCGACCAGCCCAGTCGCGGCCGCTACCTCCCTACCAATGGACAATTGAACCAGAAGGCTCAGCGCGTTGTCAACACCTGGCAGCGCAGGATTCGAAAATTTTCCTTGCGCAGCGATGTCGGACAGCGGAAAAACCCTCGTCGTCACCCGGCGATCCTCGACGCGTTGCCTACAGACTCGCTTACGCCCAATTCGCTAGCAGATCCAAAGCCCCCATTTCCTGTCCCCACGCAGCAGCGACGTCGTCGGCCAAAACGTCGTCCAAGAGCCGCTCCAGTGCCGAATCGATCGCCAACGCGTCCACGCGCCGCGGTCCGTCTGTATACGAATCCCTGCCATCCTCGTCCGGCAGCCACCAGGACGGATCAGAACGGTTTTCCCGCTCGGCGGCAATCGCGATGGAGGACTCCGACGGTTCGAATGCTGCCCAAGCCAATCGGCTGTCGGATGTGCTGAAACCGTCAAGCCGCACCGAATCCAAGGGCTGTTGCAGCAGCGATTCTCCTTCGGCTCCCGACGGAATCGCCTGGCTGTTGAGCGAGTTCACCACCGCGAGCACGTCCTGGGGAGAGATCAAAAAGTCCCCGTTCACGTCGTAGTACGGCCCCTTCGCCTCGCCCTGGCCTTCGCCCTCGCCGTTCGGTATCCATCCGCTCAAATCGACCGTCCCGGACACGTTCAGGATATTGATCAAAGCCAGCGCGTCCATGGGGGTCACAAACCCGTCGTTGTTCACGTCGAGTGGATTGCTCGGATTGGTGAATTCCCCTTCTCCAGAACCACCCAGGACGAGGATCGGCGCCGTGTTCAGGTAACGGATCTGCGCAGGCGGGACGGAGACCCCAGGATCCGGTTTGATCAGCGTCGTCTCGTTCAACGGCAGATCGTCCGCCGGATCGGCCGAGAAAATGAGCGTGCCGGAGCCTCCGCTCTGTGCGACAAACCGGATCTGGAACAGCAACTGTTCGTCCGAGAAGGTTTGTGCGACGAAGCCCTGGAACGTGCCGACTTCGTCGACGATCCCTACCGTGCTGCGGTTGATGCCTTTGAGCTGGCCGCCTTGGAACAACGACCCGGCGGTGATGTCGAAGCCGAGCGGATTGACCGTGGTCGGAACGGTTACGGGCCGCGCCAGAGTTGAATTGTAGATGATGTCCAAGTACGCGGAGAATACGCCTTGCTGGCTCGGCGCAACCGTCGTGCGGATATCATCCACCCAGGCCTTGACGTAGAACTCGGTTCCCGCGGCAACTTGGTTGTTCGGCAACGCGGTTCCCTGCAGGGTCGTCGCTTGCAAGCGGATTTGCACCACGGGGGCGGAAGGGACAACGTTGATCGTCGTCGCACCATAGTCGATTTGGGCGAAGCCAACCGAGGATGCAGGAGTGTTGACCGCCGTTTCGTGCAAGGGGATGACGTCCGCCGGATCGCTTTTGAAGCGGGCTGTGCCCAACGCGCTGGCCGTAAAAACGGCGTTGAACAGCAAACGTTCCGAGGCCCCCAAGGGATCGCCGATCGTGCCCTGAATCGCTCCGATTTCGTCCAGAATTCCCGGCACCCGGGGATCGTAGAATCTTCCCTCGCTGTAGTCCGGCGAAAACTGCACGGATGCGAAAGATACGAGACCCGCATCATACAACAAGTCCGTATAAGCCGAATAAACACCTCGCTGGCTCGGCGAAACGCCAGGCGCTGAGGCATACCCCGGTTCGTTCCGCACGTCCTGGACATACGTCAGCACTTGGAACTGCATGCCCTGCCCGATTTCCGAGATCGGATTGCCGTTCATGTCGGCGGTCACCAGCCGATATCGAACCATATCATCCGTCTTACGATCGACGCCGACTTGCACGGTTACCGTTGCCGTCGAGGAGTTCCCAAAGGAGTCGACGATCGTATAGCGGAATTGGTCCGTGCCGCTGAAGTTCGTCGCGGGCGTATACCGCACCATCTGCACCGGCTGGTTATTCACATTGACCACCTGCACAACGGCGGAACCGATCGTGGACTGGGTATCCAAGCCGTTGGCCGGAATACTCACTGCTCCCGTCGGCCCGACGCGATCGTTCTTCAGCACGTTGAACAAATTCGGATCCGTGGGAACATCCAGCAGTGCCGTGGGAACGGCTGGCGGCGGCACCATGTAGCTGTCGTCGACGGCGACCGGGAAAAGGCCGCCCGCTTGGGTAATCGTCACGAAGACCGTTGCCGTCGACGTCGTCCCGGTGATGACGTCTTCGATCGTGTAAGAAAACGCATCGGGGGCGAAAGCCCCCGGAGCGGGCGTATAGCGGATGAAGTCGTCGGTGAAATCGTTGGGGGTGTTGTTGCGATCGATGACCGCCGTGCCGGAAGCCCCGGCGGTGTTCAGCGGTTCACGAATCCGCAGGTTGGCAACTCCGTTCGAGCTGGGAATATCGTTGGCCAGCACCAGGAAAATGTTGTTTCGGCTGTCTTGCTCCACTTCAAAGCTGTCGTCCACGGCCACCGGATTGCCCGTCAGGATATCGACCCGATAGTCTTCGACTTCGCCCGCAAAGGAAGACCCGACGTACGAAAGACCCAGCTCGGGTCCGTAACGGAACCGCGCGAAGGTTGTGCCGGGAATGGCGGTGCTCGGCACGGGGACTTCCAGCGTATGCACGCCTGCAGCCAACGTCAGATTCCGGAACACCTGCTCGCCGGCGTCCGCCCAACTGCCGTTGCGATTGAAATCGATCCACCCCTGTAAGCGGCCGGCGACATTGGACCCGGTCGAGACCGTGACCGTAATGATCGCCGTCCTGCCGGGCGTCAGCCCCGTCGTAAAGACGACACCGTTCTCGTCGTCAAAGTTATCGAGATCGTCGCCCAGGGCGTTCGGGTGCGGGATTCCGTCGGGTTCCCCATCGGCCAGCGCCGTCAATCCGTCCCCCAAATTAACTCCTAATCCGAAGCCGGGCACGATGGCATGCCGCGGACCGTTGACCGACTTGAGCGTCGGGTACGGTGCCGGCGCATCGCCCCAGTCGAATCCTTGATTGTCGCTGTTGCCGAAGTTCACGTCCGCAATCGTCCCGCCGCCGGTCACGGTCAGCACATGAGCCGGACCGCCTTGCACGGGAAAGGTTTGCAGCCAGCCCGGTTTCACCGCTTGACGGACGATAAGTGTGCCGTTGGCAGGAAACGAGACGTTGGGGATGCTGTACCGTCCGGCTGAATCGGTGTTGACCGCGGGTTCGCCGACATCCCGCTCGCCGTCGCCATCCAGATCGACATACACCATCCAACCGCCCAGTCCGGGCTCGGTCGAATCCCGCCGCCGGTTTTCGTCCTGATCGTGCCAGACCACGCCGCTGATCGTCACCGGGCCGGGCGACGGAGGCGGAGTCGGTTCGACGAGCCGCAAACTGCCCCAGCGCGTTCCCCAACGGCCGCTGGCCGGGACGATGGACTGACGAGGCAACGCGTAGCTGTTGAACAGCCAAAACGTCACGCCGTCGGCGGGATCCAGGGCCACGCTGGTATAGTCGCCCCAGCGGTTCTGAGACGTCGGCGTAATCCCCGCCGGCGAGTACACGTCTTGGCCTACCGCCAGCGTTCCCGCCAGCCGCGTTGTCCCGGCAGGATCCGTCGGGGTGCGGACCGCGTAATACGAACCGGGGTACAGGGTCGGACCGGTTGCCGAGAACCCGACGACCATGTTTCCGTGGATGTCGACGTTGACCGCCGGCCAAATGGTGTGCGTCGCAAACCCCAATTCCTCGCCGCCGATATTGCCTTGATCCACCAAGGGCATTATGTTCGCATTGGACGTGTTGAACTGAAACCAATGGGCGGTGACTTGATTCGTGTCCGGCCCCGACGTGGGATAGATCACCGTTGTCGCGTACAACGCGTTATTTCGCCAAACCGCGTTCACAATTCGCCGGTCTCCCCCATCGATCGGCGCCACGGTTCCGCGTTGTGGTGAGATGAAATCGATGGGAACCGAGCTGTCTTCGATGTCGCCGACATTGATCGAGAAATGCTTGAACGTCGGCTGCGTCAAGGGGTTGTTGACGCGGACCACGTCGACGAACTCTTGCACGCCGTTGTTCAGCCCGTCATACATCACCAACCAAGTGCCCACGCCCGCCGGCGCATTGCCGAAAATATGAGCCGGTTGCATACTGCGGAACTGAGGAGTCCCGCCGGTGTAATTCCCGCTGAAATCGACGCCTGCCAAGCGGGCCGCGTCCCATACGGTGACCGCGGCGGGGCCGTTGTCGTACAGGCCGCCCTTGCCCAAGCCCTTGTCGACGATCCACAGGCGGCTGCCTTGAGGGGCTTGTTGAGCCGCTGTGCCGAATCCGAACAGACTGCCCGTGATGTACAACGCGTCCTTGTCCAGTCCCAGCCCGGTATAATCGGTCCAGGTGGAAATCATCTGTCCGGGATTGGAAGTATCCGGAACGTTGATCATCGAAATGATGGATTGGTAATACCACGTTCCATTCGGATCGTTGTCATCCGACACGGCCACCATGATGCGGGACATGTCGTAGAAATCGCCTGCGCTTCGGCGATAGGCTTCGAGCGCGACGACCACGTACCGATTGGAATGCTGGTCGTATACGGCTTTGGGGTCAAATATCCTGTAATCGGCGTTCAGCGGAGCGAAGAAGTTCTTCAGACTGGTCTCCATCTGCCGCCCACCAGCTTTGGTGAACCATTGGAGGGACTGATTTCCCACATTCAGGATGTGGTTGGGACCGACCGCGCCGTAAGGATCCGGCGGCTGAACGAGGGCCGCGTTGTTGTTGAATGCGTTGTCATTGACGTTGAAGCCTTCGATCGTCTGAAGCAGCGGCGGTGAAACCGCCAACAGCCGACGATCCTCCAACGCTTCAAACAACAGCCGATGGGGACGACGCCTCACCTGGGCTCGCCGCCCCGGTTTCTCCATCACCCCTTTGCGTACCGCTTTCGACGTCTTCAAAAATCGCGAATTCACGACGTGACCCTCTCTCAAACTCGATTTAGTTCCGGCAGAGGTCGCCAATCTCGGCCAGTCTAATTGAGCGGCCGGACAAATTCCACAGTCCCGTTAGGCGGAGTTCATCAAAAAGAACGGAAATGCCCCAAGCGCAATCCCCTCTACAGATGTTTAAGCGCGTAAAAAAGTTCCGCCTAACAGAAGTTAACATGTTCCATTTCGGAAAATTAGGACGCTCGGTTGTTAGTTTGCCAACCATTTCGTCGTAACTGGCGGCATACTAGCCCGTCTGTGTTGACTCTCCCGATCACAGCAGCCGAAGCGATGGCGCAAGCCGAATGGATTCGACCGAGGATGCATGAGGTTTCGGCGGACGCAACTGAACCGTAGCGGGCTCACGGAGGGTGCCGGCGAGCAGACGGCACCCGGATCGCGCCGCTGCCAATTGATCGCCCTAACATTCTGCAAACAGAGCTTTTAAGCAGATTTGCGACCAGCTTTCAAAGGCATCTATCTCGGCGAGCAGCTCGGCGGGCGGGGCAAATCCAGCGGCCACGATATCAGTTTCCCTGGACCGGACGTGCGGCTGTTCAAGATCCAGCAGATGGACCACCCCCAAATGTACTCTGCCCACCTCTGTCTGGTCGTCGTTAATCAAACCCGCGCATCGCTCGCGGTACGGACTGGTAATATGGACCTCTTCCGCCAGTTCCCGCCTCATGCCCTCGCTGTAGGGGTCCGACATTCCAGAGTCATCCACCGAAATATGGCCGCCGATCCCAATGCTGCGTTTTCGGTGCAAACGCGCTTCGCCTTGGCCCGTGCCCCGGGTGTAGTGAAAAATTAGAGCTCGCCCCGCACTATCTGTGTGGCGAAAAATCACGTAAGGGATGAGCTGCTTGAAACTTGGGTCCAGCTCCATCTCGCTGCGCAGCCGGTAGCTGGCGTTGCCAGGATCTTGCAGTTTTTCCAGATAACGTCCAACGTCGGACGTAAATCCTTGAAAATAACCGAGTTCGTGCAGCAGCTGGGCGGGGATTACGAGCACTTGCTCGGGAGATGCTTCTGTCATGCAATGCCTGTCCTCGCGCGGCTCATCGACCGCAGCCATAGGGGAGGGGATCCATTGTGTCCAAGATCCGAATCAAGAAAGGTCAGTATAAGGATCACAAGCTCGCCTGGCGAGGGACGTAGGCCCCATGCGCCCCATGATTGACATAGCTTGTCGCTCGCCTATAAAATCCCAAGTGACGTGCTTCGATTCCCTCAACTGTTGGCGTGAGGTCCTGATGGAACGGACCCGTCGGCGGTTAGGATTATTCCGAGTCGGATTTGGGGAGAAAACAACGATGGGTGCGAACGTCAGCGAATTCACGGACAGCAACTTCGCCGCGGAGGTGCTCGAGGCATCGGAACCGGTGTTGGTCGATTTCTGGGCTCCTTGGTGCGGTCCCTGCCGGCAAATCGCGCCCATGATCGACGAACTGGCGACCGCCAATGCAGGCGCGGTCAAAGTCGGCAAGATGAACATCGACGAAAATCCGGGAGCGGCGCAACAGTATGGCGTCAGTGCAATCCCCACGCTGCTGATCTTCAAAGGCGGCGAGATCATCAACCGCTTCGTGGGTGCCCAGGGCAAGTCGAGGTTGCAGCAGGCACTGGATGAACTCAAAGGCTGAACGGGCATGGCGTGCCTAGCTTCGATCTTTAGCGGACCCTTTTCCTGATGACCGAGGTTCCGGATCTTCGCATTCGCAGCATCGGCCAGCATCAGACCGCCGATCGAAATGGGCGGTATGTGCTGTACTGGATGACCGCCTTTCGCCGTACGAGTTGGAATTTCAGCCTGCAACGGGCCGTACAGTGGTCCCGAGATCTGAGAAAACCTCTGGTGGTGCTGGAGGCCCTTCGTTGCGGCTACCGTTGGGCCAGCGATCGTCTGCACGCGTTCGTGATCCAGGGAATGGCGGACAACGAGTCCCGTTTTTCGCATCGAAACGTCTTGTATTATCCGTACCTCGAACCCGAACCCGGGGCTGGACGTGGATTGCTGGCCGAACTGGCACGGCACGCCTGTGTGGTCGTCAGCGATGATTTTCCCAGCTTTTTTCTGCCCCGAATGATCCAGTCGGCCGCTGTCCAAATAACGACGCGGTTCGAATTGATCGACTCCAACGGCCTGCTTCCCCTGCGCGCCGCCGAGCGAACGTTCGCACGGGCCTTCGACTTTCGCCGCTTTTTGCAACGGAACCTTCAGCCGTACCTGGAGTCGGATGCGAGGCCACAAGAGGATCCGCTGCAAGACTGCCGGCTGCCTGTGATGAAAGACCTGCCCAAGGCCGTCGAGCGACGCTGGCCCGCTGCCAAGCCGGCCGAGATCGTTGCTCGGCCGCAACGGCTGAACCGATTTCCGATCGATCACGCTGTTCGTCCGGCTGCGACAGCAGGTGGCACGATTGCGGCAGAGCGGGCGCTGCGGACCTTCTTAGAACGGAAATTAGCCAAGTACGCCGACTCGCGGAACGAGCCGGATGCAGACGTTACGAGCCATCTTTCGCCTTACCTCCATTTCGGCCATCTCTCGGTCCATCAGGTGTTCGCCGAGACAATGCAACAGGCGGGCTGGAGCATGGATCGAATCTCGGCAAAGGTCAACGGCAGTTCCACAGGCTGGTGGGGCGTGCAGGAGCACGTCGAGTCGTTCTTGGACCAGCTGATCACATGGCGCGAACTGGGTTACAACATGTGCTCGCGCAACGGCGACTACGATCGCTACGAGTCGCTGCCGGCCTGGGCACGGCAAACGTTGGCCGAGCATGCGGACGATCCTCGCGAATTTGTTTACACGCTGGACGAGTTCGAGTCCGCGCGGACGCACGATCAATTGTGGAACGCGGCGCAACGGCAACTGGTTCGCGAAGGCCGAATTCACAACTACCTGCGCATGCTGTGGGGCAAGAAAGTCCTCGAGTGGTCGGCAAGTCCCCAAAAGGCATTGGACGTGTTGCTCGAATTGAACAACAAGTACGCCTTGGACGGCCGCAACCCGAATTCCTACAGCGGGATATTGTGGGTGCTGGGCCGCTACGATCGCGCGTGGGGCCCCGAGCGGCTCGTGTTCGGGAAGATCCGGTACATGAGTTCCGATAACACAGCGCGCAAGCTCCGGGTGGCTGGCTACTTGCAGCGTTATGGACCGGAGGAAACGGGCTGAGCGATCGCGCGGAAATAACTTTGAGAACTCCGGGCGCGGGGCGAGATTTCCTGCCGATGAGGACGGCCCGAAGTTCCTGGGAACGCTGCACAGCATCACGATCCGGGCGTGCTATGCCGTGAAATACTCGACCGCATTCTGAAACACCCGCAGGCCGTCGCCGGGGCCCGCCTCCCGCCGCCGCGTCCATTGCGGGTGATGCGTCGGATCGATATTCCGCTCCGGGTGCGGCATCAGGCCCAGCACGCGCCCGGTCTCGTCACAGATGCCCGCCACGTCGGCCTGCGACCCGTTGGGGTTCGCGGGAAATGTCACGTCCGATTCCCCGGTGGGACTGACGTAACGCAGCACCAGCTGGCCGGCGCCGGCCAGCCGATCCAGTTCCGCCTGGTTGCGAGCCACAAATTTTCCTTCGGCATGCGCGACCGGCAACTCGATCTTGTCCAAGCCTCGCAGGAATACGCAGGCGTCGCCCGCGGTAGCCAGGTGAACCCAGCGATCTTGGTAACGGCCCGAGTCATTCAGGCACAGCGTCGCGGGCGCTCCCTGGGCGTCGTCCGCCAACAAGACGCCGGACTTGATCAATACCTGGAAGCCATTGCAGATACCCAGGATCAACTTGCCCGCGGCCTTGAACTCGATCATCGCATCCCGCAAATGATGCTGGAACAAATTTCCCAAGATCCGTCCGGCGGCCACGTCGTCGCCGTAGCTGAAACCGCCGGGCACGCACAAGATTTGATAATCCTGCGTCAGTTGCGGGTTGTCCAGCAAACGATTGACGTGCCAGACGTCGGCGACTGCACCGGCCTGCGCAAACGCATACGCCGTCTCCTGGTCGCAATTCGTTCCCGGTGCCCGCAGCACCAACACTCGAGGCTTGGCCATCAACATCCTCACCAGCGCAGCGGCTTCTGCCACGCTTCCTTTAAGTCCGCAAGGTCCGCATCGATCACCGTTTCGTCACCCTCCGCCGTGCGCTCAATCCGCAGCCGCAAATCGGATCGCACCTCGCCGATCGCCGCGAAAGGCACGCCATACAGCGTCCGTTCGAATTGCGGGCAATCCGCCGGCGTCACTTCACACAAGAATCTCGTGTTCGATTCCGAGAACAACAGGCAAGCGTCGCGTTCCGCCCCCGCCACGTCGCCCACGTCTTGCGGCACGTCGCTCAGCCGCAACGAAACGCCCAGTCCGCCCGCAAAAGCCATTTCGGCGGCGGCCGCCGCCAGTCCGCCTTCGCTCAAATCGTGACACGCCCGCACCCAGCCGGCCGAAATCGCCGCGTGCAGCGCGGCAAACGTCCGCTTGGCTGCCGCCGCATCGACCGTGGGCACGCAACCGCCGGACAGGCCCTCGACCAAACTCAGGTGCGATCCGCCCAGTTCGGCTTTCGTCACCCCGACCAAGTAAATCCGGTTGCCGGCCTCTTTCGCGTCCATCGTGACGCAGCGGCCCACGTCGTCCACTTGACCCAAGGCGCTGATCAGCAGCGACGGCGGAATCGAAATCGTTCGCTTGACGCCGTCTGCGTCCAGATAGCTGAACTCGTTGTTCAAGCTGTCCTTGCCGCTGATAAACGGCGTCTGCAACACGACCGCCAAGTCGTAACAGGCCAGCGCGGCGCGGACCAGCGAACCGAGTGTTTCCGGCCGATCGGTGTAGCCCCAGCAGAAGTTGTCCAAAATCGCGATCCGCCGCGGATCGGCTCCGACCGCGACACAATTCCGCATCGCTTCGTCGATCGCACTGGCGGCCATGTGATAGGTGTCGAAATCGCCATACCGCGGATTCATCCCACAGGCGACGACCAGGCCGCGCCGCGAGGACAACACGGGCCGCAGCACGGCCGCGTCGCCGGGACCGTCGTTCTGGACGCCCACCAGCGGCTTGATCGCGCTGCCGGCCTGGACCTCGTGATCGTATTGCCGGATCACCCATTCCTTGCTGGCGACGTTCAGCGAGCCGAGGATCCGGCACAGCGTGCCGCTCCAGTCACGGACGCCTTGCTCCGCGACCGCCGGCTGCCACGGTCCGTCGCGATGGGCCAGCGGCTGGACCGGCGGCGGCACGTATACCGCGTCGCGCACAACGGGCGGCCGCCCGTTGTGCAAAAAGTCCATCGGGATCTCGCCGACGACCTGGCCGTCGTACTTCAGTTCCAATATGCCCGTAGGCATGAACCGGCCGATCTTCGTCGCTTCGACGTCCTCCGACGCGCACAACGCCGCAAACTCGGGCCACTGCTCGTCCGATACCGACAGCACCATCCGCTCTTGAGCTTCCGAAATCCAAATCTCGGTGTAAGACAAACCCTCGTACTTGAGCGGTGCCTCGTCCAGCCAGACTTCCGCCCCGATGTGCTCGCCCATCTCCCCTACGGCGCTGGAGAACCCCCCGGCCCCGCAATCGGTCACGGCGTGGTACAAGCCGCGCTCGCGAGCCGCCAACAGCACGTCCATCAACATCTTCTCGGTGATCGCGTTGCCGATCTGCACGGCGCCGCCCGAGACGGTTTCGCTTTCGCTGGTCAGTTCCGCCGAACTGAACGTCGCCCCGTGGATGCCGTCCCGCCCGGTCCGCCCGCCGATCGCCACGATCCAATCGCCGGCCCGCGGCTCCTTGGAACTCTTGTCGCAAGGCAAGATCCCCACCGTGCCACAGTACACCAGCGGGTTGCCCAAATACCGCGGATCGAAATAGATCGCTCCGTTGACCGTGGGAATCCCCATGCGATTGCCATAATCGCGGACGCCCGATACGACGCCCTTCATCACCCGCCGCGGGTGCAGCACGCCGGGCGGCAAATCCTCGGGCCGCGTGTCGGGCGGGGCAAAACAGAATACGTCGGTATTGCACACCGGCTTGGCGCCCATGCCTGTGCCCAACGGGTCGCGGATCACGCCGCCAATCCCCGTGTTGGCCCCGCCATACGGCTCCAGGGCGGACGGATGATTGTGCGTTTCGACTTTGAACACCGCGTTGTATTGCTCGTCGAATCGCACCACGCCCGCATTGTCCTTGAACACGCTGACGCACCAGTCGTCCGCACCCAGGTCGGCGCGGATCTGCTGCGTGGCGGCAAAGATCGTCTCCTTGAGCATGTTGTCAAACCGCCGCTCGCCGTCCGCGTCGCGATAAGCGATCCGTCCGGCCAGCGTCTTGTGGCTGCAATGCTCGCTCCACGTCTGGGCGACCGTCTCCAACTCGATATCCGTCGGCTCGCGGCCCAGCCGGACAAAGTACGCTTGGATCGTCTCCATTTCGACGCGCGTCAAGTACAATTGCCGGCTGCGACTGAGCTGTTCCAACGCCGGGCCGTCCAATTCCCGAATCGGCACGCTCACGCGGCGAAATTGATACGGGGCGCCCACGTGCAACTGGTCCAATAGCAACGGCCCGACGACAAATTGCTCGATCGAATCGTTGGCCAGCAGTTTGGTGCACAGCATCCGAACCCGGGCGTCTTCGAGCCCTTCGATCCAGTACTTGCGAAACGTCCGCACTTCATCGGCCTGCAGATGAAAGTCGGCAATCGCCTGCTGGGCGCTGGTCGCCACCGGATCCATCACGCCCGCTTTGCGCAGCACATGGACAGCGCATGGCTGCGAGCCCGCGCCGGGCGGCGGTTTCGCCAAAACGGGATCCCCTACGCGAGCCACCGTCGTCCGTTCGACAATCGGATCCGACAGCAGTTCCCGAGCCAGCAGTTCCACCTGCGCGCTGGTCAATTCGCCTTGCAGCAGGTAACCGTACGCGGCGTGAATGGTCAGACGATCGCCCAATCCTAAATCGGCGGCATCGGCGGCTGCTCGCCGGCCTGCCAAGTCCGGCCGTCCAGCGGCCGGATAGATGTCAACTTGCCAAAGTGTCACGATTGCGCTTTCCCAGCTAGCCCAAGTCTCTCCGAAACCCGGTATCCGGCATGTCAACTTGTTAAAGTGTCACGGTTGCGTTTTCCCGCGTCCAGAAGCCGCCGAAGTTCGGCCGCGTCATTACGTTCCAGCGCGTGGCGGAAGGCCGACAGCACTTTCTCAAACTTGGCCAGCGACTGCAAGACGTGACAGCGATTCTCGGTGAAAATTTGCCGCCACAATTCGACGTCGCCCGACGCCACTCGGGTGGTATCTCGCCAGCCCGTGGCGGCTAAAACGAGATCCAGCGGATCGGCGCAGGCCGCCAGTGCGGAAGCCACCAGATGCGGCAGATGGCTGATTTCCGCCACCGCCCGATCATGCTCCTCGGGCGACATTCGCAGCACGCGGGCGCCCAGCGAGCGCCAAAATGCTTCCACGTACCCCACGCTGTCTTGGGCCGAACCATCGAGCGGTGTCACCACGGTGACGCAATCTTCGAACAGGTTCGGATCGGCGAATTCCGGGCCGCTCTTCTCGCTGCCGGCCATCGGATGGCTGCCGACGAACGTCCCGCGGCCGCTCAATCCCCCCGCCAGCGACCGGCAGATCTCGCCCTTGGTGCTGCCCGCATCGGTAATCAACGCGTCCGACCGGCACGCTCGGCTGGCTTGCCGGACGTAATCCGCCACCATTTCGACCGGCGTGCAAACCACGATCAAATCGGCGTCCGCCACACCGCGGGCGACGTCCGACGTGGTCCACGAGACCGCGCCGATCTCATCCGCAATCCGCAGCCGGCTCGCCGTTCGGCCGATGCCTACCACGGTCCGCGCCAGCCCGCGCTGCCGCAGCGCCAGTCCGATCGACCCGCCGATCAATCCCACGCCGATAATCGCCACCGTATCCAGCTGTTTCATTTTTTTGCGGCGGCTCGACGCCGTTTTTCATCGCTTGCGAATATGCCGTTTGTCCATGGTCCGCCGCGCCCAGCCGAACGCCCTCGTCCGCCTATCCAACCTCGTTCTGCCCCCGGTACGCATCCCGCGCCGCCTGGTACACCTCCGCCAGCGGCACGTCACGCTCGCCGGCGATTTGCCGACAGTCCTCGTACTCCGGCGAAAACCGTACCGCGCCGCCCGGACCCGCCGCCAGTTTGCCGGCGACCGGGCCCCAGGGCGTCTCGACTCGACAGGCTTCGCGCCGCAGCGTGTGTCGGCCGGCCGGCCAGCGGCGGATGCCCAACGTCGCCGTTTCGCGGAAGATGATCTCCTCCAGTCGCGGTACGTCGTCCGCCCGGCAGATCACGCTCAGCATCACCGCCGGCCGATTTTTCTTCATCTGGATCGCCGTGGTATACACGTCCAGCGCCCCGGCATCCATCAGCCGAGCCGCCGCGTATCCGACGATCTCGCCGCTGACGTCGTCCAGATTGGTCTCCAACATCCAAACCTGGTCCACGTCGACGGCGTCCTCCGTTTGGCCGACGATCAGCCGCACCAAGTTCGCTTGCGTCTCCAGATCGCGGGTGCCCGCGCCGTAGCCGATGCGTTCAATCCGCATCGCGGGCAACGGCCCAAAGCTGGCCGCCGCCGTCGCCACGATCGCCGCGCCGGTGGGCGTCGTCAATTCGGCCTGCACCGCCGATGGCGCGATGGGGACGCCTTGCAGCAATTCCGCCGTGGCCGGCGCCGGGACACTGACCCGCCCGTGCGCGATCTCGACGTACCCGCCGCCTGTGGGCACGGCGGAGCAAACCAGCCGCTGGAGGCCCAGCATATCCAATCCGATCGCGCTGCCGACGATGTCGGCGATCGAATCGACGGCACCGACTTCATGAAAGTGGACCTTTTGGATCGTCGTGCCGTGAACTTTGGCCTCGGCTTCGCCCAGCCGCGTAAAAATCCGCTTCGCCAAATCCTTTTGCGCCGCCGTCAAACAACTCGCGTCGATCATGTCCGTGATATGGTGCAGGTGCCGATGCTTATGCTCCGGCTCGTGGACCACATCCACTTTGACGGCCCGAAAGCCTTTTTTCTTGACCTCGCGGGCTTCCAAGCGACAGCTGGGCAGCCCCAGCGAATCGATCCCGTGTTGAATCGACGCCAAATCCGCCCCGGCGTCCACCAGGGCCCCCAGCAGCATATCGCCGCTGATGCCGCTGCTACAATCCAAATAGGCGATCTTCATCCGCATCAACTTTCACGCGGCCACGCGGCCGCCACCAGATTCGAAGTTCCACAAGATGGGCGCCCGCGCGCACTTCTAATCGAACGCGCACTTCCCCTGAACCAAGTTCGCTAAGCCTACTGTCAACGACGCCCGCCGCCAAGCGGGCGATCATTCTGTTGGATTCTGGTTTTGCTTTAAGGCTCCTGGGTTTACCCCAGATCCTTCGCAGTCGCGAAGCGACGTCAACGCACTAGCTGCGGGCGTCAGCCCGCAGATCATGATGGTACAGACGGTGCCGAGCCGCGAAGCGGCGGCAGCAGGGCGCTGATTGCTGTCGCCGCTTCGCGGCTCTGCGATTTGCAACTCGCACTCACTCCACGGCTTACGCCGTGGGCTTCGTGCTGGCGCCGCTTCGCGGCTGTCGCGATTTGTGGGTAAAGACAAGGGGTGAAACTCCGCCGAGGCAACCTAAGGTAAACTCAGTGGCATCTGGCTGAACGCTGCCGTTCCTCGCCTTCCTCCGTCCCAGGAACAGAAGGGACAGATCCATTGAGCTTGAAACTGAACATGCCAGTACCGGCCCCTTTTTCGGCATAATTTGCTAAGATGTCGAGATGACCAGCGATCCGACCGAATTCCAGAATCCGGACCAGCAGCGGCGAGCCCGCCAACTGAGCTTGCAGAGCACGCGTCCCCCGGGGGAGGCGCCGGGGTACGAAGTCCAGCGGTGTCTGGGCACGGGGGCGTACGGCGAAGTCTGGGTGGCCACGGATCGGAACACCGGCCGACGGGTCGCGATCAAGTTCTATCTGCACCGCGGCGGCCTGGACTGGACGCTGTTGTCGCGCGAGGTCGAGAAGCTCGTTTTCCTCTCGGCGGATCGCTATGTGGTTCAGTTGTTGGACGTGGGCTGGCACGCCGAACCACCGTACTACGTCATGGAGTACGTGGAAAACGGCTCGCTGGACGATCTGCTGGAACAGCGGACCACGCTGCCGCCGGACGAAGCGGTCGCCCTGTTTCGCGAGGTGGCGATCGGCCTGACGCACGCTCACGGCAAAGGCGTGCTGCATTGCGATTTGAAGCCGGCCAATATTCTCTTGGACCAGGATCACCGGCCGCGACTGGCGGACTTTGGCCAATCGCGACTGTCGCACGAGCAAACCCCCGCCCTGGGTACCTTGTTCTACATGGCGCCGGAGCAAGCGGATTTGAACGCCCTGCCCGATGCACGGTGGGACGTGTACGCGCTGGGCGCGATTCTGTACTGCCTGCTGACCGGTTCACCGCCGCATCGCGACGATGATGCTTTGCGGCGGCTGGAACGTACCGGAGAGTTGCCCGAACGCTTGGCGCGTTATCGCCGCCTGCTGGCCGAATCGCCGCCGCCGGACGTGCACCGCGATGTGCCGGGGGTGGATCGAGCCCTGGCCGATGTGATCGATCGCTGTCTGGCCGCCGCGCCGGCGCAGCGTTTCGCCAACGCCCAACTGGTATTGGACGCCTTGGAGAGGCGGGATCGCGATCGTAGCCGTCGCCCGCTGTTGATCCTCGGCCTGGTCGGCCCCATCCTGCTGCTGACGATCATGATCTTGTCCTCGTGGCGGGCGTTCACGGGGGCCGTCGGACGCTCCGATCAAATGGTCAAGGAGCAAGCGTACCGGACGAACCAATTCGCCGCCAAATTCGTCGCCAAGAGCCTCGAAGCGGAACTGGCCGATAACTTTGCCCTGCTGGAACAGGAAGCGAGCTCCCCGGAATTCCTGGCGGACTTGCGACAGGCACTGGCCAGCGACTTGCTGCGCGAGATCAACGCTCCGGAAACACCGGAAGCGGCCCTCCGCGAGTTGCGAGCACAATGGCTGAACGAGGTCCAACGGCGGCAGTTCCACGCCCATCTGGAACTGCGGTTGGCGAATCTGCTTGCCCAGTCCGAGTCCCAGGCGTCGAAGCTGGCCAGCATCTTTGTAACCGATGCGATGGGCACCTGGGTCGCCGGCGCTTTTGCCGACAAGCCCGCCGCCGTGCCGATCGGCGAGAATTTCAGCTGGCGAACGTATTTCCGGGGCGGTCAGAAAGAGGCCCCGCGGCGGCGCCCGCAATCACCGCCGCCGCACATCGAAAGCACGCACTTGTCGGGAGCCTTCAAGAGCAGCGCGACGGGGAAATGGAAGATCGCCATGTCGACGCCCATCTACGATCGTGGCGCGGCGGGATCGCCATTTTTGGGTATCGCGGCGTTCACGTTCGATATCGGCGATTTCGCCGTCTTTCGCAGCCAGGGAGTCGGCGCGGATTATTTCGCCGTCTTGATCGACAATCGCGCCGGCGACCGCCGCGGGATCGTGTTGCAGCATCCCTTGTTTCAAGTGCGGGCGCCGGCGGATGACTTTCGCGTTGCGCCCGAGCAATTGGATCGGATTCGCACCGAGCCGGTCTTCGATTTCCGCGATCCCGTGGCGGCGGCCCCGGGAGGCGAGATTTATCGAGGCGACTGGATTGCCGCCACGGTGCCGGTCAGTTTGCCTAGCCGCAACCAGCGGACCAACGGCGGGCGGCCCGATACCGAGCTGTTGGTGCTGGTCCAAATCAGCGCCTCGGCCGCAACCGCTCCCGTCCAGCAACTGGGGCGCCGCTTGGCGTTCGATGCGCTGACCGCCTTGGGAGTCGTGGTGTTGGTGGTCGTCGTCCTGTGGGCCATCGTCTTCCGGATCTCCGGAGAACACGGCGGTCCCTGGGGGCTCAAACCGCGCAGTCCGGCGGAACCGACGCCGCCGCAGGATCTGTCCACGCTGCCGGAGGAAACCTCGCCCAGGTCGGCGGAAGAGGACAATTGACTTCGTGCTGCCCCGGCAAGGGCGTTTGCCGGGCATAGCCGGTGCAAAATCACAGGCACTCGCACAGCCGTTGGGTGCTAGTTGTTCCCGCGGAGCATCTGGGCGATGCCATAGGTGAAGAACGTGCCCAAGCCGAAGTTCAGCAACTCTTCGGTCGGCTTGTACTGCA
>Ga0351863_10005_pt1 | contig 99885 bp, 91 predicted proteins | sample TotcelHFGM3001L8_FD_206777 | JGI IMG/M metagenome (GOLD analysis project Ga0351863, IMG submission 206777) | Enriched cells from coal bed in the Powder River Basin, Montana, United States - Total cells FGM rep2 HSBNCT.FGM.300.1.L8 ... | reverse complement strand
CCGCCGATACCTGATCCAAGTGCGTCTCGATGTAGCGGACGGCCGCTTGGATATCATCGGACGGCAGGCGAAACAGGCCGGCAATCTGGTCGTGCTGCCAGCCTTTACGCCAATAGTCCATCACGTCGTAGACCGTGATCCGCGTTCCTTCGATTTCCGGGCTCCGCCCCCGGTCGATGATCCTGGCCGTCACGATACCGCTCCGCTGTGAAAAAATTCGATTTCCGTTTCCCTATTCTACATCCGACGCCGCTCGAAAGCGACAACGGCGACCGGAACACTTGTCCTCGTAGATGATGCGGCACTTGACGATCCGCCGATTCACGACGTCGACGACAAACAGCCGGTCTCGCCAGACGGACAGTGCGGCGATGGTTCCGAAGGGCAGTTCGGGATGCGGGAACTTGCTGCCCTGGCCCTGGCAATCCAGGTTGCCGTAGCTGCCGAATTCGCCCACCAGTTCACCCGTCGCGCCGTCGATCACCTGGACGCTGTATTTGCCGGCAGCGTACAGATAGCCTTTTTCGTCCAGGCTCTGATGCAGCCGGAAGCCGGTGCAATGGCAGGGAGGATTCGACACCTGGGCAAATCCGTAGTAGCTGTCCCAGCGGCGACTCCACAGCGGATCGCCCCCGGAAGGCGAGAACTTCGCCAGCGCCAGATAATCCTCCCACGCGCGCTCGGCCGGCCGATGCAGGACATACAAGCATCCCTCGTCGTCCACCTGGATCCCGCGCACGGCGTCCAGACGCAGCAGGCCGCGCGTCTTCATCTCTCCCCGTGCATCGTAAACGTTCACCTGCCGGCGCACGGCGTCGTAGGCGCTCACCGGGCGCGTCTGAGCATCGACGTCCGCCTTGGCCACGTAATAGATACTCCCGTGCCGGTCCACGTCCATGCCGTGAAACACGTCGTGCCAGAAGCCGACCTGCATCGGGTGATCGACGAACAAAGCGTTCGTCCCGGTAGCGGCAAACGGGACTGGGTTCCCGTCCCGGTCGAAACGCAGGATCTCCACGCCGCCCTGGCCCAGTTTCCAGCGATACACCCGGCCGTCCTTTCCGAAGATCGAGTCGATAAACAGCGGCTCGTCCGGACGGCGGAAATGGCGCGCATAGTCCAGCGTCCACCAGGGCGAAGTGGCCTCCAGAGCCAAGTCGTTGAAGAAGGCCGAGGGCCACGTCTTGAGCACGTTTCCTTCCTGGTCGATCCGGTGCACCGTCCCGTACCGCTTGAGGCGATAGTCGGAATCGTCTTCGACGTACAGATGGCCCGTCTCGGGATCGATGTTCAAGATCGGCTGCCCGCCGCTCTGCCGGGGACATCGCAACGGTGCGACGTCGGTCCCCCATTGCTCGCTCATCGCCAGATCGTCGCCCGCCAATTGCAGCAAGCTCCCAAATCCCACCCCATTAGCGATCCACACCAACGGCGGAGAGACAGCGGAGTCGACGGCGATTTGCAGAACGTCCTGATGCAACGGTTCGAAAGCGGCCAGCAGCCGAGGTTCCCGCCAGCTCTTGAGCTTGATCAGTCGCGTGAAATTCTCGGTGGGCGTCCGCGCCTCGCGCAAGTACTCTTGCTGGATCAACGGCAGCGTCCGCTCGATGAGGGGCCGATCGGCCGATTTTGCCCGCGACGCAGCCAGCACGTACAGGCAGTGCCCGCGATCCATGGCCAACGCCGTGGGGCCGTGAAGGGGATGCTGCCGGCCGTCGTGTTCGTAATGCGTGATCGTCGCCGCCAACCGGCCGTCTGCCTCGAAGACGCGCAGCCGGTTATGCCCACTGTCCGCCACGATCAGATGCTCGCCGTCGTGGACCAGTCCGCTCGGCTCGGCGAAGCCTCCCAGCACGTCTTGCTCCTCCACTGCAGGACCCGGCTGCGGTTGACACTTCCAAACATACGTCCCTCGTCCCTCCTGGCCGGGCAACGGGCGGTAGTGATTCACCTCGCGATGGCTGACTTCGAAGTGGTAAGCGTACTGCCTGGTCGGCCGGCTGCTCTGACCGGCCGAGACATACAGCATCCCGTCCCGACCGAAGCACAAGTAAGGATAGTGCAGTGCATGGAACGGCAGATAGTTCTTCAGGTCCGGGACCATCCACAGATCCTGGGTCCAGGCGGTGCTTTCGAACGGTTCGTTTCGTCCGGCATGATACGCGCTGGTCCAGCCGCGGGGCGGCAGACTGCCATCCGGTCTGATCCGCCACAGGATCCCCTTGTAGATGTTGGCCATGACGAGATCGCCGGTGGGCGCCAACACCATCTTCTGCGGGTGGTGCCACCAGTCGCCATAGAAAGAAGGTTCGCCCCAGGGCTCGAACAGCTTCGGGACCACCAGCGGCGTTCCCATCTCCCGGGCTGTCGTCCGGCAAAGATCGCGGACTGCGGAGGCAGGAAGGATCGGAGGGAACGGCATCACGGTCCGCAGATACTCACCCCGCCGGTCGAACACGCGCACTTCCGCGACGCCTCGGACCGGCCGAGTATCGGACAGCACGTACAGTTCGCCTTTCGCTTCATCGACGGCCAAGTCCCAGATGATGCCTCGGGCGTGCGGGCCGCCCGCCAATAGGAATCCCTCCAGTTCCAGCCGCACCGCGCCCGTGGTGCCGGGATGAGCCGAACCGGGACCGAGTTCGATCGGCCGCTCGACTTGTTCGGCCAGAAATGCTCGACGGGCCTGATTGGGAGGCCGATAGAACCGGTTCAGCCCGCGTGTATCATATTCCGGCTCCGGCATCCGATCGCGCGCCGGGATCCCCGTCAGAACTCCCCATGAGTGTGCCCCGCCGAGCCTCGGTGGAACTGCCGGCGAAGACTCGGCCCCGCCTCCTGTCCCCGGCCAGCAATGGATCTCCTGGCCCGGCACGTGGTACCGCCGCACGTGAAATCCTATCTCGCCCGCAAGCGTCTTGTTCTTGGAAAAGATGTCGATGGGCAACGCCAACTCGGCCGTCCAGCCGTCGATCTCCTCGTCGAAAGCCATCGTGAACTCGAACTGCGGCTGCCACGTCCGGTCGTGCCAGGGAGGCGCATCTTCATTGTACGCACAGACCACTCCTCCTCCTTGCCCGGGCGTCATCCGAATCAGGTAGCACGAGTTTCCGTCGGCATTCGAATCGATCAACAACTCGACGAACTCGGAGGAGGCCGATGAGCCGACGATGCGCCCGTGGCGGCCGTGCGAGGAACAATCGGCCATTCGATTCCCCGGCTTCTCCGGCGCCGGCCAGCATGCCAGCACCGTGTCGCCCGTGGCCGGCGTGCGGCCCCGATCGCTATAGCGGTCCTGGATCTCGTCGGCCGACAGCGCTTGGCCGTAAATCACCGGCATGGCCAAATCGCCTTGCAGATGGTTCACCGCCGGTCCATTGTGCCCGCATGCTCCCAGCCACAAGGGCGCGGCGCCCGGCAAGACCGGACCCTCGAACGTCTCCTCGGCGACCCTCCGGCCGTCGATCCACAGCGACTTGGTCTTGCCGTCCCACGTGCCCGCGACGTGCTGCCACCGATCCAACGTCAGAAGCGGGCCGTAAAGCACCCGCTCGGGCCGATAGCCCTTGCCATCGCTCAGGTATAGTTGCAGCCGACCGCGGTTGTCGATAAACAGCCCGTAGCCACAGGCGATCGGATAGTTGTGTTGTGCGATCAGCGTCTGCCAAGCGTCCAGTCGTCGAGGCCGCACCCAGCACTCGAGCGTCAACGCGGGAAGAGCTTGCTCGGCTGGCATGCCCTTGGCGACCTGGATGAACGAGCCCGGAGGCATGGCCAATCCCGTCGGCGACGTTACAGGATTCGCCGGTTCGTCAGCCGGCCGGGCCGTTCCAGGTACAGCCAGATCGCCGGCACAACGGAGGCCGACAACCAGATGGTCGGCGGCGCGCAGGAGGAACACCTCCGTACCGGATGTCGCTGCGACGTCCTGAGAGCTGGCTCCAGGAAAGATCTGGAGCGGACCTGTACGGGCCGCGTGCTTCCAGGACGGCTCGTCGAGCCTGCCGTCAATCGTCGGTCGCGGCTTGGTGAAGGGCACGTGCAGGACCGGCTTTTCGCGCCTGCCTTCCACATCCGGCGCTTGAGCGGCGCACAGCACGGAAGCCAGCAGGCCCGTCAGAACCCAAAACTGAATCAGATTTCGCATTCGTCATCTCCTTTTTGCTACGATGACGTTCGTCAAACGCCTTGCTCTGCGCCACGGACCTTCAGGCTCCTCCGCGCACGTCGGTTTCGAGTTTCGCTTTGACATCCAGCTCGACAGGTTCCGGGGGCGCCGGCGGAGGGGTCTGGAGCCAAGCGAGATTGAACGCATAGTGTTGTTTTGACGAGATCAGATGGACCACGCCGTCGGCCGCTTGGCAGATCGAAAGATAGCCGCGCGGTTCGGCCGACAGGGCGCTCATCGTAAACCGCCCCGTATTGCCGCCTCCGTCGACGGCGCGCGGCGGCCCCTCGTCGGTGACCAGCCGCTTGATCTTCCAGGATCGGCCTTCGTCGGTCGACAGGGCGGCGAACAGCCCCGAGCCGACCTGCTCGTTGCCCGCGGCGTCCACAAAGCGGACTTCGCGGCCGAACGAGCAGAACAGGATCGGTCCTTCCCGCAGCCGCAGGACGACCAAACGCTGGCCGCCGCCGATCGGCGGGAAGGGGCTGGCGCTGTAGGTCCAGTTTTCGCCGAGGTCGTCCGAGACGCTCATCGGCATCCGGCCGTCGATAGTGTCGCCTCGGCCGAAGGCCATCAGTCGTCCGTCCACCAATTGCACGAACCCGGCGTGAATGCCCGCGATCCAGGCGCCGTTGGCGCCGGCGGAGAAATCGGGCGCGCGCCGCCCCTCGCCGGGGTCGCTCCACGTCCGGCCATCATCACGGCTGACCAGGACGGCCGACCCGCCGCTGCCGCCGGTCGCCGCATCGCAGGGAACCAGGATCGCGCCTTCGCGGCTGCGGATTACCGACTCGATCGGCATGTGCCGCAGACCGAACTCGGGCCTGATCAGCTCGGCTCTCGACCAGCTGGCGCCGTTGTCGTCGGAAGTCCGGAGGATGGTCGCCAGACTTCCCCAGGTTGCGGCCGCGCTCAGGCCGTTGAAGTGATACAGCGTGCCCTTTTCGTCGACCCACAACGCCGAGGCATGATCGTTGCGATCGGGGGCGTCCCAAAAGTTCGAGGCGACCTGCCATTCGCTTTCGCCGTACGGCAGGCGGCTGGCGACAATCCCCAGTTCCCGCCCGGGCTCCGTCCGGCAGGTGTACCAGATCGCCAGGAGGTCGCCGTTGGGGCAAACGGCGATCGCCGGGCAATGGTTGTGGCGATCGAAGACCGGGCAGTCCTCGGGCGTTGGCTGCTGGACGTACTGCCGCGGGCCTTTGAAGTAGGTCTTCGCCGGATCGGGGCCTTTGCTCAGATCCGTTGGCGTCTGCTGCTTTACATCGCAGGCATTCAGGGGCGGTCCGCACGCGGCCAGCGGTCCGGTCGCGGGCATCTCGCCCTGTACGACACGGAAACCGGTCAGCCAGTTCCCGGCGCCGGGCAACGTGCCGGCGCGGTTCGCGGCACGGAGGAATTCGAGCGTGGTCGAATGACTGCCGCCGCGGGTGACTCGAAAGTCCCCCGCGGCGCGGCCGACCGGGTCGGCTTGGGCGCCGGCTTCGTAGGGCCCGTACCAATCCAGACACCATTCCTCGACGTTGCCGTGCATGTCGTACAAGCCCCACGGGTTGGCCGGGGTTCTGCCGACGTGCAGCGGGACGACGTCGGTTTCCGTTTGCCGTGCGGGAAACCAACTGATGCTGACATTCTTGTGAAAGGCGGCGGGGAGCGTTTCACCCGTGTGGAAGGCGCTCGTAGTACCTGCCCGGCACGCGTATTCCCACTCGGCTTCGGTCGCCAGGCGATAGGCCTTACCTTCCTTCTCGCTCAGCCATTTGCAGAAGTCCACGGCTTCGTGCCAGGAGACGAACACGACGGCCTCGTCGTCCTCGCGAGAGAACCCCAGCTTGCCGCGCAGCTGCTTGTGCTGCGGATCGAACTGCTCGTACTGGACGTTGCTCACCTCGGTGGCCGCCATGAGGAACGGCCGGCTGATCGTGACCGTATTCGCCGGCCGCTCGTCCCAATCGCCGTTCCCGGATCCCCTCGTAAAGGAGCCCGCTTCGATCCGGACCATTTTCATTCCCAGCAAGTTGGCGACCGGCTCCTCGCTAAAGCCTCGGCTCTGGAAGTTCGCCAAGAACACGGCGACTACCAAGACCGAGATGTTGTCGGGTTTCATTGTGGGTGTTCCTTTCCTCCGAGTCGTGTGTGTTCACCCTTCTTCATCCGCGGGTCCGTTTGCCATCCGTAGACCTGAATCTGTTTCTCAAGGCACAATTCGGATCACTCTGCTGCCGGTTCATGCCCATGTCAAGGACCCCCCGGAAATGACGGCCGCCGCGGGATCTTATCTGCGCGAACATTTCGGAACAGTTGCTGATGTCCGATCCCGCCCGGCACCTTGGCTTGAGCCGTGCGCGGATGTTTCTGCCGTCAATCTTTTTGCCGCTTCCGCTTCCCGAAATGAAATCCCAGCGCCTGCGTCAGCTTGACAAAGCCCGTGCCGGGCGTCAACATCACTCGGCGACGCTACCCCCATCCGGCGAGCGGTTGGCGGGCAGAACGTCGGAATGTTGGACGGCTGAAAACGCGCGACCGAAGGCGAGGCCCACTCCGCGGACAAGTCCATCGAGGAGGTGATCTCTCGAAGACGTTCCAGCAGTTCGGGTCTATTGGAGAGCTTCGAAGAATACTCGGCAATTTGACGCCGGGCGCAGTGGGATTAGGCTGAGCAATGTTGTTGCAGCTGCCCGAACGTGTTCCCAAGGAGTCCATCCACATGAAGGCGATCAGAGTTGGGTTTGCGCTCGTTTGCGTCCTGTCGGCGACCGGATTGTCCCCAGGAGCGAAGCACTACGTCGCGGTTGACGGCAGACCGGAGAATGCGGGAACCGAGGCGGCTCCGTGGGACCTGGCTTCCGCTCTCGGCGGGGCTCAGCCGGTCGTGCCTGGGGATGCGATTTGGATCCAGGGCGGGACCTATCAATACCCGGATCGCCAGCCCGGGACGAACGGTTACGCCGTGAAGCTCGCCGGCGCCGAGGGCAAGCCGATCCATGTCCGTCCGGTTCCCGGTGATCGCGTCACGGTCGACGGGGGCTTGCGCATCGAAGGTCCCAGTAGGTTCCTTTGGATCTGGGACCTGGAAATCATTGTTTCGGAGAATCTGACCATGACGCGCGTCGCCAAAGACAGCGGCTCGCATCCCAAGGATCTGGCTCGGCCTTGGGGCAGCTTGAATATTCTCGGGGGCGAACACTGTAAGTACATTCATCTGGCCATTCACGATAATGCGCAGGGCATCGGATTCTGGAAGCCGGCCGTCGACAGTGAAGTACATGGCTGCCTGATCTACGATAACGGCTGGATCGGGCCGGACCGCTTCCACGGTCCTGGTATCTACGGTCAGAACGAGACGGGGATCAAGGCGGTCACCGACAACATTTTCTTTGGCAACTACTCGAACACGACGCAGTTCTACGGATCTTCGCGGGCATACGTGGACAACTTCCGCATCGACGGCAACATCGCGTTCGGCCCCCGTCAGCAAGGCGAACGATCTACCTTCTTGATCGGCGGCGGCAGGGGCAGCCGCGGTATTGTCGTCAAGAACAACATCCTGTACGAAATCCCGCTGAGTGTCGGTTACACGGCCAAAGACAGCGAGGATTGCGTCGTCGAGGGCAACACGATCCTCCGTAACGGCCTCTCGATTCATGGCTTCAAAACCGTGACCGAGAAACACAACTTCATCTGGCCTGGCCGCCCGAAGGACACCGTCCCGGAAATCGCGACCGCGTTCGTGCGGCCCAGCAAGTACGACCCGAATCGAGCGAACCTGGCGGTGGTGAATTGGCCGAAGTCAACGACGGTCCATGTCGATCTCGCGAGCTTTCTAAGGACGGGCGACGCGTTCCGCATCCAGAGCGCCTTGGACTTTTTCGGACCGCCTGTCGTCGAAGGGGCCTATCAAGGAACGCCCGTCGCGGTCCCGATGCCGGTCGAGGAACGCACGGGCCAGGGTGAGTTTTGCGCCTTTGTCATCCTCCGCCAATCCCAGGACCGAATCGATCGTTGATCTGTGAGGCGGCTACGGCTCGCTTGCTCCGATGCCCTGCGAATCGGGCGGCCTCGCGCATTCGGGCCACTCCTTCGGTGCCAGCCCATCAGCTCGCCGGTACATTTCGGATACCAAGGACGGAAAGCCGATGACACAAAGATGACACGAAGATCAAGGTCTTCTTGGCTTCCCGAGGAACCGTCTCCTGTCCTTCATGTTTCTGTCCTTCTGACGCTAGGCCTTGGTCCCGCCGCGATGCCCGCGAGCTCGATGTTCTCCCGATAGTAGGCGCCGTCGTGTTCAAACCAGGACTTGGTGATCGCCGAGTCACACCTCGCCCAAGGATGCGGTGTCCGCGGCGGATCGGAGAGTTCTCGAAAGCCGCGGACGCTATCAGCGGGATGTTTCGCCGGTCATCTGCGGGCCGATTTCCTTGAAAAGGTCGACCCAAGAAAGCCAAATTGCGTTGTGGATCGTGGCCTTGCCGGTCTTCTTCAACTCGGCCAGCGTGGCGGGGGATTCATCCGGCCAGTGGCCCATCCAGCCGTGGGCGAAGTCGCGGCTCTTGAGGAGAAAGTCACGCTCGTCGTCCGCGCCACACTGCAGGGGAAACGTCTCGCCGATCACGATGGGCTTCCCCCAGTCGAACTGCTTGAGGAGCTTGATCTCCTCATGGACCTTGCCGGTCTTGGGATACAGATGCGGCGAGACAAAATCGAGCTGTTCGGCACAGGCTTTGTACGCGCCGGGGAACGGAAGCATGCCCATCGTGATCAGGTGCGTCTGGTCCTGCTTGCGGATGGCCGCAACCATGCGCTTTGTCCACTCGCGGAAGATGTCATCGCCGTTGCGTTCGCCGGGATCGAGGCTGAGCCGCTGGCAGAATTCGACCTCGCCCATCCTGCCCATGTACCATCCGTCGGACCGCTTGCCGGCTGCGCCGGGCTCGTTGACCAGGTCATAGGCAAAGACGGCCGGGCTGTCCGCACAAGTCCGAGCGATGGTTTCCCAGAAGAATTCCTGCGTCTTCCAGCGATCCTGCTCGTCCATCGAATCATACCAAGCCAGGCGATCTTTGATCTGGTAGCAGGCCAGGCCCGTAATCTTGAGATGGATGCCCGAAATCTCAGCGATTTTGAGGAGCTTTCTGAGTTGGTCCAGGGACTTTGGATCCGCCTTGTCCGCCCCGGCCAGGATGCGGGGCAGTTCGGGGTGGATCCGAGCCACGGTGGTGCCGGCGGCCTTCATCTCGATGAACTCCCGCTCGACACGGGCCGGGTTATTGGCCAGACGTTCCATGATGTCCACCGAGGCGTAGTTGTGGCCCCAGGGAATGTAGCGGTCACCGGACGGATGGAGGATGAAGCCTTTCCCGTCAGGAGCGATCTTCACCGTCTCCATGCCGGCCGCCCAGGCCCCGCCGGCGAGGAACATCAGCACGCATAGAAGCGAGAGTTGGATCCAAAGACGGGAATCTCGAAGCGTCATTGCGGAGTCCCTATCGAGAACGCGTCGTGCTGCGTCCATCATCGGCTCGTGGGAACGGCCGGTCGTTTGGCCTGAAGACAGCTCCGCGCCCCGACGTTGAGCTTGCGCGACGGCATCTTGTTCGTCTCCGTCCGAGATTGGTACGCCCTCGTCACTGCTGGCCCACAGCGCCTCCGCCGGAGTCACGCGGTCCAACAGCGGCAACGTCATCGCCGCCCGCAGCACTTCATCGCTGGACATGTTCAAAGCCCTCCAGCCGTATTATACCGGCATCCCTGGAGTTCCACCAAGCCTGGTCTGCGAACTTCTCGCCCCGAACTCCGTTCACGAAGTGTGACTCCTGTCGAGGCAATCACCTTTGCTCACGACGACAGCTTTCCAGGAACTCTAGCCGCATGGTACGTCGAGTTGATTTTGCCGCTGCCCCAGCGCGTTCGCCGACAAATCCCCAGGAAATCTCGCGCCACGTCAGGAAATCTGAACTTGCCCCATTCAGCCGATCCCTGTTACCCTTGGCAATGCATTCGCCTTCGGTGAACGGCGTTTTCGGCATATCTTCACAAGGAACCTATCATGCGGCTACCCCTCCGCCCTGGATGGATCTGTCTGCTAGCGGTCGCCATCGCGGGCTGCAAACCGTCGCCCGAAGTCGTGCCGGAACCCGAGCGCCCGATCTCCGATTTCGGCCGCTTTGAAGGCGAGGTCGTCGCCGTTTGGGAGCCTGACGGGCGAAAAATGACGCTGCGCGAGGATTTCACCTACTTCGACCCGAGGGGACACCGCTGGCTGGCGCCGACCGGAGCGGCCGTGGACGGGGCCTCCATTCCCCGCCTTTTCTGGACCGTGATCGGCGGTCCCTTTGAAGGGAAATACCGCAATGCCTCCGTCGTTCATGACATCGGCTGCGTCGAAATGCAACAGCCGTGGGAAGACGTGCATCGCATGTTCTACGAGGCTTGCCGGTGCAGCGGCGTCGACGAAACGCAAGCGAAGATGATGTACTATGCGGTGCACCATTTCGGGCCGCGCTGGCAGCGGATCGTCGAGAACGTGATCGAGCAAGTGGCCGACGCGACCGGCAAAATGGTGGATCAGGAAGTGACCGTGCAACACACGGTCCGCATCGATCCGCCGCCGCCGACGCCGGATGAACTGGAGCAGGTCCAGGCGTTTATCGCGGAGGACGATCCCGAGCCGCTCGCCATCGAACGTTTTAATCGCGACTCGCTTCACCGCCGTCCGCGGCGAGGCCGCGAGGGGCCGCCGCGCACGGCCGCGGATGACTCATCGCCGGGCGAGCGGCACGATTCTGTCCACAAGCCGCATCGATCCGCAGACGCTCCACCCAGCCGTCGCACCGCGCCGGATCGGTCCAGCGAAAATCAGCAAGGCCGATGGTCCTCCAGTCCCGGGGCACCGCCGCGAGGTGCGCCGCCGCTGGGGCAAGACGAGCAGGAGTGGGCGACGCAAATCGTCCGCCAGTATCTCGAGCAGCAAGCCGGCGCCTCGCGTCCGGCAGAATATCGCGTCGAGCGAGGCCGCGGGGGATTCCGCGTTCTGGTGCAATTCCTTCACGAAGATGACCAAGGCCAGATGGTCCCTTACATCGGCGGAACCTGCATCGTTCGCATCTCCCGTGATGGCCAAGTGCTGGAAAGTGTCAGCGGATCCGAGTAAATGTCTTGCCTAACCAACGCCCTCTGCTTAGACTAGCAGTCTTGCCACGTTCTGCAGGAACCACAACCCACGATTCGTCATCTCAGCGGAATTGGTTGAAAGAACAGGGGGGAGTTTGGTTATGATGCGAAACACGACCCGGCTGGAATTGGAATCTAAGGCAAAGCGGCTGGGTTACGAGCCCGATCGTGACGATACGGATGCGGACCTGGTTCTGGCCATTCATACGCGTTCGTCAGGAATGGGCAGAAATCCGCTTCACGACGACGAGGCATTACGATCAACGCCAGCCAACCGCGTCACGCCTTGATCAGCTCGATTCCCTCACCCGTCCTGAGATCCCGCGTGTATTGTTTCTGCTCGCCGTTGTTCCAATGCTCGTGGACGCCTAGACTTTGAAGCGATTTGCCGTCGCCCGCAAGAGCGTAATGTGTGCCCGAGGGCGGCTGTTTGGCCAACGCGGCTTCGTGCAAGTAATTGTCGACGGCGCCGACCATCTGAGCCACACCCGGTTCAGCTCCGAAGAAGTCCACGGCGACGGACTCGATCGCCACGGGGTCCTGGGATGCCAAGACGCTGTTCGGCCAATCGCCGCCGAACGGAAGCGACTGCCACCGCTCCGGCAGCTTTGACTGATGCGGGGCCGCGTACAGGCCATCGAGCAGATAAAGGATCGTCTTGCCTCCAAGATCCGGATGTCCCATCAGGTCGACGATCGCGTTGTAGCTGCCCTGGGGCTGGCGAGTGCTGGTGATCGACGGGTGCAGATGCGCGGGATTCCAACCGCGGTGTGCGTCGGTCGTGCCGGTAGTGTCGCGATAGAGCGAGCCGAAATGGTTTTTTGCGCACAGCGTCACGCCCGCCAGGCTGTGCCCTTTCCACACCGCCGCATTGATCTGGTAAGTCGCGCCCGTCAAGCATTCTGGGAGATAAGTCTTATCAAGGTTCGGCGCGGCGGGGTCCGCAAAAGAGATTGCCTTGCCCAGGTCGGGCAGCGCGCGAAAACGGCCTTCGCCGCCATCGCGGTCTTCGAAGCGGATCGCGGGGAACTCAGCGTGGCAGCGGTCAAAGATCGAATCGGGAACGAACCGCGACGCATCGACGACAACCAGATCGGCTTCTCGCACGCCCGCCTGCTGGACCAGTTGTCGCAGCAGGGCTTGGGTCAACTGGGGCGTATTGTAAAAGCCCTGCGTTGGCAGGACGCGCCGCTGGCAGCAGTTCAGATTCAGCTTGACGACAACCTTCTCCCCGGGTTGATACCCGATGTCGCCGCGCCCGCGTTGCCGATTGTTGTAGCAGAACAAGTTCTTCCACGCTGCGGCGTCGGTCCTGGCGCCCGTCACCAGACGCAGCGTTTCGCGGAGCACCTGCTCGGCGCGTTGGGCATCGACGAAGCGGTCCTCGTACCAGCCGCCCGTTTGCGTATCGCCGTCCCAGCAGGCGGCGCCCGCGTCGCGAACCCACACGACGCGACCGGGAAAGACGCCGCGCGCCGTGCCGACCGGCTGGTTCGGCGGCTCGACAGGCGACCAGCGAGCCGGCGGGGCGCCCGCTTCGGCCGCCGACACGTTCCAGCCGGCGGGCGAGGCCGTCAATAAGGATAAACTTTGATAAGCGCCGGCGGCCAGCGTTCCTTTGAGAAATTCGCGTCGACTCATGTCAGGTCTCTCGCTTTTCGATAAGTCTCGAATCCAGTTTGCGTCCTCGTTGCATCCCTCATCCGCTCGCGAACAATGTAGTAGGCACACTCCGTGTGCCGTAACGACGGACGGCACACGGAGTGTGCCTGCTACGATTTGTTCAAGTTGTTTCTGCGCGGTCGCCCACGGCGAGCAAGCGGGACAGGGAATCGGCGAGTTTGTCCAGGGCGGCGCGGTCGGGAAGAGTGACGGTCAAACGCGGGGGGCCGCCTTCGTCTTGTTGGATGCATTCGGACAAGCGGTTTCGCAGGTCCCCGGCCAGTTGTTGCGAAGCGGGCGTTTCGCGGTACTCGGCCATCAATTCTCCCAGGAAGTTAAACGCGGCGCCCAGCAACTCGCCTCCCGCCGCCGCAACCCGCTCGCGGCGGGCCATCAATTCGGCCTCCTGCCGACGCTCCGCTTTGACCGACTCGTCGGTCGGCGCTTCGGGCTTGGCTCCCAACAGCACCTCCAGCCGCCGCTTCAGCTCTTCCATGCCGGTGGCCATGTCGACTTTGTCGATCTCGGAATTCACGTCCAGCGCGGCCAAAGCCAATTCGTGCTTGGCCGACAGCGTGTACAACAGTTTTTCTTCGATCGTGTCTTCCGTGATCAGCACGAACACCTGAACCGGCTGGCTCTGGCCCATGCGGTGCGCCCGCGAGATGCGTTGTTCCAGCACGGCCGGATTCCACGGCAAGTCGACGTTGATGACCGTGTTGGCCGCCTGCAAGTTCAAGCCCGTGGCGCCGGCGTTGGTGGTCAGGAACATCTGGCATTTCGAGTCGCTCTGGAAACGGTTGACCAGTTGCTGGCGCTTACCCTGGGGCACGGAGCCGTCCAGCCGCACGAAGTCCACGCCGCGCTTGTGCAGCATCGGCTCGATCATGTTCAGCATCGTGGTCCACTCGGAAAACAACACGCCTTTGCGATTGTCTTCTTCGAACAGCTGGTCGAACAACTCTTCGATCCGGTCGAGTTTGCTGGAATAGGAGGGCTTCTGCTTGTCCACCAGGAACGTGGCGTTGGCCGACATGCGGCACATCAGCAGCGCTCGTTGCAGCCGCAGCAGATCCATTTCAGTAAGGTACTTCTTTTGCGTGATCGTATATACGGTCTGCATGTGGGCGCCGTGCAAAGCCCGCTGTTCATCGGTCGGCGGGATGCGGACGATCTCCGTACTCCGCGCCGGCAGCTGCTGCATCACCGAGCCGCGGGTTCGCCGCAACAGAACCGGTTTGAGGTTTTGCCGCAACTGGTCCAAGTTCCGATAGCCCAGCACTTTGCCATTCTCGTCGACGACGCGATGGCGATTGAAGAAGCGAAACGCCGGCGCCAGCCGCCGGTCGTCGATGAATTGCACGACGGAGTACAACTCGTCCAAGCGGTTCTCCAGCGGCGTGCCGGACAGCACCAGCGCAAAGGGACTTCGAAGACTCTTGATCACGGCGCTGGTCTTGGCTTCCCAATTCTTGATCCGCTGGCCTTCGTCCAGGATGATCAAGTCCCACTTGACTCGCTCGATGGCCAGGATGTCCCGCAGGACCTGCTCGTAATTGCAGATCGTGAAGAAGCAGTCGTTGTCGTACTGGACGGCGCGGCTGGACGCCGAGCCGATGATCAGCTGGCAATCGCGATTGCTGAATCGCTGGATTTCGTTCCGCCATTGGGATTTGAGCGAGGCGGGACAGACCACCAGCACCTTGCGGATCTCGGCCTCGCGGGCCAGCAGTTCCGCCACGCCGATGCCTTGGATCGTCTTGCCCAATCCCATGTCGTCCGCCAGCACCGCGCGGCCGACGCCGACGGCGAATGCGATTCCGTCCAGCTGGTACGGCAGCAGTTCGGTTCTCAGCAACGTCTTGCGCAGCGGGTGCTTGGCCGGATTGCGGCGGATTTCGTCCACGCGTTCCTGGATGCGCTCCTGGAACAGCCGCTGGTCGATATACTGCTGGGCGTCCGGTGCGATCGTGACATCGATCTCCAGACGCTGCAGGCGCTGGATTCGCCGCATCAAGTTGTGAATCTCGCTGATATCGCGGTCCCGCAAGGGGCGGACGATCGGCTCGGCCGCGTCCGGAAGCCGCTCGGGTACGTCCAGTCGCAACGTCAATTGGTCGCCGTAACGCATGTGGACCAGGATCTGGTCGCATTGGTACGGCCGTCGGCGGGCCGCGGCGGGGAAGCGACGTTTGACCTTTTCCAGAGCGTGCATGAGATGTTTGCACGTGCCCAGCGTATTGGTGCGGAAATCCGGGCACGAGCAAAACGACTGGCCCCGCTGCTCGCCGCGCAGCGCCAGCCGGTACGTCTTGCCGGACTCGGCGCTGGTGATCGTATACTCCGTCCACGGCTGGGACGGGTCCTGGGATTGCAGAGTCATTTTCTCCGACAGGGCCCGCGCTTTGCGCTCGCGGATGGCCCGCCGCACCAACTGTTCTTCGTTCAGACACTCCAGCGGCAGTTCTTCGGACGGTATCTGCGCCAGGCCCAGCGACATCTTGTCTTCCAAAATCACCGAGAACGCCGCACCGACCTCGGCACACGCCGCGTTGGAGCGGTTGCAGCGCCAGCGGAGCCGCTTGCGGGCATCGTCCTCCAACCAGATCGTGACGGTCGTCTGATCGGGGTCGAAAAACCGCAGTTCGAATCGCTCGTCGTTCAAGCGCACTTGGCGATCGATATCGATCGTGAACTGGGCCCCCTCTTGAATCCACTTGGAACCTTCTTCACCGATCAGCTTGCAGGCATCCAGGTAGGTGAGTCGCGAGAGTTTGTCGCGAAGAGTTAACTCGGTGCTTTTCTTGGTCGTCATGACGGAAGATCCTCTAAACGCGGCCGGAGGCCGCAACCAAAGCAGCATGGCTCTCTGAGCCGTGCCGTTCAAACCTGCACGGCTCGGAGCAGAGCCATGCTACCAACGGGCGCGCACGATGCGATCATCTTACAGGCGGAAGGACCTAATTTACCTGATTCCCGAGCTGCGCCAACCAGAACTCATGAGATGGCGAGCTTCCCAGAGGAGCGGCGGTCTGCCATCCAGCCGCAGGCCACCGAGTTGATTCGACACTCGCGTCTTCTTCCCAATTTGGAACCCCCGATCTATAACCCACGTTTTTCCTTGTGGGCAAAACGATTTCCTGCCGCTCGGCGACAACCTGCCAATCCCAACATTCCGGAATCCTATGGACCTGCTGGTTCTTGTCGTCTTCGTCGTTGTCTATCTGGGCATGATCGCCGGTGGAATCCCCGGTTTGGCTTTGGATCGTACGGGAGTGGCCTTGCTGGGCGCGATCGTGCTGGTGACGGCCGAGCGGCTGACGCTCGCAGAGGCCTGGACCGCCATCGACACGCCGACGATTGGCCTGTTGTTCGGCCTGATGGTCGTTTCCGCGCAATTCCGGCTGGGCGGGTTCTACACGCGATTCACGACGGGAATGGCCGAACTGGACGTTTCGCCGCCGGTCCTGCTGGCAGTCGTCATCACCGCAGCCGGGGCGCTGTCCGCGGTGTTGTGCAACGATATCATTTGTCTGGCGATGGCTCCCGTTCTGGCCGAAGGCTGCGTCCGGCGGCGACTCGATCCAATTCCGTTTCTGCTGGCCCTGGCCTGTGCCGCGAACGTCGGTTCGGCGGCGACATTGATCGGCAATCCGCAGAATATGCTGATCGGCCAAGTGCTCCGGCTGCGGTTCGACGTCTACTTGTGCCAAGCCGCCGTCCCGACGGTGCTGGGACTGGCGGCGGTCTGGCTGGTGATCTGTGTCCGCACCGCCGGTCGCTGGACCCGCCATACGTGGGGCATGGGGGGCGCGGGGCGGCCGTTCAACCGCTGGCAGACCACCAAGGGGTTTTTGATTCTCGGGCTGTTGGTCGCGGGATTCCTGTATGGTAACGTGCCGCGGGAGGTTCTCGCGCTGGCGGCGGCGGGCATATTGCTGATCAGCCGCCGGATGCGCTCCCACGAGATATTGCAACTGATCGATTGGCAGTTGCTGGTGTTGTTCGCCGGATTGTTCATCGTGAACCACGCCATGTCGGATTCGGGCAATCTGCACCAGTTGATGGGGGATCTGCATCGCATGGGAGTCGATCCGGCCAAGCCGGGTTGGTTGTTCACCACCAGCGTTGTCTTGTCCAACTTGGTCTCCAACGTGCCGGCGACGATGCTGCTGTTGCCGGTGGCCCACCATCCGTTGGCCGGCCTCGTTCTGGCGTTGTCCAGCACTTTGGCGGGTAATCTGCTGATCGTCGGCAGCATCGCGAACATTATCGTGATCGACCAAGCGGCGCGGCAGGGAATCCGCATCAGCTGGCGCGAGCATGCGGTGGTCGGCATTCCCGTGACCTTGCTGACGCTGGCGATCGCGGCGATTTGGCTGGTGGTTTTAGCGGCTTGGCTCGGGGGAGGATGACGCGCAGAACGTGCCTTTTCCGACCGGCGGCAATAGCTTTCGCCGATGAACGCGAAGAAAACAACACGGCCTTGGGCAAGCTCGCCCGTCCCAGGCTCGCCGGGCGTGCGATTGCTCGTCCTCGAGATCTGCTACAATTCACCGTGCCGGGGCAAGGACTATAACGTCGGGGGATAAATCAAGACGATGCCGCTGGATTTTACTGGAAACTCGAACGATCAGCGATTTCGCCGCAAACCGCCGCCGGATTATCTGGCTCGGCGGACACAGTACCGGATCTTTGCGCTGGTGGGCAGCTTGTTCCTCGTCTTTTTCTTGATGGAGCAGGCCCGCAAGCCGGAGAACTGGCGCTGGATCTGGACTGCCGGCGGCGTTCAAGCTCCCGTCGAGGTCGATGTGGACACCCGCCTTCGGCCGCCCGGATCGAATGAAGGCGGCGACCGCGTGAGCCCTCTGCTGATCTCGCCCGAGGGCGAAGCGTCACTGCCCGCGGCAACGGAGCCTGATGCCGAGCACGCCGTTCGACCTGCGCCGGCGCGACAAGCGGTCGGCGCACCGAAGCCGGAGACCAGCGAGCCGGTGCGTACCGCGCGGCACGATCTGTGGTCGAGGCTGCTCGAATCGTTGGGTGACGACCAGCGAACCGAGTTTTTGTCCGGGCTGAAAGCCGCGCGGGATAAACAGGCCCTGCCGGCCGCCGCCATCCCGGCCTGGACGCAAATCATCGAGCACTTGGAATCCGGTTGGCAGAGCTACGTTCACAAAGCATTTTTGGCGGTGGGGCAGGATACTGCCGGGCTGACGGACGCCGAGAAGCAGAGTTGGCTGCAAGTGATCGAGACGTTGAAACGCGATTGGCAGGACGACGTGCAGCCGGCTCTGCAAGCGGTGGGGACCGGCCGGCCGCTGGAGCCCCGGCTGCAAATGATCGTCGACGATGTCCAGCGGACGCTCGACCAGGTTTTCCTCGACGCCGTCCGCGATAATACGGTTTTTCGCAACGCCGAAAAGGACGCTTGGTTTCGCATGCTCGAACAACTGGACCAGCGTGATTTGTCCGTGCTGCAACGCCAATCGACCGGCTACGCCGGCTTTCTGCAACTGTACAAACAACCGGCCGCCTACCGCGGAAAACTGGTCACAATCGCCGGGACGATCCGCATGGGCTACTATCGCGAAGCGCCGGAGAATCTGTACGGAATCCGCGGTTATTACGTGTTCTGGCTGAGGCCCGCGGGCGCCAAGTCGCCGATCGTCGTGTATTGCCTGGAGATTCCCGACGGATTTCCCGACGTTGCCAAGCTGGAACGCGACGGGGAGCGGCCGCAGTTGGACGAAGAGGCGGAGTTCACCGGCTTCTTCTTCAAACGGTGGGCCTATCGCGCCCAGGACGATACGCGGCTGGCCCCGCTGGTCTTGGCCAAATCCCCGCGCTGGGAGCGCCCGCCCGATACCGGCGACGCCGCCGATCGGGCAGCGAGCCCCTGGTTCTGGACGGCGGTCTTCGGCGGTACGGGCGCATTTGGAATCGGCTTGGCCGCGATCTTCTTCTGGCTCACCCGGCGGTCCCAACCGCGGGACGTGCCGCTGCAAATCGAAATCCTCGAACGAGCGGACAGCAAGCCATGAGCCGTCTTTCAACGTTGGCAACCAGCGTGTGGATCGCGTTGATCGTCGTATCGTGGTGCGCATCCGTAGCGAGATCCGCGGACAGCGACGCGCGCACGAGTCCGGGGACCGAGTCTTCGCCGGGCGCCGAGCCGGAAGCCGAGCCCGAAACGGGGCCCGTGTTGCCGTGGAACCGGCCCTCGGCGGACGACGTCCAGCCGCCAACGCCCCGGTTGTCCAGCGCTCGCGAGATGCTGGAGCTGTTTTCCATTGATGCCAGCCAGATTCGTCAGTTGGAGGACGGCGTCCCCCTCTCGGGCGGCGAAGAGGAGACCTTGTTCAAGATTCTATATCGCCTGCCGTTCTTCGGGTTGGACAAGCTCGCAGCGTGGTGCCGCAGCGACGTGGATTGGGCGGAGCTGGCCGACCATCCGGCGGACAGCCGCCTGGAGGTCTACCGCGTCCAGGGTCGCGTGACGCAGGTACAACGTCTGGAGGTGCCGCCGGAGACCGCCTCCCGTCTGGAGTTCAGCAGCTATTTTCAAGTCCGGCTGCAGTTGACCGACGCGCCTTACGCCGTGCTCGTGTGCTGCCGGACTGTGCCGCAGGCTTGGGAGTCGGCCGTCTCGTTGGACGAACCGGCCAGTTGTTTCGGGCTATTCCTGAAAACCGGCGGCGCGGAAGACGGGCGTCCCGAGTTGGTCTTTGCCGCCGGACGCGTCGCTTGGCTGCCGCAACGGGCGGAAGCGGCGCTGGGAATAACTCCGGACCTGGTGTATTTGGCAAGTTTGGGCATGGACGCCGGCCTGTTCGACGTGGTCCGCAGTACCAACCGCAGATCGATCACCGCCGACGACCGCGAGTCGTTTTATCAACTGTTGGCCGCGCTGGGGCGCGCCGAGCCGGCGGATGTGTTCGGCCGCGCTGACCCGTCGCCGGACCTGACGCCGATGCTGACGCAGCCGGAGACCCAGCATGGCCGGATCGTTTCGCTGCTGGGCACCGCCAAACGCGTGCAGCGGATCGCCGTCGACGAGCCGGATATTCGACAGCGATTCGGGATCGACCATTACTACCAGATCGACGTCTTCGTTTCCCTGGACAACACGGAGATCCGGTTCGAACAGAAAGATGGCAAAGAAGGGGCCGTGTTTCGGCACAACTATCCGGTCACGTGCTGTGTGCTCGAGCTGCCTGCCGGCTTGCCGGCGCGGGACGACATCGCCGTACCGGTGCGGTTTGCCGGCGCCTATTTCAAGCTGTGGGCCTACAAATCGGAATACGTCGCCACCTTTGACGATCGCCAGCGGCAGGTCAGTCCGCTGTTCATTGCGACCAGGCCGCGGGTGGTCAAGTTCGACAATTCGGCCAGTCAGCTGCTGGGTTGGATCGGAGGGATCGCCTTTGTGGTGCTGATCCTGATGGCCGGATTCTACACGTGGTATCCCCGATCGAGCGACAGACGGATCGAACAGCAGGTGCTCCGGCCACGGCTGGAACTGGGATCGGCCAAGTCGCTGAACGAGTTCGATTTTCTGACCCAAGACAAGCCGGATTTCAGCGGTTTGGCCGACCGCGACGGCGGCCCTCGAAGCGACACAGCGGAACGTTCGCCGGACGGATAGCCGGGGGGTGCCACCTGTCGCGCCGGCAGCTTTCGACGCCCGCCGATATCGTCTCGCCACGCGTTTTGGCCCATCATCCTGCTGCGTTCCGGCAAGAGGGGAAAGTCCTCGGTTGGTTTTACGGGGCTTGCTGGACGATGAATTTGTGGTAGTCTTAGACACGATGTCACTGGCACAAAGAACTGGTATTTCTCAGCCAAGCGCCCGTAGCTCAATTGGATAGAGCATCGGTCTTCGGAACCGAGGGTTGGGGGTTCGAGTCCCTCCGGGCGCGCTTGTTTTTGCCGTGTTTCGACGCTTTCCGCCGTCGTTCGGCACCTCATGGACTAGGTGCTGGACTAGGTCAGACCTGCCGAGTCCAAGTCGTCGGACTTGGCCGATGGCTAGTCCATCGTCTAAGAGCTGGGCCGATTGGCGAGCCGTGGAAAGATCGGCGCCCGTCTCCGCCTTAAAGGATAGGCCAGCTACCTCCGGGTCCGGCCTGATCATCGTCCGCGGCTCAGGAACTTAGTAAACGGGCGCAATCCATGCACAACGTCGCCAGGACGGTGGCTTCGAGCACGGTGACGGTCTCTCGGCCCCGCTGATCCTCGGAAATGACCTCGCGGTGCAGATCAACGCACACGTACTCGGTGCCCTGCTGGATTACGCAGCCGCACTGATCGCAACAATTCACAGTCTGCTCCTTTGTAGCGTTTAGGATATCCGCCCACGTGGCCCCGTCTTGGACTAGGTCAGGCTGGGGCAGTCCAGATCGTCGATCAAGGCTGCCTCGTTGGCCCGAGGCTTGGCGTACTTCATCGTCAGCCGCACATCTGAGTGCCGGGCGAACCGCTGGACTTGGTCGATCGTGAGTCCAGCGTCGAAAAGCTGGCTGACGTAGGTGTTCCGCAAGGCGTGGAAGCACCGGCTTCCCACTTCCGTCTTGAACGGCAGGCCAGCCGCCTCCAAGTCCAACTTAATCACTTTGCGGGTCCGTTTGTCCCGTAACCCCGGAAAAAGTGGTCCCCGGACGTCCGCCAGCCACTTCTGAAGGTCCGGAATCATCGCCTTGTTCAGAGGCAAGACCGCCGTAATCTTGGCCTTGGTGTAGGCGGCTGCGACCGTGACGGTACGGGTCGCCAAATTGAAGGACGACGGTTTTAGGGCCGCGAGTTCGCCACGGCGCAGGCCGGTCATGCTCCCCAACAGGTACAGCCAAGCCCGCGTCTGGCCACAGTAGCCCTCGATGATCCGGGGGGATGCGTAGGCAGTGCGGACTAGAGCCGCCAGTTCGTCCGGTTGCAGCCGGTCACGAGGGCAGCGTTCCTCGACCACCTTCTTCAGCTTCCACTTCCGGAGCGGGTTGTCGTGCCGCCCTTCGTTATCCAGCCACCGGGTGAATTGCTTGATCGCCCTGGCGTAGTGGTGTCGGGACCGCTCGGACAGGAGCGGATAGTCCTCCGGCTTCTTCTTCGGCTTACGCACCGCGCACCGGATTCGGGCAATGGCCGTGCGAACCTTCGCGACGGTGATGTCAGACAGGGCCTTGATCCCGGCCTCGTTGACTACGGACTCGACCCGCTTCCTGACCAGCCCTGCTTGTTTCGGCGTGGCAACCGTCACCATGTCCTGGTAGAAATCCTCGATGTGGTCTGCCAGCGACTTCTGCAGCTGTTGGACCACTCTCGCCGAGTTTCCATTCAGCAGTGCCGCACCGAGGCGGATTCGCTCCGCGTCGATGTTGTTCTGGTCCTTGATGACGCGATAGCGTGGCTTGCCGCTCACGAACCAGCGGAAATGCGGCTTGCCTCGGTGGTTGCAGACGGTGATCTTGGGCAGTTTCTTCATTGGTCGTCTCCTGGCGAATTGTGGGCAGTTTCCACCGCAACCACCGGATCAGGCGCAGAGACGGGAGTTAAGTTTTTCGGTCGCGAATGGCGTGGCCGGAGCGTGCGACGTTGACAGCCGTTTTCGACCCATGCAACGATCTCGGCTCGTCGCCAGAGAGATCGACCGTTGGGGCTGACGGGCTTTGGCATCAGGCCCGCGCTGACCCAGCGCTGGATGGTCCGGGATGACACGCCCACAAGGTCGGCTACGCCCGCGACCGAAATCAGGAGGCTCGTACGGTTTCGTTGTGATGGGTTCCGCACCATCGTCGTCGAATCGTTCATCTTTTGATACCCCTTATGCGGCATTTGTGGCAGGTCAATTGCTCGCGATAACTTCGGCAAAGCTACCGACGATGCCGCGGGTGACGTTCAGTCGGTCGGCACTCAATGGCCATCACCGGCCTCGGTGGGTTAACGGCCAGACATCCCCCGCTGTGCTTCCAGTGCGCAAATGACGCATTTAGTGCTTCTTTTGCGACCGACTCGTCCACCTGGGCGAAAGATCCGTCGGAAGGCTCGAAGCTGAATTCTGACATGGCAGGTTCCTTTCCGTATGGTCACGTTTGTTCCGTGGTACGTGTGCTCTGGACGCGGGGGACGCTGGAGTGGCTCCTGCCGACGTTTTCGCTCTTCACGACGGCAGTAGGCCCGGCTCTGTCGGCCGACGAAATGGCACCAATTTTCGTTGGCCGTCATCGCCTCAGGACTGCGCAGAAACGTCGCAATAACAATGACGCGCGTGTGCGCGTACGCGCGAGAGCCTGCTTGACGTAGCCCCAGAGGTGTTTCCACTTCGGCGACCACCAGCCGTGCCACAGTCTGTTCCACCAGGAACCTGCCGAGTCCAAAGGATCAAGGGGCTTCAAGTCGCCGAACCGCTCACCGGCCTTCGGCTCCACGACGATCGGCACGCGAAATCGGTCAGTCGGTGGTTCGAGCAAGGCCCGCTGCATAGCGTGCGTGAAGTCCCGCGCCCGGGATTTCGGCACCTCGAAGACCAATTCGTCGTGGATCTGCAACAGCAAGCGGGCGTCGAATTGGCGACACACGGACTGGCACCGGATCATCATCGTCTTCGCGATGTCCGCCGTGCCGCCCTGGGCGACGTGATTGAAGAGTTGCCGCCACGTCTTGTCATACCCCTCGTAACGGGCCTCTTCCCGCTTCGTTCGCACCCGCCGGATCATGCGCCACGGGACGTTGCGAACCGGCAGTCGGAAGACAAGGTGGCTGTCCTCGAAGAACTTGTATGGAGCCTGGCTGATCCGCCCGGCCCGATGATGGTAGATCTCCTTCCCCTCATTGCGGCTCCCGTACTTCGCGTCGATCACCCGCAACACCCAGCACGTCAGGGTGAACCTGTTGGGGCGCAAGGGAACCACGCGGAGCCAGAGCTTGTCCGCTCCCTTGTAACTTACGAACAGGTCGACCACTGACCTCGTGACCATCCACCAGTGCGGCGTAATTCGCCGATGGTGTCCGCCGAACGTCCATGACTCGCCGGTGATCGCATAGGCGTGGCGCGTCAGGTCCGTAAATGCATTCACCTCTGGGTACGCCATGGCGAAGGCGGACAGGTAGCCCTTTGCCACCCCCTCGTCCACGTCGAGGCGATTCGCCAATCCCTTGGCGCTCATGCCATTGACGATCCCCAGGATCGTCTGTTTCATGTGGTTCCGTTCCGTCTTGTCCGCTGGTGGACGACCCAGCATGCGCTGCGTGGCGACCGTGTAGAAATCGGTCCCGCCCGTGCGGAAATCGTCGGCGAGGCCACACGGTCGAGCAGGGTCAAAGTCCGGGTATCGCGAGGGGAGCTCCACTGGACCCTGGCAGGTCGGGCAGGAAATCGTGATACCGCCCAGTGCGGCTCGGCGATCGATCATCGCCCAGCAGTGCGGGCACTTCGCCAGCTTCCGGTTCTGCGGCTGAAAGCAGTCCCACATCCGCGAACGGTATTGGTGGACTCGACCGTGCAGTCGACGGAGGCGTCTGTCTTGAAGGCGTTCTAGGTACTCCGCGCCGCGGTATCGAAAAGACTCGACCGCGTGCGCCAGGACCCGGATGTCGGCCTGCGCAATGTCGAAGGCCACCAGTTCGTGACCGGGGCTGGCCACGAGCGAATTTCGACTCTTGATTTCCACGTCCCCGAAGGCTTGGCTCACGAACTCCTTCTTCGCTTTACGAGCAACAAGACCTGCGATCTGCTGGAGGTTGGGCCGCGTGGATGACACTCGCCCCGATGATTGGAAGTCGTTGAACGTGGAGTAGATTCGCGTCGTGTGCCGGTCTACGTGCTTCACCAGAGACCGCAACCGGACCATGAGGCTCTGGGCGAGCTTGTAGTCGTGAATCAGGGCCAGCGACTCCTGCTTTGCAGGATCCCGTTCGTCGCCCTGCAACTCAAGTAGATCCTGGGCTCGCAGGGAAAGCTGCCGCTTCTTACCCGAACAAATCTTTCGGCATCGTAGTCCGCGGTAATACACCCAGCCCCTCAGGTGGTAGTCGCCCACGTCGAGTCGCTGTCCGAACTTGGTCTCGTGCAAGGCGGACGCTTCCGCCATGATACGCAGAAGACGCTCTGTCTCGTCCTGGATGAAAACCGGGTCAGCCTGCACGCCCAGCAAGCACATGCCGACGAGGATCGGCGTGATTGGGGCGATGAGGGCCGCGTTGTACTGCCAGTACCGCCGGCCGAGGCGACGCAGAAGGAAGGCGTACAGCTCCCGAGTCACCATCAGGTCGGATTTTAGATACCGGATCAGCTCGGCCGCATGCAGGGTCGCGGCATGGCCCGGAAAGTCGATCGCCTGCACACTAAGCAGGTGCCGGGTTACGTCCTTTAGTTTGTAGTTCAGACTTTCTTTGTGCCGTCGCTCGTACCGCGGCAAGTTTCCGCCTACGCCGGTGCCGTCATCCTTCTCTCGGCCCCGGTCGCTGTCGTAAAGCTTCAGAAGCTTCATGGTGTCGTGGATGGTGCAGTTCACGGGAATTCCTGCCCGTTCGAGCATGGGCACGTCAAAGATCGCGTTATGAAAAACGGCTATCAGGTCCGGACGGGTAGCCAACGGCGCCAGGGCCAGCTGTAAATCCTCTTGGCTTATCTGAAGGGTTAAGCTGGATAAGTCGAGATGCTCGTCGGTCAGCATGATGTGGGCATCCGGGTCGACGAGGATCCCGGCCGCCACGATGCGATCGTGGCGGCCGAGTCCCGTCGTCTCCAGGTCGACAAAAGCAACGGAGGCCCTCGCAAGTGCTTGAGCACACTGCCGAGGCTCATGATTGGTGTGGCGGATGCGAAACACGGCCTACTCCTCTTCCTCGGCTGGTGTCGCTTCGGCATCGGCGTCGTCCCCGACGTCCAATTGTTCGTCTTCGACTTCCTCGGCAGGCGGCGATTCGGATTCCTCATCCGCTTCATCGTCCGCGTCGATGACCTGCAGCTCGGGTGCCTTCACCTGTGCGAAGTCGGCGGCGGGGCGACCAGCCTCGGCCGCTGCCTTTTGTTCCTCGCGTTCCCGGCGCAGGGACCGAATCCGCCCCCTCTCCATCTCCATCTCCTCCGGCGAAACCTCGGTGCTCTGCTCCACTAGGCGTCGCTGTCGCATTAGCGGCACGAACTGTTCCACTGTGTATTCCAGTTCACCGATCATGGTTTCGAAATCCGCAGCGCTGAGTTCCGTGATCTTCAGCTGCGCCGATGGGATGAGGATGGTTCCCTTGCCCGAATCCACGCGGATGCCGAACCTGAAACCCACATTGTCGTCGAAGCGGCGGCCAGCCTCGATGCACTTCATCCAGTGCTTGACGAGCTTGGTGATTGCATACTTCTTGACGTGTTCCGCCGAGCCGCTCAGCTTCTTCCCGACCTTGGCGAGTTCCTCACGTTCTTGCTCGATGAGAGCCCGGTGTTTAGCGACCCACTTATCGAGGTCCTCCTCGAACTCCTTGACGCGACCTTTCTTCACGGCCGCCTGGATCAACTCGGCTGCGTCGCTCATGCCGATACAATTCTGGACAACATACTTGTGGAGCCACTCCTGTTCAGTGACGGAAACAAAACGCCGGTACTGGGTGTCCGAGATGGCAAGCGCGGAAGCCGCCCGGGGGTCAGGGACCTTGGCCGTTTTGAATCCCTTGACGATTTCCAACTTCTCGGCCATCGTGAAGCTGCGGCGCTGCTCGTTCTCCGCCACGCTGCGGATCAGCAGATCCTTTCGGTACTCGTCTTCGCTTTGGTCTTCGCCGCGGACAACCTCCACCGCATCGATTTCCATGTGCTGGTGAATGCGAGCCGTGTCGAGATTCTGCTTAATTGCCTTCTGCAGGGCGTGGTATCGACGAAAGCCGCCGATCAGGATGTAGACGGGTGATTCGGTCCCATCCTTCTGCCCCGAGTCATGGACGGTCATTGGCGTCTGCTGCCCCTCGGCGACCAAGTTGTCCGCCAGGGACGCCAAGTTGTCTGCATTGAGCGCCTCACCCAAGCGGTGGCAGTAGTCTTCATCCTTATTGAGGCGAACCTGCGAAAGGCGAATGCGGATTGTCCGGGAGGTCGATTTCGCCGAACGGGAAACTGCTTTTTTCGATGTAGTCATTCTTACGTCCTTCCATCAGTGAGAAACGGCGAGAAACGGGGGCAACTCGCAACGTTGCGGCTGCCCAATTTGGAACCTGCTGGCGCAGGGCCCTGCGCCAGCACTTGGAGATATCACGGTCAATCAGGCAGCCAGGCCTGCGCGGTCGATCATCTCGGACAGAACGTCACGGCTTCCAAGGCAATCACCCCGCTGAATCGCTTGAAGCAGTCGCGGGTAGCACTCACGCACGGCTGCGAAATCCGCGGTGAAGTCGGGACATTCGTACGCTCGAAGCCGGACGTACCCGGCCATCACGCGAAGAATCCGGTACGCATTCTTGGCGCTTCGCTCTCGGAGGGCCTGTCCGAGATAGAACACCTCCTGTCGCAGAAGCGACAGTCGTCTCTGCCGGTCAGCCTTCACCGGGAGGACCATGGGCTCGGGATGCGTCGGAGGCGAGGCCTTGCCTATCCGCGAATAGGTTCCGAGTCGACGATGCGGGCCAAGCAATCTTCGACGGGCAATCCCCGGGCGATTTTCCACCAACAATGACACAGGCATCTTGAATCTCCTTCCAATCAAGAGTAGAATCACCGAAATCCATACTGGTACAGATTCGATACGGTATAGACTCCATACCGTGTCGTGGGTTCGGGGTCGACAGGAAAAAAACGAAAAACAGGTTCTTGGACGACAAGGAGGGTTGTGCCCTCCCCTTGCGGGCCGAGTCAGAATGGCGCCGATGACGACGCCACGGGTCTCGATCGCGCAGTTGTGACGTTCAGCCGCGCGGAGTCCGTTTGACTGTTGTGGCTGTCGTTCCCGTCCTCCGGCAAAATCGAACGAACTTAGTCACGCGAAAACTCGTTGCTTTGCTCCGCACGAGAGAGAACGAAAGGCGAGAGATGACGGAAGGAATCGAACGCGAGTCAATGACAACAAGGCTGGACATCAATCCGCAAGTTGTTGCCAAAGCGAAGGTTGCGTACGCTCGCCAGAAGCCCGAAGAAGTCCGGAAGAAGAAGGGCAAGGTCCATTTCCGGGACGTGATGGATCACGCCATTGACGAGTACCTGCCCGAAATCGAGGCGGCCTTGGGCAGGATTGGCCTGGAGCGCAAAGATGTGCAGAACCGCCAGCGGCCCGTTACCCGCCGGACGTGGGAGCGTCTCGATGCCGTTACCAAGAAACTCGACATCAGCAAGGTACAACTGGTGCGTTGCGCCCTAGATATGTTGGGGCGGTCGGCAGACGACGCACCACCAATAAGCACCGATCCTGGGCGATGTGAAGCGTTACCGTCGGCTCCAAATGGCGACGATGGCGGGACCTGATACCAAATGGTCCCGATGGCGGCGGGTATCTCCAAATGGCGACGATGGCGGTTTTCAGTCCTCATCCCCGGGCGACTCTTAGACGGGGTGCATGGCGTTTTGCCTAGGTAAGAGTGCGGTCATTTTATTCACAGTATCGTATGCCGCCGCCGACTTGGTTGTGTCGGTGAAGAAGACGGTTCAGCAATAACGATTGCATGCTTGGGAGAAGATAATGTCTAGATTATTTCGGAGGCCGTGGACCGAGAATGACGTGCGTGGCTTGATCGGTAGTAGTGAAACGATTCGGCTCGAGTTCAAGTCCGGTTCATCGCTTGAGACCGCCGACAAGAATGACAAATGGCTTGGAACAGTTACCGCGGCAATCTCTGCTTTTGCCAATACGGAGGGTGGTGAGTTGGTCCTGGGAATAAGGGAATCCGCGGCGAGAGCGAGGAAGAGCATCGCTGAGGAAATCGATGGTGTCCCGGCGACGATTGATCGTGAATGGTTGCAACGAAAAATCGAAGGGCATATAAGTCCGTACCTTCCCGGAATTCACTTCGAACGTGTAAGGCTTTCGTCTCCCAACGATCGAGTCGTGTTCATCATCCAAATTCCACAGGGCAATACCGCATATCAGGCAAACGACAGGAAGTACTACGGACGTTCCGAAACCGAATGCATACCCTTGCCTGATCATGAAATCCGCCTGAGGATGAATCGGGGTAGAATACCCGAGCCAGAAGTCAGATGTCACGTTTGGTTTGGACGGTCTGCTGCAGAAGGCAAGGACTCGCCTGCCTCGACAATTGACTCTCTGGAATCCTCTCTTGCACTTACGAAAAGCTTGGCAGATCGGTATGATGAGATGAGATTCAAGTTCTTCCTGAAAAATGTTGGTGGAGTTACAATTCGATCTCCCGTGGCACACCTTCGCGAATCGCGCAGAGATGAAATCTTCAACGGCTTCAAAGTCCGCTGCGACAACATAAGGACACGGTCCGAGATGCGAGACCAAGTGATCTACCCAGGGGATGAGAGGCTGATTCAAGAGTGTTCGTGTGAGGTCAAGCCTGGAGTAACCTTGGCTCTGGGCGATTTTGTCGTTGCGTGGACGGTCTTTCTTGATGACTCCCTACCGCGAGACGGAAAGATCGACATCGGCGATGAGATACAGAAGTCCCGCTGCCATGATCATGAAGTCACCTGAGTTGCACCCGATCTCTATTGTGCATGCGCCAACCCCTGCAAGTAAAGAATCGCGTGCGTGCCGCCAAGACGCACGTTGTTCGCCAGCGGAACGATTGTGCGTGAACCCGTAGCGGGTACTGATTTCTTGAAACTCCGGTGAACGGACCGGCATGCGAAGTGGGCATTTATGTTTACCTAAATCCGGGACCATTGCCCAGCCTAATGCCAGACTGCGGCATGAATCCGGTCACGCCCTTCAGTAGCAAAGACTCGATGTACGCGTCGAACGAACTCTGGAACGCTGTGCAGGAAGGCGGAGTCAATTGCTGCAAGCCCATGCACCGGACCGGCGGGGTGGCCTTCCTGCATATCGGCACACTCATGACGACGTGCATGGAAGGTAAGGGGTTTCCTGTAACTAACTAGTTCTTCGGCGGCCAGTCGTCAAATTCACATCCGCAGACGATCTCAAAATACCTTGGAATACGGCCGAAGTCTTCCGGTATCTCTGGGTGTATGTGATCGCGAATCAAGGTTGAGATGGACAGGGCACTACCTTGGGAAGCCGTCCTGATGGCAGTAGACTGAAAAAGCCCTCGGCCATGCACCTGCACTCTCGGTGTTCCATCTTTTCTGTAAATGGCTACGCGCCAGATCCAATCTTTGCCTTTTGACGGTCGCTTCTGTAGCCACTTCTTGATGGCTGGCAAAACGTCAGACGATCGCCGTCCTGCCATTGGGAGTTTGCGGGGTAGCCGGACTCCCTGAGTCTCAAGGAGCTTTCTGAAGCGTTCTAGGTCTTCCGGGACCGTAGGATTGATCTGCATGTCAACGTGTCCATAGAGGATCAACTTGCCAACTTGCGAATTGCCGACCAAGTCGATGCAAAGGGTACCGCCGTGGAAAGACACAACCAGTCGGGAAGAACCCAATTTTAGTTTCGTGATACCGTCCCGGCCCTTTGATTTCCGCGTGTCCAGCCAATATTTAAGTGCCTCAATCATGGGCTAGCCTCTTGAAGACATGCGTCAGCTTGCCGTTATCGCGGGCGATTCTGTTGGTGGAGCAGAGGTCTTCAGACGGAACCGGCGCCCATCCAACCTGGGGTCGTTATACGAGAAAGCCTTGCTCGCAGCAAGGCTGCGGCACGCTTGCGTACCGCTGGTGCACCACCTGCGGCTGAGTTGGTCTGGCGAAAGCAACGGAAGACGTGGGCGAGGATGGCGATGCGACTCCGCCATCCGGTGGGATACATTATAGCCGTCCCGATAGTGGCAAGACAGCTTTTGCGGTAACAGGGAACCGTGGACCTTGGGGCCGTGGCGGTGACACAGTTGGCCAGTGGAACGAGGACGCGGGAGAGCGGGCGGCCGCTGAACAACGATTTGCCCAGCCCGTTTCGAGGCGACCACTCCGCTTGAATCGAATTCGTTTGTTTTGAAGACCAACCGTGTCATGGCCCGCGGCGATAATTCCGTTGTCAGCTAACGATTGCGGGAGGCCAACCATGCGTCAACTGATCTACCGAGCCATGCACCAATCCGACGATCTGGTCGTCACGTTCGTGTACTGCGACGCCAAGGGGGCCAAAACCCACCGGGTCGTCAGCCCGATTCGCTTCCTGGGCAAGGACCGCTTTCTGGCCTTGTGCCTAAGCCGCGAGAAACCGCGGCAGTTCTACCTGGATCGCTGCCGAAACGCTCGGCTGGCACGGGCGGCGGGTTTTTTGATGCCGGTGGCGATGGCGGGATAGATACTGAACGCGGGGTAATCTTCCTCATTTCACGTGCCCCCCCGGTGTTTCACGCCCACATAATTTAACAGTCCGATTACAAACCGCACTGCTGCGTCGACTGGCTGGGAAATCCAACCCTCGGCTTCGGAATCCTCTGGCGGCCCCTCAGCGGGAAGCAGTCGAAGCATACCCTTGATTGACTCATCTCGTGCGCAGTTTGGCCCATCCATGGTCCACTTCAACGACGGGTCGCGCATGACGATGTCCTCGTCTCCGAACGACGGATGAATGAGCCACAACTGGCGCACCACTTGCCGACGAGTGGAAGTCGCACGAATCTCAAGGTATTTATCTGTACCTTCCCAGTGGTGCTCCCGAATCGCGGGAGCGTACTTCGCATCAAGCACAACCGCGTAGTCAACATCTGCGGGGCCGCCAGGCGTTGCCTCTCCGCTGAGGAACTCGATCAGAATGTCGGGGCTCCAGGCTGCCTGGCCTGTTCTTCCCCTATAAACGGTATCATGAACTTGCTGCGCAGCGGCCTCTGGGAGAATCCAAGGTTCGTACCGAAGGCTTACCGACTTATTGTCGTCAGAGACGAAGGTGACGCGGGCGCCTCGGTCAAAATCAAGCGTGAAGCGAAACCTCCTCGTAGTGTGGAGCAAGCCCTGCCGGTTCACACATCGCAAGCCAACATGGCGAAAAGCTGCAGCAAGTTGTAGGAAGGACCATTGCTCATACATCCGGCTTGTCGACTTTACTCGATCGTCTGTGCCCTCATCCAGGATCAATAGCCCGGCATTTAGGTATCGGTCAATCTCGTGCCGGATGCGGTGGTATGGGCCAACATTCTGAAAGACGGGGGTGTTGACTATTCGGAAGTCCGGACGTACCCCGCGCAGCGGCGCGATGTGTCGTGACCGACGTATTTGCTCTCGCAATCGGACAGCACGCTCCTGCTGGACCTCCAGGCGACGCACGCGAGGCATATCCTCAGTCTCATAAAGGCTCCGTCCAACCACCGAAGCGTGCTGCCGGAGAGGGCGATCTCTCTCGATCGCTTGAATTTGCCGGCGAATGTTATCTTGACAGTCCTCTAGCCGCTGTTCCAAGAACGCCAAGTACCCGGCGATCACGCGATGCTCCACCGTGTCGTTTGATTCCGCGACTCGCTCCACCGAAGCCGGAAACGGCACAATTACCCCAGGCCGGCGAGGGTCAAGGCCAAGGCCTGCCAGTCGCACAACTGTGCGTGGGCTGAAACGCTCGCTGCCCCAGCAATTGCGCAGTTCCCGCACAATCTTGAGGCCCTTAACAGGCTCCGCGGCGAGCGCATCAAGCGCATTGGCCAGCGGCGGCCACGATCGCTCCAGCAGACGGAGTTCCATGAGGTTGGAACGTACTGACGGTCTACCGGCTGCCTGCGAAAGATTAATTGAACGGAACGACTTCGAAACCAAGTCCAGAACTAAACCACAGGCCAACCCCTGCAGTTCCTCGTACATGGTGCGGAAACGGGCTTCAGACAGTTTCGTCGATGTTACGACGAGCGGCAACAAAACGCGATCCCGCCAAGATTCGGAAGATCCGGCGCTACGGCTAGCCAGCCGTACCCAGACAATTCCGCGGGCTCCCTCGAAATGAGCGGCATCATCCCAGAAAACGGATCGCCCGCGTCCGAATCCCACCACCGTGCCATGAGAATCTCTTGTCGAGCCCTGCGCCGTCTCGGCGGCAATGTCGCCGATCCACACACCATATTCAGTTTCGGCCTCACGGCTGTTGACCTCGAACCCATAGAACTGCGATTCGTTCACATCAACGAGTTGCTCAGCCCGGGTCAACGACGCGCCAAATTCTACTGTCTGAATAGGCGTACCGTTGCGAGTCAAACTGAAGGAAAGTTCTTGATTCATGCTGATGTTCCCTCATCGAAAAGTGCGCTAGGGTACTCACTGTTTCGCACGTCCTCCAGTACACGCAGCGACTCGGGAAATGTAAATCGGTGGTTTTCTAGAGTCTTGCGTATGCCGTCCATTGCCTCTCTCGCACCCGGCCGGAAGAGGCCACGCATCTGTGGCAGAATGCGCTGCGCAATCTGTAGATCTAAAGCCTGTTCAGGGCTGCCCAATTGTGGTGGAACACTTGCGATGAACTTTCGAATCGCGCTAAAACGCCTTGGGTTCATCGGGCAGCCGAGCACGGTTAAGTGGTCTCTAAGCGCGTCGATCAATTCACCCAGCGATGGGTCGAACTGCGCAGTGGTACTGGTCCAATCGCGGAACGTACGAAGCGTAATCGGAGAACCTTGGGGCTTAACAGGAAGTGCTTCTTTCAGTTGCAGCGGCAACGAATCCGAAGGAAGACGGATTAAATTAGCACGATCTAACAATCGTTGGCTTAGCTGCCGTGTCGTCTCGTCGAAGTTGACCGTGCCCACAAATCTCAGCGTCCTTGGCAGATTGACCGCCGGCCATTTCGCGAAAGTGCTCGCCGGGGATACCGCGTCTGGCGCGAAACATCGCAGCGTCCTGACCGATTCGGTGCTTTCCAGGACTTGAAGAAACCCACTGAAATAGTGTTCCACATGAGCTAGGTTCATCTCGTCAAGGCAGATCACGTACATTCCCGACTCTTGTCCACGCTGTGCTTCCTCTTCCTGCGCCCACAAAATCTGTTCGTACAAATGCGATTCAGCTGGCTGAAAACACCTATCCAGCGCATTTATGTGTCCCAGTAGATCACGCATGTCTAACCAGGAGGGACTTACGTTGATTTGCAGGTAGCGCTGCCGACACATGTCATAATCGTCGCCGACGAGCACCTCTGCATAAAGACGCGGTAACGAGGACTTGCCAGTGCCTGGAAGGCCGCCCAGGATGGTGAGATCGCCGCACTTAACACTTACGTGGAAACTGAGCAGGTCGATGTCACGATACTGGAAACCGGCGTCTTGAACATGTCGGCACAACCGTTCAAAGAAGGCCGTCTCCTGGACTTGCGGCGACTCTTGAAGCATGGGACGGGTGATGAAGGCAGGCAACAAGAACTCCGGGCAGGCGAGGGGCGGTGGCGGAGTTGATCCCGTGGATGAAGGTTCTGAAGCCTGTTTGGCTCCAGGAAGCAGGCCAAACTGTTGAAGCAGAGGCGAAATCGCCAGGAACTGATTAACCACCTCGTCACGGTTCACGCCCAAGTCGTGAGCGACCTTAGTCAAGTTCTCACTCAGGACATGTCTTTGGCGGCTAAGCTCTTGGATTTGTTTGTCCAACCGCTGCCTTTCCTCGGCGCACTCCCTTGAGCAAGCCTCGCGCAGAGCATTCAATTCGACATCAAGTTCTCGTGTTTGCTTGCGTTTAAGGACATCGAAGGCATTCTTCAGTGACTCGATCTTCTTCTCCCACTCCTCGCATTCGCCCCTAAGCGTTCCGATCTCTCGATTGATTTCGGTCTGGAGGCGTGCCGCATTCTCTGCAATATGTTCCTTTGTCTTGCGTTCGATGGCATCGCTGATCCTGGCGTCCAGAATTCCCATTTCGAGAACTGCAGCTGCCAATCTTTGACTGTACGCATCCTCACTGCGAACCAGTTCCGCCAACTGAGTAAGTGGCTCCACTTCTTCGCGACGGAGTTCCTCACCCGACGCGGCTATCTTTTCCTGAAGCTCGGTCATCAGCGACAAGAACTCCCTGCGCTGCGCACGACTCAAGAAACGTTTTGCTACGCGTTGGATGATTAGGTCGTCAGTTTGGAAGACGACACGTTTCGCGTCGTGCGGAATCGCAGTCTGGAACTCCCTGGCTGAGATCAAATGATATTGACAAGTGTGCAGCCATGCGCTCTCGACCGGTGCTCGACTGTCCAGCGAAACTCGGACGGCCAATCGGTGCTCGGCACCTGGCGGCAGATGTCGCAGGACCTCGTCGGACATCTCTAAGACGGTGTTGTCTGCCTGCACAGGCAAGAATCTAACTCGCCATTGGCCGTCTTGCGTGCTAACAGGTTCACTTCGGGTGCGCAATGGCCCGTAGAGCCGACCATGCCATCTCACGAACACCTCATCTTGAGGGACGTGGTCGAGGTCGATCTGAGTTTTTCGAGCGACCAGTTGCCTTGGTTCCCCGATGCTCTCCGTCGCTACATCAAGGATCTCGACGTAATCCCGTGCCCGCAGCGCCTCGACCGAATCGACAACAACTTGGTAATGAGCCTTGGTTGGGTCACCCGAATATAGCGATTCCTCCAGAATACCGATCAGCAACCGCCCCGGCTCGGCCAGCCCGCGACTTCCCGGCCGCAACATCCACCAGACATCACCCTTTGCCGGGAATTCGTCGGGGTTGGCGGGCACCCCTTCCTCGTCCAATAATGGCAACAACGTGCAGAACTGGTGGAGGATCCCACTTCCTGACGTTAGTGGCTCAAACGGCTTTTGCGCAACAGCCAGAACCACACGTCCTCCAATATGCTCTAGCATGGGCCTTCGTTCTCCTTACGAACTGGTTCTTCTACGATAATCTTCTGGTGGCGACTGCCGGGCGAGCATGTCGCTGTCGGCGAACAGAGTGGATTGCCCGCTCGCACCTGCCTGAACTTGCACGCGAGGCGTCAGGGCAGCGATGTGGCCCACCGGCTTGAGCACCACCTTGACCTTGCGGGCCTTGGCCGGCCACGTAGCCACCACCACCGGGATAATCAGTTCCTGCAGCGTGGTACCGCCGTGAAAGAACTCCAAACCGCCATAGGTCTTGAAGGAGTTCATGCCACGGGGCACCATGACTTCCAGTTCGGAGCAGGGAACCTTCAAATGTAGCGCATGGGGATGCGATAGATTACGCCCGACCATCGCCCGCCGGGAAAGCCATAGCAGTTCGCCGCTGGGCTTCTCTTCGATCTCATGCTCCTCCGGGTCCCAGTGGAAGAAACCGTGGTCGGTGGTCACGATCACGCGGCTGTATCCGTAGTCGCGAAGCCGGCGGATTGCCTGCACGTAGCGTTCGAGGTGGTCCTCCGCGCCGGTCAGTTGCAGTTCGCCATCGTGCCGGTCGAAATCCGCACCATGGACGGCGATCATTCTTCTGGCTTTTGTCGGCCGCTTCAGGGATTCCCCGTCCAACACCTCATCAATGCCAAGATGGTCTTTGACCCCCAGTTGCTCCTCCATAACGGCCACCTTTCATCAAAGGATACCAACCAGTGGAAGGCGAGCAGTCTACCTCCCAATAACGACGATAGAGCCGGCCGTTGTCAACCGCGGAAAGGCCAAGTGACACAACCGCAAAGTTGGAGACACTCGGATAACGGCTATACTTCTCCAGCAGGCCAGATGGAAACCAGTACGCGAATGCGCAATTTGGCAGCCGCGAGAACAAGCTCTGTTCCACGAATAAGCAGTGCTCTCGTTTGTGTAGCGCGTTTGGCTTGTCGGACTCGTGATCGCACCGTATAACGCAAACACGTTGATTCGAGGCGGGCGGCATAACCTGGGCAATCGTCAACAAGCCGTTTACGTGATCGCGCATTTCTTGAAACGCGTATGTACCGATGTGTGCAAGGACCTGGATAGTTGTCCGCTCCAGAAGTAGTTCTCTCAATCGCGCGAAAGGAGGCAGGCAACTGTAGCCGTACATGGTGACGAAGGCGATGCAGCCCCCAGCTCTGGCCAATGTCGTGCTGCGCTCTAGGAACGCCGCATAGAGATCCTCATTGCTTGCCTTGTACTGAGTAGACAGCCATTTTCGGACTATGTCGCTTTGCTTGCGTTTGCCCATGTAAGGAGGGTTGGCGGCCACGACATCGTATCTTTTTCCAAGCACATCGAACCACCGCAGTCCCGCCGCGGCCTCCTGAGCAATTAGCCGGCCTGGATGTCGCCCTGCCCGTTGGGCTGCCTCTGTGAACGCGTCCATTGCTGTGCGAGCACGGTAGAGTAGTCGATCACCGAATTCATCATCCGAGATCTCGTGAAATGGCAACTGGCCGCCGAGTGCATCTTCAGCCATCTCCGCAAACAAGTAATTGGCTTCCTTCTTCTGCCGTACCTGTCGCTCCCAGGTGGCGTGTTCCTCGTGGATGATGGCTCGGAGTTCTTCCTCGGGTCGAGCAAGACTTCCCAGTTCCTCGATATGCTCCATCGCTTGACCGAACTTGCGCAGCACGCGGGGAACGGAAGGTTCGCGATCGAAGCTGGCGAGGAACTCCTCCCATAGGGGGCCTTTCAGGTGGCTGGCCGCGGCGGCGACAAGGTTGATGGGAAATCCGGAGAATCCGAAAGCTCGCTCAGCCGCCTTCATCCAAAGGGCCGCTTCGGCTATCTGCACGGAGCGTGCGTCGATATCGATGCCGTAGAGATTGTGCTCCAGGATTGCGCGGCAGATGGCCTCAGGCTCAGCGATCTGGCCTTCCTCAAGGTACATGTCGTAGAACAGGTCGAAGGCTTCCAGCAGGAAGTGGCCCGAACCACAAGCCGGGTCGAGGAAGGTGATCTCTGCGACGGATCTTTTCTCCACCGTTGTGCGGTCGGCCTCGCGGACGTAGTACTCCCACTTCTTGCTCAGCTTCGACTCGGGGTGCATGTCCATCCAAGTCGCGCCCAGGGAGTTCTGCACCAGAAACTTGACCATGTAAGGCTCAGTGTAGAGCTGTGTAGCAGGGATGATGTCCGCTCCCTGGATTCTTGCCCCCTTCTGAGTGCGGACCTTCTCGAAAATACGGTCCTTCTCCTCAGCGTTCCAGAACTGGTAGGCCCAACCGAACGCGTCTGGTGCTTTGAAGATTTCGGTAGTGGCCGGATCCTGCGTAGCGACCACTTGGGTTCCGGAGAGTAGCGCCATGCAATGCTTGACCGCCGCCGCCGATGGACTTAGTGCCACCCCTGGGGCCTCGGGGTCAAAGAGCATGGGCAAGTGCAGGGATTGCTCGGTAAAGACTTTGTACAGCATGGCAAGGAGCCCATCATCCTCGCCCGCGCACAACTCCGGTTGCCGTTGGGCCAAGCGGTAATGCTCCAGCGACCGGCCACCGTAGGCCGGCTTCTGAAGGATAACCTCGTCGATCAGTTCCCGTGCTTCCATGCAACGAAGGGCCAAGAGTCGGTTCGCCCACGTGTATGCCGTCTCGCGGACAAACTCGGCCACCGCCTCTTCCCGAGCGATGCCGGCTTCGACACGGAGTTGGAGATAAGCATCGACCACCTCTCGCGCCTTCCGGTCCGCTGTCGCAAGGTGAGGCAGGTCGTCGGCTTTCACGGAATCGCGATCTCGACGTACTCCGATGGCTGCCAGCCGCTGCTCCAGGTCGCCAGGATGCCAGTGTCCGACACCGTCGTAGGAACCTTCCAGCAAGTGCCGCAATTCCAGGCTGACGGCCTTAAGGATCTTCTTGTGCTGTGCTTCCATCAGGTCAACTCCACGTCAAAACCTTCGTCAAGCAATTGCCGGACTCGCTGATCTAACTTGGCTCGCAGCGTCTCCCATTCAGGGCCGCTGGTCACTCGCGTAACCGTGGCCACGTCGCTGGGCCGGACTTGCCGAACCTGCTTCTTGGGGGTGGCGGTGGGAACTGGCTTGCCGGCGTTCTCTTTCTTCCTCACCTCCTCCGCGATTCGAACACCGAGCGCGCGGATCAACTGGCCGGCCCGATCGGGGAACGCCGCCACACGGACTGGCAAGTTTGTCGCGTCCAGCCCTGCCAGCAAGTCGTTCAGCGGCTTGGCAAGGTCCGCTTCCAATGCGGAGTCAAGCCCGCGGTCGGCCAAGTCCGACGGCAGACGCTGAATGGCTTCGACGAGGCGTTTCCGGGCCTCGTTGCGCCAGCGGTCCAGAAGCGAGGTCAACTCCAACGCGGCTTGGGCCTTGCACCCTTGGAGCCGTTTCCAGACCTCTTTGTCGGCGAAGCACGCCGACGTCTGCGCCGTGCGGTATTCCTGCAAGAAAGACGGAATACAGTCCGCGGTGTCACAAAGATGCTCAATCGCCGTCAACTGGTCGATAGTCGCCGTTAATTCGGTGAACGGGGTGCCACTCTGTTCCTGAAACGTCGCGTGGCCCTCGATGGCCTCGTGACCGCCAGCGAGCGTGTCTCTCGTCGTGTGGACTTCGCGGACTCGGTGAACGGGGTTGGTAAAGTCCTGCACTTGACGCCAAGCATCTTCGCCATCGGTAAACGCCTTGGGCAGCGGCATGCGGGAACCATTGGCCCAAAGGTGGACGTTGTCGGCCTTGGCCAGGATGGCCGTCGCCACGTTGCCTGCTGTTTCGCTCAGCGCGGCGGGGGTTTCGTCGATCTTGCGGCTGCGGGTCAAGCGGATGAGAAACTCGCGGACCTCGGTCAGGACGATTGGGTCGATGTCCTCGTCCTCCAGGACGAGTTCGGCCTTGTCGAATTGCCGGCTGACGCGTAGGCAATCGACCAGTTCCCGGTCGTTGGGGTTGGTGTACGTCTTCCCGCCGATAACCACGCGAACCGCGGCTGAGCGGACCAATGCGGCCACTCCGACACGGACGGTGTTAGGGTCCCAGCCGTACGGCGGAGCGGCAAACATCTCCAATAAGTCCTTGCCCAACACACGGCGACCATCACGCTGCTGAGTAGCCAGGTGGACGCGAATGGAATCCAACAGGGGGCAGTGGCGGTTGATCTTTCCCGCCTTGTCGTACAGCTTGAGTTCCTGGATGTCTTTGGTGGTGCTGGTGGCTCCGGCCAATACATCCTGGATGGCCCGCTGGTCGTTGGTGATTTTGACGGGAACCTTGTCAAACTTCGGATAGAGCGTCGGCCAACAGGAACCCATCTCCGTGCGCAGGGCATCTCCGGGGGTCTGGTTCGGTTTGATGGTCGGCTGACGGGTCGAGCCGCGGAAGACCAAGTGCCCGGTGCGGAGGCCCTCTTTAAGGCCGTCGATGACTTTGCGGTGAAGCTTGGGTAAGTCCTGTTCATCCCGCTCCTGTGCGAGCTTGCGAGCCTCTTCGGACTTGTGCGGGTCGCTTGCCCAATTGCCGATGACTTCCTTCATGGACAGGTATCGCGTCAGGTCACGGTCAAAGCCTGGAACTCGCCCGCAGAGGAACAGGAGGGTGGCTTGCTCATCAGGACGCAGGCTCAGGTTTTCGAGGTCGGCCAAGGCAACGCGGCCGAAGCTGAGCGGCGTGTACAGCTTGAGCGTGACGTCGCCCTTGCAGCCGGGCACCGCCGTGTCGTCAATCCGCAGCTTGAAGCCGAAATCCTGGTCGTGGTAGCTGACTACGTCGGAACCAAACCAGATCCGCCAGTGGGCCTTGCCGGCGTCATGGACAAACTGCTGGGCCAGGCCCCGCTCCTTGTCCTGTTGCCGGTACTGCTGCTCAACGGTGGTGACCTCCTCCTCGAAGCTCCGCCGCTCCCCGGTGAGGAACTCGTATTCTTCGCCAATCTGCGCGACAAGGCCGGCGGCGATCAGACGGTCCAATTCCGGCTGCACTCGGGCTAGGATGGTAGGCAAGTCTTCGTCGGCGTTCTCGACCATCAGCCGGGCGATGTTGTCGCGGGTGCGTGGAATGAAGGGAAGTTCGCGAATCAGGTAGAGCACCTCGGCAACTCGCGGCGTCAGCGGCGTCGCGCCGGGCACTGTTTCTTTCAATCGGGAAAGCTCCGTGCGAACGTCGGGGCTGATCTCGCCCTCGCCGGCCAGATTGCAGTAGAGTTCGTCAAAGCTGACCAGTGCGCCAAGACCTTCGTCCAGATACCGTCGCCGACCTGCTCGGAGAATGTCCTGGGTGATTGCCAACAACGTACGAGTGGACCCGGACATTTGCTCGCCGCGACCGCCTTTGGACCGCAGAGTCTTGACGATTTCCGGGATAAGGTGGATCTGGTACGGGAAGAAGGGGTAGTAGACCGAGAACTTTTCCTGGCTGCACGGGGGCAGGATGCGACTGGTGTTGGCGAGTTCACCCAGGCCGCGAAGGACGCCGGCGCGGGAGTCGTAGAGCCCATCGATGGCCTGCGTGCCGGAGAGCTTCTTCTTGAACAGACGTCCCTCCAAGACGAGTTCGATGTTCTCCGTGGTCAGAGCGGCCCGGAAGCGGAACCGGTTCTCGATCTTTTTCATGTCCCCTTCGAGCGCCCGGGCTTCCTTGTAGATTGAGCCCATGTCGCCGTGCGTCGTGACGATGAGCCACAGCTTGCCCTGGCCGCGAATGGCGGCTTCCTCAACCAGGGCCTGCAACTGCGACAGTCGGTTGGCGTCGTTCTCAATCCACTGGCCCGATTCGTCGAGCACCAACAGGATTCGCTGCGGCTTCTTGGTCTCGGCCTCCCGTTTCTTCAACCCCGTGAGCATGGTATCCACGAGGAACGCGACATTGTGGAGTTCACCTTTCTGGGATTCCTTGAGGGCCTGATCAACATCCTGAGGGGACGAGAAAACATCGGGAGCGACCTCGCAGGCGGCTGCGTAGAGGTGGTTTCGATAGAAGGCCAGGTTTTGCTGGATTTCGACCCAGGGCTTCTTTGCCCGGGTCTCGACCGCCGCATGAAGGGCCGGCAGCTTGCCTTGCGTGTCTAATTCAGCCTCAATGACGCGGGCGTAGATCAGGTTGCCGCTGTAGCCGCAGGAAAGGTAATACTGTGACAAGAGCAGGCTGGCCAGCGGGCGGGTCCGGCTGTCGGACAGGGTGTTCAGGTTGAAAGCCAGCACTTGCGTGGCGCACTGGTCCATTCGGCTGAGACTGCGGACAATCGAAGACCGTCGTGGAGCGTCAATCGGAAGCCGGGCCTCGAATCGCTTGCAGGCTGGGATGCCTTCCAGCGTAAGGTTTTCGACCAACAGGGCGATGATCTTGGCGAAGTGCGACTTGCCAGAGCCAAAGTAGCCGGAGATCCAGGCCCCGATCTCCGTGGTCTTCGCGAGGAAGGTGTCGGTGAAGTGTTCGAGGATGTCATCCAGGTACTGCTCGATCATCGGAGTGACGACGTAGCTACCGATTTCGCCGGCCAGTTTGTGCTGATCACCAGTCTCGCCGACCTTGATGACGGGCTCGATCCGCTCCTCAACTGGAGTGTCGAAAAGTTCTGCGATTCTCATGATCGTCTTTCCTTCCCGGTGTTTCAGAGCAGATCGCCCCGATACATGAACTCGTCGTGCTTGCCGACGAAACTGAACGTCCGCGGCCCGACAACATGCCCTGGGATGAGCACGACCACAGGACCATCGAGTGTGGATTGGTTGCTGTCCCAAAGGCGCTGCATTACGTCGCGTGGGCCGGCTGCTGGATAGAGAGCCGCTAGGCGTTGAAGGCTTGCCACTGGTCTGCCCATGCCAGACTTCGACAGGGTGGCCTGCACGGCTTCGGCCACAGACTTGACCCAGAGTTGGCCGAGTTCTGACTGCGGGTCGGAGCCCGGCATTGGGTCGTCGAGCGACGCGACGACATTATCGGCACCGATGTCGGACAGGACTTTCTGGGTAACGTCCAGGGCGTCGATTTTGCGCACGTCGAATTCAGGGCGAAGGGCGCTGGCCTGGGTTTGCCACTCCTTAAGGGCGGCGATTTCAACATCGGGTGGATAAACCAGGGCGAGAAACGGCGCGCCCGTCTTGCGGCCGATATAGTCGTATCGCGTGCGAATACGTTCGATCGCCTCGCCAATTTTCCAGCGCCAGTCGTGGCTGCTCACGGCACGCCCTCCCAGTGTTTCGGCGTTTGAAGGACCACGGTGGTCCCGACCTTTTCAAAGTGAATTTCGCCTTCCCTAGCCAGATTTGCCAACGTGGCTGCGACCTCCTGCTCGGACAGCAGGAACAGACGCCAGGTCGAGTCCTCTAGAACCTGCCGACCGCGATTTCCCTCGGCGGTGAGTATGCGAAGCAGGTGTGCGGCCGTACTCAAGGGCAATGCGGGACGGACGAGGAACTTCCTTTGAATGCCTTCGAGGACGCCGAAGTCGCGGAGCGCAGAAAGCATGTTGCCCGCAAGCTTGACCCGAGAACTCTCCCTCCAACGCGCGATTTCGAGATGGTTCGGTGCCTTCGCGTCGAGCAGGTCGAGCACCGCGTTTCGAGCCACGAGCGGTCGGGTCTGGTAGCCCGTGTGCCAGAGAACTTCAGTCACGAAGTCATACGTCAGCCGGTCGCGTAACGCATAATGGAGGTAAAGCAGAGAAATGAATTCAGGAGCGTGGGCGCCATTCTTGAATGCGTCGATCAGCGACGACATCACCCAGTCCAGTCGGTGCGTCAGGTAGCGGTAATGAATCCGGTCCCAAATCCCCTTGCGGCTGTTGACCGACCGTTGTGTCAGGAGGCTTCCGCTGAGCACGGCATCGCGGACTTGATCGACGGTCATTCCGCGGGCCAGCGCCGCTACCACCTGCCCGACCTCGGTGAGCAACGCGCCTTTCGCGGTGTTACGCGTGCTGTATGGCCCGACGTCGCGAATCGCGGGGGGAGACGGGCCTAGACAGCGAGTGTTCTGGTCTTTGTTCACGGTTTGGCGGTCGTTCTTTGCTTGACGGTAAACTTACCTCGGTTGCCGGGGCAAGCGACCGGTGTCGGCCTTGTTGACCACTTGTTCAGTGCTCCGCAGCAGTTGGTCGAGGTCGCTCGCCTTAAACAGTCGGTAATTGTTGACTGGGTGTCGGTATTCGGGGATCTTGCCTTGACGGCACCAGTTGCGGAGCGTGTTGCGGCAGACGCCCAGGTAGTCTGCGGCCTCGTTGATCCTCATGAACTCGTCCAATTTCAGCATGGTCGGCACCCTTCGGCAGGATCGCTCGGGTCTTGTGTCAGGGGTGTAGTTACCTTACCAAACTGGGGTAACGCACGAAAGTACCCCCAGCAGAAACCCTGAACAACGGGAAGCCTGACGCCCCGTGCAGCATCGCTTCGCGTGAGCAGCGTGGGCAGGATTTGCGACGTGGGCACGGCCACACGCTCACCGCCGACGTGCCCGGCAGCCGCCTGACCACGATCCCGTAGGTGATGGCCGCCGCCACGCGACCCGCCGTTCACCCGTGTCGCGTTCACGGGCGGAACTCGCGGTTTCGGCTCGGCGTCGCGACGTAGACGCCTGGCCGCGATCCGGCAGATGATGCCCCCATCGCCACATATGCGGCCCCAACAGCCAGCAGTCAATCCGGCCGACGCTGCTTCGGTCCGAGGGCCAACTCCGGCAAGCGGTTTTCGCCGGACCTGCTCCAAACCTTGTTGTTAACCGAGGACTGTAGCGATTTGGCCCAGCCATCAAGACGCGGATTTCTGCCTGGAATTTGTCGCGACGGAACAGCCCAGCGTGTTGAGCAGTTGCTCGATCTGCGGCCACGCGACGGTTTGACGCACGGAGTCAAAGTCGGCGTCCGTAGTCAGCTCCGTAACGAACGTAAGCAGCGAGTCGCGCAGACGGCGTTCACCACCGGTCAGCAGGCTGTCGAATCGACGGCCGACAAGCAGATGCGCCATAGTGCGTGTTTTCATGCTCAAATAGTCCAGGAAGATTTCCAGACGCCGAGCTGCCTCTGGGAGCGGAAATCCGTCGCCCGTCGGTTGGTCGAGCATTCGCACGCGATGCAGATCATGCTCCCACAGCGACTCCACCAAGCCGCCATCCCCCAGCGACAACACGGTACCCAGACGAGAGTTGCCCGGTACCTCGGAACGCATGCGGCGCACCGCGTCAACAATCCTATGGAAATTGTCGTCCGTCAGCGAGAAGCCGACGAATAGCATGTGCCGGGTTACCAGAAAAGCCTGGACAATCCCCTCCAATGCGGGCAGATACTCGTTGTAACGGGTGTAACTGTCGCGGGTCAGAACAAGGCGATCTGGCTGCGAGAGGCAGCCGTGCATCTTAAGTAACCAGTGCGGCGTGTCCGCCAACATCTTGTTGGGCAAGATTGAAATGCCTCGCGGCACGTTATTGCTCCACGCCGCTTCGAAGAGTTGGTCGTAGTTGGTAGTGATCACCTCGTGGATCGGCAGCGCCGCCAGGAGGGCATGGGTAAGGGCGTAGTGCCGCCCGCGCTCGAAGATGCGTTGGAGGGCTGCGCCGAGCGTATCGCTGCGGTCCTTCAGGCGTCTTTCGACGATGGTGGCCTGATCCAGGGAGCTGCGGACCTTGGTCAACGCCTTGCATTCTGGATCTGAGAACCCGGCTTGAACCGCCAGATCCTGCAGCATCTTGCCCCAATCAGGCAAGCCGGCGGCTGTGCCGACGCCAGCCCCAAGGAACAGCGCCAGTTCACCTTTGACCGCTCTGTCGGCCAGCCCCTCCGCCGCTTTCTGCAAGGCCGGCGTTAGTTCGTCAGGCCACGTATTTCGCCCGGCCCGCTCCGCCTGAGCCGCTGCATACGAGGAAGTATTCTTCAGAACCAAGGCGATGTCCACATCGCGTTGCTTGGCCTGTCGTTCAAGTTCGGGCAACAGTTCGTGGATTACCTCGCCGGCCCGCTCTGCGGCGCCACCGGCTCCGGTCCCAATCAGCGGCATCGCGATCAGGCGTTTGGCCCGTAGAAACCTGGGCGGCCCGCTTGCGGAACGGTGGACAGCGTCAAAGAACTCCCGCACTCCGTTCAGGTACCAGGAAAGGTCCAATTGCTCGAAGCCGCCCACGTCGACCAACCATGGCGTCGGGCTGTCATCCGGCCAGCCGGGCAGCCGCTGGACTCGCTGACCGTCAGGAAACGAATCCGCGTGGCATGGTCCGGAGTAATCACATGGGAACCAGCCCGCGCCCGGACGAGCTTTGTAATCACACGGCATGAGCCAAGCGTCGCACGCCAGTTTGCGGATGTCACCACGAACGACGAATACATGCCCGGCCATGTCGAACTCCTCGGCTCTGATGTTGCCTATCGCGTGAATGCGTGAAGTGGATCGCCCTCCGATCCAAAGTGGTTCCAAGATTCTACCCGCCGGGCAGAAACTACATCACTCCCTGGAGCTAATTACGGCCAACGCGACGGGACAACCAAACAGCCTCGCGCGATCGCACGCCAAAACACTCTCCCAAAAGGGTCAAAAAACATCCCTCCTCGTGGAATCGTCAAGCCCGATTTTGAGCCTCTGCGCTCGCGCCTTTGGCTGTTAACCCACACGCACGGCGAACGATCGACTGGCGAAAGGTTTGGATGCCGAAAAACGTGCTCGGAACTGGTTGCCGAGTAAGGACTTACGCGATGGCGTTCTTGATTCCACCAACAAGGTGTCCCTCAAACCGCTCTCGACCCGTTTTCCCCTCTTTTGTGCCTGTTAACCCCCGGGTCGCCTGTTAACCGAGAGCGAGAGAGTTTCCGCGAAAAATATTAGCACCCCGAGCCAAACCCCTGGGTTTGGTCCGGGGTGCTAATTTCTGATTTGCGGAAAGAGAGCGCGGCTGCAATCGCGGTCGTCGTCGCAAATCCCTTTACGCCATAGGGATATACGAAAAAAGCCGAGAGGTACAACTCTCGGCCTGGCTCGTTAACCCGCGGGTCGCGGGATTCCGTATTTCTAGATTCTAGCTCCCCGAATGGAACTCGAAACGGCGACTCGGAGGTTAACGGCGGACTCTCACCCGCAACACACGGCGGGGGAGTATTCCTGCAGAATTCTTTTGCGCCAGTTGGCTTCGTGCTCCCCTGGGTGTGGTTTCCGATCCAACACCACCCCACTATAGGAGAACGTGCTCATGACCACCGCCAACTTGACTTATCGCGTGATTCGGCTTCCCGACGTGCTGCGCACCGCAATCCGAGCCACGCGCGACGCGAACAAATTCACCAACGCGGAATTCGTGGGCAGGGCCATCGAACAGGAACTTCCCAAGCTCATCGCCAGCCTGCAATCCCTTGGCTTCGCCGGTCCTCGCGGCCAGACGCGACCGATGCGACTGCCATTTCCGGATGATGGTAGCCTTGATTTGCTGCGCGAAGCCAGCGAGACGGTTGGCCTTCCTGCGACACAGTTGTTGGCCCTGTGTTTCGTGGCCGCAACCAAGGACACACCAACGGCTTCGGACGCCGCCCACGACGAAAGCCCGAAGGCGGCCAAGCGGCGGTCGCCCCGACGATTGCCCAAGGGGGAGCCGAAACGAACGAGGGTACGGCGGGCCAAGGGGCAGGGCGACCAACCCTAGCGTCTGTCGCTAGGCGGGCCGTTCTGTAAGTGGCCCCCGTCGGTGGGGCGGCAAAAGGCCCTTAGGGGAACTTCCCATAAGGCCCGTTTGCCGCCCCGCCGCAGAAACCGCCCTCGCGCCCGCCCAAACGCAACGGCAAAGCAGCGAGTTACCACCCAATTCTGCCACTGCAACAATCGGGCGAAACTGGCGCTCGCAATTGCGTCACAGTCAAAACTGAGCCGCACGGCAGCCATGATCGCAGGATATTCCGCCCGATCGGCGTTAGACTGTTAGCGGTGGTTGACGATTGCCCCAGAGAAGACAAGCACGCTCATGCACGGATTCACGAAGCAAATCTTTCTGGCATCCCGCGACTGCCTGCGGCAAGGCTGGTACCTCCAGCATGGGGAGTCTACCGAACCGACCTCGGACGCCGACGAGTTCCGGATGGAGCAGGGACAATTGATCGGCGAACAAGCTCGCCTGCTCTGCCCCGGCGGAGTCCTGGTGGACCAACGACGCCCAAGCGATGCCGCAAGGCTAACGGCCAGGCTGCTCGCCGACCCCGAAGTGCCAGCCATTTTCGAGGCCGCGTTCCAAGGGGATGGCTGCACCACCAGAGCCGACATGCTTGTTCGTGGGAATGGCGGATGGACCGTAAAGGAAGTCAAATCCGCCCTGGTAACCAGCGAGCCGCCAGTCGAACTCGTCGACGACGTGAGCTACACCGTCATGGTCGCCCGGAAAGCCGGACTGCCGGTCGCGCGATCCAGCCTCTTTCTGATTTCCCGGGATTATCGACTGGGCATGCCGCCGCAGAATCTGTTCGTCGAAATCGACGTTACGGAGGCGGTCGAGGCACGGCTACCGGAATTTGCAGCCAAGCTGGAGCAGATCCAGGCCATACTCAGCCAGCCCGAACCGCCACCGGCCAGCCTGATTCCTGCCTGCCGCAGTTGCGAATTCTTCGCGACGGAATGCCTTGGCCACAACCTGGAGCACCCGATCACCGAAATCCCCCGTCTCCACCGGAATCGGTTGGCAGCATTGGCGGAACAGGGAATCTTTGAAATCTTGTCGGTGCCGGACGCCTTCCCGCTTTCGGACGCCCAGCGGATCGCCGTCGCCAGCATCCAGACCGGTCGCGAATACGTCGGACCGTCATTGTCCGGCGATCTTACCAACGTCGATTTTCCCGCCGCGTACCTGGACTTTGAGACCGTGGCGACGGCCATTCCTTTATATCCTGGCGTCGCTCCATACGAACAGGTCACGACGCAGTTTTCTGTTCATATTTGCGACCAACCCGGCCACGTCGTCGCCCATCATGAATTCCTGGCCGACCCGTCGCGGGATTGTCGTCGCGAATTGGCGGAGAACCTGCTGGCAATTCTCGGCAACCATGGTAGCGTCATCGTGTACCACGCCGCGTTTGAACGCGGTCAGCTTGCCAGGCTTGCTGAGTTGTTCCCTGATCTCGCACCAGGACTAAACGTCGTGATCGCCCGGCTCGTCGACTTGGAAGTGGTGATAAGACGTGGCTACTACGCCCCGGCGTTCCGAGGCAGTTTTTCCATCAAGCGGGTACTGCCCGTGCTGGTCCAGAATCTCAGCTACAAGGGCTTGCCGATCGGCGATGGCGACACAGCAGTCGCCAAGTTCGCCCGGATGTCACTCGGGCAGTACGACAGCGATCAGGCCGCGGAAATCCGCAGCCAGTTGCTCCGCTACTGCCGCTTGGATACCCTAGCGATGGTCGAATTGCACGGCAAGCTGTTGGAAATCGCGGCTGCCCAACCGTAGGCGACGCGGGGGAGTGATGCTCTGCCGGTTCGACGTATTTACGGGAAGGGCCGTGGTGCAACACACTGGCACGGCAATCGGCAGGAGCGGCGTCAAAACCCAATGAGCTGCGTCGCGATTGTGGACTCCGACGCCGCGACAGTCGCGGCCTGATTTGCACAGCCCTTTCTCACCGTCAGCGGAACGCTCGGCAATCATCGTTTGGAGATCGCACATGTCCCGTTTGGTAACGCCACGCGAACTGTCCCGCCAAGCCCTTGTCGAAATCGTGTCCGGAGTTCAAGCTCTGCTCTACCTCGACGTGAAGGGCGAACGCGAGTTCTGGAATCCGGCCAAGGAATGGAGCGGCGCGGACGCGTGCTTCGCGATCCACGACCTTCTGCACCAGCACGGCCTGGTACCCGGTGACGAAGAGCCAAGCGATGGCGGCCCACGTCCCGATGTTCGGCAACTGGTGGACTGGGCCAAATCCCAGGACATCCAACCCGATGATCTGGATGACGCCGTCCACGACAACGCCAGCGCACTCGCCTCGGGGATCAACAACGGCGGTCTGGGCGAACAGATCGAGTTTCTCGTGGACCAACTCGGCGTCCCAGACACGCAGACGCTGCTGACCGGAATCGCCGATGACAAAGCAAGGGTTTGAAGCAGCACCCGCGAAATGCCGGAGATCATCCATGACTTCTGCCACCGAAACAACCGCAAACGTGTGGGTCGTCTGTCACCGCCACTTCGACGCCGGGCAGGTCGGTCATTACGCATTTTCCAGTCAGGAAAAGGCGTACCTCCACGCCACTCGCCTGATCGCCGAGGAGCTGCCCGTGCTGTTGGAGTTGGACGAACGGGCGACATCGCAGCTGATCGATGCCCTGCAGTCTGGAAACTACCAGGGAGCCGTCCGGCTGTACCATGAGGTCGAAGGCAATCTAGACTTAATCAACGTCGACTTGCTCCTGGTCGACCAATGCCACAAGGACGGTCCCCTGGCAATTCCCTCGCCGACGAGAGAAACGTGTCGAAATGCCCAACCGCCACACCGCAGATGATCGAGGCTACGACCTGATCGAAGCCTGTGCCGAAGCCGCCGCCGAGTCCGGCGAATCCGGCCAAGGCGACTGGGAGCAGCGATTCGAGGACCAGGGCTCCCTGCCGATTCCAGAAGCCGTGGACGTGGAACAGTTCGAGCCGAAACGTACGGAATGCGACCAGCAAATCATCCGGTGTGAGCATACCGGGAAGACCGGCAGCTTCGAGGTCGCCTGGACAATGATCCCGAAGCACACCGACATCTACATTACGACCAAGGCTGTCCCGGTCGAGCGGTTGGCGGAATTCACCCAGTAGGAAATCCTCAGCGGTTTGGGACATCCTTGAAACCGAATGGTAATCCGTGTGGCCCTGGCAGCGCGGCTCGCCGCGCACACTGACGGACAGAAGGACTGCGTGTAGACCCGCCGATTTGTCGTCAGATTGATGGCGCGATTGGTTGGTGCTGCGTCCGAGCGAAAGTGCTCAGGTGGATGTGACCTGAGCGCGCAAGTCGGATGCACTTCGAGGCGTCGCTGGAGGCGACCTACGCCCGCCGGGAGCTGGGAACGAGCGTTTTCGATGGCTCCAGGCCCCAGGAGGTTCAGCCCCATGCCCGTTCCCAAATGGGTCGTTTCGTCGAGCACGGTGAGGATTCTTCAAAATCGGATATGCTTATCAACCGCTTGTCATCTGGGGCCACGCGTGCCGATCTACCAGCCCGGCGTTCGGTCAGCTCTCGACACAGCGGGGGCGACTCGGCGATCCCCGGCCAGATGTCCAGTGGTCGAGTGCCAAAACCGGTGGTATTTTGAGACGTCTCGCAATACGCATGAGTTGATGCGACCACAGCCACGAACGACCAAACTGACCCGACCGCCGCCAATCAGCGTGACCTTGCAATTCCTACCGGATCGGCGGCTCCGGACCAGCGTCTAGTTCGGATCACTTACTACACCCGCTCATTCCTTTCCGTAGTTCGCCTGAATCGCTCATGTCGGTTTATGGGTGATTCATGCGTCTCCATGCTGCAGCAGATCGTGATAAGCCTTCTCATCTCCCGCCAGCCATGCGTCGACTAGCAAGGTGCCTTATTCTCCCCAGGCCTGGTCTCTTCTAGAAACCGACTGACGAGTTCTTCTACCTGCTTCCTGTCACGACAGAACGTCAAAGCAAGTTCGTACCTGTCTGGTATCAGCAAGTACTTCTGGTCCTGCAATAATGCCCGAAACTTTACTATCAATCCGTAAAGAGCCGCAGCGCCGGCCAAGTTGGGCGCAGCCACCCACAGCACCGCTTGCTGGTAGATGGCTAGTCCCACAGAGGCCGCAAAGCCGACTACCAGCACTGAGAATGCCGCAATTACTACCTTGTTTACCGGGCCATAAATCTGCGCCATCACCTCATTGAAATTTTTGCGGATGCGATCGAAGGTGTCTCTCACGCGACGGATATACTCCTCGTCCGCAGCTTCCGTAGATGGTGCGGCCTCCGCGGCAGCCAGTACCCCGGGCAACCCCTGTTCCATCAGTTCCCAATCAATCAATCGTGCCGTGCTGCGTGAGACTTCCCTAGACATTCCTATTACCTCCTAGACCCTGCGGCTTTTTTATTACGCACCGAGTACGCTAGCGACAAGTGTAAGCTTGGGTCTCCGTAGAGTACCAGAGAGTCGATCGACTTGTTCCAATCGTCCGTCTGTAGTCCGCCCGCTTGCAGACGCTCGTAATACGCTCGGCATTCCACAGAAGCCTCGCGGACGGCAGCCGCAACCTCCCTTCCCATGCTCCCGCGGCGTGGAAGGAAGGCGCGGTAAAACGGCCCGAAAAATCGGGGGCATACGTTATCCGAGATTTCCTCCGTTGCTGCTAACACATTGACCCCGCGTTTGGTTAGCCCGACCACAAGCGCCTCATGACCTTCGGTGAATGGGTCTCCCAGTCGGCAGCCGCGTAGCACCAGAAGGCGGCAGCGCACCTTCAGTCCTTCCAGATGTTGGCAGGTGAATTGGCCATTCTGTAAGTCGATCCAGTCTGGGCTTGCATGGGCGGTGACATGGACGATGTCCGCACTCGTTAGGCATCGCTGAAGGTTTTCAACGGTTGCCTGGCCAGGCAGCTGGAAGCGTAGCAACTCTGCCCTCACACTGCGGAGATGCCGTGTAATTTCAATCACTTCATCCTGAGTGGTCCGGAAGGGCGCGAGCCCGGACGTCGGCCGGTCGTTAACTACTAGGCCGAAGATGATACGCTTGCTCATGGGTGGGCGTCGACTAGGCTCTGTCCATGCACTAGTTACCTGGCCAGCCACAATAGACGCCCGATCGCTACCCCATCGCGCCCCTACAAAGAGGGACCAGGGTCGGTCGAACAGAGTTTCCTCCACATCCACTCGGACCATCTCGAGTGGCCGGAATGCCGCCCGGAGGCGTCTGAACTCAGGTAAGTCCTCTGGGAAGGGCCGTTGGAGGTCTGAAGGGAGTTCAAATGTCGGTGGGTTTGAGACTGGATTCTCACGGGAACGTAGCTCCAACTCGATGCGGTTGCCCAGCCGACGCACGAATACTTCGTGTTCACATTCCCGAATCTCCAGCGCCCAGCGCTGTCCCAGTCGAACCTGGATCCACCGCCTGATCGACGGCATGAACGCGCCGACTAATACAAGTCCCAACAACAATAGGCTGCTACCCAGCAGAAGATTTCTTCGCCAGAGACTCCGTCCCGCTTCCACCGCGGAGACGGCTCGACGCACCGGCTGAACGACCCCTTCTTCAAAGACCTTGCGATCAAGGTTCGGCCAATCTTCTTTGTACAGCAGTTTGAGGGCAGTTACCAGATGATCATAATATTCAATGCCGATGTCGGCTTGGACTCCTGGGGTCACCTTGCCCAAAGCTACCGCTGCACCATCTCTGACGGTTGCGTAGCGAGGATCGTCTCGATTCGGGTCTTGAGGGATAGGGCGATCATCTTTGAGGGCCTTGACCAAGCACGGGATAGCTGCAGTCGCCTGGGGCCCTGCCTCGGCGATGGCTTCGCAGATATTGGACCGAGCAAAAGGCGGCAGGCTCGTGTTCGCAAGTTCTTCCACAAGGTCCGGAACGGCAGGTGTTCCGATTCGCCCTATCGCCTCGGCTATGGGGCGACGCCCGTACGTAGACTGCTTCAGCAATTCAACCAAATCAGAGGTCGAATCCTTTGCTGCCGGGCCAAGGCGTCCGAGCGCCTGCACGGCCACTTCGGGAACTCGCACAAGACGCTTGGATTTCAATTCATCACGAAGCTTGGTGACAAACCGCTGCTTGTCGATCTGTTCGAGATCTAGCTTAACCAACGTCTGAATCGCGGCGGCACGAGTGTAACTGAAGTAGGTCGCCGTTTGCTCACGTTCCAGGAAGTCGAATAGAGCGTCCACTACTTTCTGTTTGGATGAAGGCGGGATAGGGACTTCACCTAATAGCGTGGCGACTTGAGTAGAAACATTGGGAAACTCGTCTGGGCTGCCGATCACATCGACTAGGTCTGGAAGAGCCACGGCGACAAGCTCCCTGAACAGCGGAAGTGCTGCAATCGCATCAGCACGCACGGCGGCATCGTACTCTTGATTGTGGATAATGGGCAGGAGATCCTTCATCTGGTCCATGCCCAGATGTCCTTCCATCCCCCGAAGTGCTGGTTTTACTAGGACACGGACCTGACTCTCCTGGTCCAATAGGGCGCAAACCAGTGCCCCGGCAACTGCTTCGGACGGGCCGAAGGACTTCAAGGCTGAGACAGCTGCCTGCCGAGTGACCCAGTCAGGATGAGTGCGAAGGGTATCGATTATCGCTGACGTGACACGGGGATCAGCATCGCCTACGGCGGTAAGTACCTTCACTGCGGCTAAACTCACTTGTTGGTCCGGGCGCTTCGCCGCAACGATCAACCTCGGAACCATGTCCGCGTCAGTCCTCGCAATCTTGGCGAGGGCCTTTTCAACTTCCGGCGCGACCATGGGGTTGTAGATGCGCATTTTGTCGAGTAGTTCCGCAATCGCCCGCACCGCGGCTGAACTCACTTGCTGGTCCGGCCGCTTTGTTGCATCGATCAACACTTGCACCACATTGGGGGCATGTACGCCGATTTCACCAAGGGCTCTCACGGCCTCCGAAGCGACCGCGGGAGTGCGGTTCGCGGCCGCGGTGATCAGCTCCTGAACTACTTGCGGGCCCCCACTCCCCAACGCACCCAGTGTCTGTGCAACCGCCCAGCTTACATCTTCATTAGAAGAGCGGAGGGCAGCGAGCAATGCTTGCGTAACCTCCTCAATATCAACGTCGCGGCGCATTTCCTTGCCGTGGAATATGGCGAACGACCGCCAGGAACGGGCCGCCTCTTGCTGGACCAAGGGATCATCATCCTGTAGTGCTTTCAATAGTGAACTGTGCGTTTTCTTCGAGAGATGAGCGACGTTCCCCAATGCCTCGATGGCACCCTGCCTGACGGCAACATGACGGTCCTCAGCCGCCGCCGTTAGCGCCTCGATTGAGGCAGGCCGTAGGTCACTACGACCAAAGCCTTGAACTGCTGCATTGAACGCAACTTTAGCCAAGGCCCGAGCCGCCGCAGCCCGGAGTGGTGGAGGGTTCTCGGTGCTTGCGAGAGTATCGAGCAACGCGAACACCGCTGTGTGGGTATAAGGCCCAAGCTGTTCTAGAGTGCCTATCGCCTTCTGTTGAAGTAATGGATCTTCACTGTGGAGACACGTAACCCAATAGGACACTGACTTTGCCTCGAACGGGTAGGCCGGCTTCGCTTGGACCGGTTCACCGGAACAGAGGCTACTGGTGACGAGGCATAGAAAACAACAACCGTTCATCATTTCTCAGGCCTCCACCTGCAACGCGAGTACCACCGTCCCCGCATGAGGCTACCGACCGTCCGCCACCCAGCCGCTGCTACGCATCTAGCACAGCCAAGACACGCGGGCTGCGGCCGAAGGTGGCACGATCGTCTCCCCACCCTGCAGTCTCGGACGACGACCGGCAGCCGTTCATTGTTAGCCTTCACGCCCAGCCGGCAACCGCGGATCTCGTTTGAACTGGCATGTCCATCGATCGGATGACATTGGGGACGCGGTGCCGACGGGGCTGGGCCCACGCTCGCAAGTTACCCAGCAAGTCCTTGCGGTGGATCGTCTGGGCCGACAATGAGAAGTGCGATCGGCTGCGTTGGTTTCACGAGCACGGACCTGGCTGGCCCCGCCACGACAGCAGTCCATACCTTGGACTCGCTACATGCAATCCTCAAACCGGCTCTTCATCTACCAGACAAACAGGATTAGCGCTCAACGACCGCAAACTCATTCACGGTTTCGGGGGGTCTTGTTCGTCTGGCAGACAGTTCAGTGGACTGCACCAATCGGGTGAACACGACATAGCACCCTCCCCGTCCTTCTTCGCAACACGGTCCGAGTTTGCTACTCCCCAGTTCTCCGTCGCGCCAACATCAACGCGCGTAATTTCGGGTTCGCCTTCTTGTCCGTTCAACTCTGCCTTTTCCGCCATTGCATCTCTCCTATTAAGCAACACCCGCCGGTGCGCGTACGGCAGCCTCAGGAAGTAATTCCACCGCTGCGCCTTCAGTGGAAATCTAATTGCACCAAGAGCTCTGCCGGAGAGCACCATTTCCCGGTGTAAGGGTCATAAGTGCACCTCGGATTGCTACCATAGAGATCGCCGAAAGCAGCCTCCGACAGTGGTCGGCAGTCCTGGCACGCATAGCGATACTCGCAGTCCCTGCAGACAGCCACACTATCCTTAGTTATTCCCCACAACTCAACGACCTTTTGGCCCTTAAGAACATCGGAAAGGCTTTGCGTTCGAACATTCCCGACGATTTGGTCCCTTGAAAATATGCAAGGTATCACATCACCGTTCGCACAAACCGCAATCCGGCCCGACCAACAGTTGTTCGCGGTGATAGACATGGCAAATGCTGCGAATGATGTCTTAAAAGCCGGCCTTGTTGCGAATTCGTAGATACTGCGAGTTTCAATGCTGGGAACCAGCGAGTTGCGATTCCCGCGTCCATTCCTCCGAAGGACGTCAACTCGGCATCTCAAGCCTAGCTTCTGAACGAATGTTGCTGTTTCGGTGCAAGTCCGCTCGTTAAGACTCATTACAATCAACCCGATTCGTGTCGGTACTCGGTGCCAACGGAGCAACTCGATGCCATTCATGGTTCGACAGTAACTACCCGGCACTCCGGTAATGGCATCATGGGTCTCGGGATCAAAGGAGTAGAGCGAGACTGCGGCCCTGTACTTATACCTTTCGAGCAAAGCAGCTAGTTCGCCCGTGAGCAACGTTGCGTTCGTGAAAACTTCAACACCGTCAAATTTCAGTGTGTGGATAAACTCGAGCAGGTCGGCAGAACCCGGATACAAAAAAAACTCTCCGCCTGTAAGCTGGATTCGCCGACATCCGAGATCCTTGGCTTGACGAAGGATCGATGTCCAATCCTCAAGGTGGAGGACATTTGACGAACAGGAGGTTGCGCCGAAGGAGCCGTAGCAGTGCCTGCAGTGCAGATTGCATTTTGAGGTAATCTCTAGCCACATGAACGTGAGTTGATACGATCGTGTATCGGGGACCTCCGATGATTTTTGACGTGTTGAGGCAGCGTCCGCTAGGAGGCCGAGCCCTCGGAGCTTTTCGATGAATAGCGGATTCTGCCTATTGCCGCGGACCACTTCACAGGCGGATTCATTGATGGAGTAGACGTTTCCGGTCGCGAGATCGTAGATCGCTCCACGTAGCGCCCCGTACACCGCGCGACAGTTGCCGTTCAGCTCAACCCCGGCATTTGAGCAAAGCGAGTCACGATTATCTGTCGTCATAGGGTTCATTGGGTCACCAGCCATGGAATGGCCGTGACAGACAAAGGGTAGGCGGCGGCCGAGCGACAACGGCCGGAACAGCGGCGTCAGGCCGGGGCGGGGCCAACGATTCGCGAACCTCCCCGCCTGACTCCTCGTCGGAAGGTTGTGCGTGGTTTGCCAAAACACGTTTTTTTTTTCGCTTTACGTCCACCGAAACTCCGCCGCTTCGCGAATCCCCGGACAACCCACTTCCAAAAACTCATCTCACAATTCAAAACGCCAAGAAGTCGTCAGGGAACTGGTTTTTGGCACAGCACCTTCTTCCCCCCAAACACTCGGCAGACTAGCATAAGTACGTGTGGATTTCAAGCTGTGCAAGGCACAATTTGGAAACTCACAAGTGGGCCGCGCAGCCGGCTACTGGGAGCCTAGCACGGCTACCGAGGCTCGCGCGCATCCCCTGCGGCCAAGTCCGGATATTGGTGTCCGGATTTCGGGTTTATGCAAGGTAAACGCTGATCGCCCCGTGGTTCCCGCGCCTAGCGATCGACCATCGGGGCGTCGCCTTTGACGTGCCGATTCGGCTGCCACTGCCGACAGAAGGCATCGTTCAGTCAAAGCCGGCCGCGGGGGATGTGGCGGCAGTCACCATCCACTTGCCACGGCAGCGACGACCATTCTGCCGAGTGCCCGGCGATGCACACCGATGCAGATTCTGCCAAGTTCTTGCGCGCACAGGTCTGACAGACCCAAGCAGGTTGGTGTGTGTCTCGAATCGGATTGGCCAGATCGGGTGGACTTCATCGCGGAGCGCAGTCAAAACGACGACAGACGCGACTGAGCTTGCGGCTGACGGAGACTGCGACCTTGGCCGCATCCCGACGGGATTGGGTCATCCCGTCACCAACGCACCGCCGCGCTCCAGGGTAGTCCCCAGGCCACGAGTCAGAAGGCGGGGGACGGCAGCCTGCCCACTCGTCATCAGCCCCATGGGCCAGAACCAGGAATCATGACTTCCACGCTGTTCGCCGAGATCAAATCGCCAATATCGTGGCGTCCAATGGCAGGCTCCCGGTCGAATTCACCCATCTTGAAGTGAGGTTCCAGCCGACAGGCCTGGGGCGTGACGAGGTTCGTTTCGCTGGATGGTCGAGACCGGGCAGCGGCTATCGTTGCGTGAGCCGAAGCGAACAAGGGCACGAAAGACCAAAGAGGCGGGGCAGACAGCCGAGTAGCCAGGACGAGGCTCTTTCTTGGTAGCCCCTGCGAGAGGGGTAGCAAAAGAGCCTTTAGGAAAAGTTTCCCACAAGGCTCTCTTGCCGCCCTGGTGCCCCAGCGGGACGCCAAAACAGCAACTCCATCACAGCAACTCCATCACAGCGACCCCACCCCAGCAACCTCCGGAAGTCGCCATTAACCCTGGCTTCGGCCCTGTAACACACTTCGGGACACCCATTGAAACCCTGTAACGGAGCCCCGAAGTGACGCCAAAACCCGCCAAAAGCAGGAATTTCGTCGCCTATTACCGCGTCTCCACCGACCGACAAGGGCGATCCGGCCTCGGCCTGGAAGCCCAGCAGGCCGCCGTCCGCCAATACGTCCACGGACACGGCCAACTCGCCGCCGAATACACCGAAATCGAGACCGGCAAACGCAGCGACCGCCCCAACCTGACCAAAGCCCTAGCCCACGCCCGCCGCCAAGGAGCCACCCTGGTTATCGCCAAACTCGACCGTTTGGCCCGCAACATGGCCTTTACCGCCACCCTCATGGAATCCGGCGCCGACTTCGTCGCCTGCGACATTCCGAACGCCAACCGGCTGACCATCCACATCCTGGCCGCCGTCGCCGAGGACGAGGCTCGCAGAATCTCCGAGCGGACGAAAGCCGCCCTGGAAGCCTACAAAGCCCGTGGCGGCCTGCTCGGCGCCAACCATCCGAAATGCCGCGAGATCAGCCGGGCCGCAGCCAAGAAAGGCGGTCCGGTCGGGGCGGCCCAAGTGGCAGAGCAGGCCCGCAAGTCCTACGCGGACATCCTGCCAATCATGCAGCAACTCCGTGATGCCGGTCAGTCCCTCCGGCAAATCGCCGCCTACCTGAATGAAAGCGGCCACGTGACCAGGATGGGACGCGACTGGAATCCGACCCAGGTGAAGCGGGTCCTGGATAGGCGGAACCGCTGAAGTGGGGACACGAAAGCCAACCCGGCGACGGTCGGAAGCGCAAGAATCAGGTACTCGTCCCGCAAGTTCCGTCGCTCCGATCAGATGGCCGCGCCGTCCCCAAACGCAATGACATCTTCAGCAGTTCCAGTCATAGCGAAGCCCCTTGCCTTTCCACCCCTTGCATCAACAATCCGCTTTCGTTAGCCTCGCTCCTACGGGATAATTGACCCATCTGCCGCCTTGATATGCATTCGACCTGATGGACACTCCCACACACGGACGTGGTGGCTGAAAAACTGAACGAAGCAACCGACGGTGTTTCTGCGGAATTGAATATTTTAGGGGTAGACCGGCATGAGTGGCACTAGCGACACCGACACGCGGACGAACGGGGCACCACGAGTGTTCGTTTCCTACACACACGAGAGTCCAGATCACAAACGCTGGGTGAGCGATCTAGCTCGAGAACTGCGTGATAAAGGCGTCAATATCGTTCTTGACCAATGGGACCTGGGGCTTGGAGGTGATGTAACTCTCTTTATGGAAAAGGGAATTCGCGACGCGGAGCGAGTATTGCTCGTGTGCACGCCAGCCTACTGTCGCAAGGCAAATGAAGGCATGGGTGGCGTTGGATACGAACGGCTCGTCGTTACCTCTGAGATCGCGTCGAAGATCGACACGAACAAATTCATCTGCGTCTTACGAGCTGGAACGAAGGAGGATTCGATTCCAGCGTTCGCAAAGACGCGCATTTACGTCGACTTCACAGGCACTGCCGACTTCGAATTGGCATTCGACGCCTTATTGAGGGACATCCATCAGGTGCCCGCCAACCCTAAGCCGCCGCTTGGCCCTAACCCGTTCAAGTCAGGGCTTGCTCAAATTCCGGGTTGTGACGAGCCTATCGCCGAGTCCACGGAAACGGCACCAATTGCAGATATTGAAACCGTGTATGCGCAGTCTGTTCGGCTTCTCCGCATGGATGACATGTTGGGATGGAAACATTTAGTGCGCCAGCTGCGCCGAAATGTGCCTGTTCATTTGGCTCAATGGCGGGACAACGTGGAAAAAATCGCGGGAAGGAGAAACGATGACGAGTGGCGTGAAGACTTGTATCGGGCGATCTCAACGGCTTCACCCCTGATTTGCGCCGCATTGGTTGCTGTTGAATCAGATCGAGAAACCGTCGCAAATCAAACCGGAATCCTAGATGATTTCCTTCAGTTGTCCAATTGGAACCGAGCCGGTTATCGGCGGGTCGTGGAAACGCCGCTTTTGATTGCACATTTCTTTCACCACGTCATGGGTGCCATTTTTATTAACGAGCGCGAGCATCATCGCGCCATCTCACTGCTGTCCAGTACCGTCCAAGCAGAGACGCGGCTGGAGCCGGGACCACTCTGGGCCAGCCACGAACTTATGTTCGCATCGGAAGCACTAACGACTTCTGTCACGGAAATGTGGCGGTTCCTACTCGGTCTTTATCCGAAGCTAACGTGGTTATCACATTTCTTCGTCAACGAGCGAGAATATGTCGAAGGCGTCCGAGCCTACCGAACAGTCGCTTCTCTAATCGAGCTTGGGAAACAACTTGTTTCTGGGCAGGATGTCAGGGAACGTCCAGAGTTTTTCCCCAACGTTGCACCGGTTTTTCTCGCTAACCCGCTCGACCTTCGCGAATTACCCTCCGCAGCCGCTCTGATTTCCAAAGCCTTGCCAACGGTCGAGGTGCTGAACGATATCTGCACGGCAACCGGATGCAATCGGGGTCAAGTCTACAAGGCTTGGCCCGACTGGTTTGGAGTCTTGGTTCGCGGCTTTTTCGAGCTTTACAAGAATACGATTGCAGGCCGGTCCGCAACGTCGCAGTGGACAACTGTGCCACCACTACCGTGCTAACAGGGCGAGCGCACTATGCTAGCACCGGTTTTCCAGTGTTTTAGGCTATCTATTCGTTGAGGGGTCCCCGCGCAGTGACACGATTAAGCACCTGATGCCGAAAAAGCCCGAAAAGTACGGGGTTTCGATGTGCTAGCATAGTGCGCTCGCCCTGACCGTGCTAAGTGGAGGTTCCCGACTGAAATGGCGTCACGAAGCACAAGAGAAAGACCACCATCTCCTGGTGACGAATGTTGCATCGGTTTCTTGACGAGGGATTTTGGTGGTTGACGTCGGGGACCCAAGAAGTGTCGCCAAGACTTGTGCCACTGACCTGCACTCGCCTTGCGAGTGCCTTTTCCCTACAGCGGCTTTTTCCGCCGCGAAGACGGTCACCGACGGTCTAATGCGTTGCGAGACGCAACCTGTTCGTCCACGAATCCGCCGATGTCCACCCCGCGTGGGCGACAGTCCCAGCAGACCGGAAACGGTCCGATCGTCTTGATCACTTCGCCTTCGATGAACGGCTCGATCGGGTCCACGTTCCGCGTATCCACGAAGCCGATCTCAGACGAGTCCGGAATCCTGCCTTTCAGATCAAGGTCGAAACCGTGCCCAGTGACGGAGACAAAGCAAAGCGGTCGAAACAGGACCTTGCAGTCCTTGGCCGTGACGATCTCCTCGTAGGAGGCAAAGCTACCGACCTTGAAGCAGGCAATGGACCGATTGACGTTGGGAAAAAGAATCGCCAGGTACCGCCCCATCTGTTCTGTGAAACAGAGGGTAAACCACTCACCCGGTTTCCCTTCCGCCCATTCGCACAAGTGGTCCGCGATGGCGTGGGCCTGATCCATCATGAAGATGGGCATCACTTCGCCCCAGGTCATCGACCGACTCGGCAGCCACAGGCAGCCCTCGACGTGTCCACGTGGGCAGTTGTCCGCTCGCCGCAACAGTTCCGCGATCCCTGGATCGTCGGCGGAGACGGTGCGACCAGGCTCGCCGGTCAAAAGCGGGACGTAGGACACGACGATTGCCGTTTCCGGGTTCGGCCTTCCGCGCGGCTCGTTGGGTCTCGCTGACATTCGAGCGACTCCGTTGGTCGGGTTACGATCAAGGTGCTACGTCGTCCGGGGCGGTCGCCGGATCGAACAGGTCATCCACGATACTGCCGATGTCAAAGCCGAAGGGCTTGCCGTCCCAGCACACCTGGAACGGACCCAACATCTTGACGCGATCAGAATCGGTACCGCACGGATTCTGGCGGTCAACATCCGCGGTATCCACGAAGCCCAGCATGGTCCAGTCTTGAATCCTCGACCGAACCTCCCCGAACAGATGCCCAGGATTGGAAATGAAGTGGATGTGCCGGAAAATGATGTTGCAGCATTCCGGGGTGACGACTTCCTCGAAGCGATCGAGCCAGCCAATCTGGAAGCGACGGAACGACTTGTTTAGATTCGGAAAAAGGACTGCCGCGTAACGATCACCCCGCTCGACGAAGCACAGGGCGAACCACTCTTCGGGCTTCTGCTCGGCCCAGGTCAGCAGATGATCGGCGATGGCCAGAGCCTTGTCCATGATGAAGACCGGCACGACGGCGTCGCCTTCCGCAAGCCAAAGACACCCGTCTACGTGCCCGTCCGGGCAACGATCCACTTCCCGCAGCCGATCCATCAGTTCCGGATTGTCACAATCTGACACCGTACAGGCGAAGAAGGCGTCCGACTGGAGGAGCGGGACGTACGACACGACAATGGCCGTTCCCTGCTTCTGTTCCCCGCCTGATTTTTTGGATTTGGCAGGCACGCAATCGCCTCCACGGTGTTTTACGGGTCCGCTACTGGTATGTTGCAGCCAACACATCCGCAGTAAACTCGGCGGATCGACCTGTCACAGCAAGGAATCCCCGAAAGGGCAACGTGCGGAAGGGGTATCGAAGCCAGGGTGGGGCCCCACCCAATAGGTTCCATAATACTGTGTGGGTCCGACCAATACTTAGGTTCGGTGCCCCACGGTTAACCAACGCGACCGTCAGAACGGAAAACAGGCATGCAACTTGACGACGCTATCCAGGCAGTCCGGACTTTCCACGAAAAGACGGCCTCGCCGATCGCGGACCACCCGCGACTACTCCCCGGCGGGAAAGACCGGGCCGAAGCCCTCGCCCGGCAACTGCTGGCGATTAAGGCGGAAATCCGAGCCGATGGCGACGATCTGCTGCTGCAACGGGCCGCGATGGTAATCGAGGAATTGGCCGAGTGGCTCCAGGCCCATGCGGATGGGGAACTCGTTGCCGCCGCCGATGCCTGGGCGGATCGAGCGTACGTCCTGTTCGGCGACGCGGTGGCTGCCGGTCTGCCAGCCGCTGCCCTGTTCGCGGAAGTCCACCGGAGCAACATGACCAAGGAGCCGGTCGCCGGAGGATCAGGGAAGGCACGGAAAGGCCCCGGATACCTCCCGCCAGACCTGGGAACGATCTTGGTCGCGGATGCCCACGCCTGATGCATTAGCGAACGCGCGGCACCCGGAGATCCGTGCCCAATGCGTCCGGTAGCGGGAGAGCGAGCAACCAGGCTCCGTGCATGACGAAACTGCGTCGGTGTGTCGGACCTAGGCGCGCAGCACAACCCAGCCCCTTCAGCATTCTTGCGACTAGCTGGAGTCGCTGGTTTGAGTCATCCGCGACCATTACAATCGACAGTTCTGAGTGCAAGGCACAGCTTGAGAACCACTTCGAGGGAGGTCAACATGTCCAAGATCTGGAAGATTGCTCCTGGCGAACATGCCGAGGACTGGAGAGTTTTCCATCAGGCGGGGTGCATCGGCTTGGGGTGGCTGACAAACGACAACTATCAGAGCTTCGCAACCGAGGACGAGGTGCTCCGGGAACTGGAGCAACAGCACGGCAAGAATACTCGGGGTTACGGGCGCGGGGCAGCCCAGATGATCTGGCGTTTCGTTCATGATGTTAAACACAACCACGTCGTCGTCGCCAATGACCGCTACAACAGGGTCGTCGGAATCGGGTTGGTAAAGAGCGGGTATCTCCCGCCGACGTCTCCTGAGAACCCGATGCGGGACGACGAAACCACCCACCGCCACCACGTCCGGCGAGTCAAGTGGATCATCGACGATCCGGTCGATCTCACTGGCGATCGTTTTTTCGTTCAGTCCACGCTCGGCCATTGAAACCCTATGACGTGGACAGAATTAGGCAGGCTTATCTGGATGCCTATCCGAGTGACGCGGAGATCCGCACAGCTCTCGTGCGGTTATTCGAGGCGGCCCCTGACGGCGAAGACGAGGCGATAAGTCAATCGCTGGCCGAGGCAGAACAGCAGCTCGAAGAAGCGAACGCTTTTGACCCGACAGGGATCGACGATGCGCGCGAGCGGGTACTGTCGTCGATCGTGCGTCGGCGGGGGCAATCCGGCTTTCGCAACGCCTTGCTAGCAATATACCTGGGCAGGTGCGCCGTCACCGGCTGTGCGGTCGAGGATGTGCTGGAAGCGGCCCACGTCACCCCCTATAAAGGGACTCAGACGAACCATGTTGGCAACGGACTGCTCCTGCGTTGCGACTGGCACACCCTCTTTGACCTCCGGCTGGTGACTGTGGATCCGGAGACGATGCGTCTGTTGGTATCTCCAAAGCTCGCTGGCACCGACTACCATGAATCCCACGGCGAGCTGCTCAGGCTTCCGGAAGACCCTGAAAACTGGCCGAGTAAGGAGGCGCTCAAAGAACATCAACAGGAGAGCGGACTTCGTTGGTGAATGTCGGAGGGAAAACGCGTGTCCGTCGGCCACATCGACCGCGGTGTGTCGGACCCAAACGCACAGCGGATCACCAGACGTACTCTGTTGCTAATCGGAATCATGACACCCGGGCCGACCGAAAAGCGAAACGGCCGAGCCGCGTCACTACGTATTGTGAGAACCTTCTGGTGGTGATTTGTTGTCTAGGTCGGTAAACTGCTGGTTCGGAGCGTATGATGGGAACTACCGAGAAACAAGAACCAACGACGCGACGGGAGCAGGCGGACTATATCGTCGAGCGTCTGACGGCGTTTGGTGTGCGGATCAACCCGTCGTCGCGGATCGGGCGAACACAGCGTGTTCTTCACCGACCCGACGTCATCCAACCCGACGATCCCGACTATCAGATCGTTCTGGAATCGATCCGCGACAATTACCAACTGCGTCTCATTGTGGACACGATGGACGCACACCGGGAGAGCAAAGCGTTCAATGACGCGGCCTACCTCTTGCGGAAAGATTTGGCACTACCTCAGGACGAGTTGAGGGATACCCCAGGTCGAAACTACCAGTTCCAACTCTATGTTGCCGCTCTCTGCACCAATGCCGGTCTTCCAACGAGACACGAGGAACCCGACATCACATGTGACGTGGATGGAACGACGTATGGAGTCGCGGCCAAACGCCTCAAAACGATTGATTCGCTGGAAGCCAACGTCAAAGAGGCGGCGGTCCAGATTGCTGGCGCTGGGTTTCCGGGGATCATCGCCCTTGACTTGACGATCGCTCAGAATCCCACTAATCGCCGTGTGATGTCGGCTATAGAAAGCCGGTGGTACTCGTATCTCTCAGACGCTCGTGCGCGAGAGCTTTTTAAGAAGCACGGTAACCGCATTCGAGAACTGGTCGACAGCAAGAACGTCTTAGGCATTTGGACTTACGTTTCGACGTTGCGGCTGATGCCCGACCTGACGTGGAGCCACGATTGCTGGTCGTTCTGGTTCGACACAACGCATAACTCGCAGGAACACGCGTTGTTTGAGCAGTTTCAGAAGGGGTTTTTGAAAGGCGTTGCCAATCTCAATGATCTGACGTAGAAGGCCATGTCAGTCGAAGGTCGATCCGAAGGAGGACCTCAGCGTATGCCCGCCTGACCTTCACGTGGTCCATCCGCCGATTCGCCAACGCTCTTGAGTCCACCCGCGTTGCCCGCGTCGGTCACATCGACCGATGTTCAAGACAGGCGGACCGATGGCAAGTTAGCCGCCGCGAACTGAAGCTGCTGGTTCCGGCTTTGACTATTCCCAAAGGCTGAAAACTGGCCCGGTATTCTCGGAGGTTCGTCGCCGCCACCATCAGGACACGGGGGCGACAGGTATTCCGGCGGTTTCTACTGCCCGATTCCCAAGCGGTCCCTTGGGAATACAAGAAACGGTTCCGCTCAAAGCCGCGTGGTTTGAGATGTTCTCGTTTTACCGCCGGTAATAGACCACCTTCAGCCGAACTCAACTCCGCGTTGGCCGGAGCGATCAACGCAAACACCTGCAACGACCGACTCCTGAGGGTCAACTGTCCGATCGCAAACAAATGAACATCCATTTTTCCAAAAAATTCTTCTATTATTTTCTTGAAAGACTGGCTTTTTTTGAGCGCGACCCGGTCCTGCGTACGGGGCATCGAGAAGACCAATCTGCATTTATAGAGCAAACCCCCAGTGGCCCTACCGAGCCAATCCGAAGACGGATGCCTACCTGAATCTCAGAAAAGTCATGAAAATCGACGTAAGTCGTTTTCATTAAACGACTTACGGCCATTGACGATCTCCCTTGGCAGCTGATAATGCAGCCATCTCACCAGAACCATCATCCGGTAGCTTTCAAGGGAGGTCCGTCGAAGATGTGTAAGTCTGCTTTTACAGAGGAGCATGCACTCGCTTGCCTCCACCGCGTGGAACAAGCCGCGGATGTCAGGACCGCAGAGACGTGCTTGGAACGTTTGATCCCTGAGACTCTGCCGAACGAACCCGAACAAGTCCGGCTCGAAATCGAGAGCCGACTCGCCCAAAGGCAGGAAATCCCGGCGCGTCAACAGCTGGAATACGCGAGCCGCGCTTGGTTACTCGACTGAAAATCAGATGGAACAGTGCCTGGACCGGTCGCCCGTGATTTTCCATGTCGATCACAGGCCCCATGTTCTCAATAAGATGAGCCGTCTGGCTACTGGAAGCACCAGTTGAACTTGCGGCGGTGCTTCATTACCGTCGCGAACACGTCCGTCTGCATGGCCGCGAACGATTCGTCGTGGTAGCGGAAGCCTAAACCGCCGTGGACGAACTCGTGGGCGGCGATGGCGATCAGGCGATCCCGCTCCGTCAGTCGGAACCGCTTTCGGAAGGACCGGCTACCGCTGGATTTCTGCTCCACCACGACGACCGGGTTCAAGAAGTAGACCTTCCCGTACCGCCCCTCCTCGAACTGGGCCTCCTCGTCCGAATTGAAAAGGAAGCCGATCGCAAATTCCGCCTCGTGCTCGAAAATCCGATGCAGGGTCAGCAGAATCCGACCCCAGGCCCGAACCAGCTTGCGGCTGTACGGGCTGAACTCGCCGGTGTCCGGCAGGAAGTATCGGGGAATCTCCAGCCCCGTCTCGTTCTTGATCAGGAATTCCTGGCCGATGCTGGCCGTGGGACGCTTCGGATCGTGCCGAGCGGGAGCAAGAGCAGCAACACGAACCGCACCTGGAACGGATGCACCGTCGTAGTTGGGCGGCTCCGTCGCGGGAACGGCGCCGTCTGGCCCTGCTACCAAGTCGCGGACATCGACCGACCGCTGGTTGCAGTGCCGCAGCCGGTCGCCCGCGTAGTACCGGTAATCAGGGTCCCGACTCTTCAGAGCCGAGCGTTTGTCGACCGCCAATTCCGTGACAAACGCCGATAGCTGGCTGCTGTATGGCCGTACCAGACCATCGCGGTTTGCCGTCAAGACTTCGTTCGACTTGCCCTTCAGCTCGACGATGACGCCGCGATCAACGCTAACGTACTCCGTGAACATCGGGATGCCGCCGATCCGGACGACCATCGTGTGTGGATGCGTCCGGTTTGTGTAGACCATGCCAAAGCCCAGGTCCCGACGCGGCTTGCCCTTTTTCAGATTGGGCTTGTGCGACACTCCGTCCAGGATGATTTCACAGTCCAGTTGGGCGTAGGCGATGAAATCCCGGACCGCCCCGCGGAGAGCGGCAACCTGGTCACCCTTCATCAGCACCTCGGTTCGGGTACCGTGGAAGAAATCCCGTTGCTCGACCTCGAAATCGCCGCCGGAGCCCACAACCCGGCAGCAACCCGTGTCGATCCGGTAGGATTTGTGGGCGAGAGCGATGACAACCTTTGCGACCCCGAAGCCGCCCACCGAATCGCCAGCCTGTTTTGTCGTCCCGCCCAGACAAAGAAACTTGTTCAGCAGCGTCTCCTCGTCCATTGGCGGTCCGTCATTCTCGGCGACGGCAAGAGTGTCGCCATCCGGCGTCCTACTGAACTCGAATTTGATCGTCGACGCGCCGCAGTCGCGCGAGTTCTGCCCTGTTTCACGTACCCAGGCATCCCGCCAGGACGCATAGTCCTGCAGTCCCTTCTCGAAGAACTCATGGCTAATCCCAACTCGCATCTGCCGTTCCTCCGTTTTGGTGTCCTTGCCTTCGGATGTGTGGCAGACGAAAGCCCCCTGGTAGATAGAGCAGATGCCCAGATGCCCAATCCACCGATAGGACGGACCGATGTCCAAGCTGCTCGACCTAACAGGACAACGCTTCGGCAAGCTGCTGGTGTTGAACCATGCACAGAACGTCAACGGACGGACCACTTGGCTCTGCCGATGCGACTGCGGAGCCGAAGTCGTGAAAATCACCAAGTACCTGCGGAACGGCGAAACGACGAGTTGCGGATGTGCTGGAATGCACGTTTGCGAGACGAAGCATGGACGATCGAACAAAATCCCGGAATACGCTGTCTGGAAGCAACTCCGCAGACGCTGCAACAGCCCGACAGCCAAGGATTACGACCGCTACGGCGGACGAGGCATCAAAGTCTGCCCGCATTGGGATTCCTTCGCAAACTTCCTGACCGACATGGGACGAAGGCCGTCACCAAACCACTCTATCGAACGCCAGGATAACAACGGCGGCTACAGCCCGGAGAACTGCGTCTGGGCCACTGACGCGGAACAGCGGCGAAACAAGCGGACCAGCGTCGTGCTCACCCGCCCGCGAGACGGCAAGACGATGAACATCAAAGACTGGGCCAGAGAACTTGGTGTTGCCACGGGCACCATAAACCGCAGATTGCGGAACGGCTGGAGTCTAGACGATACCCTTGATCCCGCGATCAAGAATCCGCACTTGAGGTACCTGACCTTCAACGGCAAAACGCAGACCATGTCTGAATGGGCAAAGGAATTGGGCGTCCGAGTGCAGGTCCTGAAAAACAGACTCGATTACTGCAACTGGCCGCTAGAACGGGCACTGACGACGCCAGGGCGAATTATGCAGCCGGATCACTCGTCGTCAGGGATTTCGAGTTCCACGCCCCTATCATAGGGGCTGAAGACCGGCCCCACTTCTTGTTCCAAGTACGATCCATCGACGCCCACCATCGGCCCCGTTTCCAGCTTGCGGACCTCAACCGACACATCACCGCCGCTATCGGGATCAACGACCGTAACGGTCTGGACGTACTTCGTCTTGATCGCCTCGGCCACTTCCACCCGTCCGCCCGTCGGATCCCGCTCAAGCATGTACTTCTGCCCCGCGTCATCGACCAGGACGGCCTCGATGTCGTCTACTTCCAAGACCGTCAGAATATCACCGACCTTCATTGGATGGCTCCGAAATGTTTGGATCTGACTCGCATTCATGGTTACCAGGATCGTCCGGCAAGGCGAGAATGAAGGCCCGCCCGGCAATTTCTGTGGCCCGGATGACGGCCAGTATTCGGCTCGGAAAACTGCTCAATCGCCGTCATCGCGTCGCGCATCGCCTGTTCGTTCGTCCTGCCACCGGGCAGAATCGGTTCGTCGGACGGACCACACTTGACGCGGCAGATTTCCAGCAATTCCCTGCAACTATCCAGAATCGTCATGTTCCCTCCGGCGTGAATCGCCAGATTTCCGGTTTGGCCGGTCCCAAGTCAGTCCCCTGTGGCACGGAGCGAGGCCGCGTCAAATGGACGCGACCGTCGCCGACGCCGCGTCGGTCAGGTCGAAGTCCTCGAAGATGTAGATGTCACCGGCCAACGAATGAATCGCCAGATCCAGACCGAGCCGACCGACCTCGTGACCGGCAGCATCCTGGAACGCCACCCCCAGGCAATCCAGATTTCGGCCCCGTGGCGGCTGTCCCGCAAGGCGCCGAGTTCTGTTTCCCGCGTCCATTTCGCAGAGCTGCGATCCGATTTCTTCCAGCAAGGCCAGACGCCTGTCCTTATCCATGCGATTCTCCGGTTGAAGTGCGATAACCCTCTGTGGCGAGGAAGACCGGAGCATTAACCTGGTATTGGGACCGGTACAGAAAAAGGGAGCCGCTTTCGGCAGGGAAGCGGGGACCTGGAGGCGGTTGCAGGATGATGGGGGCGTAGAATTTCCCTATGGCACTAAGAGACTGGCCGTAAATTCGGACCATTTATGTGTTTCCAAGAATCCGCCTGTAGAATACCCAGCATCAACAGATCGTAATCTTCCTGGAGGCTCCGCAGCATCAAGAGTGCCTGGTCGTCCCTCCTGTGGTACTCCTCCTCCAGCGTTCTTATGATCGCCTCCAGGACAAGAAGATTCTCTTCCGGTCTGTAAGCGTATACTTGAAACTCTCTTCCGTAAACGACGACCGGAATTCTTGGAGGGTTCCTGAAGTACTTTTCCCGGTACAACGCTGCCGCCTTCTTCCCCGCCTTGCTCAACCAGACTTTCTTGGGCAGGCTGATACCCATCCCGTTCATCACGCCCTGAATGTCCCGTAGCGTTGGCGTCATTTTTTGTCTCCTTGATTACCTGTAACAGAAACTCAGATGGCCTATATACGGAAGGCTTGCCCGGCGTCCCGCATTGCTGCCTGATGAAGAGTTCCTTCTCAGTTGCTTTGAAGCCCTTCTCTGTGGAGAAATACTTACGCTTGAAGTCCATCAATTTGTGGTCATCAAGACCACCGCCAGTCTGCTGCTTGTAGCCATCAGATAATTGTTTGTTTGTGACGGTCAAAGATAACAACATCAACACACACACATCCAACGTTGGGTGTGTGTGTGTGATTGTGTTGGTTTTCTTCCCATCTAGGAACCATTCCTTCATTACGACCTTCAGGAACACAATATCGTCATCAGAATCTGCCAGTTTGTGGATGACGTGCAAAATCTCGACAGGAATTTCTATATCATCTGGATTGGGGTGGTGAGGTTTGAACGTTTTACTTTCCCTCGTCTGTTCGACGCAGATATGAAGTGCTGCAAGGGAATCCTCGAAGGATAGGCCGTACTGTCCCTCATACGCACGGAGCCAGCGGGTACCGATGTCTATTATTTGTTGTTCTGTGAGGGTCTTGCAGCATAAGGAGGCAACCATCCTGACCATGGGATCATGCCGACAGCCGCGACTTGCTGGAAACCGATCAATCATTTGTTGGGTGAGAGCTTCAAGTCGGTAGGTCTCCGGCTCTGGAATGTCTGTGGGTGTTGGTGTGCTTAATCTGGGGGTCGTCTTGCACAGTGCGACGAGCCAGGCCGGTGCGTCCTTTATCGCGTCGGGTCCAATGTCCTCGATGTAGGGCTTGCCTGTCTTGTGTATTGATCCAGGAGCCAGAACTTGGCCCGACATGCCGCGTACGTCAAGCTTTGGCCCTAATCGGCCTTGGCTGTTGCGTACATCGGCGGATGATGGCCCACGGAAGATGAGATGGTAGTGAGTGGGGTCATGCGAGGAGACGGTTCGCATGGTACAGGGGAGCTTGTCGTACTGCTCTTCTAATTTCTGTAGTGACTCGATACCGGTTTGGCCGTCAACATCAATGACAAGTAATCCCGTGGTGCAGATGCCAACGTTGTGGTCGGGGAATTTCTTAGCCCACTTCTCGATCTTGGCGGGATTCTTGGTCGCTTGATACTGCCAATACTTGATTGCTGGTCGTTTGCCTATTGGTTCTTTGGAATTATCCCACGGGACGATTGGGAAGACCCGAAGGCCAGCATTAGCGTAGCGGGTGGCGACAGAGATAAAGTCGCAAGAATGGAGAGTTTCCATTGCCTTATCCTGCTTTCGTGATGGATAAGGCACGACCCATGGGGGACGCCCAAAAGCAAAACGCCCCCCATGGGCCTAAAAGAGTTGTCTCTTCTGATTGTTAAAATACATGCGACCATGCCTTTGAATTCCAACCAGTGCTGGTGCCTTGTGTCAACAACGGGTCAGTCACGTTTATATACACAACGGCATTGACCTGGAAAAATGAAGGTTTACGGGTAGCGGCAACGCGAAGGTCGCGAGAAAGGGAGAGCAGCGGCGGGAACGCGCCCCCGCCGCCATGTTGCTCATCAAGTCGTAGACCGCCTACTCGCCAAGGGGGCCACTTCGCAGGAATCCAGGTCGCGGGACCTGGCCGTCAATCGAGTTCATTCATCCAGGCCGCCAGGAATTGACGCACGACTTCGGGATCGGCATCTGAGGGGATCGCCGTTTCGACGAACACGGCGATTTGGGCATCGCTCTCCGGCGGAAAACCGCCGCTCCATGTTAAGAAGTCCTCGCGGACGGAATCACTGTCTGGACACGAGCCTTTCCCGGCTTCCGTTGCGGGGTCTTGGATGTCCGGATCTTCCTCGCCGTCCTCGTCCTCGTAGAAGCCCGGATCGTGCTCGCTGATCGCCTCCACGCCGTAGTGCCCCTCGAGTCGTTCGAGGATGACTTCCACATCGGGCTGTATTCCGTACCGCGTACAGTACGTCGCCGTGCCATCTTCGGTATCGAACCAGAGGCCGCCCTCGTAGTCCGGCGCGGCTTCTTTCAGCTGGATAAAGCGGTTCGTCTCGGTGGTATCGGCCGTTTGTCGTTCTCGAAGACCGGCGTCCCGGAGGCCATCCAGGAACGCCTGCCAGGGCAAATTCGGTTGCAGGCGGTAGCAGGTGCTCATGTTCTTTCCTGGTTCAGCGGTGTGGTGGATGGCGGCTGGTCACGCGTAGTCGCCGTGCAGGTCCATCAGTTCCTCACTGTCCCGCAGCAGCGCGACCACCATCTCGGCCTGTTCGGCGGTCATGTTGCCCATTAGGTGTTGGACCTCTAGCTTGGCCAGTCGCTTCCGCTCCAGCTTCTTGCTGTGCTCCGCGTCGGTGGTGACCTCGACCTCGTCTAAACGCATGCCGCCCTTAACCGCGTTACAGAATCCCAGGAAGTCCATCTCGCTGGTGCCGTCGTGGCTGGTGATGAACAACCGGGTTTTGGCCGTCAGCAGCATCAGTTTCTCCCTGGTTTCAGGTTCTGGCTCGGGAATCGGTCTGGAGGATGTTGCGAGTCAACCCTCGCCGTTTAATGGGGCAGGTCGAACTCGTCTAGCAGAGCTTCCAACGAGCCGAACTCGTAGGTGCTGTTTTCGGGATCGACCAGCTCCTGCATGATCTCGGCGAGTGCCTCGTCCACCGTGTAGGCGGTGAATCCCCGGCAGCCGACCTGTGCCCAATCGGCCAGTAAATCGACCAGTTCGCTTCGCTTGTACTCGCCGATACTACGAACGAAGCTCGCCATCAGGATCGAGGTCAGTTCGCGGACGTGCGAGTTGGGCTTGGTTTCATCGACGTAATCGGAACGATCAGCGTCCCACCGACGTTCCGTGTAGGTCGGCTCCTGTTCGACACGTCGCTTGGCCCATTCCAGCAGGTTTTCACGGGTAAGTGTCGTCACTGTTCGACCCTCTGGTGAATTGGGATTTGACCGCCATCATCCCCATAGTGTGGCAGGGAGCGATCAGGCATTAACAGACTTCGTCGAACGCCCGGCGCGGACCATACGGGCTGGCTGCGTGGTGGTGACCGTTAGCGACGATGTACACGAATCGCTCGTCGTCCTTGCCGTCGTCCGGTGTCCAGCCACACTCCGGGCATTCGCCTTCTGTCAGCGAACGACCGCACTCGCCACAGTGTCCCATCGGCTCGTCTTCGGGTGTCCATACTCCGCCGACCGTTTCTTGCAGCGGGTAGCGAGGCTGATGGACAACCATGACCTCGGTGTCGCCGCGCCCCGCGTCCGCAAGTTCCTGCAGTCGTTCGATCAATTCGCGGACGATCATCACCCGTCTCCTAGTGGTGGTCGGAAAACTCCAAACTCTGCCCATGACCGAGTTTGCCCCAATGCTAATTCCGTGTGGCAACCTTGCTGGCACCGGAAAACCGGCCGCGAAGTTGCTTCGATTCTCGGCAGAAATGCTCGCGAAGATCCGCCGCTCAGATCGTCTGCCGCAGGATCTCGGTGCCGCCGCGACCCTCCTTGCCAATCACGTCCACGGCCACCAGGCCGGTTTCCCGGTTTAGAGAGAACTGAACGGCTCGGCCATCGGGCAGCTTGGCACCGGCGTAGAAGACTTCCGGCGGCGGCAAGTCGCCTGCCGTCGCCACGGCGTAGGACGCCCAAACGCCATGCTTGGCGTTGAACACGGTGGCCCCGCCTTTGGCTGTGACGGCGTTGATTGTCATCCCGTTCCCAGCGATGTTCTTGTCGGCCATGTCGTTTCCTCCATGACCTTGTGGCAGACCCACGCGGCTCGTTCACTGCGCCAAACCCGCCCCCCCCCCCCGCGCAACAAATGGCTCGCCAACGTACCTGAATGAAAACAACCGCGCTGCCACACTGAAGAGTTGGCTTTCCCTGTTCTTCCTTCAGGAGAAATCGATGGCAATTCTGACCGTCTTCACCGCTACGAACGAACGGTCCAATTCCTTCTGGAACGAGCACGGCGTCGGCGTCGTCGACAAACTTGGGGAGGTATGGCGCACGTGCGGTGACATCCTCGACTTCATCGAAAGCAGCAGTAGCGACATGAACCAAGTCCGTATCGAAATCAAGGACGGGGAGGGCTGGTGCTCCGGGGACGAAGAGTCGACGCGCGATGTCGATATCGTGATCTCCGCACCCTACGACGATCTGGTGAAACTGCTGGCCAACAACGAGTTCCGGCACGAATACTTCGACGTTGACCTCGATGAGGCGCTCGAACTGATCGCCAAAACCGAATAGCCGCGGCTTCAAGCACGGGAAACGCGGTGGTGACGGAAAGGCCAACAGCAGGTCAATGCTGGGTCATCCTTTCCAGCAATTCATCGACGCTGGCATCCGGCAGCAGAAACGCGTCGGTAACAGTAGCCAAGCCCGCGCCGGCCTGATCAAGAATCCCCAGCAACTGCGGGCTGGCCCCCGACTGCCGCTCGATCTGCTGGATAACTTGGCGGCGCCGGACGGTCAGCGCCAGGGCTTCGCGGACCAACATCCTCGGCGGCAGCCAGTCCGCCGGGAAGCCGAAGAACCCCACCAGCCGATCGGCCAGTCGGTGGATTCGCGGCAGGCAATCAGCCGCACCCCGCGACGGCGCGAGCGATTCCAGCAGCAAAGCGTTCATGGCCACTACCGCGAAACCGCCCTTGCCGCAGGCCATCACCAGCGATCGGACCGGCACGATCCCCCGCTGCCGCAGCACGTCCTCCATCCTGCCGACAAGGCTCCGGCGGTCCGTCCGCTCCGTGATTAGCCGAAAGGCGGCGTCCATGTCCGAGTCACTTTCAAGGTGGAACTGCGGGAAGAATAGAGGTTCGATTTGGGACATGGCCATCGCCCTTCGGTATGAAAATGCACGGTCGCTGAATACTGCTGTTTGTGGCACGCCACACTCGCCCAACTCCCTGGAGCCATTTCCTACTGGGCGAGCCAGCAATTCACGGCCACAAAGAAACGCCGCACAACTTCGCCGGTCTCCGGATCAGAAAGCTCGACCACTGGGGTATCAGTCCACTCATCGACGATCAACGTCGCGTCGTACACTTGGCCAGTTCGGCTAGTCACCGACCATTTCGTCGTCTGTGCCTTCTGATCCGCCGCTTCGACCAGCAAGTACTCACACCGCTGGGCGATTTTCTCCATGAATGTCGAACCGCCAATCCTTCGCCAAAACATACCCCCTCCAGTCTTGATCGTAATTGCACAGGCGTCCGGGTCGCCACAGACCCGGACGCCAACGCCCCGCCCCCGCCACTACGCAGTAACCTGTTGCAAATCCAAGGAAATTTCGCCGTTCAGCTTGCGATCCAGGAAGAAGTCTTGGAAATCATCGAAGTCGCCGACGGAGTTTTCGAGATCGTACTCGCTGCTGATGAGCGTGCCCAACCAGCCCTGAGCCGCCCGAGCGCCCTGCTCGTCCAAGTGGTGAGTGGCCAATTCGCTGGCGAAGTTCACCAAATCGAGCACCTTGGCCTTGACCGGGAGCGTCCGCTGTCGCTTGACCGAAAGCGCGTCCATGTTGGCCAACCCGTACAGCTGGGACACGTCGCCCGTCATGCGATGGAATGCGGAGATAATCGGGCTGCCCGATTCCACGACCTCAGTGGACAACGAAAGATCCGACTGATCCGCCGGAAGTCCCGCCACACCAGAGGCGTCAGCCATCGCGGCACCATCCCAGCCCATTTTCCTGCGGGCCAGCATCCGAACCAGATGCCGATAGAGCGACTGAGCCTCGTAAACGCTCGCCCACGACACAGCTGCTGCCTCAAAACGCTGCCGCAAAGCGGCGTACCCCTCGTCGTTCCCGAACCCGTCCAGCGCCCGAACCATCGAGAACATGACATCATCCTCGCCGCGCCCCAGAGCTAGGGTGCTGCGAAACGCCGGAGCGAAGCCGATCATCCCATTGCTGCAGATCTGCCGCAGCAGGGACAGGAAGATGCTGGGCTGCCCGTAGCCGTCGATGGGCGACGAGATTACGAAGCGGTTCGCGAATTCATCGCCGCCGATCTGAAACGCGTTAGCGCCGGCACGTGGGATGTGCGTGGACTGGACCACGCCATCGCAGTAGCGGATCTTCTGGCCCTCGTACCGTCCCAGCATGTCGACCAGGGCGTCGTGACGGACGACCGGCTTCGCCGGATTCGAACACGCCAGCAATCGCGACTCGCCGCTCTTGGCGTCCCGCTCGATGCACAGCCGCAGCCGATCACGCGGTTCGACGGTCGAAATCCGCTGGAAGACCTCTTCGTGCCCGAAGAACTTGAAGATGTTGCCGCCAAAACCAAACCGGCTATAAAGGCTCTGCCAGAAGCGGTCTGTCGACTTGACCGGCTCGTCATGCACCAACACTTGGTCGACGATGGTCCGCCCGGACTTCGGATCGGTAACCGTCTTCACGGCCAGATCGCCAACGGTAGCGAACCTGTAATCAATCTGTTTGCTTGCCACCATCGCATTTCCCCTTATTTTGATTGTCCCGTGAAACTGCGATCCTCTGTGGCAGAAAACTGGGCGGCGATAAATCCCCCAGAGTCTCCCCCTACCGCCGTGGCACCCGTAGCGGTCGGCGGCTAACCGTCCTGGTCAAGAACTTCGGGAGCGTGACGATTGTTTGGGCGATGGACCGCTGGACGTTCTGGTTGCAGAGATTTAGCTTGGGGTTCACATTAAGCGACCGCCACTCGCCGGACTGCCAGAGGTAAGACTGCAGCGGTGTGGCTGTCTTCTGGAACGGGTGCCGCGTATCCCGGCACTGGACGATTTGTTTCGATTGGTCGCCGTACTTACGGAGGACGCGACCGGCCATCTGAACCGTTGGCCCTCGTCCGGAAGGTCGCACCCAGACCGTGCGGAGCGTGGGATCGTCGAACCCCTCAGTCAGCACGCAGCAATTGATGAGCGTCCGAATCTGGCCGTTGCGGAAGGCGTCAAGCTGCCGATCACGGTCACTGCTCCCCGTCACCACATCCGAGACCACACCCCGATTCCGCAGGATCGCATTCAGGGCAAAACACTCCTCCAGGGAATGGAAGAAGAAGATGGACTTGCCCCAGCGGTCCGGCTCTCCGCAGTAGAAATCGGCCAACTGCGACACGTCCCATTTCGGAACCGTGTAGTGCTCGAACTGGCTCAGGTACCCGTCGTGAATAAGCTGATGGATTCCCGCGTCCCTTATCACCTTGTCGAAACACAGTTTCACGCAATCGGTCCGGTAGGGCGTAGCCGTAAGACCGAGAATCCATTTGGGCCGGATGATGTTGTGGAGGTGAGCACAGGAACTGGCCGCGTCATGCTGGGCTTCGTCGATTACCAGCAGGTCGATGTTGGTCGGCGGAGCCTTGTCGAACATGCTGATCGTCTGCAGCTTGACGCCGATCTGGCGCCGTTCGTTTTCGCAGCGGACCTGCTCCAGGAGATTTCGACGCATCGCAACCCATCCGACCCTAACGCCTTCGTGCCGCTGCAATACTCTGGCGATCGACAGGCCCATAACCGTTTTCCCGCTACCAGTGGGCGATTCGATCATGACGGAACGAGCGGCAGGCTCGATTTCGCCCGCACCGTTGCGGTAGTCACCGAGAAACATGTCCAGGGTCTTGCCCACGATGCGGGTCTGGTAAGGACGAGGCTCGACGCGGGATTGGCGGAGGATTTCGCCAACGAGGGATTGGGTATTCATGCGGTTCCTTGCACTTGATTCGATTGAACGAGCGTCTGCCGGTTTTTGTGGCAAGGAGCAGCAGCAAGGAAAACGGATATGACCCGCCTCAGATGCTCAGAATAGCCACCTTTGTTCCTTCGCAAGCGATTGCCCCAGGGAGGCGTCAACCGCCGACGTTTCTGCAGCTAAAGCGATGTCATCATCGTCCCGATCGAGTGAGGAAAGCGGCGGGATCACGGTCAATTCGGTCAGGATTTCGGCAAGCGATCTTCTGGTCCGATCCTGATTCGCAAGCATTTCCGTCATCATGGCCCGCGTTTGCTCGAACATCATGCCAACGGCGATGTGGAGCAACTCGGTGCAGGGTAATCCCGTCATGTTGCCCATGATTCGGAGCCGCCGCATGTCGTCGGCAGTAAGGCGAGTTCCGGGCCAGCGGTAGCCCATGCTGCCACTGTCATCAGGGGCGGACATGGGGAGCCAGAAACCGCGAAGCTTTGCCCGGTTTTCGTCGGAAGGGCGTTCTGCGGCAGTCGGTCGGGCGTACAGCATCGGCAGCCGCTCGATGATTCTGCGGCAGACGAGCACGACCCATTTGGTACGTTTCATCGGCTGGACGTACACCTCAAATGTTTCCCTGATGCTCGACACAATCGGTTACGCATCGGTCTCGGTTTTCCATGCGATCACTGCCCGCCTTACACGCGGAACCGTTGCCGCGGCCAGCAAGCCGTTGCCCGCAATTCTGCCGGACGGAGGCAATCCTGCTTCCTTGTTTCAGGTCGGTGCCGGGCGTAAATGTCCCGCATCTGGACGATGAAGGCATGCCATTTTCCTACGCGGAAACCGGAGATCACGAAACGGCTTCCGGAACGAGGGCAGATGGCGGCAGATGTTCTTCCGGTCTATTCCGATCGGCTTGGGGGGTCCTGGCAATGGCAACGGTTCGGATCGCCGGTCACCGGATTTCCTCGCTGGAAAGGTCTGCGAGGAGCGAATCACCATCGGGGAAGAGTTGCGGCGAAACCACGCCCACAAGAATGCCGTCCCAAATCCAGGTTCCTTTTTGGTTGCATGTCACGTCGTCCATACGTGGGAACATGTGTGGACCGAATCCCCCCTTGAACGTAAGGCACTCGCAAGTCAGACTGTGTTTGTCATCGTTTTGACGGCGCGCCGCGACGCGGTCCAGCGTACCCCGCGAGTCCGATTGGCGACACACCGCAGCGCGCGGATGTCAGACCCAAGCACGCAAGCAAGCGAGTAGCTCGTTGACTAGTTGCGGTTAATATGGTGCATTGCATGATTCTCCGAAGGATTAATATGCAAGAAAGTTTGAGATAGTGGGACCGGAGCGTCGAATACCTCAGTCCACATGTGTCGATCCAGATCCTGCTTCATAACCTCAAGGTCCCAGATTCGAATCCTGCCCCCGCAACTGAGCCCCGAAATCAAAACTCTCGACCGACCAATGGGTTAACGAACAAATCCGAGGCCACAAGCAGCGCCGAGGCCGTCGCGCTCAGGCCATACTTGCTCGCCAGTGACGCAGCGGTGCTCCACAGCACATCGGGAAAGGGGGTGCCCCGTTCGTCGTGCCGGTGGTGGCCCCAGACTGCAATTTTGTGATGCATTCCTATTCCCTGACGCGTTCGGGCAGCCGTCGTTCCTGGCGTTGGTGGCCCCCAGCGTTGCTTTTCCGCCCGGGCGGGATGTGCTAAGCTATGCCGACGCATGTGACCCTTGGGACTCGTGAGAGATACCTCCCGGCCGCACTGCTTAACCCTCCCAGGACTGGACAAGTCGATATCATGTCTACCATCAAATTGCACGCCAATGAACAGCAATTTCTGGAATCTGAGTGGCTTCGACGAGCGGAGCGCCCGGAAGCGGAGGCTCGCGTCCGCTCAGACTACCAGCGCTGGGTAAGTCGCGTTGGCAACTCGCAGTTGGTCTCGCGAGCCGGCAAGCTGTGGGGGCTGTTGACCTCTGGAAAAATCGCCGGCAAAGAGAAACTTGCGGTCCTGGCGGCCCTGCTGTACCTGATTTGCCCGCTGGATCTCGTCCCCGACTACATCCCGGTCGTTGGCTGGCTGGATGACCTCGGAATCGCCGCCTGCGTGTTGGCGTACGTGCTGCGAAAAGCGGACGATTTTCCGGCCGGCGCGACGAGTCGCGAAACCTCCGACCAGTGCACGCTGCAAATCGATGCCGCAAGTCTCCCAGACAGTGGCGTCTTGGCTTCAGACCAGGAAGACCTTCGTTTCCTGCGGGACCTCAAACGCGTGTGTGCGCTGCTCCGCGCGGAGGCCCTTTTGCCCGCGGTGGAAGAGATCGAACTCCGCTGCCAACGGCCGCTGTTTCGCGTCATGTTCGTCGGTCGTTACAATACGGGAAAATCGACCCTCATCAATCGGTTGCTGGGCGCGGACTACTTGGCCGTAGGACCCTTGCCCACGACCAAAGCCATCACCTTCATGCTGCCGGCCACCAAGCCGCAAGTTTTCGTCGAAGGGTCTGACGGAACGATTCAGGCCCACAAGGACATCGGCATCTTGCAGGATAAGTCCCATCCGGCGCTGCTGGAGGCCGCCCGAGTTTCCCTGATGCTACCGTCCGAAATCCTCCGGCGATCGATCTGCTTCATCGATACGCCGGGTTTGGAGGATCCAGATCTCGACACGACGGCCCTGCTCCGCGAGTACGTGTCCGAAGCTGATGCCCTGGTTTTCGTGCTCGACACGTCCTACACGCTAGGCGATCCGGAGCGGCAGTTCATCCAACGGCTGCTAGCGGACGACCGCCACCGCAAACTGTTCTTCGTCGCGAACAAGATCGACAAGATTGCGCCGGCGGAACTGCCGATGGCCCTGGACAGCATCCGTCAGGAATTGGAGGCTCTCGACGTAACCCCACAAATTTACCCGCTGGTGGCGGATTGCCATCGCGATCAAGGAACTACGGTTGGGTTCCGCCAGTTTCGGGAAAGTCTGTTGATGTTTCTCGACGAGGGGCGCACCGCCGAGCAGAAACGCATCATCCGGCGTGAGATCGGCAATTTGACGAATCAACTAGAGGAGGTTTCCGCCGCGCAAAGGCAGTTCGCCGCTGCGGAGGAGACAGAACGCAGGAGGCGAGTCCGTGAGCTCCAAGAGCAACAGTACGCCGCCCAGGAGACGGTGCAGCGAGCTCAGGCCGAACTTACCAAGCGGATCGCGATCTTGCAGTCGGGGCTCCTGGCCGATATCGACGAATTCTCGGCAGACCTCGCGACCGTCACGTGCCGCAGGATCGATGAGGCGTCCCTGGAAGAACTACGCAAGACCGACGTGTTGGAACGTTCGATCCGTGAGCTGACCAAAAGTTTCCTCGAACCGCGTTTGACCCGTATTCGGGAACAATTGGGCGAGTTGACCAGCGACACAATCCGGCAAATGACGAATGACTTGCGGCGTCTGCCGTTTTCTATCGAGGTGCTCCGCAGCAGGAGTCTGCTGGAGGAGAGCCCCCAGATCGTGACTGCCGGTATCTTGGTCGTGGCCTTTCCTTTTCTCAGTCTGTTCTCGTTCCTGTACGTGTTGGTCGGTGTTCTGCTGGGCCGAAATGTGCTGGAGGACCTCGTCAGGAATCTCATGGGCCGCTGCGCGCTGAACAAACTGCGGGCGGAACTGAAGTCGGCAGTGCGTAGCCAGTTGGAGGAGTACGCGCGACAACTGACCGAGCGGCTCAACGTTCAGTTTCGGGAAGTCGAAGCCGTTCTCAAAGGCCAGTTGTCGACAGTCGCCGACCAGGTCTTGGCCCCTGTCACGGCGGTGCTGGAGACGGGCACCGGTGGCACATCGCCGACCGTGGCTCCCGCGCAACTCTCCGAAGCGCTGAGCATCCTGCATACCGTACGGCACGAGTCGCAACAAGGCAGCCAAGGAGGTGGAGATGTTTGATCGATTTGCCCGTTTCCGGACAGAAGCGTTACGTCACTTGGACGGGATCTGCGATTTTGCGCGCACGCACAAGTACGAAGCCTTTGCCAGGAACACTCAGGCCTTCCAGGATTCCCTGCGGCAGGCGAAATACAACATCGCCGTGATCGGGCACATGAAACGTGGCAAGTCGACCCTGATTAACGCGCTGCTGGGACGCCAGGACGACTTGATTTCGCCGATCGACGTCAAGGTCTGCACCGCCGGAATCGTGCAGTACTTTGACGTCGGCCACGAGGCCGGCGGCGAATACTGCCACGTCTATTTTCATGAGTCGAGCGAGCCCACGAAGATTACGTTCTCGCAACTGGCCGACTTCGTCCGCGAGGAGCGCAATCCCCGTAACCGGAAGAATGTCAGACTGGTTGAGGTCTTTGGGCGTTTTCCCCTGTTGAACGCAGCGGTGACGCTGGTGGATACACCGGGGCGCGGTGCCACCAAGAAAGACCACGAAGCCTTGGTGGACGAGTTTCTGCCCAATGCCGATGCGATCATCCTGCCCATCTCCGCGGATCTGCCCATCGAGCGGGCGGAACGCGACTTCCTGGAGACGATTCGAGAGTACGACAAGGACCGCATCTTCTTCGTGCTCACCAAATGCGATGAAGTTGATCGCGAGAGTCTTGTGGAGGTCGAGGAGTATGTACAGAGACAGGCGACCGAAGCCGGACTGGTGTGCCGGCGGTTACACAAGGTCTCAGCCCGCGAGCTGTACGAGGCGCGCGCGCGGAGGTGTCCGGCAGACCAGGTCGAGGCCATCCGGGAACGCTGTGGCATGCAACAACTCGAACGCGATCTGGAGGACTTCATCCTTGCGACTTCGCAGAACAACGACGTGCTGCAGCGCAAGGCGCGCCCTGTCATCGAAGGCATCTACGCCTTCTGCCGCCACGAACTGGCACGCTTGGACGGCGAGATTGAAGGGTTCAGCCGCGATGTCCTGAGCTTGGAAGCCGAACTGCGTGAGGTCCAGTCTGCCGCGGCGCGCCTGCGAACGGAACGAGACAAGGCCCTCAAGACGTTCACACGGCGCTGGCAACAGGAAGTCGTGCGGTTTCAGCAGGGACTGGTACGGAGAGCGGATCAAATCAGCGACGGCATCATCAGTCGTTTGCGAGATCGGGGGATTGTGCAGACCGTCACCAGCAGCGTCCGCATGGGGCAGGTCGTCGCCCAGCGTGTCGACGCCGAAGTGATGCCCCTCGTACTCGAACTCGAAGAAAAGCTGTCCGAGGCGATTCACCGTCTGAACGAGGAAGTCAACGGGGAGCTTTCTACTTATCTGCGGCGGAGTCGTGTGGGCAACTGGGGTGGATCCGTGGGGGCCCTCATGGGTGTCGGCGCAGTGCTCGGCGTTGGGACCGCCGGCGCGTCTACGGTCTTGGGCGTCTGGGGTTCGGCGGCTGCCGCTTGGGCCGCCTATGGTTCCCAGGTTTCTGTCGCCGGCCAAGCTGCGGCGAACGTGGGCGTACTGCAAGGCTTTTGGGCGTGGTTGCTCGGTGCCGGAGCCACAAATGTGACGGCCGGGGCCGCCGCAGCACAGGCCGCACAGGCGGCGGCGTTTTCGTCCGCCATGGCTGCGACCGTGGGCAGTATTGCGACAGGCGGAGCCGCGATAGCGGCGATTTGGATCACCAAATATATCGCTCACTGGGGCTTGACGGCGCTGCAGGAGGATCGGGTTCCGGCTCTGGTCACCGCGGCACTGACGCAGGTAGGCGAGAAGGTCGGTGAAAAACTGGAGCAACGGCGAATGACTCTGGTGGCGGACTATACACAACTCGTCGACGAGATGATGGCCACACAGGAGGGGCGGAGGGTCGACATCCTGGATGCGATCAAGAGCAACGATCCCGCGTTCCGCGCCACCCTGTTCCACCAGAAAGAGAAGTTCGAGAAGTTTCTCAGCGACAACTCGATCCTCGAACGGCAGTTGTCGGCACTTCCACAACCTGTTCAATGACGGTGAGGGTGAGGCCATGGGATTGGACAACTTCCTCCCTGCAGAGTTGTTGCACGTTATCGTACAGCGGACCAAAGAACGCGCTGCCCTGGCTGCGGCCTGTGATGGCTTGAGGGACAATTTGGATATCATCTGGCGTAAGCTGCGCAGAATCCGCAGTTTCAAAGGTGAAAATCGCGCCCGACGCATCGGGGTTTTCGGACCTCCCAAGAGGGGCAAGTCGACGTTATTGAATGAACTATTGGGCGTTTCCATCATGCCCACCTCGCCCATTCCTATGAGCCGGACGGTGGTCGAGGCTCAGCAGGAGGACTATGGCGGCCGATGGTCGATTACCGTCACCCATGATGACGGCTTTGTGGAGAACTTCGACCGCAGCGAACCGCGCGAGGCCCTAGAGATCATCGAACTCTACGGCTCCCATCGAAGCCTTGAGCCCGCGGCGGCTCGCATTGAGGTGCGATCCGATTTCTCACGTTCCCGGATCCTGTCGCAACGCGGGATCTTGATCGACACGCCGGGCGCGGAGATTGCCTTTGAAGCGGAAGCGAGTGAGGCCGGAGAGGACACTCGCCGGGCGCTGGCCATGTTGCACCACGTACATGTAGTCTTGTTCTGTGTGCGCGCGGACCAGATAGACTCGGAAACCGAGAGCCTGTTTTACAAGAAATACATGAAGCCGCTGGAGCCGCTGACCATCATCAATTTCAAGGACAAGACGGCGGATTCCGATGCGTTGCTCCGCGACGCGTTCAGGAAATACAAATTCGACCGGAAGCGAACCGTACTCGTCTCAGCGCGAGAAGCACAGCGTGCGACCTGCGAAGAAGAACGGCAGGCCAGCGGAATCCTCGCCTTGGAGGAGGGGATTTTGCGGGAGGTGCAGGAACTGAATCCGCGCGAAGGTGTCGTGGCCTGCGCCGTCAACTACGTTCACGTCTTGGAGCGGCAGCCACGCGCAGCCGATTTTCTGCCCGAACGCATCCACCTCGATCAATTCCTCGACAGCCTCACGAGAACGTGGAGCGATGACGGTGCCGACTTTGGCAAGGTGGAAGATAATCTCCGTTCCTTGTACTCCCAGTAGGCGGAATTCAAATGTCCTCTCGGAAAATGATCGTCAGGTGTTGTGCGGCGGCATGGAAGGCTGTCCCCAAACCCTCTACACCCAAGCAGATTGTGTTCGTCGGGCCGCCCCAATCCGGCAAGACGGTCTTCTTCGCTGCGATGATCGACCGATTGATAAGGCAGTCTACCGAAGGCCGATCACCGCTTTTGCTGCATGCCGCGAACAGGGAATCGTGCAACTTCGTTACTGACGTCATGGTCGGCCTTGCCAAGCAGGTGTGGCCGCGGGAAGGGGGAGCGAAGGAGACGCATGGCACGCTGGAATACCACCTGCAGCGAAAGATATGCGGGATAAGGACATCCAGGATATTGCGGTGCTGTGACTATGCCGGGGAGGCATTTCAGGGTGCCTTTGGCGATCCTAAGCACAGAACGGTGGACGTGAGTGCGGACTTGGTCGCGAAGTTGCGCGAGGACATAAACTCGGCGTCGGGAGTCTTTTACGTAATGGATGCCGTCCAGTTGCATGATGGCGGGTGCCGCGTGACTCAGGACTGCTTGTTCGGACTTACGGATGAACTGCTAAGGCAACGCAAGAAGGTGGGCATCATCTTTACCAAGCGAGATGTCTTTGATGGTACGAGATTCACTCCCAGAGAAAAACTGCGTGAGGAATACCCGGATGCCTGGACGAAATTGACAGCGATGCGAGCTCGTTGCTTCTTCGTGTCCAGCGTAGGGGCCACCGAAGTGAATGATGCCGGCGTGCAGGTTCCGCGGAAGGGCTGCAAGAGTCGCGATGCCAAGTGGTTGCTGCAACCTATCAACTGGATGCTTGGAATCGGAGGCAAGGACAGTGACCAGGATTGAAGTTGAGCTGAGTTGCATGTTGTACGGCGGCTCGCCGCGGCAGATCCTCCACTGCTCGGCCGATGTTTCACACGATGAAAAGGAGAGCATGCTGCAGTGGACGGATGAGCTGAGAGGGTCGGCGGAGTTCGCTGACTTCTTGGCCGACGGGGGCAAGTGTTGGATCGATATGCCCCTATCCACCGGACGACGACTCTTGCTGCGAGCCTTCTCTAGCCGGGAAGCAGGGCGAGGGCTGTGGTTCTTCTGGGGACTGTTCCTTTCGTCGGGCGACTTCGCTGTCGTTCGCAACTATGAAGGATTGCTGGAATTCGTCGAGTCGCAAACCGTGGAGAACATTCGCAGTTGGCAATTCCCTTCGGCCGGTGCGCGGCTGATCGTACCGTTGCGCGATCCGGGATGCACGCGTCCTGGCGACAGTCCTCCCCTGTTCTCCAGGGAACAGGCAGCGGAGTGGCTCACTGCCGACTGGGTGGTCCGCCGGACGCGTTACCGGCACGAGATCGTCGGCCCACAGTTGTTCATCGCCTTCAATCCGCCCAAAACGCATCCGCAATTCACCGCCCTCCTGCTGTCACAGGACTTTCCGTATCCGGGACTGCGTCTGGACGAGCCGACAGACGGTGACGACACCCGCGGCGAGGTGACACAAAAAAAAAAGCAACCCAGGAACCTCCGCGTCCGAGCAGCCGTTTTGATCGGGACGTTGCTGCTGGTGGGAACGATTCTCGCGGCGGCCTTCCATGGCTCCGCGACGAACTCACACGGATTCTCGCTGCTCCTCGTGGATCAAGGAGACTCCCCGACACCAGCCCCGATACTGAGGATTCCGCGCCGGCCGGACAACCGTCTTTGGGTGCTGATCCAAAATTCCGCGACGGACGGAATCGAGATCAGAGCGGAGGCGACAAGTGATGCGCTGCACCTGGGCTCAGGTCATTGCGTGGAGCAAGGCAAGTACCTGATTCCCGTGAACTTGGCCGCGAGTTCCGACCCGAATGATCCCGTCCCGTTGGAGATCTTGGTTTCCTGTCAGCGGTACCGTGTAGCTGCCGAAGTCATACGGGTTCCTGCCGTGCTTGAATCGGCGGATATTTCGCTGCAGGAAGAGCTGAGTCTGCAGCTCAGTGGCGACGACCACGCGGCCGCGCGGTCCCTGACGCTGGCGGGTGTGGCCGCCGCCCGCTACGGGATCGCCGAGGTGCGGATCGACGGTAGCCGGGCCACGTTGACGAAGACGGCCAACGGGAAGGCCGGGTATTGGCAAGCGGCGTGGGGCGATTCGCGCGGTTTGGGACGGGGCAGCGTCCAGGTAGAGGTCACCGATCTGTTTGGCAACTCAGCCAGTTTTGAGCGGAGCCTCCCCACCTCGCCGACGTGGCCTCGTGACGGCGGACGCCCATAGATCTTCCTTCATGGCAAGAAAACCATTCGACTTCCCGCCCATGAACGCGGCATCAGCGAGCGTAGCGCCACGAAGGCGGCGGGCCGGCTACGCTCACAATCAGGCACATCGGCGGCGATCGTGTGACTGACCAGCTGCATTGGGACCGCGTGGGCGGCGATGTCGTGGTGGCGATCCCTGTGGCCATCACCTGCCGGATCGAGGCCAGTCGCCCCCGTCGCCACGCCGGGTCCACAGGCCACAACGCCCGTGATCGCGGTACGGGCGAACGGCGGTCGTGGGGGCGGGAATGGCGGCGATGTGGACCGGCACCTGCCGGATCGCGGCTACGTCGCCCACGTCGCGACACCGGGTCCACAGGCCACAACGCCCGTGAACGCGGCACGGGTGAACGTCGGGACGCGGGGGCGGGAATTGCGTGGTCGCGATCCTGTGGCCAGCACCTGCCGGATCGCGGCCAAGCGGTTACGCCACACAGCCAAGCACATCGGCGGCGATCGTGTGGCTGAAGCCATGGGAATGAGCGGAGCCTGAGAAACGCTGCTTGGATGCAGGCTGTCACTGGGCAACGAAACTGGGCGGCTTCTTCATCACCTGCTGGATCGGCGGCCACGCCCCCGTGCCCACGTCTAGACACGGCGACCACCCGCGACACAGTCGCCACTTTCATCCGTGAACGCGACACGGGCGAACGGCGGGGGCGGGGCCGGGAATGGCGGCACCTGTCGGATCGCGTCAGGCCGGCTACGTCAATGCCTACGCCCCGACCCTGGGGCCGCTGGCAACAGACGCGGCCTGCGCTCTTGAACGCGACCAGGGGCGAACGGCGGGTCACATCCACCTGTGCACTTTCGCGCGGGAGCAGCACCGACCAGCCGCGCCATCATTCTGACGACAACCCGCCAGGACCTACACGCCGTCATCCTATGCGCGATCGGTCACCAAACGGATGGCAGCGTCTGTCCGAAATCCCGACCTCGCAAAGAACGACGGCAGTATCGACCATTCCACCAGCGAGGATTTCGCAACGCAACGATTGTTCACCATCCGGCTCGCCTGATCCACTCGCTCCTTCCCGAACCGAAGGAGCCAAGAGTGAAACAACGCTACCCCAAGCTGCCCATTAAGGTGGGAAAGGCCCGCATGCGGCTACTGACCGCGATCATCACCGGCGACAACGATCTTGCGAACTGGGTCCGGGCCGCCGTCGACCAGGGACAGGTAATCGGCAGCCCCGCCGCGATCCGCGAACTGAAGCATCGGCTGGACGAAGTGCTGGAACCGGAGCCGCAGGCGACTGACGCTACCGCAACCGCGTCGTCTGCAGGACCGTGACGGCGTCGCCGTACTGTGTTCGGACCAGCAACCGGGCATGGGCCGCGTCCCGTGCCTCCACCGTGACGTACGACACACGGCCCGCCAGACGGATCTTGACTTCAAACGTGTACATCAGCGATCTCCTCGAAAATGTGTACCGAGCGTTACCAGCGAATGCCGCACTGATTTGATCCGGCGAAGCCGGGTGACTTGGACCCACGATATCCACGACGCTTGACGGGACGGATCATCGTCCACCTCCCGGCATCACGAGTGCGGACCGCCGTGGATACGTGATGTCCACGACGGTCAGTCCGGCTCGTGCTGCGAACGGAAAAACCGAGTGATTTTGACCTGCCATATCCACAGTGCCGGGTTGGGAAGACCATCGATCTTGCGTATCCATGGTGACGTCCGGTTGATGCTCTTTCACCCGGCGATTTGTTTGGTATGGAGCTATCACGCGGCAATTCTTTGCCCCAGCACCGCCAGCGGCGTATCCAAAACGGCAAGTCGGACTTTGTGGCAGACCATCCGGACCACTGACACCGCACCATCGACTGGCGGCTCAGGCTTCGCCGCCGCTCTTCTTGGCCACGACCTTTTGGGCCGCTTCCAAGAAGCCCTGCTCGTCCAGGTTCTTAGACCAAGTTGCCGAGAATCGCTGAAGGTCTCGGACGAGTTTGGGTCGGGCCATCACCCGTCCGGTCTTGTTATCCACGAAGACGGCCTCTTGCATCAGCCCGATGGAATCCTGGCGGTAGGAAATGGGGTGCCATTTTCCCTGGCCGTCGATTTCATACTCGATCTGTGGATCTCGCATCAGGTCGTTATTCTGCTCGTAATGATGCATGACGGACACCACCGGCAAATCGCGGGGGCCGTACCCGACAAACTCGATCGACAAGGGCATGTACCCTTCGGATTCCAGCTTGATCGGCTTGTCCCGGAGTACGTGCAACCCACCGAACAAGTCAATGATTTTCTGCACTGTCTTCATTCAATACTTCCTTTCTGGAAAATCCTCCGGATGGTCGTGGCATCACGCGATCGCGCACAGCCAAATCGCGTATCCAGGAAACTGCTGTGGCATGGGGTGCGTCAATGATTGCGGAGAAGTATCCCCGTCCCAGGCAGTGGGCCGCGGGATCACGAGGTTTGGTGCGCGTCTGTGTCGTCCAGGGGTAGCAACTGGGAGAGGGGAAATGCGTGGTCCACTTTGGCATTCGACTGGTTTGCAGGATTGTGACGACATCTCCCTACTGGGCCCGGACCAGTGCCCGAGCGTGAGCCGAATCGCCGGCTTCCACGACGACGTAGGAAACGCGGCCAGTCAGACGGAATTTGACCTCAAACATGCACACGGACTGTCTCCTTTGCACGACGGAAATGCCTTTGTCGGTGCCGGATTTCCTAAATGGAAATCCGACAATGTTCTGTGGCGAAAAGGTGGGTTTCCGTAAAATGCCGGTCGCGTTGTGATCGGTTGCGATGGGGTCTGGGGAGTATCTGGGAGGGCTGCCTGGCCCGTGGATGAGGGAGGTTCACGCTCGCCGTCGCTGTCTTGCCGCATCAGAATCGTTGGCGATCTTTCGCCGGGGGTAATCCTGCCTCCGGCGATCTGTTACGGACAGGCGAAGTCCGCCACCTCGGAGAAGAGAATGAGTTGGGGTCTTGCCCTTTGGGAATCAGCTTTTCTACATGCCTCGTCTGTAGCGGACCGCCCGCCTCGCCCGCAACTCAATTCCAGGTACTGCGGTCGCGTGGACCGTGGCGTCGCAGAGTTTCTCGGTGTGTTGGATCGACGCACACACTCACGCGCAGAAGGACTGCGTGTCCACCCTGCCGAGTTGTCGTCAAATTGATGTCGCGCCTGGTCGGTCCTGCTCCCGACCGAAAAGTGCTCAGGTGGATGTGACCTACGCGCGCTAATTGGACCGCCACCGCTCCGAGAAATCGCTGGTTTGATGGAATTCTCAGAAGACGTATGGCCACGGGCGCTACGCTGGCGGGCAGTGTCGCAACGCAGTGTCTGGTTAGTCACCGACGCCTGTCACCAGCCGATCAGCAACTGGTCCAAGTCGCCCCGCTCGCCTTTGGCGCGCAATGGCAGGTCATGGGTCCGATGGCCAGGACCAAGGGATTATGAGAAAGAGGTTCGCCTAATTCCGTATCTCCTTGTCAATTTTCGACTGCGACATTATCCTCAATCCAGCCAACGACTTAATTCGCCTTGAAATTTGTCGAAACGGGCAAAGTGCAAACGGCTGGAACGTCGGAAACAAGGCTTTTCGTGCGAATTCGCATACGCTCAAATCGCCCATCAGCGTAGCCGCCCCTGCACCGGGAATCACCCTGTGCCCAAACCACCCTCCCACGCGACCCATGCGTGAGGCAGCAGCCCATCGAAACGGAATACCCGCTCCGCACCTTGCGCACATACCGGGAGATTTCCTGATGTTCCAAGAATATTCTGACTAACGCTACACGTAGCCGATTGACGCCTTTGTCGCCTTATGATAATGTAGCGTTATCTGGTGCTTTAGCGTGCTTCTTCAAACACAGGAGAGCTGAGTCATGTATCCCACCCGGCGAACGGTTCCCGTCGATGGTGACACGGAGTTCCTGTCACTGACGGACAAGATCAATAACTTGCTCTCGCTTGGCGGGTTTCAGCGGCGGCAGCACGAAGGGTCCGCCAGTTGGCTTGGCCTCGCCAAGACGAAATGGCACAAGGAGACGGTCTTCAAACTGTGCTTCTACGGAGAGGGCGACATGGCCTTTGGCGTCCGGCGAGACTTCGTGGAACAAAATGGACCCAAGCTTGCCGAGGTGAAATGGCCGCTAAAGTTCGGCGTGCCGCCGAAGACGTACGTTGAGTTCCGGGGATTCCAGGTGCGAGACGACGACTCGTCAATGAAGCGGATTGACCGTGTAATCCAAGGTATGGGCATCCTTCTCGATTCAGGGCATCACCCGTCAGGGGATTACCAGATCCGCGAGAAGCAGTTCGACGAGGGATTGAATTCATTAGGGTTGTAGCTCTTGAGTAGTTCTTTCAGTGGAGGACGACCAATGTTGCACGTACTTGATAGTAGTGGCAGAATCACTCCAGCGCGCCACCAAGTTCCGAGAGCACTCCATTGGAATCTCTACCGCACGGGGGTCGCAAGAACACCGCAGTTGGTGACAGATATGTACGGCACCGTCCAAGGGATTGTCCAGGGCGGTAAGTACCTCGACGACACGGGGCGGTACCGCAACTCCACCTGGGTAGGAAAGGAAATTCTGTCGAGTTGGAGCCGTGCAGGAGACTTGAACCATTACACCGCTGACGAAGCCACAAGCAGCGCACTCTTTGGGCAGATAATGTGGACGGTAATGTACGACCAGTCCGACGATTGGATCACGACCCTGACCCCCAACGGAAACCCTGGACGCGAGGAGCGGGTTAACTGGTGTAAGAACTAACCCGCTGCATCCGCGTGCTACGAAGCTTCGACTCCGGATTCGCTTTTTGGAAGTCGAAGCTGATGGAATTGACACGCGAGAAGTACGAGTCCGAGAGTGCCAACGACCGAGGGCGGGTCAATGAACTTGGAATCCCCTTAAAGGACGAATGTTGATTTCTTGCGTTATATCGGCAGCTGAGCGTGCGACGACAGTGAACGGCATCCGACTAATTTGTCCTTCTTCCCAAGAAAGGATCGCTACAAATGGAATCCCAATCGCTGATTGATCTGGTCAAGAGCCACTGTGACGAGATTCGAGAGCCCTATGTGCTGACTGAGGATGTGATCTGGCCTTCTAGTCCCAATCTCGATCCAGCGGTTCCCCCGGTTACTGACCTCGGAGGTTATTACGTCATCCGCAAGTACCTGGGTCCCATTCTCACTAGGACACCGAGCACGGCCCGAAAGGAGTACGTGATCCGCGAATTGCATGAAGGTTGGCGTGCTTTCGCTCGCATCAAAGGTCGGCACCACGAACCGGTTCGGGAATATGGGCGAATGTCGATAGGGTGCTCAGTCCATCTTCTCTGGACGAGCAAGGCCGACATGAGCGGAAATGCGATTGACTTTGTCACATTCAAGGACAAGGCGAACAAGGAAATCAAGCCCGGCTTGGTTACCGTGGCGGACAGCATCGTTCGTGTGAGCCGGTGGTTCCAAACCAGACGTGGCGAATACACATTCCCACAGAAATGGGTGGACGAGTACATTCGTTGGATGTATGGCGACATCGAAGATCTCATTCGGACCAAGGGCATCTCGTGTCAGTGGAAGGACGAGCCGATTCGTACCAGGGAACCTGCGCGGTGCCCAAACTGCCGTCGCCAAGTTGACTATAAGGGGCGGCTGCACGATTTTTGCCGTGTCTGCAGCCCTAAGAATAATCAGTGACCGGAGGCGGCATAGCCCCGGCCAATAGGTCCCACTTGGAACTTCTGTAGCCCACAGTCTCAGACGGACAGATCGCATCGGACACTCGGCCTGCCAACGAAGTGGTATCTAGGGGCGCGTAGGTCGGTATGGGTGGGCACCGTGCGTTCCCGCACGGGAAACCGCAGGTTCGAGACGCGAAGCTCCAAGGAGACCCAATCATGGCCCACAATCTGACACAGACGAAAGGAACGAATGAGGTGACGCCTGAATCCTTGGATGCGGTTGACGCCACGCCGCGACCTCGCACAATTGCCGTGGGCGATATTCACGGTCACATGGCAGCGCTCGATGCCATCCTTACAGCCGTCGAGCCCCAGCCGGAAGACACACTGATCTTCCTCGGCGATTACGTGGATCACGGCCCGGACAGCCGCGGCGTGCTCGCTCGGCTGATCGCCCTGCGCGAACAATGCCAGATCGTGGCTCTGGAAGGCAACCACGACAATCTCATGCGCTCGGTGCTCGAAGGCCGAAATGATCTCGTAGCGTGGATGCACCCGCAATGGGGAGGCGGTGCCACCTTAGACTCCTACGAAACCATCGATCTGAGCGAAATTCCGGACGAGCACGTGGCTTTCCTGAAGGGCCTGGTGCCGTTCCACGAGACCGATACACATCTATTCTTCCACGCCAACTACGCTCCGAACCGGCGACCGCAGGACCAGGATTTCTATACGCGGACATTCCTTCCCGTGGATCAGACGCATGTGCCGGGGCCACATTACTCCGCCAGGACCGTCGTCGTCGGACACACACCGCAAGAATACGGTCGCGTGCTGGATCTGGGCCACCTGATATGCATCGACACCGGTTGCGGTTACGGAGGCTACCTGACCGCACTTGACGTGGGCACCGGTAGAATATGGCAGGTGTCCGAACAAGGCAACTGAGCAGGCTCTGACGGCGGACACCCTCGCTCCCCCACTTCCACAGCCCCATAACTCCCTATTCCTCTTCGGGGCAATTACAGCTGGTAACTTAGGGCCGGTGCCGGCCCTGACGACGGGCTGCTGTGCCGCAACGATCAGACGGACGGATCGGACTGCGTAACGGGCCTGCTAACGCCGGCGGGCTTGCTTCGGTGTAGATCGCGAGTCGCGAGCAGAGTGGCGGGTGGGTGGGATGTCAGTTCGCGGCAGAGCCGCGAGCAGGGTCTGCTGTCGCATGGCTCTGCTCGCAGCAGGGCTGCGAGTGGAACCTGCTCGGCAGAACCCTTCGTGATGAAATCACAGAAGGGGACTGCGACAGCATTTCAGAAAAGTCTGTTTGGCGAAGCTTGCCGCGACAAAAAGACTTTTCTAAAAACTTGGATGTCGTTCGCGACACCACATATGGTGTCGCGCACGACACCATCAAACGGCTTTTCGCGACATCATCTGCGGTATCGCGGCCAGCCCTACGAGAACTTTCTGGCAGTGCCGTTGATGCGCGGTGGAAGATAGCCGTCCGTGATACCCCTGGATAAGCGATATCCACGGTCCCCAGCCTCCGTCACGGTTTCCTCGCAGGAAAATCGCGGCAGTCCGCGGACCTCGCGTATCCAGGACGATGGCCGCTGAGCCGGATCGGACGATAGGCGACTTGTCGTCTTGGCGTTGCGTCGCTTTTTCATCCTTTCGGTGATTTCGCCCCACAGGCGATCAACATCATTTGGAAGAAACTTTGCTTTGTCCCACAGCGGGTGCTCCGAGTTGACCTCAAAGAGCGTCGGAGCCTGGGCAGTGCAACGATCCAGCCGAATCGTGGCCCCGTACTTGTCGCGGCAGTACTTCTCGGCCTCGTCGGGCGTGAACCGGAGGCACTTGAAGATGCGGAGCGCCCTGACGACCTGCAGGTGCCATTGAATCGTCCGCCTGCTTCGTCCCGTCCGCCTGGCGATGGTGTCCGCCGATGGCCAAGCGAGATTGTACGCGGTCTTGAAACCGAGCAGGTCGACGATGGCCTGGACGGTGGCCTTGATTTCGAGGGGGAGGTGCTTGCTTGCTCGGATCTTCCGGAGGGCCCGATTGCGGCGTGCCGCGTTTTCTTTTGACATGTTGCTCTATCCCATTTGCGGATAGAGCACGGGGCTGGCGGCCCGTGTACGGCTACGGTCCGCCAGCCCCTCGTTGATCCGTTCTGTGGAACGGTTTGTTGCTTATTCCAGATATGTACGCCATCGCCGTCCTCCCAGTCTACCCCGCGTGCTCAGAACGGGGCAGATGGTTCGTCTACCCGTAGATTTGCACCGAGGGTTCGACATTCACAGCGTCTGCCCCAGACGCTCGTTCTTGACACCCAGCAGGTCACGGAGCCGGGCACGCGTCAGCACCGTGCCATCGGCCAGGAGCAAGAGGACTTGCTCCAGGAGGCTGGCGGGCTGGTGGTCGTGGGGTTCCGCGACGACTTCCAGATGGGTGGTCTGGGTGTTGGTCGCTACGAGTTCCAGGTACACCGGCGGCGAAGCGGGCGCCGGCGCGGTGCTCGCTGGACAACAGCATCCGATCCTTGTAGCGTTTCAGGTATAGGTTTGAGTCGCCGAAGGCGTGCAGGTCACTGGATCCGCGGGGGGTCTGACCGGCGGCAAAAACAGGGGACATTTCTAATGGCGCCCGACAATTTCTAGCAAAGTACATCCACCCGCCGTCGTAACAAGTTGTACGACGCCACCGAACCTGACTCGCCCCCACCCAGCGCCCCGGTTCGCAACGCCCCTGTCGCCAGTCGCCCCGCGAAGTTCTTCGAATGGGCTAAGGAAAGTGACCAAAGCGCGTGGACTAGGTTGTGGACTAGGTTCGTGTGTCCCCGAATGTCTTGGAGTGGCTGGCTGTGGCGCCGACCCGACGATTTTCCCGATGTGTCGGACCACGTTCTTGTCGCAGTCTGGCGCATCGTGGCTGGTTTCGTCGCAAAATGGCTTCCACCCATCGGAACGGGCTTCGGAACCGAGGGTTGGGGGTTCGAGTCCCTCCGGGCGCGCTGAACGTAAATCCCGCCGAACGCTTGACTTAGCGTACCTGCCTGCGTTGGGCAGTGCGGCCTGAAGATCGAAAGGAAAGGGGTAGAACTACCCCTTCGATCGAAAGGAGCACTGTCCATGTCTGTTCGAGTACCGAAGTACCGTCTTCACAAAGGCAGCGGCCAAGCCCTGGTTCAGATCAACGGCCAGCGTATTTACTTGGGCGTCTACGAATCGGCTGAGAGCAAGGAAAAATATCGTCGGATCGTCGCCGATGGCTGGAATCGCCGCAGGCACCGGCCGTCTCCGGCGGAAGCAACAAACCCAGCGACAGCATCTCGATAAACGAATGCTGCTTTCTTACTGGCAATTCGCCGAGACCTATTACTGCAAAGACGGCGAGCCCACCAAAGAGCTGGAGTGCGTGAAGGAGGCGATCTGGCCGCTTCGCCAGCTGTACGGCTCGATTAAGGTCGGGGACTTCGGTCCGCAGGCCCTCAAGGCAGTTCGCCAGCACAAGATTAGCGAGCAAAAACTCTGCCGCAACGTCGTCAAACGACGGATCGGCAGAATTAAGCGGGTCTTCAAATGGCCGGTCGCTGAAGAGCTGGTAACGCCAACCGCTGCCGCAGGAACTTGTCCGCGTGCTGGGCGAGAGTCCGCAAGCTTTCTTAGACGTTTAAGAAAGCTCACGCATACGCTGATCGTCGGGCCGGAACACCCCTTGGCTGCTCCCCTCCGTTGTATCCTGTACAATGCAGGGCGAGACGATCACGCCGATGCTGAACAAGGACAAGAAGTGGCGGGTGTCCGGATACTTCATCAGGTGACGAAGCCGGGTACCGATGCGGGCGTCAGCCGCCCCCACCGGCATCAAGGGGACGGGCCATGCAAAAACAGCCGTTGCGATCTGGGTTCTCCCGCTGGGAACTGCTCGCCGTCGTCACGATCATTGGTTTCCTGGTGGCTCTGACCTTGCCCGCAATCCAAGCCGCACGGGAGGCCGCGCGCCGTACGCAGTGTAATAACAACCTGAAGAATATGGGGCTTGGCCTGCAAAACTACCACGATACGTACCAGATGTTCCCAATGGGGGCCATGCACTCGGGGCCGAATCCTGGCGGTGATCCGCCCATTCGTGCTGGGTTGGGACCTTCATGGTGGTACGGTACGGGACCCTTTATGGAATGTCGCAATTGGTACGATCGCGTGCAGTCGACGCAGAGGTCTGGCGGACCTGCCAGGCTCGAATTCTGTGCAAACGATATGGCCCCCGTTTTCATCGGGAAAGTGCGGGATATTGAGGCAGCTTCAGTCTCCCTAAACAACCTCATTCCAGACTACATGCGTTGCCCGTCGAGTCTCCTCCCGGACTTGGAGACTTCGACCGGGCCGATCTGCTTGCCCTCCTACGTCGGCATCGCGGGCGGCTGCGACATCGACCCCAAGTCCCAAGATTACCAGACTGCACTCGTCGCACCGACGACGAGCCGTCTGTACCAAAACGAGGCGAAAGGCACGGGCGTCGCGGCAGGCGGCATCGTGACGTCCAGCGGCATGCTGCCTCCGTGCGAGCAGGTGAGTATGGCCGGCTGCCTGGACGGCACAGCGTACACGATGATTGTGGGCGAGCAGTCCGATTGGCTGCTGGACCAGAACCAAGCTCAATCCCGGAAGTACCACGGTGATGCCGGCTGGACGATGGGCGGCACGGGGCCGGGGGGCGGTTGGCTGTCAGGCACGACGCGGGTTGATCCCGTGCCGAAGCTGAGCACGCCGGGCGGCCCACCTGCGGCCTGGGGTGCCGACTGTTGGAACATCACCACTGTCCGGTATCCGCCAAATCTCAAGCGGGTGATGGGGGCCAAGCCCCTGCCTGGCTGCAGCGAGAACCACGGGATCAACAATCCGCTGCAGTCACCGCACCCTGGCGGCCTGCTGGTCGGCTTTGTTGACGGGTCCGTGCAGTTCATTTCGGGGACGACGGACTTGGCTGTCTTGCTCCGGCTGGCAATTCGGGATGACGGTCAGAGCGTGCGGTTGAATTAACGTGCTCGCAGCAATCACGATCCGATGCTTGAACGAACCAGATAGTGCGGAGCGTGGCCTTTGCTTCTGACGATCTTGGCGTCGCTTGCCGCAGCCCCAGCCTTCACGCCGACAGCCCCGGCGGCCGATGCCGCCCCGCAGGCGATCCTCCCGGGTCTGCCTGCTTTCCGGCACGAGGGCGTCGTGCTGAAGTATCAGAACCTGATGTTCGGGTTGCGAAGTATCTGCAGGCCCGAATCAAAAACCTCGTTACGGATTACTTGGCGCGTGCTCGGCGTGAGCAATGTCCGCCCAAACGCCGGTGCATCGTGACCCGGCACGTGGCCACAATAGAAAAAAGCCTCGCCAAGCTGAATCTCATATTCGACAAAAAACCGCAGCTTTCGGCTAAACACCAAAAGAAGCTCGGCCGGGTTCACAAAAGCATGGACGAGCTGATCCAGAAAACGATACCGTCGAATGACCAGTAACGAAGCTGGAAATTTTTTCCAGCTCGGGGCAGAGATTCTCCGGACAGTCCGGAGGATCTCTGTTTTTTTTGCAGTCAGATTGACTGCAGTGCAGAGCTGCTGAAGGTACCTATGTTGCAGGGTCTGGTTCGTGACTTCCCGTCGTCCCCATTTGCGGAGCTTGCTTCCCTCGTCCCCATTTGCAGTTCTCGCTCCGCACCGTCCCCATTTGCAGCTCGTGTTCCGCACCGTCTCCATTTGCGGCGCTTGCTCCGCACCGTCCCCTTTTGCGGCGCTTGTTCCGCACGGTTCGCATTTGCAGCTCGTTCCCCATCATCCCCATTTGCAGTTCTGCGCCGCGCCGTCCCCATTGCTCGGCATCGCCCCCATTTGCGGATCCTGTTCCGCATCGTCCCATTTACCTGCGTTTTTCGCTGATGTTGGCTGACGCGGCCGGCCGATCCGGCAGTATCCAACTTCAACAACGGCCAAGATAATCCCCAAAAAAGGTAAAAAAAGCCTGCAATTGGCGTTCGGAATCCTATAAGCTGCTCCATTATCGTCAGGCAGTATTGGTCGAAATCCGCCCGATAACACAGAAGGCGCGAGGGAGAGGCTGGCAGAATAATTACAGGTTACGTGTCGGACAAGGCGACGTTGGCTTCACCACCATGCGGTGACAAAGGCGACTCCGTGATGCGTCTGATTAGCTCAAATCCTCTATCTGACCGAAAGCGGCTGCGACGACGCGAGGTTCTGTTTTTCGCGGTACTTGGCGCGTCCGCAGCAGCTTGGCTGGCTTGGGCGGCACTG
>Ga0351863_10003_pt1 | contig 108403 bp, 140 predicted proteins | sample TotcelHFGM3001L8_FD_206777 | JGI IMG/M metagenome (GOLD analysis project Ga0351863, IMG submission 206777) | Enriched cells from coal bed in the Powder River Basin, Montana, United States - Total cells FGM rep2 HSBNCT.FGM.300.1.L8 ... | reverse complement strand
TATGACGCTTTTTGGGTGGTACGACCTTCAGGCAGGCATCAGGTAAGTCCCATGCTCAAAACCCGCCACGAAGTGGATGCTCCCCTCGATGGAATGTTTTCCTACGATGGGATGTTCTTCGCAGTGGTGCAGGATGCGGGGGTTCTGACAGTCTATAATACTGACTCCTGGGAGGTGGTTTTCAGCCATCGTCTCGATTTAGTTCACGGTTTCTTTTCGTTTTCGCCTGATGGCGAGATTGTCGCTGAGGGTCGTTCTGAATCGGTCGTCTTGCGGCAAACCGGCAGTTGGAGAGAGCTATGCACGCTTCCAAACGGACAGTCGTTTCAACAGTTTTTCGAGCCAGGCGTAATCGCTACGAAGGCACCATCAGATTCTGAGGGTGTGACCCTATGGGATTACGACGGCAAGCAGATAGGCAGTCACACTCTTACGTTTCCAGGCCATTTGCAGCATATCGAAAGTAGTCGTGATGGCCGATTGTGTGTTGGCGTTAGGTCTGATGGACAGATGGAACTGTGGAACGTGCTTGAAGGGCGACTCTTATGCGTGTTGGGGAGCGAAGACGGAAAGGATCGCTACCGTCTGAAGATATCGCCCGATGGGAACGTTTTGGCGAGTTTCTGTTCGAACGACGGGGTGCTGGAGGTATGGAGCTGTGAAGGCGGTGAGCCCGTGTCCTTGAAACAGTACGTCTCTGAGAGGGAGAAGAAGCTAAAAGGGGACGATACTCTCGTGGAAGTCGGGGACGGTCTTCGTGTTCGTGCGGGTACATTGCCACGGTATATGCGGCAAGAATCGCTGCCGGTCAGCAAGGCAGCATTCGAGAAGGTTGGAATTGGCATGAGATCTAGGCAAGTGCGGGAGGTTCTGGGAGGCAATCCACAGAAGGCGGGCAGCGAGATGGACTTCGAGGACCTTGTGGTCGGCGACAGTACGTTTGACGGCATCGACTGGAAATACAACTACGTTGAGATGTACCGGGGAAACGGCGGGCCAGATTCCAAGGCGATCATGATCTACAAGGGCGATTCGACCGATCCGCCGCTTGTGAAGAAGTTGGAGGTACGGTTGAAATAGCGTCCAGGTGTCATCGGATAAGTGGCTTGTGGAGTCGGCCAGTAGAATGACGCATTGGGTGGGCAGAAAATCAGCCGCCGCCGTATTACAGCGGCCCGGACTTCAATTCGATTTCCTCCCCCAGGACACAAAAAGTCGAATTGATAATAAAAAGAAACGTCACCGTAGTGGGCCGCAGGTATCCATCGGGAGCCCAGCCCCGGTAGGATTGGTCAGGAGTTTCCGAGAAACATTTTCTGTCACAACCCCGCTCTTCCCAAGATCCAACTCGGTTTGCTGATGGCGGCGAGTTTGATCCACTCGCCGCCCTGGTCGTCGGTGTCCGTGTCACTCCCCGTACCGCTTCAGCACCGCCCGGACCTGGACGTGATTCCAGAATCTTCCCCGGCGAGTTTCGTAGCCTTCGGCATTGAGGTGCTTGGCGATGGCTCGCAACGATCGCCCTTCGTCCCGAAGATCCCGCATGATCGGGTACAAGTCGGTGTAGGCGTCATCCGCATCCCGACGTGCCGCATCACCAGCGGCCTTGGCTCCTTTTCTGGTGTCCTCGGAGGTCAGGTTGCGGCATTCCGGCCTTGAGGCACCCAGCTTGCCACCACGGGCCTTGTAGGCTTCCAGAGCGGCCTTGGTCCGTTCGCTGATTCGCTTGGCCTCATCCTGGGCCACCGCCGCCAGGATGTGGATCGTAAGCTCGTTGGCACTGGGCTGGTCGCAAGCCAAGAACTTCACACCGGCTTCCATCAAGCCGCTGAGGAAGTGAACGTTGCGGGCGAGCCGGTCCAGCTTCGCAATCACCAACGTGGCCTTGGATCGCCGGGCATGGGCAACCGCCTTGGCAAGTTCGGGTCGGTCGGATCGCTTTCCGGTTTCGACCTCGACGTAGGACTTCAGGATGGTGGCACCGTGGATCTCGGCGAATCGCTGCACGGTGGCGTCCTGCCCCTCCAGGCCAAGCCCTGACCGGGCCTGTTTCGCTGTCGATACTCGATAATAAGGCACGAGTTTCACTTGGATTGCTCCCGATTTGGGCGGTGGTAAGGAGCCTTCGACGAACGTTCCGGGCTTCTTACCACCTGCGTTTTGGTGAAAAAGCGGCCCACACCGCTTGTCAACGTGCCTGTAGCCGGTGTCCAGGATTGGGTTGGATCGGGATCGGCCCGCTACTTCACCCGCTCGACGCTGCGGATGCTCGGGATCACGTCGTCCACTTGCACGTTTAGCTTCCGAAGCTGACGGGCAAGCTCCCGATTTTCTTCGGCAGGCATTCCGAAGTCCTCGGCGACCTCGACGTATTCCAGACTGCCATCCACCGGTTCGGCCAAGCCGCCCAAAACCTTGGCGATGGCTTGGGCTTCGGTCCTAGCCTTGACCTTGTACTTGATTACGTGCAGTTCGTACTGTTCGATCTCAAACGTTGGCATGGCTCATCCCCTGCGTTTGATGTTCCGTCGTGGCTGGGGTGCTTTCCGGTGTCCGGCCTGTTCACCCCACAAACAATTCAGTTGAGGCAGATGTTCTGCGGGTCCACGTTGATCCACACGTATTCCCCATACGCAAGGATGAGGACTTGGCAGGCCATGCGTCCGACCAGCGGAAGGTACTGCTGCCGCTGACCAAAGATCGGCCGGTGTCCGTACAGGATTTCTTCGTTGGGGCGAGTGTAGCCCAGGATGAATCGATGTCTTCCAATCGGCGGCATGTTGTCCTCCTGACCTGCTCTGACGGGGCCGGTGTCCGGTCTCACCGGATCGCAACGAGACGGAGCCATGACACGTCGGGCGGCCTGTCACTTCGGCTGAAAATCGAAGTAGAAGCGGGGCCAACGATCCCCGCAGCAATGTTGTTTCCGAAAGCAGACAAGGTGTCCTCGCAGCCAACTCTCTGCCCGTACTAGGCGTACCGTTGGGGCAGGGTAATCGGAGTGTCACGGCTACGCCGGGGGCGATGGTCCAGGTGCTCATCGTCTCGGCGTTGCTGGCTTGCGTGAACAACTTATACGTGGGATAGGGCGGTGTCCGTCACTGAGCCTTCATCAGGCCGACGATGGACAGGCAGCCGCCACGGATGGCAAAGTTGTTGTACGTACAGCCCCAGGCGTCCAGAACATCGTGGACCTGCAGGAGGGCATCCATCAGGCAGTCACCAAGCTCGCCACAGTCCACGGTCACCACGGGGCGAAGAACCACGGGGACCACCCAGGTGTCCTGATTCTGGTCACGTCGAAACCCGGCGGCGGCAAGGATCTTCTCGGCCAAGAACAGCATCGAACATTCTCCGGTACTTGAGTTGAGGGGTTGGGTGTCACTGCCTCACTTGGCGGTGTCCTTGTCACCCGCACCGTTCCACCGAAACGGTTTCCAGCCAAACCTCGTTGCCTTCCTGGATGTTCGACTGGTCGTAGGCGTAGGCACCGGACTTGCAGCGGGCTTCGGCTTGCTGCGGGTCGTCGGCATCGACGACGTAGACCGTTCGGACCTCGAATTTCTCCAACGCTTCGACTCGGTACTGTGGCATGGGAAAGCTCCGTTTCGGTATCGTTTTGTCTCACGATTCTCAGGTGGTGTCCGGGTCGGAAAGGTTGGCTAGGCCACGCCGCAGACCACGGCTGCCACGGCGTCCGGCTGCGGTCCCCAAGGCTCAAAATTCAGGCCGAATTCCCGGAGCTTGGACCGGACTTGCTCAGCGGCTTCGTCGCCCCGGCATTCCAGGTAATAGTCGCAACGGTGTCCGGTCGTGTACCTGACCTGGGGACCGTCGTGCCATTGATCCAAGCACTCCAGCAGGGCTTCCCGGCGACGATCCCGCCAGCCAAGGGCCTGATGAAGGTCGAGCTTGATCCGGTGGATGTAGACCGGGGTGTCCGTCAGCTTCAACCAGCCGTAACGCAAGAAATCGTCCAGTTGGATTTGGTTGTCGATGACAAGGTGCAGGCCGCTGCCGTACCGCATCAATTGTTGCCGGAAGTGCCACTCGTCATCGTTCTGGACCAAGCGGCACGGGCGGCCTTTTTCGTCAACGGCAATGTTGTCCACGACCGTCCGCATCCACGAGTAGTCGTAGCACTGGGGAGCGTTGGTGATGGCTTGCAGGGGGTTCAACCGGATCGTCATGGCGTGTTCCTTGTGGATGTGTTCGTTGCCGTTGCCGGTGCTGACGCTGGTGTCCTTGTCCTACGACATGGCTCAGCCCTGATGAATTGCGGGGTGGCTCGCCATCGTATTGGTCCAGGGGATCACCGGTGCCCCTGACCACTGACACTGGTTCAACATGGCGTCCGTGTAGCCATTGGCCCGCAGCCACTGTCGCACGATGTCCTGCGTGGGTGTCCCATCGTTGGGGTCTTGGACTACGGCCATCAGGGTTTTCTGTACCGAAATGCAAACTACCGACATGGGATTGACTCCAGAGAAAGAAATGGTCGATCCGGCAATGAGGTGTCCGATGCAAGTCGCAAGCGATCCTTTGGTCACAAGGGGGAGACGCTCCCTCACCGTTGGGCCAGCACTTGTGTGCCCCTTCCAACGAGAGCAATAAGAACTCTGGTCACTTGCGACTTGCGTCAGGCACTTCACTACTGCACGGTGTCCTCGTCAGTCCAGAATCTCGTCCTGGAAATGGGTCTTGAGCCACAGCTTTCGTCCGTGGTGGGTGATCCAGTGGGACGCAGCATTGCTGAAGCAGGTGGCGTAGACACGATGTTCCCTGGTGTCCCCCCGGAACTTGACCACAAGGTCAGTTGTGATTTTCCTACCGTATCCCTCGGCACTTTGGCCCGGAGCCAGTTGGAGAACGCCACGCCGAGAAACAGGACGGCGATGCAACGTGTACGATCCAACAGCGTCGTCGGCGTAAACGATCTTGACTTCGGCCATTGTCATCCCCTTTGTGGCTTGTTTGGGTTGGTTGCCCCTATTCCCGGTGTCCGCCCGTCTCACTTGGACTCGTGAAATCTCACGAGTTCTCAACGGGTGTCCGGCCAAATCGGCACTCCGATTCCCCCTTCCATTCCTGGACCCGCTTCAGGAATTCGGCGGCATCGTCGGGCTCGTCCATGTCGAAGATTTCGGCGTAGGTGTAGCAGGATGCTCCGGGGGAATGGTCGTCGCCCCACGTGCCGAAATAGATCACGGCATCGTTGCTGGGCAGGCGTTCATCCGGGATGAAAACCATTCCCTGGAGCCAGAGAAGGTGTCCTCGCCGACGTTGCATTCCGAAATCCTGTCGGCGAAATCTTCGTAGTTGGCGAGACCGAAGCGGTCCCAATCGACGTGATTGAAGGCGGTGACGTTCAGGGACATTTGGATTCCTTTCGGGCTGGTGGTCGGTTGTTCCCATTAGCCCGGCCGGTGTCCCGTCATCAGTATTCGTCTGGCCTCAAAATCGTTGTCGCTGCCCGTTGCCCGTTGTCGTCGGTGGCCTCCGTAATGACCCACAACTTGACGTTGGTGCTGGTCTTGTAGGAACTGAGCAGACGGCTGCCATCGACCAAGGCGACCTCGTTGGCCTGCTTGTCGTCGTCGCACACGTCGCCCCAGTCGCCACGGGCATGTCTGGAAATGAAGTCATGAGGCGTTTGGCCGCTTTCCTCCAATGTCCTCAAGGCACCTGGGGTGGCAAGCAAGCGGCCGAGGTTGAATTTGGGTTCGCCGTTGTGCATGGTGGTTCCTTTCTTGTGGTTGGATGATGGATGACGGGCCGGTGTCCAAAGTGATCAAGATCCATGCGACTTGGCGTCCTGTACGGTCAGGATCTTGCCACAGCCGAAACACCGGCCGCCGATGGCCTGGGCCGGGTGTCCGGGACAATGCCGAAAGATTTCGGGGTACTTGTCGCTTTCCACGATCTCGCCGATGCAGTGCGACCCGTTGATTTCGATGGTGTCCGCCAGCCGCTGCTCGGCGTCCTTCCGGTCACCGAAACGAGACGACTGTCCCTGCATGACGGCACCGACGAGGCATTGCCCATTGGTGGACCGGTACTGGGCAAAGTAGCTTTTCATGGTTTGTCCTTGTTGGGTGACGTGGTGTCCGCCATTTGCCGGGCCGTGGCACGACGCTGGTCGTGGTGCCGCCGAGAGGCATGTTGCACCGGCCGCAGGTTGTAGCCGACCAGCCGGAGTTCTTCGGCCAGTTCGGCGTACTGTTTCGGTTCAACGGGAACGGTGTGCTGGATCACGCTGTGGTAATCGGCCCCACCATGCTGGCCGGTGTGCATGTAGCTGTTGCAGTAGCGGCCGTGAACATCGGCCGGGAGTTCCGGGAACAAGGCAATGATGTCACCACTGCGGTCCTGCCAGCGACGAAAAACGACGACATCGACCATCGGTCAGTCCTCCAGGTGTTGGTTTACTTGGCAGGACTTGGTGTCCTATTCCCGGAGTGCGGCTCACTGCTGATCTTCTTCTGGGTCCAAGTCGTCCCAGTGCATCGTGAGTTCTGCCGTACCGTCCAACACCGCCAACCGGGCATATTCCGGGTCGCCGTCAGCTTCCCCGTCCAGCAATCTCACCACCGTGCCAGCCGGGACGAAAACGTCCGGGCCACTGAAGTAAGTTCGCAGAACCCAAAGTTCCGGTAAGTTGCACATCGGTGTCCTTTCAATGGGTTCAGCACAACTCCGACGACTACACCCGCAGTAATTCGGCACATCGGTTGGCGATTTTCAGGGCGTGGGCTAAGCCCAGGAACGTTTTGCCCGTGATCAGGTGACGGGCCTTGCCAGTCCAATCCTGGTCGTAGCCGGAGATCAGATCGACGTGGACGTAGTGGCCTTCCGAGCCACCGGTCACGGCGTAACAGGCAATCCAGCGGCAGTTTTTCTGTAGTTTCCAAAACGTCTGGTCGGTCTCGATTGACAACGAGAAATACTCGTCGATCAAGCCTTCGGCCTGCAAAATGTCCCGCAGCTTCCGGTACACGTCGGTTACGGTGTCGGTCTCTGTGATCGTCAGTTTGGTCATGGTTGCTCCGTGGGTGTCCTTGTTGCTGTGGCTTTGCCACTGCCTGTTGCCGGGGTATCCTGCTCAGTCCAGAACCGGATCGTCGAAGTCATCAGGATCGAGATCCGGGAAGCAGCCTTCGTAAACCGTGGACGCATCCTCGTTCAGAATGAATGCCCACGCTTCACAGAAGCCGGGCGTGCCGGGCTTCCACGCCTGCCCGTCCTCGGAGGACAAGGTGTCCACACCGTCGCCCATCCAATGCGTCCCACCGGTGGGAACGTGCTTGATCTCGAAACCGTCGCTGCGTTCGTTCACCTTGAAGACCGGCTTGTACGTGCCTTTCCGTTCGGCCCGTGTAACTCGCCAGTGCAACAGGCATTGCTGGTACGGGACTACCTTGTCGGGCGTCTCCCACTGGACGGACGCTTCACCATCGAAGTCGTACAGTACCGGGACGCCGGTGAGCGGGGTGTCCCGTTGCCGCAGGTCTTCCAAGTGCTGATCGACCTCGACCTGCTCCGGCAAACGGCCCGGAAACCGGACGGTGTTTTTCCAGGCTCGTGGGTCGTCGGGGGCCAGCACGATGCCCTTCCACGGCTCTTGCCAGCAGTCGGGATGGGCTGCGTCGTAAGGCCAGCGGTAATCGGTGCTGACTTCGGTTCCGGGGGTCATTTGCTTGCTCCCAGGGTGACGGCAAGGTCAAGATGGTTACTGAGTTGTTGATTGGTGTCCGTCGTGGCCGGGCTACGCCACAAGGCGGCGGCCGTGTTGGGCCAGCAGCCATTCCCAGTGGCGGCCGAGAACGCAACCACCGGTATCGTTGATCGTCATGGTGCTTGTGCGGCCGTTCTCGACCTTGACCTGGACTCGGCCGATGGTCGTGCCGTCCAGAGATAAGGTGTCCTGGCGATACCACCCCCGGCAGCCGATCCTGTCAATGTCGATCATCTTGCCGGGCGTGATCGTCACGTCTGCCATCGTGACGGCGGGAAGTCTTCGGTGCTTAGCCCCGCTGCGTTCCAAAACGTCCTCGATGGACTGCTCCAAGTTGGGGCAAAAGCAGAAGAAACGGTCGGGTAACACGTGGCACCAGTAGCCGTCGTTTTCCGACAGGCTTTCCAAGTAGCCGACAGGTTTGACACGACCATCGGTGATTTCAATGACCGTTGCGATTCGTGGCCGACGTTTCATGAGCAATCTCCGTTTCCCGATGGTTGATTCGGCGGTGTCCGAACCGGGCCGTTGCTCTGAGCCACCGATAAATGGTCGATGGGTGACGCTTTGCACTCTTGGCGATACGGCTCACAGAGTGGCCCGCATCGTAACAACGACGTGCGGCGGCCAATTCACAGATGCGTTGAAAGGTCATGGTGTCCTCTTGACAGGCATTTCCACGGGGACGAGGTAAAGCATCGGGCCGCTGCGGGTCGAGACCTTGTAGTTGCCAAGCTGCCAGAACAACGGGCAGTCTTCGTGCGGTGTCCAGCTTGGAGCCAACCATAACCCAGTGACGAACAACCTCGCCGTCTTCGGCAATCACGCCGAAGGCATCTTGAGCTTTGCTTTCGTTCCAATTCGACCTGTCCGCCAACAGCAAAGTAAGCATGGTGTATTCCCCGTGCTTTAGGTTGCTTGTGTTGGGGGTGTCCCTAACCTCGTGGCCGACGCACTTCGTCGGATGTGATCGGCACGGACCAGCGTTCCTGGCATCGGTCGCATTTCAGCACCATGCGGCCCGTCAATTCGCTGAGGCGACCTTCACCGTCCTGCATCCGGTGCAAAGCACCACGGCACTGGGGACAGGTCACGCTTTCAGCACAGATTTGCTGTTCCGTTTTCGGGAAGGCTTTGGCACGGTCGATTCGGTCGATCATGGCTGTCTCCGGGTGGCCGTCACCACTTGAGGTTCGATTGGTGGCCGAGGAAGTAAACGGTGTCCCCACTGACTCGAAATTTCCTGGTCTCGTCAAAGCCGGTACGTTGCGTGACGGGGATACGGCGGGCGACGGTCAAGGTCTGAAAGTCCACCCGCTTGACCTCGCCACGGCCGAAACGCCAGTTCATTTCGACGAGACGATTACAAATTTTGCGAATCTTACGTTGCACTGGTTTGTCCCGCTGGTATTTGGACCAACGGTGTCCATCAGAACCGCAACGACCGGTAGTTGATGGCTTCCATCAGATGCGAAACGCCGATCTGCTCTTGCCGGTCGAGATTGGCGATGGTCCGAGCCACTGCAATGGCCCGGCGTTGCTGGTCGGGGTCCAGGCCAACATCCCGCACAGCCGTGGAAAGCAGCGTTCTGGAGACGTCATCCAAGTCGAGCGAAGGGTGGTCAGTCTTGTCTTCAGTCTGCCGCCGCATGTCGGTCAGTGTCGTCCCCGGTGTCCGCCTCTCTCGCTCGGCAGGTAGGACCATTTCGACGGTGACGTCGGCCTGCGGGAAGTTCCGCACCTGCCGCTCGATTTGGCGGACGGTGCAGGAGCAGTCCTGACGTGGGTTATTGCGGTGTCCGCACGGACAGGGCCGAGCCTCAAAGGTCTGCGACAGGCCCAGTTCCAAAGCCACGGCTCGCATCATGGTTTTGCCGCAATTTGGAGGGCCGATCAGCAGCAGCGAGTGGTTGCCAGCGGCAGCGACGACCACCGTTCGTTTTGCCATTTCGTTGCCGAAGATGATGGCCGCAGGATCGTGGCCGGTCGTGGCAATCCTTGCCCGCCGTTCCATTTCGTTGGTGACTTGCCGATGCAGGTCGGCCAATTTGGTGTCCGCAAAGGTGATCAGGTTCATGGTTTTCCTTTCGTGAGTTAGTCGAGTGCCAGTGCTTCCCGCCCTACAAACTGGCCGTATTCGTCGAATCCCAAAGTCATCAAAATGTCTCCGCCCAAGCTCGTGGCGGCGTCCGCAACGTCATCCGTGGTGTCCAACTCGAACAGGCGACGGAGCAGGACCGGCAACGATTCCACCGAAACCGTGCAATCCAGGCTCCGGCACAGGACGAGCTTGCCCACCTTTCGTTCACCGCCCTCGTAGCTGTCACCACGGTCAGGGCAAAAGCACGCTTCCAGGTGGCCGTCGATGCCTTGATTCACGGCTTCGACGACCGCACGGATCTCGGTGGTGTCCGTGAGCGACATGGTGTAGGGTTGACGGCCCATTGCACGACGGACGGCTTTGTAGGTCATTTTTCCGGAGCCGGTGTGAATCACGGTCATGGATTGGCCCTTGTTTAGGTGTTGATTCGTTGTGTCTGGCTAACCCGCTGGTGTCCTCCGCTCACTTGTCTTGGACCAGCCACGTCCCGCCGACGCCAGTGATCTCGCACTGATCCCAGTCTTGTTCCGCAGTGGCTTGGGCGGTGTCCGAACACTCGTCGGCGTAGTCGTCGCAGGCGTCCTCTTCCGGGGCGTCGGGGTTGTCGCAAGTGGCAACGATGCGAGCCAGAGCGAGTTTGTGGGCCAGGAGCTTGGCGTCGTTTAGAGACAGATGGTCTGGCACCACCACGCTGACCTCGCCGGTGAACTGAACAGGCACGTCGATTTTCATGGTGTCCGTCCTTTCTTGATTACGGGTGTCCGTAGCTCTCGCAGGGGAACAGCCCGAAGACCCCAACGCCGTGCTGCTGGGCGAACCGTTCGGCCGCCCGGTCGCTGGAAAACCAAGCGGCCTGCTTCCACGGCACCCACCGGCCTTGACGGTCCAGGTAACGGTTGTCGGTGAGGCTGTTCTTCCTGATCTTGACCCGATGCGGGCGTTGATTTAGGTGCATTACGTAGCTCCGTGTGATGTACTGTTGGGCGGTGTCCGTCGGGGACGTGCTTACTTGTGCGGCACTAACGGACATCAAATCGCACGTTGTGCCGAGGAATGTGATAGACATTCTGCAAAAGGTCCAAGGCTTCCTTGGCCGTTGCCCGACTCCAGGTGTCCCCGGAAACGAATTCATGAGCATCGTTCCTGAAGCCAGTGGACTTGGGGAGGGTCACACGAAAGCAAAGTTGTTGGCCTCCTCCCCAACACGCCTCGACCTTGATTTTCATGGGTTTTCTTTCAACTGATCATCCGCCGATATGCCGAGCATAGGTGTCCGCAGTCTTGCAGGCAGGCCCGAAAAACACTGAGTCCGGTCTCCAGGAAAGTCGGACAAAATGGTGCGTGGTGTCCGCTGGACCTACCCGTGCGGCACCACCCCGACGGCAAGGGCGAGTCCCCTGTAGCCGTACTGGACCCAACTGAACTGGCCGTGCTTGGCGACCGGCAAGCCGAATGCAAACCGTCTTGTGGCCTTTGGGCAGAAACCGCACGCCCAGGTCGGCGATCTTGTCCACGGTGTCCACCTCGTCCAACTGGTTCAGATCCAGTTGGCCCAAATCGTCGTGGACGACGATGATCCGAGCAGAGTCATTCAGCCATCCTTTTCACGGGCCAGCCTGCGGACTTTGGAAACCGCAGCCTTGCGGGTTCTTTCACGCAACTGGCTGGTGTGCTAAGCCATCACGTCGTCCAACCGTTCACGGAGTTGCTTCACAAGTTCGGGATTGCCCGTGACGAGTCCCCGCTTCACAGCACCGTCCAGCCACGACGCCAATTCGTGGTCGCCGCAGATGATGGCTTGCGACAGTTTTTGGTGAGCCTTACCCACTTGGATCGGCAACTTCGGCCGCCTTGTCCGGGGCTTCTTCGGTTTGGGGGCGGGCTTCGGGGCGGGCTTGGGAGTGAGGCAACGCTTCGGCCAGAATTCGATGGTCATGGTGATTGTTCCTTTCACCACCATGACCGGTGTCCGACAGGGGCTTTAGCTGTGGTGCTTGAGGTCCCGAAACGCATCAACAGGCACCGCTTCGACCTGCCGTTGCTCAATGCAAAAGTCGAAATCGACCAGATACAGCGTCAGCTTGCCCCGCTTCCATTGCTCCAATTGGCGTTTATCCGGTTCGTCACAATTCGCCAATTCCAGGCGGTTGTAGCTGATCCGCCTAACACCATCCGTGTCGTCTTCGATCCACACGTCGTCCAAATCGAGACAATACGTCCTGCCGATCTGCTGGAGCAGTTCCGGCAACGAGAGGGCAGTAATGTTGACCCGCTCGTGCATCGTGACGACCAGGGTGTCCGGGTCGCAGCCGTGGTCGAAGTCGTCTTCTTGAGCCCGCTTCTCAATGAAGGTGCAAGCAAAAACGGTGTTCATGTGTGGCCTCTAGGTCTCGTTGTTTCGGTCAGGTCAGCATGGCCCATGCCAAGCTGATCAGCGTCGGCCTGAGTGTGGGTGTCCGGCAGAGCATTTCGGACATGCGGCCGGTGACCCCTGAGCCATCGTGGTCATGGTGCTGTATCTGGCGGGCAAAGCTCAACTACCGGCTCCCCCCGTGGCTTGAATCGCTCGATGTACGCATTTGCCATTTCTTTGCTCGGCAAATCTACGTCCACCTGATCGAAGGTCACGCCACGGTCCAGAAGGTCTTTCCAGCCGTTGGGCCAGTGATACTCGGCTCCCTTATACGTCGCCGAGTCCAGACAGCCCACGATCCGAAAGTTGGACAACGCCATGATGACGCCGTGCATATTGGTTGCTCCTTGATTCGTGATTTGGTGGTTCTCCAAGCCCAGTGGCACAACAAGAGGCGGTGTCCACTTGGAGACGTACTTGTCTGAGTCGGCAAAGCCAGAGAAGCTGGCCGACCTTACGGGAAATAGACGAGGCGGACCAAGAAGGCCCAGATGCCCCACAATTGCGTCAGAAGAGCCATAGCAAATAGGAAATATACTTTGTGGCCTGGGAGCAGTCCTAATTACCTCAATGCGTCAAAACGCTTCCTAGCGTCCCAGAATAGGTCTTTTTCTTTCTGGGCAATCAAAACGACAACAAAACGAGGCATTTCCTATGGTTTTTGGATGAAAGATTTGTCTGACGGGCGTCCAGAAAGGTCGGAATGCAAATTTTGGATTGCCTATAGATACGAAAACAGCCTTCCCTCCTCAAAAATAGAAATGATGTATCGTTTTCTAAGAAAGGTGACGTTTCCTTATTGAAGTGTGATTTGTATATCACATTGAACTCACTTTGTTTGATTTCTTCCTTCCGTTGGAAGGCAAAGGCTTTTTCAAGTCTGAGTTTTAGACCGGGACGTAGCTGTAACACAGGATCAACTACCTGTCCGTTGCCCGGAAAAACTTGTCTCGCAAGACAAGAAGCCTAATTTCGTCAAAACAATTCACTCCCCTCTCTGCCGTTGGTACGGTGCAGCATAACCTGCTAGAGTTAGTGAGACCCGCCGAGGTTCTAAGGCGGTTGATTGGACCGTTTCCGATCCTCCGGTTATCTTTCCCTGGTGTCCCTAATCACTGACAACAGGATTATTGCTTACGTTGGTCAGACGTAGCCCGTGCAAGCCACCGGCACAACAACGATCACACTTCGTCCTCAAAGACACGGTAAATCACCGTTGAAGAAAGTAGGACAGGGTAGATGTGAAGTAGATCAATGTAAATCGCAGTAACTTAGAGTAGTGTGAATTATTCAGATTCTCCATATTACGTCAAGGCTTTTTTGGAAAATCTTGGATATCTGCTAGCACTAATAACCGGAAACTTTTTGTCGTAAAAACTATTAGTCGCTCTTGGGTAGACCAGCCCCGTCGTAGAGAAACCGATCAATTATCCTTCTGGGCCGTCCTGACAGCCCACTGTTCCACATCTTCAAGGTCGGTGTCCTGATCCTCTGGGGTGTTGTGGTACAACCGATACAGCCTCTCAACCTCGATGTCATTGAGCGTGGCATCGGAATCTGCCAAGTGTTCCCGCAACATCATCCGAATCCAAGCCTTGTTCGTCTTCATTGGGTGTCCTTGTTTGGCAGTCCTGCCCAAGCACCACGGTAACCACGAGCCTGCATTTCGGCACACGTGAGTTTCCGTGGCGGGCCGACTTGTTTCAAGATGTTCTGCATGGTGTCCAAGTCCCGACGCACCCGTTGCTCAAATTCGCCAAGATCAAATTCAAGGGACGCCTTGAGGCTGCAATGGCCCGTTGCCATCCGGTCGTAATACTTGTGCATCAGCCCATCGGCCCAGCCCCAGATCATGTCCTCGTGTTCGGCGGGCAATCCGGTGTCCCGTGGGTCCAAGTAGTGGTCGTCGGGGGCCACGGTCTCGAACGCCAAATCCCAGGACGTTTCCACAGCTTCTCGCATCAGGTCAGCAAGGGATTTATTGTCCTCAACGGCGGTTCCCAAGTTTTCGGCAACAGTCATGCTCTTGTTCCTTGTAACCGAATCGTTTCAGGCTAATTCGTACCTGCCGAAGCCGTGGTGTCCGGTACTCAGCCTCGGAGAAGATCCGGGTCGATCATGCCCTCTTGGACGAAACACCCGATGTCAGCCTGGGTGAATTGAACGAGTTGGGCCTCGGTGCAGTTCTGCCCGTGGATTGGACAGGTACGCCCGCCGTCGCAGCGGGAGTCGGGGCATTTCATTAGCTTGCCGGTCGTCGAGTCGATGTAGTGGACGTTGAAGAGCGTCCGCTCACCGTGGACGAAAGATTCTTTGACCAGACCGTAGCGACTTCCGGGTTTGATGGAAACAATGCTGCCGACTTTGATCATGATGCACCTTATTTTTTCCTGTGTTGAATGTCCGTGCCATGACAGCAACGTCCGTCGTTCGGGACGGTGACTGTTGGTCATTCCCGTGGTGTCCTAATCGGAGTCGCAGGCGGTTACAGGCCCGATCCGGTTTTCCTGTGCCGGACCTTCCACAACGAAACCGTTTTCTGCCGCCGTCTTGGTCCAGTCGATGGCTTTGTAGCTCGCTCGGAATGACCCGTTTCCGTTGTTGGCGACGTAGCATTGCCGTCCCTTCGGCTTGGAAGCGACGGAGAATGGGCCACGGCTCCCGTCGTAGCTCCAGCCGTCACACAAGACCAGCCGGTGTCCCGCTCGGAGACGGCTGCGGCACAGGTGACCCGCCACCAACTCGACGAATTGGGCAACGTCACTTTGCGACAGTGCTTCGATTTCCAGAAGCGTCCCGCTTTTGATTTCCACGGGCGGCACAGCAACTTCGGCCAGCAGGTCCAGTACCTTCTTGGTGGCGTTGATGCCGATATGGGCCTTCTGGCCTACAAAATCCGTCCAGCCATTGAACGTTCCACCGGTGACGCTCAGGCGAAACGTCTGGCCGTTGATGACCACCGGCACGTAGGAATAGCCCTTCTCGAAAATGAGGCTGATGCTGGTTCTGGGGATGACGAAGTAGAAATCTCGTCCGGCGTGCTGGAACCACTTCTTCCGGCCGTCCGGCCAGTAGGCACGGGTGTAGAAAACCTTGTCCTGCATTGCGGCCACGTTGGGATGATCGTAGTGAGTTGCGGCTGCCGGGTAGTTCGCACCTGCCACGATGATGAAATGCTCGGTGTCCGCCAGTTCGACATGGTAGCCCGGCTCGATGTCCACACGGCCAGTCAGTTCGGACAGATTCACGATCCTGGGTTGGCTTTTTGCGTCGGTCATGATTGCTGCTCCAGGAAATGGGTGGTGATTCATCGTCTCGGAAGTAGCTGAGTCCGTGGTGTCCGGGCCTAGCTTCGTCTGGGCGGGATGGCCGTCAGTTCGTAGCCGTTGCCGCAGCCGAACCCAGCTTCGTGCCACGCCAGAACGATCTCGGCACCGGTTTCGGTCAGCGACCACCAGCCGATGCAACGTGGGGCAGTGCAGGATGCAAGTTTCATCAGCCCGGCGTCGATCACCGGGCGGTATTCCGAGCGGGTGCCAAGCCCCGTCCAGGCCCGCAGCAAGTCATCGGGTGTCCACTTCCGTCGATCCCGTCGCACTGCAAAGCACTCAAAACGCCGAAGTGCCTCGCAAAGCAGGCCGTGCTGAACATTGCCGAGTCGAAACTTGGTCATGGTTCTGTTCCATTTCTGCCCGAGTGTTGGCTGTTGAGGGTGATGTCGGACGGTTCCACGTTGATCCACGCAAGCCCGCCGATAGACTGAATGAGAACTTGCGTGAAGTCCCGCTTCCTCAACGGCAGTCCCACTTCCCGCACACCGAAAATCGGAACCTGCTGGTATTTGAAGCCGAATTCTTCGCCCCAGTACCCCAGGCAACTGCGATAAGTCCCGATGGCTTTTGTCATGGTGTCCTCAGTCGTCTCGCTGCCAATAATCGGTCGGGGTCATGCCGTCTTGGGGCAACTCGTCGCCGAAGTAACGGCACGGAAACGGGCATTTCGTTCCCTCCTGCCCATGAATCAGCAGGTGGTCCAGATCCAGGATTTGCCCGTGCGGGCCGTAGTGGCAGGTCTCAGGGTCGTAGTCCGCCAGGTCCGCTCCCGACACAACAATGTGGTGTCCGAACTGGTCGTTGTCGGCGAGAGCGTCGATTCCGTCGCTGATGTTGTCGGCCTCGACAACGAGGAAAAGCGGGGTGAAGCTGCCGCCGATCTCGATCAGCCACGACTTGCCGAACCAGTCGCCGGGATTGATCACGGGAATGTCGATCAACTGCTGGCCTTGAAATGTTGCTTTGGCTTTGACTTGGCACACGAGGTTCCTCCGTTGCAAAAGTTGGATTGGCTGACGTTGGGTTCGTTGGTGTCCGGTCATGTTCGGTCAAGTTCTCAAATGAGTTTTTGAACGGCTTTCCAAGTTCCCCGGCATTCCGAGCAGAATTGGAAAGTTGGAATCGTTCGGGGTGTCCTGTACCCTGTGGCCGACGACGATCAGACGGTCAGACGGTCAGACGGTTGGGGCGTCGAAGAGGTCGAAGAGGTCGAAAAAATCGCTAGATGTCCTCAATCAAACGGAGTTCGTCATCCAACTGCGTCCGAACGCATTCAGGGCAAATCGTGTCCTCGATTTCTTCCCCGGTTTCCTTATTGCCGACGAAAAATGAAGGCACCCATCCATCGTGGATATCCTCTTCGAGGGTGGCATTGTGGGAATGGCAGCCGCACAAAGCACACGTCAAGCCGACATTGTGGAGGTCTTCTTTGGCGTCAGTGCCGTTATCACTGCCATTCCCTGCCAGCACTTTCCGCACGTCATCGGCAAGCCCGGCCATGCGTTGTCCAAGCCAAGCCCCCGCCGTGAACGTGCGGGAAGATTCGGCGTCGAGATAGGCGGACGCCCCATCCGAAGCCTGCAAAGCATCGTAGGCTTCCAAAAATCGACGCAAGAGGGCGGTGATATCGGCGGACATGGAATGTTCACCTTTCGTGGTTGAAGGTGGTTACGTGGCACTGACCATGCCAGTGCGTCGATTGGCTGGTGTCCGTTTTCCGCTACCAGCCGAAGTTGACTTCCCACTCCACGTCGTTGCCCTCGGCCAGATCCATGCAGGCCGTGAAGCATTCGGTCTTGGATTGCTCGGTGTCCGCCAAGTGGTTCAGCTTGTTCAGGACTGCAATGGAGACGGGATTTTGGAGGGCGATGTCGCTGCCGCTGTACTCTTGGCCGTGTTCACGACCGTCAAGGAAATGCCGCTGCACGGTGAGCAGGAAATTCGTCACGGCCAGCGGGTTGCAGGCGTCCTGGATTTCCGAGGCTTTGGCCGCCAGCTTTTTCACGTCATCCGTCGCTTTGATACTGACACGTTTTGTCGTCATGTTTAGCTTCTCCGAAGGGATTGAAGGGCGTCTGCGTCGTTCCCGGTGTCCCCAGGTGGATAATTTGTCCAGTGGCGGGGGCAGCTTGCCTGATCCGCAGGTGTCTTTTCTGCTGCCGTGTTGCCCGTCCTCGTTGCCGGTGTCCGACAAGAAATAGAAGCGGCGGTCAAGCATCCGTGCCTGACCGCCGCCACCCCCTCGTTAGATCACGCCACCGTTCATGCCACCGCCAGCATTTCGTCCATGACCGGCAGGACTTCGACCGACAGCTTTTTGGTCACCACGCTGCCTGATCTCCGCTGCTTCGGCAATTTGGCAATCAGATCGTCCTTGACCGTTTGGATGGCCGTTTCCACGTCTTTCATGCGGGCTTCGATTTGGCGGTCCATGTTTTTGCCGTTGGTCATGGCTTCGGCGATTGCTTCCCGCAACATCCGCAACGCATGGTCTTGGGTGATGCCGGACTTTTCCCAGAACAACGCCAACGTCGGGATGAGGGGGATGGAAGTGGTCGGGGCCACCATGGTGTCCGACTGTTTCGTGACGACGCCGCTGACATGGATCGTCAGCACTTCGTCCACGTAGTGGCTGCCGGGTTCCAGGTCCAAGTCTTCGTCCTTCCAGACTTTTGCAATCAAGGCTTTCAGGGTGCTTTCCATCGCCGAACTCCTGTGTGAGGGGTACTTGTCGTCGGTCATCACTTGTGATCGACAGCCGTTCTTGTGGTGTCCTTTCGGTCCTTGCCGTCCTTGTCCCTCCCGTCAGCGATCGCCAACAGGGCAGGCTGTTGTGCGGGCAACAAGGCTCTGACCTCAGCCGGAACCACCTTCCTGGCCCGATACGTCAGTTTTAGTTGGTGGCTGCTCTGCATCTCGGCCAGAAGCAGCAGGATGTATTGGCTGGCGATTTCCGATGGAATGGGCCACGTCGTGTGGTAGTACGACCGTGCTATCGCACTCGCCCAAGTCCATGTGGCTTGCCAGATCGTGAATTGGGGGCGAATCCCGTAATGCGACAAGTGCCGCCGCACGTCCCGCACGAGTTTTTTCTTCGGCCAGCCGGGCAGGCTGTGATCATCGGCCATGCGTTCCCTTTCCGGGTGTCCTAGTCGTCGTTGTGGCGACTGAGTGTGCGGTAAAACGAAGCCCTTGATTTTCCGGTCTTGGAACACCAGTAGGACTGCTGCTCTTGCGTCGATTCCGGGTGCCTAGCCAGGGCTTCTTCCAAAATCCGTCGATCATTCGACTTGGTGTCCAAACGTCTCGTTGCCAACGGCTTTCGTCCAAGTGTCTGGAGTTGGGACTTCACCAACGTCCGCCAGTCCAGACCCTCGGCACGGGCGTACTGGAGCTTACGCAGCGACGGTGCCAAGAGCCGAACCGAAATCTGCCTGTCGTCGGAATTCTCGCCGATGTAGTCGATGACCATCTGGCAATCGTCGGGCGTCAGGTCACGAAAGCCTTTTGCCGAAATGCAACGCATCAACTCCAAGACTTCCTCGTTCGTCGCACTCAATTCGAAGATGTCGCAGCGGCTCAGAACCGCCTTGAATGCGTCGTTCTTTTTCGGAATGACGTTGGCGGCGAAGATGAACCGGCTGGTCGTCTCGAACCGTGGCGGCAACTCGCTGGGCAACTGGGAACTGCCGTATGTCACCACTCTCGGTGTCCCCCACAGTGCCGACCTCAGCAGGCCCAGGTGGGCCATCGACGAGAACATGCTGTCCACGTCGTCAAAGAAGATCGTCTGCTCCTCCTTGTACTGGTACAGCGTCGAGTACAAGGCCAACGGCGTGATGTGGCTGTTGATCAGGATCGGCTCGATGGACTCAGCTTCCAGCGTCTTGAGGACCGTCCGGCTTTTGCCGAGGCCCCCTTGTGCTCCAAACACAAACAAGGCGTGGCTTAGCTTTCTCGCCACCATGCGGACATGATGCGACAGGAGTTGTTGCCGCTGTTCCAGAGCGGACAGACCCGTGGTTTCGAGGATCGGTTCGGGATGGATTGGTTCGTGCATGTCTTCCCCCAGTCGTGCTTGCGTTTTCCGTTTGTTTCCGTTCGTTTCGGTTCGTTTCTGTTTCTTCCCACGGCCCGTCCTGTGGTGTCCGTTCAGAGTTCCGAGTTGCACCGCCCCTCGTTGATCTCGTCCATCACGCCATTCCAGGTCACGGATCTAATGCCACGTACCCGATAGCCACCGCCCTTGTTGTTCGTCGGCAACCAGCCGGGACGAACACGACGACCACGCAGGAACAGCGGGTCGATTTCCTTGCGGTGCATATAGCTGATCGGATTGGTGTCCCGATCTCCCGCCAGGATCATCTCGTGCAGTTCATCCCGCTTGTACTCGTCGTCGGCAACCTCGTCGGTGTCCACGTACTGGGTTTCCAGGAACCAAAGCTCGTAGGACGCACAGAATTCACAAAGGTGGTGGTGCTGCCGTCGGTCCAAGGCATACACGCCGAAGACCCGTTTCGTCATGGCCTGCACGTCGTCGCACCAGTAGTCTCGCTCCGGCAGTTTCACGATGCAGGTGTCCGGGAGCAGTTGGGCTTTGCCTTCGGGGATTTCGGACCCATCCCGCAGGAAGAAATCGCCACGCTGCTGGACGTAGCCGGGTTCACCGCCGTGCTGCCACGCCGCCTCGGTGTACACGTCACCGTGACTGTAGTCACCATCGACGTAAAGCAACGTGCAGTCGTCACGGTCAAAATCCCGGCCTTCCTTCCCGTGCTTGTCCGGGATCAGGACAGCGTTGGGCCTGAACAGCTTTTTCTCGGCAACGGCCAACATGATGGTGTCCTTTCGGCAAGGGTTTGTCTTGTTGTTCAGGACTCTGGTCGGTGTCCGCTTACCCTTCATCCTCGTCGTCGGGCAGATGGACCTTGTGGTAGCCTTCACGGTCAATCCAGTAGGCCCAGCCGCCGTTGTCGCAGGTGTCGTTCTGCTCGACCAACTCGAAGGCCCGATCCGCAAGGATGTCCTGTGGCAGATCCTCCAACCGTTTGCGTTCGGCGTCCGCCGCACGTCCGGCGTGGTGGTGTCCGGCCTTTTCCAGGACGGCTTCGAACTTGTCGTCGCAGATGGCGTCGGTTAGCCTTTTCTCGCTCCACGTTTCCAGTTCGTCCCGGATCTGCTGCCACCCTTCGGCAGTGATGCTGATGCCCCAGGCCATGTTCTTTCTCCTGTGTCCAAGGTCTGCCTTACGGTGGTCTCGGTGGTGTCCGATCAGTCGTCCGACGCCGTGCCTAACAGTTCCTTGACCTTTTGCGTCACGTCCATTTCGAAAGCGTCGGCGGCAAAGGCAGCAAACGGGAAGCTGTCGCCAGGATGGTAGCGGCTGCCGAGCAACGTCCCGTTGAACAAAGCGGCACACGGATGCTTGGAGTGCTGCAACGTGTGGACCTGCAAGTCATCCCGGATCACGTAGTCGTGCTGGTCGATGGATTCGTGGACGAGCCGAGTCAGTAGCTCGTCCCGGTCTTCGTCGTCTTCGTCATCGGTGTCCCGGAACTCGGCGACAACGTTTTCGGCAACGTCGGTGACGGCCTGCCAGTAGTCGTCGTGTTGCTGTTTGGCTTGGTTGGGCATGGTGTTTTTCTCCGGTGTCCGTGGGGCTGACACGCCGTTCAAGAATTGGCGTGTCATGGTGGTTGAAGCGGTGTCCGGTCAGACCTTTTTCAGGAACCCGCCGTTGACCAGCACTCTGCGGATTTCGGTGTCCGTCGTTGCTTGGTTCCAGCCCGTCCGTGTCACACGTTCCATGATGCTGTGCCGATGCCGTTCCACGTGTTCAATCGCTGCCGCCATCTTGCCGTTGCGGAGGCGGGCGGCCGAACGAATCATGTCGGTGGTAATGAAGGGGGCGTTGTAACCAGCGTTGGCCCAGCGTTCCTGTCGCCGCACTTCCAGTTGTCCGACGATCTGGCCCTGCTCGTTTTTCAGATCGACGTGGGCTGCCTTGTGGGCAAAGTCGATCATGGGCCAGGGGTTCTTTGCCACGACGGGCAACAGGGTGTCCTGCCAGACTCCCATCCACGGAATGGCCTGGGTCACTTCCAGGAATTCATCCCGGCTGGGCGGCTTGTCGAAGTCGATGGAGGTCGGCCGGTAGAACTGCGGGCCTTCCTCGAAGGCATTGGCCTTGACCGGTTGAACTCCGGCCTCGGTTGCAGCAGGCCAGAAGTGGATCGTCAGTTGCCAGTAGTCGAGACGTTTCATGATGGTGTTGCTCCGGTGTCCGATGGACTGCCACACGGCCAATCCAAAATTTGCGTTACTGGTAATTGAGGTGGTGTCCCGGTGGTCGTCACCAACGGGCGAACTCCGGTAACTGGTTGTAGAGCCGCTCACAGATGCCCTCGTAGACCATGGCGTCGGCGATCTTCCCCGCCAGCCGCAGCTTCATGGCGGTGGCCTTGTTGGCGGCGTAGTGTTTCAAAGTCCGTGCGGCTCGCAGGTAGCCACGGGGCCGGTCGGGAAACCATCTGCGGGCTTCGGCTAACGGGCGTTGCCGCAGCAGATTGTGCAAGTGCCACAGTTCGTCCTTGTCGATGCCGTCGAGGTTCATGCCGTCTCCTTTGGTGTCCTTTGGGTGCGTGGAGGGGAAGAAAAAGCCGAGGGGGACCGTCGCCGGTGACCGAAGTGCGGCTTCAAGCCTTCGCAGGCAGCGGTTTCGTTCCCTGCTGGCCAGTCCAGAAAAACGTCCCGTACTGCGGGTCCGGTTGTCGAAGCTGAAGCGGCGTCCGATCACGTCTGACGTTCCCGGCTCGGCTCGTCCCGATCAGGAACAGGTTTGGATGTGGTGTCCGATTTGGAGGGGCGGCAAAGTAACATGCCGCCCCGTTGCCCACCATTTAGGCCAGCACCGGTTCCTCTTCCTCAACCGGCTGGCGGCTGAAAGAAAGGATGAAATCGGCGGCTTGACTGGCTTGGGCAGCCGCTCGCCAAACAAACTTCGGGTCGTTTTGCATCTGCTGGAGCCAACCGTTGAGATAGCTGGCATGGTTCGCCAAATTCTCGGCGGTCGGCAGCCCAAGCTCGGCGGCGACGTAACAGCCACCAAGTTCGGCCCGCAGTTCCAGAAAGGCGTAGCTGTTTTCCGGCTTGCTGCGGTCGCAGTTCAAGCGAGTCGGATGCTCTGTCCAATGGGACAATTCGTGGGCCACAGTTTCGTAGTATTCACCGTCTGTGAACTGGTGGCGGTGAGGCACGGTGATGGTGTCCTCGTGCGGATCGTAGCAGGCCCGGTTGCCACCGTGCAAAATTGTTGCCCCCGTGGCGGCGATGGCCTCATCGGCTTTTTCGTACCGTGCTTGGACTTCGTTGGTGTCCAGCGGGGCGTTGCCGACACGCAAGTGGTCCAGGTGGTCGCCGCTCACCTGGTCGATGTTAAAGACGGTGTACATCCGGCAGAAGAAGAACCGCTGCTCTTCGTCGTCGCCATTGTCGTCCCGGACGGTCTTGGTCAGGCGTTTCCAGTAAATGATGGACGTACCCCATTTCCCAGGCGGAACGTCTGCGGGTCGTTTCATGACGGAGCCGCCCAATTCCTTCCACTGATTGAACGTGGCCCACCACTTGGATCGAAAATTGTGGCGAGCCGCAGCCACGCCCAGGATCAAAGGATTGATCCCTCGATAAGAACGTTTGCTGACGACGTTGGCCGGGTTTCCAGCGTTTTTGTCCAAGGCCCACGGTCGTCGCCACGGTGGCAACGTCCCGCTCTTCAGACTCTCCACAATCTGGCTGGTGATCGTCTGCCGGATTTCGTTCTGGCTCGGCATGGTCGTTCCTTTCCTGTGTGCGTCGTTTTTCCGTCGTGTGACTGAACGACCGGGCCGGTGGTGTCCGTCCAACGGTGGCAGGCCGGGACGGACGGGGAACGTTTCGGGCAAAATTCTGAATAGTGTGGTGTCCTTGTGCGTTGTGGGGTTCTCGCTGGGACATGGCCCGTCACATGAGAATTGCGACAAAGCCTGAAAAACGGGTGGTCGTCGCAAAATCGAAATTGAGACGGCGGCAGGGTTGGGACGGACCAGAGCAGAACGCAACTCGGCTAGCGAAAAGCAGTTACGGCAAGCCCAGATGGCCCAGTCTCAAATTTCACGGAATCGCCGATGCCCAGCCGCCCCCGGTCTCAGCGGGCTGGCGAGCGGCGAGAAATCTCGATACGGTGGGACACCAGTTTGTTATGCAGGACAAGGAAAAGCAAGAAATGGAACCACACCGCTGCCCATGGGCGAAGGGCGATAAGTACATCCAGTACCACGACACCGAATGGGGCGTACCGATCCACGACGACCGGTTGCTGTTTGAATTCTTGGTCCTGGGAGGGGCACAAGCCGGACTCAGCTGGTCCACGATCCTGAACAAGCGGGACACCTACCGGCAAGCCTTTGACAACTTCGATCCGGCAATCGTCGCCAAGTACGGCGACAAGAAGCGGCAGGCGTTGTTGTCGAATCCGGGGATCGTGAGAAACCGGTTGAAGATCGACGCCGCCATACAAAACGCCAAGGCGTTTCTGGATGTCGTCCAGGAATTCGGCAGCTTCGACAAGTACATCTGGAGCTTTGTCGGACACCGGCCAATACAAAACGCATGGAAGTCGATGCAGGAGTTGCCTGCCCGGACACCGGAGTCCGACTCCATGAGTGCCGACCTAAAACGGCAAGGCTTCAAGTTCGTGGGCAGTACGATCTGCTACGCTTTCATGCAGGCCGTGGGCATGGTGAACGACCATTTGATGGACTGTTTCCGGCATCGGGAACTGGCGGGGAAACGACGTGGCAAAAAGGGCCGCTGAAATCTGGTTCGTCTACATCCTGCGGTGCGTCGATGGTACGTTGTACACCGGCATCTCGACCCGGACACCAGGAAGGGTCTTATCAACTTCACGAAGAATCCGACCTTTGTCCACCTGCAAGGCTGGGGGCAACGCTCGGAGGACACCCCCGAATTCGTCGCCAAGCGTATCGGGGCTGTGCCTCAGTCCGGTGACGTTATCGGGTCCCGCCCGGTTTGTGGAACGGTAATTGTGGCGTAAGGGGACATTATGCAAAAATACATGCTTGTGTATCAGCCGCCCCGCAGTGAGGCGGGACAGCCGCCCCTGGAGTTCATGGGGTTCTTCGGCCCGGAAGTAACGGATGGTGACATCCTGAAACGGGAGAAGATCAAGGAAAATCGGGAACGTCGCAAAGGGTCGTGGTTTGCGGCCCCAATGCCCAAAGACTTCTTCCGACTCTAGGCGGACACCTTATAGTGTCTCGTCCGGAGTACGAGACACTTTGATCCGACAGGCCACTGGCAAAATGACTCGGTGAAGGAGGAGCTATGAACACTCGTTGTCGATCCGTCCTTGTCTGGGGACTCCCGGTTCTGCTGGCACTGGTCTGCCTTTCAAGCCCACAGGTCGGTCGTGGTGCTGACGACGGCTTCAACCGGCCCGACCAGGACATCAGCAAGTGGGAGCGGTCCAGGGAAGACCTGCTCTGGGGCTTCAGCAACATGTACCAGCCCTGCGTGCGGGAGATCCCCGGCGACGAGTACCATTTCAGGATGTGGTTCTTCGGCTGGGCGATGGGCATCGGCAACAAGGGCTGTACTGCGAGAAAGCGACAAGCACCATGACCGATCTTGCCGACGCCCAGGCCGACGCCCAGGCCGACGCCCTGGACCTACAACCGGAGGCCCCATCCCGGAAGCTCCGCCGGTTCTTCTGGCTGATCCTTGGAGCATTCTCGGTGTTCTTTGCTGAGGTCACGGTCGGTTCATCCATGTTCCCCTTCTTCGAGCCGTTCAGCGTCCTGGTGACCTGCCCCTTGTATGCCCTGCACATCCTGGTGCTGGCTGCCATTGTGCTGCGGCATCCCCGACCGCTGTTTGCATCTTTGTTCTTTGCCGGTGCCTTGTTCGGCTTGTACGAAGCGTACATCACCAAAGTCCTGTGGAGTCCGCCCTGGAATGACAAGCCGGTCATGATCGGCGGCGTAGCCATCATCGAGACAATGATGCTGGTGCTGTTTTACCACGCCCTGATGGCGTTCGTTGTGCCGCTGGTGGCAGCGGAGCGACTGCTCACAAGTTCCGGGCAGGTGACGGCAGCACTCAAGCCCCGTTTGGCACGCTGGATCGACCAACGGTGGTTCACGGTGGTGTTCGCCGCCACCTGTGGCATCGTCCAGACGGCCAATTCGCCCTCCATCTTGCACACCATCGGCTCCACCATCTCCACATCGGGCTTCGTGCTGGTCTTGGTCCTGTTATGGAAGCGGGCGACCAGGGGGCGGCTGTATTTGCTTTCGGAACTGCTGCCACGAGGCTGGGAGTTGGGGATGCTGGTGTTTCTGCTTGCCACGCAGTACATCGGGTTGGGCATCCTGCTGCGGCCGGAAAAGCTGCCGGGGATCGTCCCCCAGGCGACGATCTGGGGCTGTTATGGTGTTTTCATCCTGCTCCTCCTTCTTTCATTGAAGCGTCAGGCGGCCCAGGTGGATGACGTTGCACCGGAGTGTCGGACACCGTTGCCCTGGAAACGATGTTTGCTGTTTGCGGTCGTGTTTTCGGCCACGTCCACCGCCTTCCAGCCGTTGGCTGTGTTTCTGAAAATCCCGATATTCGTGGTCCTCTGGGTGGGCGGGATCATCGTTGGCTGGGTGCTGCTCGTGGTCTCGGCTCTGCGGATCTTCCGGCCTCAGCGACCTCCGTCGGCGACCGCTGCCCTTTCCACTGAACATTTTCCGAAAAAGCCAGCATCTTCCTCACACCTGACCAACCGTGTCACGTCACCGGCGATGTAGGAAATGGCGACGAATCGTCGCAAAGTCCTGTGAACAGGATCGTCCCGCCGTCGAAACAGAAAGGAAAACCATGCCCAAGTTCTACGTCCAATCCGGTCAAGTCCAAGTCATCCTCGATGCCCAAGACGCCGAGCAAGCCGCCATCACTGCTTTCCAGTGGTGGTGCGAGCGGCAGGCCGAAGCCATCTTCGACGTGTTTGACGACGACGACGACGACGACGACGATGATCGCCAGCTTGGCAACGAGATGCTCGTAAGCGAAGCCGGGTTTGGAGCAGGCGATGCCGAGTCATTTCAGACTTTGGACATTCTGATGGCGTGGCAGATGGAGCCGGTGGAGGTTGGGTGACGGGGCTAGGTTAGAAGACGAACCATGGGGCACTCCAGCCGACACGGGCCATTCGTGCTACAATGCGGCCTGACCGTCTCGGCGTCACAGGGAGCAACAATGGCAAAACGGCTGGACGTGATCTTGGTCATCGACATCGAATCGACCTGCTGGGAGGGACATCCACCAACGGGCCAGTCGAGCGAGATCATCGAAATCGGCATCTGCCCCGTCAACGTCAAGTCGCTTACCCGCACCGAGAAACGCAGCATTCTGGTCAAGCCCGAGTGGTCGGAAATCAACGAATTCTGCACGAGCCTGACGACACTGACGCCAGACATGTTTGCCAACGCTGGTACGCTCGGCGATGCCGTGCAAATTCTCCAGAAGGAATTCCAAGCCAAAGATCGACTGTGGGCCAGTTGGGGCGATTATGATCGCCGTCAGTTCGAACGGGTTTGCCGGGAACACGGCGTTACCTACCCATTCGGCCCGACGCACCTGAACGTCAAGACGCTGTTCGCTGCGGCTTTCGGGGACGACCGGGAAATGGGACTGGACGGTGCGTACAATCGACTGGGGCGGCCGATGGAGGGAACGCACCACCGGGGGGGCGACGACGCCTGGAACATTGCCGCTGTGCTTTGCTTGTTGCTGAAGCAAATGCGTCAGGTGGTCAAGTGACTGCAATCGAGACCATCTTCTCGCTTGAGAGCTTGTTTCCGGCTGCACGAATGCGAAAATGGCGGTTCGAGCGTGCCAGTTGGACTGTTCAGTGCAATCAACGGGAGCAAAACCATGCAGCACCGGATGACCATCTACGTCGGGATTTGCCTCGTTCTGATCAGTGCCTTCCAGGCCATCGCCCAGCAGGGCGACATCGACTGGAATCGTGCCAGACAACTTCGCCAGCGAGGGATTCAGGGCGAGAAGCTAACGGAAGACGAGCAGTCCTACCTGCAACGGGCCATCGAACTGCGGCAGAAACAGAAGCCGCAGCAACGCCGTCCCGTCGAGATCAAGCCGCCTGTGGGCCTCAAGCCGCTCACGGACATGAACGACCGCTACAAGGGGCAGGATGGAGGGCTGTACGGTGGCGGCAAGAACGAACCGCCGCAGGAACACCTCGAAGCGGCGTTGCAGCAGGCGAGACTGATCCAGCCACTTGATGCAGGCGGCAAGCCGTCCACTGATGGCAAGATCGTCATGATTTCGGTGGGGATGTCGAACACCACCCAGGAATTCTCGACGTTTGTCCGGTTGGCCAACGGTGATCCTGCAAAATCGCCGAAGGTCATCATTGTCGATGGGGCACAGGGCGGGATGGATGCCAAGGCGTGGGCCGTCTCTGGGAGACCCGACCAGCCCGATTCCCGCAATCCTTGGGAAGTGCTGGACGACCGGCTCCAACAAGCTGACGTGTCCGATGAGCAGGTGCAGGTGGCGTGGGTCAAGCAAGCTCGAATCGCCCCCGGCAGCATCGGCGAGTTTCCCAAGCACGCCGAGGAAATGAAGGGTCACATGGTCACGATCCTGAACATGCTGAAGGAACGGTTCCCCAACCTACGACTCGCCTACCTGTCCAGCCGGATTTATGCCGGGTACGCCAAGTCCACATTGAACCCCGAGCCGTATGCCTTCGAGTCGGCCTTCGTGGTCCGTTGGCTGATCCAAGACCAGATCAAAGGCGAGCCGTCGCTGAACTACGACCCGGCAAAGGGGGCGGTGAAGTCGCCGCTGCTGCTCTGGGGACCGTACCTGTGGTCAGACGGCGAGAAGGGTCGGAAGATCGACGATCTTGTTTGGAAGCCGGAGGATCTCGGCCCTGATGGGACTCATCCCAGCGACAGTGGACGGCGGAAGGTCGCCGATTTGCTGTTGGGATTTATGAAGACCGATTCCACGGCGAAGGTGTGGTTCAATCGCTGAATTGGCCGTCGTGTTGTAACCGGCGACTGGTCACGAAGGAGCCGCACCGGTACGCTAACCAAGGCCACGCAGATGGACAAGACATTCCGCTTGGCAAAACGCCATCGCAATCTCGGCATTGCGGGCTTGACTTTCTTCGTGCTGGCTGCGGTCGCTTCCGGCGTCGGGATTTGGGCTGAGGCACCCGAAGAACAGCGTACTCGTGCCTTGTACGCCGCATTGTTGTTCGCCGCATTCTGGCTTCTTTTTGCTTCCCTTGCCTGCTGGCTCCTGCTTGCTTACTGGCGTGAAGAACTAAAGATCAGCGACCGGCAGGTAACTCAACAGGGAGTAATTTCCAGGAAAGAAATCGATCTGCACAACATCACGGCTGCCCGCTGGAGGCTCGTCCCCAGGCCAGGAGGAAGCCTTGTTCTTCGTAGTCTGGCAGAAAAAATGACGATCTACTTGGGCAACTTTGAGCCGATGGAACGGCTCTGGCTGATCCGTTTCTTCCGCAACGGGCTGCCGATGCCTGTGCAGGAAGACTGGGCCTTGTTTTGCAGCAAGATTGCACTGCCGCTCCGGGACTGGGACACGCTGGCTCACGGCGATCCAGGGCCAGACAGCGTAAGGATCACACGGCGGCGGTGGGACTGGTACTTCATCCCCGCAATCCTGCTATCTGCCGTGATTGGAGCCATCGCCTACTGGAAGTTCCAGCAGCCTCGAATGCTCGTGGCACCGTTGATGCCAGCCTTGCTGTGGCTATTCCTGCGAGCGATGACGCCACGGCAAGGATTGGTTGTGAAGCGGATGACAGCAGAGCCGGGGATGACAAGTTTTCTCGTCTTCGAAATTTGGTGGTTGGGCGTCGCCGCCATCGGGATCGTGGCATTCGAGATCTGGAACCTACCCATGCCGCACGCTCTGATTGTGGGGACCACTGCCGTCGTTCTTTGGCTGGCCGGACTCGGTTGGCGAGCACATCGGCTGGACCGGGACAGGCAACAGTCTGATCTTGCCAAAGCTCCCGCTTCACTTCGGCAATGGGTCGAAAAAGAAGAACGGTTGCCTACTGGGCAAGGGATTGACGATGCCACTGGAATGGACGGGAATTGAAAGACGTGAGCAGCCAATCGTTTTCGACCACGCCGGGCTACACCCTCACCTCCCCTTTCTCATCCACCTGCCACAACTGATTGGTATCCACATCTAACGCCGTGAGCCAGCCGCCGTAGCAGCAGTTCGTGTCCAAGCACTTCAGGTAGCCGAGATCCAGGACTTCGGGCTCTGGCGTGTGGCCGACGATGGCGATCTTGCCAGAACAGTGCGGTGACGGCGGGACGTAATCCCGCAACGAAAGCCACCGCAACGTTTGGATGTCCAAGCGGTCGAGCGGCACCTCCGGTTTGTAGTTGGCGTGGACGAAGAAGTGCCGGTCGGTCTCGAAGTACGTCCGGCAAGATTCCAGAAAGGTGAAGTGGCTGGGGGGAATCAAGTCGATCCGCCCGGTCGAGCCGTAGGAATCCAAGCACGCAAGGCCGCCGCAGTTGATCCAGAAGCGGAAGTCCGACCAGCCCTCCCTTGGTCCCAACATCATTTCTTCGTGATTACCCAGGATCGGAACGAAGCGGCAACGGTCGCCCAAAGAAATCAGTTGTTCGATGACGCCTTTGCTGTCGATGCCACGGTCCACGAAGTCGCCCAGCAGGACAAGCACGTCATCCGGCTGCGGATCGATCAGTTCGATCAGCTTGGCCAGGGCCGTGGAACAGCCGTGAATGTCTCCGATGGCGATGGTGCGGGGCATTGTGGCTCCGGTGCTGCGTCGTCCTGGTGTTGTTCACGGCGAGTAATAGTTGTGCGTCTGCTTCAATCGCCGGTAGTTGCGATCCGACCAGAGCCGCTTGTGGTCTGGACGGGGGTTCGGCTCAGCGTTCGAGTAAACGTGCAACTCGGTGCCGTTTAGGACCAGGATTTCCTCCCGCCAATCGCCGGTCACGTCCGCCACGTACAGCCGATCTGCCTTCTCCGGCAACCGCAGGACGAACTGCCCGGTGAGCGGCTCAAACAGTCCCACATCGCCGCTCTCGTGACGCTCCTTGGCACAGGCCAGTTGTTGCGGCTTGCCCGTCCAGTCAATCGTGTGGATGACTTCCACGCCGCTGGCCGTCCATCCAGCCGGGGCAACCCGATCCATCTCGTACTCGAACACGACCTTTCCCGAGGAGTCGAACACAAATGGCTTTTGGTGCTCGTTGTATCGGGATCGGCACCAGATGAAGATCTCCTCGGAACCTGACTTGAATCGGCCAACAGCGGCGTTCTGAGGCTCCTGCCGTCGCAGGTTCTTTCGCCAAATCGGCCCGCCGAGGCCCACGACTTGTACTTCATTCGAGCCTTCCTCCAGCAACACAACTTCCCGCCCCGGTTTCTCCGGCCGCACGTCGGCCACAAACACGCTGTCGATGTGTCCTTTGAAATCGGCGGCTTGAGTTAGCACCCGGCCATCCGGCCCAAGAATCGTGGCCCCCAGCACTTCGTCCCGCCCGTCGCCATCGAGGTCGGCCAAACGAGCACATTGTGGGCACACGAAACAAACGCATCGGTCGTCCAGAGCGGCTTTCCACCATCTCGCAACGAATCAAAGGCATACGCCGCAAGGTAGCGTCCCATACGGTAACCGTCCTTGTTCGTGGCTTGCAGCAAGATGTAAGGGTCGCCCTTATCCCGGAAGCTGGCGACCATCGCCAATTCCCATCGCTCGGCACCTTTCGGCACGGGCGGCTTGGCTGTCATCTTTTCCTTGCCGGTCGCCCCGTCCACCACGTGCAGCACGCCGTCCTTCGTCAGAAAGATCACTTCGCACTTGCCGTCGCCGTCCACATCCCCAGCGGCCACACCGGGACCGTGGTGGCCTGGCAAGCCCTGGCTTTCACTTTGGCCCCCAACCACCAACTCCGTCGCCTTGCCCCAGAGTTTTTGCCCGTTGTTGCCCTGGACGACGAGATGGCCGGGAACGGTGACCAGATAGTCCATGGCCCCGTCATTGTCCACGTCGGCCACGATCAAGCCGCCTTCCGATTCCTGCGGAGGTGGCATGTCGAGCTTGATCACGACCGGCTTGGGCGGGACCGCCTCGGACGCTCCTGCGGGAAGGAGCGGGATCAGAAATGCCATCGTTCCGACAATTATGGTTAGATTCAACATGACGTTCCTCCACCTGAAGATTGAGATCGGGAGATGCCTACCGTTTCCGTTCTTCCAGGACGACTTGCCTAACCGAAATCACCGCCGCAGCCGCCAGACACCCGACCAGATTTGCCACAAGATCCCAGCCAGTGTTTTCGTAGCCACCGACGTTGGTGCCGGGCAACATGAGCGTGGCAGCGAATTCGACCACTTCATTTGCCGCTCCGAAGCCCATGCCAGCGGCGACACACAAAGTCAGCAAACCGAAGCTTGGTTTCACGATGACGCCACGGCGATCCAGACTGCCCCGGAGCGATTGCCAGCAGATCCAAGTCACCAAACCGAAGCCGTAGGCGTGAACCAACTGATCGTACTTCAGCATCCCTGGCACGATCCACCAGTTGTAAAGCACATGGGTGTCGCCCTTGATCGGCCAGGATGCTGGCACCGGCATCAGGCCACCGGCCATGTGTGCCAGTCCCCACAGCGACAGGCCCCACAAGGCACCGATGTGGAGCCGGACGTGCAGGTGGACCGCCCCAACTACCAAGATCAGCACGCACATGACGATGAAGTAGAAAACGAACTCGTCATTTTTCGAGATGAACGAGGCGACCAGCCAGACCGCCATGTAGAGTGCCGTAAACGCCAGTACGCCGATTTCGGCGGGCGAGACGTGGAACCGGCTTTTTGTTGGGATGTCGGACACGGGACACTCCTGGATTGAGACGAAAAGTCCGGATCATTTTAGCACATGGCTGATCCAGGCGTTGCCTGGGCTTCGGTGCAGGGGAAGAATTAAAGGGGCAGTTCAGCAATCCAGTGACAACACGAGGACCGACGTGACCACCAACGAACGACGAGCCATCCGCAACACGCTGGACCGGCTGGGAATGCAGGCCAAGCCGGAGCAAGTTGTTGCTGACTTGGAAAGCCACAGCTTGGAAGTCAGCGACAGGTTCGTCAGCTTGGTCAAGATGCAGTTGTTGCGGGACGATGCCAAGGCGGCAAGGGAGCGATCCAAGCGGCCTCCCAAACTCAAGGTCCGCCATCGTCCCCAACGGCGAAAGATCCCGCCCCGGCGACAGTGAGGAGGTGTTCCCGACCCGATCTGGTCACTGCGATCACACATCTCCCCCGTATTACGAGACCAAGCAGGCACAACACCTCTGGCCCCGTCGCTATGCCAGCGACGGCCAGTGCAAATTTTGGCAGTGAACGCTGATCTCGTCAGGCAGGCCCGCTAATTCATCCCCAAGTCTTCGATCATGTGGGAATCCGGGGTGACTTCTCCTGGCTTTACCCCCAACGCATCGCAGATGCACTCGCACAAGATCGTCCACACCTCGTCCTCACTGAATTGCTCCCCAGCCATCTTCCCTGTTCGTTCGCAGTTGACGGGAAACCATTCGGCCCGCTCAGGGTGATGCTCGACGATCCAATAGGTCAGCGAGATGACTGAATCGCATTGCCGTGGGATCTTGGGAAATTCATCGTCTGCCGGTTGTTCAAGCTTCGGCAGCGACATTCCCAACGCATCTTCCAGGGCTTGCCAATTTGCGGCACGAGTGGCCGGAGAGAACCGTCTATTCAAGTCGAGTGACGAGGTAAGCCTCCACCACCCTGTGATGCGATTCACTGCTTTGGAGACCTCCACGGATAGTGGTTCGATGCGGGGAACCTGCTGGTATTCGCCTTGCACCTTCGCAACGAGGTAGCGGTGAAGGGTTCCGGCAGTGTTGAACACACCAGCGACAGCTTCAGCAAAGCTGATCTTGATGCCCAGCCGCCTCTCAAGACGAAAAGTCAGATCAAGTGCATCCATTCCCATGAGGCAACCCAGCGTGTAGCAGATGCTCGGCACGAGTCCACCAACGAGTTTGAACCGACGTGCAGCAAGACTTGTAGGGTAGCCCCGCCGTCTCGTCCGGTCAACAGGCCAGGGTCCATTACAAACGCTCGGCCCCGCCACGGTCATCCCCGTCACCAGCAGCGGCTTCCACAGCACCGCCGGTGGCCCAGGTTGGGTCAGGTGGTCCAGGTGGTCCAGATGGTCCAGGTGGTCCACATGGTCCACATGGTCCAGACAAAATGGCACTTCTACTCTCTTCTGAAAAATCTTCATTCTTCATCTTTCTTGATTTTCCTAAAGAAAGTGGATTTCATCTGGACCATCTGGACCACCTGCGTTTCACCCCGTAAAAACTGGGAAAAAAGTGGGCCAGACAAACTGATTTTGTCTGGCCCACGTCTGGACCGTCTGGCCCACTTCTGTCCAATCATGCACCGTTTCAGGCTCTGGCGATGTCGGCGAGTGCATCGGAAGTGAGGCCGACGCCGGTGTACCAGCGATCCCGACGACCATCGACCCGGCGGCGTTCATCGTCAATCCTTGGAATTGCTGCCCGCAGCTTTCGGCCGAGGTCGTTGTTGCTGCCCGGCATGTGGCCGTTGTCGTCGCACCACCGGTGCCAAGCCAGTTGCAGATCGTTTCGACGCACGTCCTTTCCGTCCCCCACTTCACAGCACTCATCCAGAAACGCTTGGATCGGCGACGACAGGTAAACGAAATCCCGCAGGATCTTTTCGCCCGCAGCCGGGTTCTTGAACCGCCCGGCAGTCCTTAGTAACCGCAGTCCCTCCAACGCCCAGTTAGTAATACCGGGGATCTCCGCTAATAACCGGTCCACCAAGCCGAAGTCTTCCTTGCCTTCGTAGGTGTTGAAGTACGGCAGGACTAATAACCGTGACCGCATTGCTGCCGAAGAGTCGGACAAGCGGGGCAGTTCGTTCACCGCAATGGTAAACCGGACCTTCAGGGCAACGCTGGGCAACGCCGCCAAACCCTTGCGGTCCACCGCCTGTTCTGACCCACCCGAGATCGCTTTCAGCCGCTCCAGCACCAAGGACGTGTCGCTGTACTTGCCAAGGTGCCCTTCGTCGATCAACGCCGCCAGCTTGCCGACCAACGGCTCCAGCCCGAACCTTCCGCCCAACGAGGCCAGCGACGAACTGGCGACGTTGTGCTTGCCAAGCAGTTCTGACATCACCGCCATGGTCGTCCCCTTGCCGCTTCGAGGCGGGCCGATCAACAGGGCCAATTTGTGTTGCCGGTTGTCAGAAACCAGGTTGTAGCCGAACCACTGCTGGAGGGCTGCAACCCGCTCCTGATCATCGTCGAACACCTGATCCAGGAACGCCAACCAACCTGGGCAGACGGCATTCTGGTCAAATCCGTGCGGCAGGCAGTTGCAGGAAAACCAGTTCGGCGTGTGGTCCAGCAGGGTCACCGAACCCGCCAAGTATTCCTGCACATCCAGCAGGCCGTTTGAAAAGGCGATGACGTTCGTCGGATTAGGCCACTTGCCGGTTTCCAGCCAGCACGGCGGCTCAATCGTCGAGGTGTAGTTGGCGACGGCCTTGAGGGCGTCCAGAACGCCGGTCACTGCGGGGCGATTCGGCTGGTATCGTTCCAACCGCCTCTTGCTCTTGCCGCAGGGCTTCGACCAGCGGCACTTGGCGAGCCATTTCCAGGTTCGGGCTCTGATGTCGTCGTCGCTGAACAGTTCGTACCGCTGGCCAGTCCAGCGATACCAGCAGCCGTGATGGTGGACGAGGGTTTTGCCGTCGAACTCCGACTGGAAGAACTGGGCCGCCGTATCCAGTTGGTCCTTCGGTGAAATGACGATATCGACGACCTCGGTAGCAGGGTGGATGAGGTCAGCGTCGTCGAACGGTAACACGATTTCGTCGATCCCGGCGTCCATTTCCCGGCAAGCATGAAGCCTGTCGCCGACTTCGCCGTCGTATTCATGCCGCAGGCACCACTCGATCTTCCGGCTGATTTCTTCTTCGATCCACGGCCACCAGCCGCCGTTGACATCAAGCTGGTCCGCTTTCTGACCCCATTCGGCCAACATTTCCAGCACGGTATCGGCAGGCAGGGCGAACCCGTAAAGCAATCGCATGGTCAGGGCCGTGCAAGAGCGGTCGGCACCGGTGCCTTCTTGAGTTCCGGGGACGGCCTCCAGGTAGATCCGTGCCTGCCGTTCCCGTTCTGCCAGCGACAACCCGACTTGCGAAATCACCTGATCGTGATCTGCGTCGTCGATGGCTCCGGGCATCACCACAATTGTTCGGCGGCTCTTGGTTTTCCCAGCAACTTCACAGGGAAGCCACGTCGGGCTGTAGACCGGGCACTGCATCAGAAGATCCAGCGTCCACGGGACTTCTTCCCGGTATAGTTGGCCGGTCGTCGGGTGCATCGACCCTGGGGCCATGATGTACCCACCATCGCCCCGCACATCCAGGTTGTATTGTTTGCTGTCGATGCAGGTCTTCTGCCGATTGCCGATATACGGGATGCCTTCGACACTTGGCCTCCGGTACACCCGATGCACCCCGCCGCTGCCGGTCACTTGCATCATTGGTGTCGGCGGGAAGTATCGTCTGGCCAAGTCGTCAGCTTGTTCGTCATCGGAATCGATGGCAACGATCCCCGGATTGCTGTCAGACCACGGGGCTGCTCCGGTCAGTAGGGCGAAGTTCAGAATTTTCGCTTTCCAACGATTCTTTCCGTCCTTTGTTGGAAACCAGCCCTGCATCCATTCTTTTATTTCTGTGGGGGTGACTTGTCGGGTCTGGTACGGCTTCCACTCGACGCACGGCTTCTTGCCGTTCATCGGGATCAGGTTGAAATCCAGGCCGTACAAGCGGCAAAGGATTTCGGTTCTTTGAGATTTTGTCGTTTCGTTTAGGAGAATTGATTTCGTATTACTTACATACATTGGGTTCCTTTCTCGACTGCTTTGCAGTCGAGTCGTTGCAGACATTGGATTAGACTTGAACAGCCGCCAGCGACCCTAATCGCTGGCGGCTTTTTTGCGCAGCCGTCAATCAGACCGTTCTATTTGCTGCGATGTCGAGCAGGAACTTCAGGGGCTCCTCTCCACCCGGTTGCCACTTTGCCCATCGATTGAGTGCTTGTCGTGGCGTGAAACCGAAAGGGTAGAAATCGACAAAACCACTTTCCCGGCCCGGCGAGCCGAGATGCCGATTGAAGAAGTCGCCTTTCGCTCGCAGCATGGACACCTCTTCCCACCATTCGTCTTCTGTCAGATCAACTGCCACGATCTGGACTCGGCTCAAAGTGACCCGATCACCCGAAGCGACGTGCGGGCAATACTGAGGAATGTTGTCGAGAGATCCAACCAGATTCGGACTGTCGATTCCCGTCACCTTGACCCACATGTATTCCACTGTGCCGTCGTAGGACTGAAAACCAATCTTCACCCAACGCCCCACAAACCACTCAAGAGGTCGGCTTGCGTAAATCGGGTCCGGTGAGTAGGCGTCCTTGTGTACCAGCCTGATGTTGTTCAATTCGTTCATTATCATTCCCTTTTATGTAGTGCGTGGTCAGGTTGCCCAGATCGTCTGTTCCAAAGTACAATCGCCTTCCGAGGCGAACATGTGGTGACAGCACACGACCTGCCTTGATGTCCCTGTGAAGGCGGAACACGTCCACTCCGATGTGACGGGCCGCTTCTGAGACATTGAGTAGGTTTAGAACGGTTCGCCGTTCATGTGCCGTGACGATCATGGTTCCTCCACGCAGAAATTTGTTGCTGCCTTTATGTAGTAATGCGGCTGCAAAACTTGGTGCGGATTTTTTCAATTTTTTTGCCATTGACGCAGAAACCTGAACCAGCGGCGAAAGGGCGGTCGAAATGAAGCTAACCATCGAGGGGACCAAGTTCGGCAGCATCACGGTGGATGGCGAAATCTACGACCACGACATCGTGATCCGACTGGGCGGCAGCGTAAAGAAGCGGAAGAAGAAGTTATCGAAGGAACGGTACGGCACGTCGCACACCGTGTCCGTGGAGGAGGCCGAGCACATCTACGACGACGGTGCTGAGCAGGGGATCGTTGGCACCGGGCAGCACGGCGTGCTGAAGTTATCGGAGGAGGCTGCGGCTTACTTCAAGGACCACGGCTGCTCGGTCCAGGCACTTCCGACACCCGATGCCGTCAAAGCCTGGAACCACGCCGAGGGTAAGGTCATCGCCATGTTCCATGTGACGTGCTGAGCGGGGGACATGGGATGAAACGAAACAAGGCTCCAACACACCCGCTGCCGAGTACGTCAGCCGGATGGCTTGCCGAGATCAAGTCGGCCATCGCCGATGCTCAGGGGGCGAATCCGTTCGGTTTATTGACGGGCCGCACGGTCACCGACGCCGACCTGTTCCATCTGGCCCCGCTGGTGGCCCTGAAGTTCCGAGGGCGGAGCATTCGGGGACGGGAAGCAAAGCGGGTGACAGAAACGGCCCTGGCGAACTACGTGGTGAACTCGGACCCGGACGGCATCGAGCACGGTTTGGAGGCCAGGCCCCTGCTGGCGTTCGGCTTATGCTACGTCGCTGCCCATCTGGCTCTCGACCTGCTGGACGAACGGCGGGCCGAAGCTATTCTGACGTACTGTGAAAAACACTTGGACGAACTGGAGGATAGAACGTGACGGATTTCCACAAGATTTGGATCGAGCAGTGCGAGGCGGCACAGGGGATCGAAGACGAATTCGGCACACAGAAAGCTCTGGAGTACCTCGTCGGCGAAAAATTCCTGGACTTCCTCGAAGCTGCCGAGTCCAACGCCGACTTCCGGGCCGAGATCCCGGCGTTCGTCGCCAAGATCAAAGAGATCTTCGAGCCGTGGCAATTGGCCGAGTATCTGGCGACGGCAAGGGAAACAGAACCGTTCGATCCGGGCTTGTTTGAGCCACGATGGCACCCCGAACTCGGCGAAGAGGAAATCGAATACGACGCCGAGGAAATCGAGGACATGCGGAAAGACGACATCCGGCAATGCACCCGTGACCTGCTCCTGGTGGAACGGGCGAGGGAATGGCTGCTAGAGGAGCAGTTTGGCAGCGGTGAGGCACAACCATGAACGTGACCCGGCTCGTCCTGCTGATCGTCGCCGGTGTCTTGCTAATGGCCGGTTTCGTCGTCGGCTTGGTCTTCTTCATCTTTTTTCTGGTCAAGTCACTCACCGGGGCCACGGGTGGCTGGAGAAAACTGGCCGAAGTCTACGGCACCGCCAACCCGCCCACCGGGCAAGTCACGAGCGGGGCGACGATCACGGTCGGGGCGGTAACGTACAGACGGTCTGCAACCTTGGTCGTGGCCGACGAGGGGCTGTACGTTTCCATCTGGCGGAAGACGGTCCTGATCCCGTGGACCGAATTCAAGGGAGTCCGGCAAGCCACATTGTCCTGGCAAAAGGTGCCGATGCTGACGGTCGGCGATCCGCCCGTGGCAACCATGACCGTGCCGCCTCAGACATTTGAGGTGATGCGGGCAAATCTGCCTGCCAGGATTTGACGACGCCCAAGGAACCACTCCCATGCCCAAGTGCCGCAACTGCAACTACGACGTTCATCCCAGCATTGGTCAGTGTCCGCACTGCGGTGCGTCGGTGGACAAACCCATCGCCGATCTGGAACACCAGGTCCGGGCTTTGTTGGACGACGGCCAAAAGATTGCGGCGGTGAAGTTGTACAAGGACCAGACCGGCGTGGGTTTGGCCGAAGCCAAGGCTGCGGTCGAGGCGTTGGAGGCTGGTGCTGGCCCACCGTCAACGTCAGACATTGGCGGCGACCTGGAAGCCGAGTTGCTGCGACTGCTGGGCCGGAGCGACAAGCTGGAAGCCGTCAAGTTATACAGGGACTGGAAGGGCACATCATTGCTCGAAGCCAAACAGGCGGTCGAGTCGCTGGCGGCAAGGCACGGGCTGGAGACGCAGCGGGGCGGGTGCCTGGGCGTGGTCGTGGCAGTGGTGGTAGCCGCCGTTGGGTTTGGCATGACGCTTTGCTGATTGGGGAAGCCGATGTTCTGGGTGGAGCGGTACATCAGTTTGGCGAAATCAAGTTGAACGACGTAGACAGAGGACGTGAAAATGGCGAAGGCCAAGATTACTCAGACCAGCCCGGATTCAGCAGTTGTCGAGCCAATAGTTCTTCGTTCCGGGAAGACCACCCGTCTCGTGTTCAGGCCGCAGATCGTGAAGAACAAGCAGGATGAGAATAAACCGGTAAAAGGTGATCTTCTATGGCAGCGACGCAGCCCCAAGGAGCAGGGACAGGAATGGGTTGACGAGTCGCAGGTGAAGCTCTCAACCATGACAGCCGGTTCGGGACTCAAACTTGAACTGAACACGGATGAGATCTACCTGCTCACTCAAGTCGTTCGTGGCCTCTACGGTGTATTCTGGCAGAATGGCAAGCGGCTTCCGAGAAGTGGTGATGAGTTTGAGCTTGCAGATTACGCCCAGGCCGCCAAGACGCTCGACTCGCTGGAAGATGTGGCTCGCATCATGGAAGGTACAGGTCAGGAGGGATTTGTCTTTCTGCTCAAGTGGCTAGCCAGCCGAGACAACTCGGTGAAGGTACTAGAGACGCTCGGCAGACTCAGCTTGACAGACTTGGCCGAGATCAATTCTGTGGCAGGAATCGGGATGCTGAAGCAGGCTCTTTCGATCTGGGAGACGAACAAGTCCAACGCAAGAGAAGATTTTTGGCAGGAAACGCTTACGGAGTATTCCTTCGTGCTATCGCAAGTCTTCTCAACCCCCGTTGTCATTTTTGGATCAAAAGCATACGTCGGGGGAAAGAGCCTGGAAAACACCGGCGGCAAGGAGCCGGACTTCCTGTTGAAGAACGAAATCACCAGTCACGTGATGATCGTAGAAATCAAGACACCGCAGACTCCATTGCTTTTTGATTCACCTTACCGGCCCCCGGACGTGTATGCCGCTAGCCGAGACGTGTGTGGTGCTGTCGGCCAAATTGGCCGATATAGAGATGAATTCCTTGAAAACTACTCGAAGCTCTACCGGAAATCGGCTGAAAAGTTTCTTCTTGCCGATCCACGGTGTCTGGTAGTGGTTGGAAATTCCGTTTGTCTCGACACTGATGCCAAGAGGGATTCGTTCGAGTATTTTCGTCGGGGACTTCGTGGGACTGAGATTATCACCTTTGACGAACTGTTCAGGAAGGTCCAGGTGCTCCTGGATTTGTTGGAGGGGCGAACGCAAGTCACCTCAGCGACCGGTGATGCCTCCTAGCTGCACATCGGGTCCATGTGTCTACTTGGCCCGCCACGGTCAGTGCTGCGGCAACCGGATCTCGATCCCGTAGCGGGGTGCAACTACCAGCAGCTTTTCGATCTCGGCCTGTGACGGTGGCGGGGCCTGCTGCCCAAATGCCACCGGCTGGCCGACCTCCAGGAACATTTTCTCCAGGCCCGCAGGAGCAACGGAGATGATCATCCGGGCCGTCTTGTCGGTGTCGTTCCTGAAACTGTGCAGGCTGCCGACCGGCATGTTGGCGAACGTGCCAGCTTTGGCCACGAATCGGTCCTCGCCGACCTGGAAGGTGATCTCGCCTTCCAAGACGTAGAACGATTCCTCTTCCCGGCTGTGGATGTGCGGCGGGGGACCGCCACCGGGACGAACAACGGCTTCAAACATGGCGTAGCGTCCGTCCGTCTCGTCGCCGGTCGCCAGAAAACGGTAGACATCGCCGACGACGGCAACGGTCTGTCCTTCGCCAGGCTGCCGCAGAACTGGTGGATGGGGCGTTGGTGTCATGGCCCATTATAGGGTGGCTGGCAAGCCCGCCGACCTACAAAGTCACGAACGGGGCAACGATCACGGTCGGCTGCACGATCTTACTGGATTCGCCGGGATCAGCAGGATTCATTCCCAAATTCACGCCTCTTTCGGTTTCAGACCCATCAGGATCGTGGTTTCTGCGTTGGAGTCGTCTGCCCCTTCACATGAGTGGCCGTAGATCTCCAGTGACGGCATGGTGATGCTCTCCCCACGAGTTGTAAGCTCTTCCTTCAATGCTTGCCACTTCTGGGGCAACTCGTGATATGGCCCGATGTGAACGTACTTCGAGTAGCGTTTCAGGTCAAACTCGCATGGCTCCAACGGCTCTGGAATCGTGGCCTGTTCGGCATTTCTGACTTCAACGCCGACGAACATTCGGTCACCTGCAAAATACACCCAATGGTTGATGCCTGTTGTTGCGAGCTTGGCGTCCTTGACGATCCTCCACATCTCGTTCATCAAACGCAGTCCGACTTCACCGTAGCGGCGGTCTTCAACGCTGGACGACAGGCCGTAAAACGTGAACCGAATCGGTTCGTCGATGATTTCAATTTTCATTGGGTTTTCCGGCTTCTCCGACGGAATCGTGGTTACCTCTTCTGTTTCTTGACTTTCGCCGCCGCCTTTGCCAAGTCCTGCTTCACCCGCAACTTCACAATCCGTTCGATCAAGTCGTAGGGGATCGGCTGATCGAGCGGGAACTGGAGGTTGCCCTTCGGTCCCGAATACCGTGCGATCGCTTTCTCCAGGGCCTTGCCGCCAGACACGGGAGGGTACAGCCCGATGTGCGTCTTCCACCCGGCAAAGTAAACCAGGATGCCGTGCAGCTTGAATGCGGGCATCTGGTAGCTGATCATCTCCTTGGCATCGGGTACAGCCGTCCTGATGGTCGTCCGCACCTTTTCAAGAATCGCCCGAACGTCGGCAGGAAACCGTTCAATGTACTCGTCGATGTCTTTCGGTGGTTGAGCTTTTGCCATTTTGCCACTCGTCACTTGTTTGGCTCCAACGGGCCGATCCGCTTCGTGCCAACCACCAACTCGTCGATCCACAACTTCTGGGCGTGCGGCAGCAGGCCAGGCCCGAAGTAGGGTGCCATCAAGAACTGGTTGAATTTCATCTTGGGGAAGTCGGTGGATCGCAGCACCACGTCGGTCTGCTCGACGACGAGCTTCCCGTCGAACCAGCCACGGACGATGCCATCCCGGTTGGGGCGGTCGTTCTGGAGATCCAGGGAATTGAGCTTGAAGTACGCCTCGACGCAGTGCCATTGGTCGTCGGTGAAAAGTACGTCTTGGCTGTCGTAGAACTTTCCGTTGTAGCCGCCCTTGAGCGGCCCCTGGGTCAGTCCATGGGGCATGTCCTTGTTCTGGATGTCCTGGGCAGCCAGCCGCAGTCTGCCGCCGACCGGCTCGATGTAAAGCGTTAGGTGGCTGGCAGCGGGACCATGCCACTTTGGATTCTCGGTGGTCAAGAAGTGGGTCAGGTGGGGATGGAAGCTCTGGCCGCTCCAGCCCCAGCCTTTGGACAGCTTCAGGTAGAAACGGATGCTCACCTCATCCGTGGGCTCGAACAGGCGTCGGACGGGAGACGATCCCTTCACGCCGGATTGGCGGTCGGGCCACTCGTACTCAACGCAGCCCTTTCCCGCCGCCGCATCCCCGACGATTCGGAAGCTGGTGCCGTCGTACCAGCTTCGCCCAGCAAGATCGTCGTCGTCGAAGCTTTCGCTGAACAGGATGCCGTCTCTCTTCGCCTCGACCCCGGCACTTGGTTCTGCCGCCCAGACCGAGGTAACAAGAGCAAGCGACAGACCTGCCAATGCCTGGATTCTCATCGCAAAATCGCCTTTCAAAGTTTGTGCCTACGAAAAGCCCCGCCACCTATTCGGGCAGATCGAACATCATTCCCTCGTGAGTTCCAAAATCGTCCGGTTGTCGCCCTGCCATTGGTCCAGCACCCATCGGACGATCCGGTGCAACTGACGTTCGCCCTCGGACTTTGCCTCCCGGTGCCACACTTCCATGACCTTCAACTTGATCAATGCCGCCCGGTACTCGTCCCGCTTTTGGGCCGTCAGCGTCCCCTGGGCCTTCATCGCCCGCATTCGCTCCGGGCACACCACTGGCGACGGCTGGCACCACGTCCGTTCCATGGCAAACATGGCCTGGAGGTCCAACAGATCCTGGACGCCTTGGGACGTTGCCGCATCCCCGAAGACATCCCGCCCTAACCGCTCTTTGAATTGATCGAACGTCAGGTCCGGGTTGCGGGTGAATTCCCGGTAGGCGATCCGATTGACCCGCATCGGCAATTCGTCGTAGGGCGACTCGCCATCCTTCAGCCAGCCAAATCCCAGCGGCACTTGTCGCCGACCTTTCAGCCAGGCTTGTCCCTCTTCGATTTCCGTGGGGATGAAGCTGTAGGCTTCCAGGGACGGCACGTAACCGGTCACTCCGGCACTGCGGGCTCGGAGGACTCCCTGCTGGATGTCCTGTGGCCGCCGCAGTGCGGGTGATTCATCCCACCACAAGCTGTGGCGGGCCTGCCGGATCAGGGCCGAGTCGAGGTGGGCACTGTGGGGAGTGAAGAACAGCGTCCAGCGGGGATCGAACGGCAGCTTGGCCGCCCGGACGCCGAAACCGGGCACCTCGGCACCGTTGAAGTAGTGCGGGTACACGGCGATCATGGCGTCGGGCTTTTTCGCCCAGACTTCTTCGGAAATCTGCCGGACGAAGCGGAACTCCTTGTCGAAGAATTGTTGGCCGCAGTCGGGACAATGGCAGATGGCGTAGTCCGAGGATTCGATCATCAGCCCATCGGCGTTGGGGTAGAAGTCGAAGAACATTTCCCGCACGTAGTCCAGCATGAACTGCTGGGACTCCGGCTTGGCGGGACAAAGGTTGTAGCCCCAGCAGCCGATGCCGAACTTGCCCACGGGCTTTCCGTCCTTGCCGGTGGCCTTTACCTCCGAGTGTTCCAGCGGGTATTGGTTCACGCCGTCGTAGCCGAAAGGCGTGAAGCCCAGCAAGATGCGGACGCCCCTGATGTGGGCGTGGTCGATCAGATCCCGCACGAAGTCATGCCGGACGTTCTGGTGATCCTCGTTGTATCTCCAGGTGATCGGGGACTTCCGGGAGCGGAAGGCCCCGCCCATCCAGAGCAGCAGCAGGTTGCCACCGTCATCGTGGATGCCATCCACGATCCGTTTCCAGTCATCCAGGTCGTAGGTCGGCATCCGCATGAACGTGATGTAGTAGCCTCGTTCCTGGAAGGGGCTTTGGGGATCAGCCGAACGGTCGGCTGCAAGAGCAGCCAACATCAGGCAAGCAAGCGTTTGTAACATGGATCAGCCCTCCGGTTACTGGTCTCGCACAGCCGACTTGTTCCGCTCCCAGCAAAGGAAGTCCTTGTTGTCAGTGCAGCCCATCGACTCGATTACGGCCTCGTTGTCGAATCCGGGCAACTGCTGAAGTCGGCTCAGCAATTGCTCGGCACCGGCTGCTTGTTGCGGAATGACGTAGTTCTCGCCGGATGCTTCCACGACAAAGAACACGTCGTCGTCAAATGGTCCACGGTCTGTCGTTCGGATGAGCACTCGTTGTACGTCGTCCCAGTGGATCGAGGTGGTCGAGCCTCGTGCCCACTGGAATTGCAGGGCGGTGCTGTCACACGCCACAACCGACACACGGTTGATCGGTGCCATTTCGAATCGTGACTTGATCCAACGGAACAGTCTCATTTGGCACCATCGTTTTACCGGACAATCTCGCAGCCCGGCAATGCCATCCGTAGGCGAGCCACCCCTTCCTCGGTCGCTTGCGTATTCTGCACGTTCAGGTACTTCAGGTTCGACAGGCCCTCAAGATGCTTGAGCCCACGATCCGTCACCTGCGTGTTGTTCAGTTCGAGATACAAACACTTGTCGAGCGACCAGAGTTTGGGCAGATCATCATCGGTGATCGGTTCCTTTGTCAGTAGACGCACATCCCGGAACCGAATAGCGTATTCCGCTCCACTTCTCGGAGCCTTCTCGCACTCCTCCCAGACCCATTGCAGTGTGGTCAGATTGACCTGCCCCTTGATCTTTTCATCCAGCGATTCGCACAACCGTTGGAGACTGTCTGGGTCGCCCTTGTTTGGGGCGAAGTAGACTTGGGCAATCAGATTGGCCGTCCAATCAACAGCCCGATCCCATTGGTCAGCCGGAACATCTGGAGGCCGTTTTGACTTGAACGACTGGATCTTCTCACGCACTTGTGTGGAAAGGCTGCTGTGCGTCTGCCAAGCTGTGACAAAGTGAAAGAAGGGTGCCGCAATGGCCAGCAGCAGAGACAGCAGCAGAACGGCAAGCAGCATCTGCCGCACCGTGAATCGGCACCCACGGTGTTCTGTACGACGTACAATTGACGCTGAGGGTTCGCCGTTCATCGGCCTTTCCTTCGTCTGACCGCTGTCCACCACCGGTTCACTTCTTCGGAAGTCCGCTGACGAACTCCACCGCCCGTTGGACCCACCGGCCCAACTGTTCGTCCGTCTCCAAGCCATCCGACTCCACCATCACCAAGCCCTTCATGGGTCGGCCGGTGATATCGAACTCGGCGACGTTGGGCTCCTCCAGGGCCGCAGTAGCCCCTTCAGAACCAAGCCGCACGATCAACGATGATTTCCAGATGCCCACGCACATGTTGCCGTTCAGCAGGAAGCAGACGCCGCCGAACATCTTCTTTTCCGTGATCCCACGGCGGTGGCCGAACACTTGGCGGATGCGGCGGGCAAGGGATTCGCTGTAGGCCATACATCAGTCCTCCGGCCGCTGGTTTTCCACGGCCGACTCGTAAACGGCGACGGCTGCCTTGGCCATCAGGTGCATGGTCTGCTGGGAAGGCAACAACGGCAACCTGCGGAGCCCTAAACGGGCCGTGGCCCCGCCGATGGCATCTTCGTTCACGTTCCAGCTTACCCACGGTCTTCTCGTCCATCGGGGCGTCCATTTCGATCCTCTCCCCAACTCCTCGTAGCACTCCAGCAACTTCTGACCGACATCCACCGGCACGCAGAATCTCGGCGGAACCCAGTCATGCCGATGCGGGTTTGTCCCCAAGTGACTTCAACTGGGCAAGTATGATTTCCAGCAACTTGTCGGCAGCGACCTTGAATTCGTCGTTGTCAGTCACCAGATTATCCGGCTCAAAAAGGACGAACTGGATTGCTATCATCGCCACCATCCGTTGCAGCGTTTCCAGCCGTGCGTTCTTCCATTTCTTCGAGCCAAACGGTGTCGGGTGGCTGTCCCGCAGCAGGGCGTCAATGTCTGCTTGCAGGTCCATGATCTCCAGCAGCTTCTTGCGAACGATCATGCCGGTTCGATTAGCGTCTTCTCGTTCCTTTTTGGACACGTCCATGCGGTGCTCACTTGGTGTTGTGGTTGAATTGTCGTCGTTACGTTTTCGGGCTTCTACTGCCATCAATTTCGCTGCCAGCGGGTCCAGTTCCGCCAGCCGGTGATCGGTTCCCAAGGCAATCAGGACGGATTCGGGACGGATCACTTCGACAACCGGTTCTTCCACCCTCGGCCCAGAAAATGCCGCCCCCAGAATTCTGCGATGTCTTCGACCATCGGAGCGGATTCGGGAATCAGCCCAGTCCCGTACCGACCGTTATAGCGTTCGGAGTATTGCCGTGCCAGATCGTAGGCGAGAAGTTGGGATGCGTTTGGCCGGAGGACGCATTCCAAAGCCGTCTCCACCGTGAGCAATTCCCGACTGTGGATTCTGCGAACCAGCCCCCATTCCTGTCGCTCGAATTTGCTTTGGGCGTTGCGAATGATCTGCAACAACTCGTGGAGCGGCGACTCCCCTGCGGGCGTCCTTTGCTTCAGGTGTTTTGTCATCCCACGCACGGCCTTGGCAGCAAGTCGCTGGTACTGCTCCCAATCCTCCGGCGTGATGTGGCTGGGACAATCCTGCGACTTCATTTTCTTCAGCGTCCGTTTAGCGAGATGCAAAGCAAACTTGGCAGTGGCTTCTGGATCGCTGCACAGGCTTTTCAGCAGTGTGAGCCGAGTGACCTTGAAGTGTTTGCCCTGATGCAGTTCGGCAGCAATTTGGGCGATGGTTTGGACCGTCTTTAGGATCTTGGGCGAGACTTCGTTCATGGTGGTAGCTCCGGTGCCGCCATCATTCGGGGCGGGGCCGTGGGTGAAGGTGATGGCAGCCATTCTCTAATTGCTTCGTTGCAGCGTTTCGAATCAGGCAAGCACGAACCAAGGATCGTCCTGAATCGACTTCATACACTCATCGACGGTCTGGGCGTCGAACACACCAACCCATTCCTTTCCGGTGTACCGCATGGCGTAGAGGGCAAAGGTGCCATCAGCGAGCGGCTCCATCCGTGCGAACTTCCACTCAAATGAAGGCGACAAGGCATTCGGATCTGGGCAGGCGAAGGTCGCAGTGAAGTAGAAGTTGTTTCGGAACCATTTTGCGTGAATGTCGGTGATGTAGTTGGACGGATCGTCTTTCTTCGGCGGCTTGACGTACCGGGGCTTGAGCACGTTCACGATCAAATCGTTCGCTTTGGTTTCCACCTCGGCCTTGAGCGAGGCGGTCACCGGTCGGCTTTTCCGTGCCGGACGTATGTTCCAGGGTTCTCTTGGTCTTGCCACTATTTTCCGCTCCTATTGTACCCTCTCCACCACTTCCAACATCTTTTTCAGCGATTCCGGGTCCGCCAGCCTGTGCTCGGTCCCCACTTCCACCAACGATTCTAGCGGCAGCCCACTGTTCCTGACCAGTTCCTCCGAATCGGCAAACGGCACTACGTCGTTGGCCCGGCTGTGCAGGATCAACGTGCCCTGTTTGATCGTTGTGGCCGTTCCCCAACGCTTCCAGGCCGGGCACAACAAGACCAGCGGTGTGGTTCCCGTATTGATGTTCATCGCCACGGCACCGCCACGGCTGGAGCCGACGACGACATCGGGCCGGTGCTGGTCGAACTCGGCCTGGGCGATCCTGACGGCGGCGTCGAAGTCGTCGTCCGGCAGGGCCGGGTTCAGGACGGTGTGGCCGTGGTCCTTCAGGTAGGTCGGCTTCAGGCCGCCGGGTGTCGATTGCCAGCCGTGCAGGAAGAAACTTTTCATAACGTAGCGTCCCCAGCGTCGTAGAACACGAAGTGGTCGATGTTTTGGTAGTCCTTGGGGAACTGAAAGCGTGGCTGCATTCCAAACGGAAGGATTGCCCTTGACAAATGGACTAGGAACCCTTGTAGCCCGGCGTTCTTTCCATCGTGAATTGAGTTGTAAACGCCATATGCCATCCTTTGTCCGTTCACACCGTGAAAGAACAGCGACAAGTGCTTCAGCGATCCCACATAGTTTGGCATCGTGTAGCCATCCTTAAATTCGGAAAAGTGTGAAACGATCTGATTCTTGTAGGTATCGCTGACAAGCTTGTTCTTCGGCACAGGTATCTCGTCCTCGAAAAACACCGCTGCGGCAAAGACTTCTTCGAGTGGCACACCGGGCTGTGTCTTGCAGTCACGGACGAACCTCTTGGCTTCAACCACGTTCTTAACGGCGTTCGTAAGCTGACCAGCAGTCAGTGTTCGTTTGACCTGAATGACGCCTCTAACGGCTTCCGGCTGCACAATAACAAAATCTTCAAGCCGAAACGCAGGTCGGTAGTGCGATGTGTCATGAATCAGAATGTCGATTTCTGGGCAGTGCTTTGACACGCCATCGACTTCTCGTCTCCCGTAGATGAATCCCTTGTCCACGCTAAACGTGGAAGGCAAGTTTCGCCGAAGGAAATCCCGCAGCAGAACCTCGCAGTGCGTGCCGGGAGCAGTCCAGTCATGTGTTGAACCAAGCAGGTGGACGATGTTCTCATATTGGGCCAACATGACTTCGGCCTGAGAGGCGTAGAAGTCGAACAGTCCCCGTCCGAGGCCGTGGTCGCCAGCTTGTTCTGGATTGTCGCCCGGTTCGGGTGGCTTCTCGTGTTCATCTTGTTGCATTACATGAGTCCTTACTGGTGTGCGGCTCACATGTAGAACCGGTAACTGGTCTGAACCGTATCGCCTTCTGATACATGTTTCATGATTTCTCCAACTTTTTGAGAGAACGAAAGCGTGATCGGCGTTCCATCAGCGAAGGAGCAGTTGTTGACGTTCATTTTCGTCAGTTCAAGCACTTCCCGAAACAAATCCTTTGGCCCACTGCTTCCGTGACGTTCTACGATCTGCCACGGTTCTGGAATGTAGCTGCCAGGGTAGGTTTCGAGGTACGGAATGAACCCCATCGTATACAGGAAGTGCTGCTCATCCTCGACGCAAAAGTACGTGCCTCGGGCTGGCGGGTATTGTCCTTCTCGAAAGAGCCGCAACCGTGACCGGGCCAACGTCACCAAATCATAGTCGCAACCAGGAAACACGGATTGGATGCCTTCGATGAATCCGTCACGCTCGTTGTGAACGCCGTGCTCGTCACCCCAGTATCGTGATGGCTTGTGGACCACGACCCGCCTCGGCGGCGTTCGTCGCACGTTGACGTACTCTTGGAGCGTGCTAGCAATCAGGCGGAATGCTCCGTCCTTGGTCATGTGTGGGCTCTTGCCCTCCTGCTCCGCATTCCACTCAAATGGATCACCACGCAAGACGAGTCCTTGTCCCAGATAGTCGAACGCCTGTGCCACGCTCGTCCGCATCGTCAACGTGTCGCTCTTTTCTCTTGCGATATAGAAATCGATCCCAATGAAGCAGGTATCCCTTTCCAATGTCACCGGACACCACGGAATTCCTTCGGCCTTGTAGTAGAGTGCCGTGCATAAATTCCAAGCACGAGTCGCCTTCTCTTGCAACGGAAGTCGCCGCCCCTTCGGCTTCTTCCCGAGGATGGTGCTTCGTTGAATCAGTTGAATTGGAACTCCCCACTTCATTGCCTTGGCCTTGATGGCTCGCCTAAAATTCAGGTAGAAGTTGCCCGTGACCTGAACGGTGTAGGCGTCATCAACGATCTCTGGCGTGAGTGCTAGTATGATGATGTCGGGGGCAGGGCTCGTCTCTGCGAGACTGCGGATATGCTCGTTGAACAATTCGACGAGTTCCCAAATCCGCTGCTGCTTATCTTCGATGGCGAGTGTCTTCGCAATTTCATCCGGGCGAATCGTGCGATCCCAGCGGTCGTTCGTTTGGAAGCATGACTCGAATTCAGACTGCTTAGAAAATCCGATGAAGTCACGGTTCAAGATTTTGTACAACCGAACCAGTGGCTCATGGATGTGATCGTTGTCGAAGATTCCGTCGCCAAATAGCTTCGGGCCATCGTCCGCTTCCTTAATCTTCTGCCGAACGACCTTTGCGTTCTCGCTCTCGACCTCATGGCCGCATTCGTCAATCCACTCTTTGGCACCTGCGATTGTCTCTCTTGTCCCGATAAAACCAAGTTTGATCTCGGAAGGATGCAGACCGGCGATATTCTTCCCAAATGGCCCAAACTCGGCGAGTCCAGTCTTCGTGTCCTGGTGCTCGAAGTATTTGCCGAATTGGAGCTTGGGTTCATGGAGATAATCGACACTAATACTCATCCGTATCATCCTCCGGATCAACGAAGCCAAACAGAGTCATCTGTGCAGAGGGCGGCTTTTCTTCGTAAGTAGCTGGGTCAAGCGGGATCGCAAAGTCGGCAATCGTCGTGAGCGGCTCCTTCTCAAGCACGATGAGCGGCTCATGAAAGAGTGTCATTTCGATTCGGTTGTGGCCGTCAGCAAGCGTGTGTGCCCAGAACAGAACATGGTTCAGGACTTGAGGGTTGTGTTCCATCGCCTTCAATCGGGTTGTGTACGGCCCGACGAGTTGTGGATTGCACGGAGTCTTGCCGTCGTCCGTGAAGAAGTATTTGGGGATGACTTGGAGAAACCACTCCCCACCAAACTTTACAAACGAAAGCTCAACGGCAAGGTGTCGCCAAAAGGTAAATGTGCCATACTCGTAACGCTGGACGACGGTTCGAATGTCAGAGCGTTGCGTTCTTGGGCTGGTCCATGTCCGCTGGAACTGGTCGTCTTCGTCATTGTCAGTCTCACGAGGAAAGTACGTTCTCCCGAAACCTGGGTTGTATGCCAACCCGCATCGATAGCAGTGGCTCCCTAACAACTGATTGAACATAAAAACGAGGTTCCTCCGCAATTCGTCGTCATCCATCCACTTGGTCGTCGGGAAGTCGTCGATGGTATCAACGTCACAGAAGTCACGAAGTACATTCTGATCGTGGCGAAGGTCCGAGAGCGTATAGAGGAACTGCTCGTGGATGCAGAATGGCGGTGTGTAGCCTTCCACCTCTTCCTTTACCCGCTGGTAGGACGAGCGGCGGGTCTTGGCAAACGTCATGGTCTTTGGGAGTCGCTTCACCGGGAGCAAATTCGAGTACAAGCGTTCCTGCTGCTCGAACGAAAGACGTGGGGGACTCACGGCGGCGTGCGAGCAAACCACGTCCTTGGCGTCGGCCGAAAAGAGATCCGTGGATTTGTCGAAGACGACCTCAAGAGGTGGCCGCCAAACGTCTTTCGCTGCCTGGATGTATGATTTGATTTCCTTGTAATAGAGGACATCATCGTCCGGGTGATACACGATGAAGAAGACGGGAAACGTACAATTGTTCCAATACGTGAAATCCTCGATCCGCACTGGAGTCGCAAACGTTGATCCGTCATCCTTTTTGATGTAGCTTTTCCCCGACTTTGCCTGGACTTTGATGATACCCCCACTTGTTTGAAAACCCTTGCCGTCTGGTTTTTCTGTGACAACCTCGATCTCGCCATCGATTCCAACGTCGTCCTGCGAGATGACTCGGAAGAGACATGTCATCTCGTGGGTGATTTGCGAGATCCGGTCCAGCCCTTTGAGTTCCGTAAACTTCGTCTTTGGAACGCTTTTTCCCATGGAACATCCCTTCAGCCGGGCAGCGAGTCTTCAACGGTTCAGAAAAGCCGCCTCTGGCCCGTCACCTCGTCCTTGCTTCGGTAAATCGTCTTGTCCCCGTCCCGCAGGTAGATCAGCCCGAGCCGCCGCAAACGCACGGTCAGATTGCTGATCGTGACCTGGGCTGCTTCCGCCAGCCGGTACAACTGCGGCCAGTTGGTCAGGTCGTGTTGTTCGGCCGCCGCCAACATCAGCCACTTGGGCATCAGCAGGCACGACTGGTAGCGGTCCACGGCACTTTTGACTTCGGGTGCATCCTGACCAGCGGTTAGATCCCGGTAGACCTTGTAGGCCCGGTCGTCGGTCATGGCCCTGGTAAACAACACTTCGATCAGCCGGTCGGACTTGGCGGCGTGCCGGTGGACAAAACACGGGGCCACGTCGATCCCCGGCAACATCGGCTGAGCCAACTTGGCCCGGTCCACATCCAGATCCCAGTGACCGGCCTCGTGTCCAATGGTGCTCCGAAGCAGTCCGGGCTTCTGGTCAAACAGGTCGTTGTGTGCCTCGTTCAGCAGGATCTTCCGGTTGGCGGCGTCCAGGCCGCCGAGGATCTGCTCGCCGGGCTGTTCTTCGATCACGTCCCAGTCGAAATCCAGCCCCAACACCTGCTCAACGATTTCGTCCAGCGGGACCGGCAGTGCGACCGTGACGCCCACCTTGGCTTCATAGTCACGAATCCGTTGGTCGGTGATGTCTTCGATGATTTCGGTTCGCAGGTATTTGAGGTGGGTCTTGGTCACTCCTCGTCCTCAATGTGTCCCAGAATCCGGTCCAGGGTCTCGTCGTCGAGCTTGGCAATCTTTCTAAAGGCATCGGGGCGTTGCAGCACCCGCTGCTTGATTTCGTCGGGGATTTTCTGGGCCAGCAGCAGCAGTTCATCCGCATCGCCGTCCAGGATATCAGCCAGTCGGCAGATCAGCTTTTCGCTGGGGAAGTCGCTGAAGTCCAGCTTGCCGTTTTCAATTTTGCTGAGGTAGGTGAAGTTGATGTCGGCCTCCGCCGCCACGTCACGCAGCGTCAGATTCTTCGCCTTCCGTAATTCTCGAATTCGGTCGCCGAAAACCATTAGGAACCCCTACTTGTTTCCCTTACCCGCAGATTGTAGGATAGTTGCAGTTTCCAGTCAACAAGCGAAGTGACGTAATTCTTTACGGCTGAAATAAACAGGATTGAAGTAACGGCTGGACTCTGCTCCACCCAAGGGGCACTCCGATTGCGTTTTCGCCAGGGCGGCGGGTGCTGAGCGAAACACTGAACCGGAAAGGCCGAAGACATGACGACAGCCGTTCTCAACGTGCCGGAACAGGGACAACTCGTGCGGGTTCGGTCTCGGCAGTGGGTGGTCAACGAGGTCAAGCCCAGCAGCCTGCCGCCGCCCGCCATGAAACCCAGTTTCGACGGGGCACAAAACCTGATCACACTGGCTTCCGTGGAAGACGACGGCCTGGGCGAAGAACTCCAGGTGGTTTGGGAGGTCGAACCAGGGGCCACGGTGATCGAGAAGGTCGCCCTGCCGGAACCAACGGATTTTGATCACCCCGACAAGCTGGACGCCTTTTTGGATGCCGTGCGTTGGGGGGCCGCATCCACCGCCGACCTGAAAAACATCCAATCGCCCTTCCGCAGCGGCATCGAGATCGAAGACTACCAGCTTGACCCCGTGGTCCGGGCGATCCAGATGCCCAGGGTCAGCCTCCTGATTGCCGACGATGTGGGCCTCGGCAAGACCATTGAAGCGGGCATGGTCGGCCAGGAACTCAACATTCGCCACCGTGCCAGGAAGATCCTGATCGTCGTCCCATCGGCCCTGCAGATCCAATGGCGGGACCAGATGCGTGACAAGTTCGGCCTGGACTTCCGCATTGTCGATTCCAACCTGATGCGGGAACTGCGGCGGCGACGTGGCATCCACGTCAATCCCTGGAGCCACTTCCCCCGGCTGATCACCAGCATCGATTTCCTGAAGCGGGAGCGTCCACTACGACTTTTCCGTGAAACCCTGCCCGCACCCGGCGATCCGATCTACCCACGCAAGTACGATCTTCTGATCCTGGACGAGGCACACAACTGTGCTCCGTCAGGCCGAGGCAAGTACGCCACGGATTCCTTGCGGACCCACGCCCTGCGGGAACTTGCCCCGCACTTCGAACACAAATTGTTCCTGACCGCCACGCCGCACAACGGTTACCGGGAAAGCTTTTGTGCCCTGCTGGAACTGCTGGACAACCAGCGATTTTCACGGGGAACCGAGCCGGACAGCAAACAGCTTGAAGTGGTCATGGTGCGGCGACTTAAGAGCGATCCGGCGTTCGCCAAGAAATGGGACGGCACGCCTCGGTTCCCGCCACGTGTCCTGGAGCCCGTCGAAGTCCCCTACACCGACGACGAGCGGGAGATCCACGCCGCCCTGAAACAGTACACCAAGTTGCGTGCAGGGCGGGCCAAGGACAACACGGAGAAGTTCGCCACGGACTTCGTGTTGAAGACATTGAAGAAACGGATGTTCTCCTGCCCGGCTGCATTCCTTGCCACACTGGAACGTCATGAACAGTCGCTCCAAACGGCTCGGAAAAAGGCCATCGCCAAACCGTCATCTGGCGTTCTCCAGCGTGAACTGGACCGGATGGACGAGGACTACGCCGACGACACCGACTACGACGAAGCCACGGCCGATGCCCTGGACACGGCGACCCGGCTGTTTGCCGAGCCGACTGAAGCGGAGGTGGCCCTGCTCAAGCAGATGAAGAAATGGGCACAGCGTGCTTGTGCTCAACGGGACTCCAAGGCCCTCCAACTGATCGACTGGTTGAAAAAGTACATCAAGCCGGGCGGCAAGTGGTCGAACGTGCGGGTCATCATCTTCACGGAGTACCGGGCCACGCAGAACTGGCTCCAGGAAGTCCTGGCGACGGAGGGATTCAGCGGCGGTGACCGTTTGTTGACCATGTACGGCGGCATGGACAGCCAGAAACGTGAGGACGTAAAGGCCGCTTTCCAAACCTCGCCAGAGGTCAGCCCCGTCCGCATCCTGTTGGCGACGGACGCCGCCTCGGAGGGCCTGGACTTCCAAAACTTCTGCTCTCGGCTGATCCACTACGAAATCCCCTGGAACCCCAACCGCATGGAGCAACGGAATGGTCGTGTGGATCGGCACGGCCAGAAAGCCGACAAGGTGCAGGTGTACCACTTCGTCGGCCAAGGCTACAAGGACCGGGCCAACCGGCAGTTCAGCGGGAATGTTGGCGACATGGAAGCCGACCTTGAGTTCCTGATGCGGGTTGCCATCAAGATCGAGACCATCCGGGAAGACTTGGGCAAGGTTGGGCCGGTGATTGCCGAGCAGGTCGAAGAGGCCATGCTGGGAAGACGCACCGCCCTACACACCGAAGATGCCGAACGTGATGCCCAGCCGATCCGCAAGATGCTTCGGTTTGAGCGTGACCTGCAAAAGCAGGTGCAGGCATTGATGGAGCAGTACCGGGAAACCAGAAGGGAACTGCGGCTGTCGCCCGACAACATCCAGAAGGTTGTCCAGGTGGCCTTGGCGTTGGCGGGCCAACCGGCGTTGATGCCAACGAAGATTGACGGCAAGCCATGTTTCCGGCTGCCGCCGCTCCGGGGAAGTTGGGCTGCCTGTGCCGAAGGGCTGGAGCATCCGCACACCAAGGACATCCGGCCGATCACGTTCGACGAAGGCGTGTCCCGTGGCCGTGACGATGTTGTTCTGGTTCACTTGAACCACCGGTTGGTCCAAATGTGCTTGCGGCTGCTGCGGGCCGAGGTCTGGGCTGAAAAAGGCCGGTCCAAGCTCCAGCGGGTCACCGCCCGCATTGTCTCCAACGACGTTGTTGACACCCCGGCCGTGATTGCCCACGCCCGGTTGGTCGTGATCGGCGGTGACGCCTACCGCCTCCACGAAGAAATCATCGCTGCCGGTGGCTTCATCAAGGAAGGCAAATGGGGTGGCAGGCTCAATGTCGGTCAGATGGACTCCGCCTTGGCTGGTGTCACGGAGGCCGAGCCATCGGCGGCGGTGAAGACCAAGCTGTTGGAACTTTACCCATCCTTGACTTCTTCGTTGGCGGCTGCCTTGGAGGCCCGCTTGAAGGATCGGGTGACTGGCTTGCAGAAACGGCTGGCTGAACGGGCCGACAAGGAAGCCAAGGACATCGAAGCCATCTTGACGGAGTTGAAGAAGGCCATCGAAGCGGAATTGAAGTCACCCGAATACGTCCAGCAGTTGTTGTTCAGCGACCCGGAACAGGAGCAGTTCGAGCGGAACAAGGACGCCATGAAGGCCAGGGTCCGGGAGATCCCCGAAGAGATCAAACGGGAAACCGACGCCATCCGGTCTCGATTTGCCGATCCACAGGCTCGGATGTTCCCGGTGGCGGTGACGTTCTTGGTGCCGGAAAAGTTGGCGGGAGATTGATTGTCAGATGTCTAAGAAAGCTGCATTCCCCGAATATGTTGCTAAGTCTCTTGCGGATTATGCATCGCATACGATGAGCATTCGGCAATCGTGGGAAACGAAAAGAAGGACCATTGATCCCTGGTTTCGAGGCCACAGCAACGTGAGTCACGCACTGCTGCCCGGTTGGTATCGCCTCCGCAAGAGGGCCAAGGGTATTGACGAGGATGACCTTCTGGAAGAGTTCCAACGACGAGCCGTTCCGTTCTTGGAAGGACAACGCCCTGACTCGTTCTGGGAATGGTACTTCGTGATGCAGCATCATGGACTTCCGACTCGGCTGCTCGACTGGTCTGAATCCTCTCTCGTGGGCTTGTTCTTTGCTGTAGGCGACTGGAACGGGAGAGGCGGCAATGTGGCCCATGATGCCGTTGTCTGGATGCTTGACCCGTGGTACTTGAACAAATGGTCTACGGGAAAGGATGAAGTCTTCAGATATGACGACCCAAGAATTGCCAAGTACCTTCCCAAGAAACTCTACAGCCCAGACCGTTCTCCAGACAAACCAGTTGCCTTGGTGCCTCTACACAATAGCCGCCGCCTGACTGCTCAACGAGGAGTTTTCACAGTGCATGGCGCTGATGAAACGTCACTCGAAAAGATGCTATCGGCGGAGAAGCAACCGCACTTGGCGAAAATCACTATCCCCAAGAAACATGTCTTGGATGTTCGAGTGGAACTGCAACTAACCGGTGTCAGCGATGTTACGTTATTCCCTGAAATGCCGTATCTCTGCCAAGACATCCTAAGAAATTGGGATCTCGTCGGAGCACCGGTCGAGTCGTAATGGAAGCTTCCCATGTCCATCGCACGTCACCACGCTGAATGGCTTTCACTGGTTCCCGTATCGGGACCGTTCCTGAGCCTGCCAGTTCTGCTGCAAGCCTTTCCCCAAGGACTCGACGCCCACGATCCCGAACATGCCCGGCTGCTGCGACTGGGCTACAGCCAGTGGGACGAGAACTTCGACCGCAGGCGGCCTGATCCGGCCACTCACGGGGCATGGATCAAGTTCGTCCTGACCAGGACGCTGGAGTTCGACGAAAACCTGCTGGTCGAAGGCCAAGCAATCCCGCAGACACTCCATGTGGAACTGCCAGAACACGGCGAACTGCTGAAGCCGAGCATTGTCGTCAATGATCCGGCCACCAAGAAAGCCCGACTCCTGGTCCAGACCTACCCCCGGTCACAGGAACTCACCAGCTACGTCGTCAACTCGCCGTGGAAGGCGTCTCCCGACACCCGCATGACCGAGTTGCTCCACGCCACCGGCGTCCGGCTCGGCTTGGTAACCAATGGCGAACACTGGATGTTGGTGGACGCCCCCAAAGGCGAAACAACCGGTTACGCCTCGTGGTATGCGTCGTTGTGGCTGGAAGAATACATCACGCTCCGGGCCTTCCGTAGCCTGCTGTCGGCCGCCCGCTTCTTCGGCGTGGCCGACAACGAAACAATCGAAGCCCTCCTGACCAAAAGTGCGTCCAACCAGCAAGAAGTCACAGACCAGCTTGGTTATCAAGTGCGGCGGGCGGTCGAAGTACTGATCCAATCGCTCGACCGGGCCGATCAGGATTACGGACGGGAGCTGTTGGCGGGGGTCAGCCCAGAAGTGCTGTACGAGTCGGCTCTGACCGTCATGATGCGGCTGGTGTTCCTGTTCTGTGCCGAAGAGCGGGAACTGATCCCCACAAGACCGTTCCCGGTGTACGAACAGAACTACTCCGTCTCGACAATCAGCAAACAGTTGCGGGAACTGGCCGACCAGCACGGCGAAGAACTCCTGGAACGTCGCCACGATGCGTGGCCCCGCCTGCTGACCGCCTTCCGAATCGTCTTTGGCGGCATCCGGCACGATGAAATCCATATCCCCGCCTACGGTGGCCGTTTGTTCGATCCCGACCGGTTCCCATTCCTTGAAGGCCGGAAGCACGGGACGAAATGGAGAGATACCGACGCCACGCCGTTGCCGGTGAATAACCGCACGGTCCTGCACCTGCTGGAAGCCCTGCAACTCCTGCAAGTCAAAGTGCCGGGTGGTGGGCCTGCGGAGGCTCGGCGTCTGAGCTTCCGTGCGTTGGACATCGAGCAGATCGGTCATGTTTACGAAGGTTTGCTGGACCACACCGCCAAACGTGCGGCCGAACCATTTCTCGGTCTTGCTGGAACCCGTGCAAAAGAACCGGAAATTCCGCTGGCCGACTTGGAGAAAATGCGGGAAAAGGGCCAGGACGCCTTCCTGGGCTACTTGAAAGACGAAACCGGCCGGTCGGTAGCTGCGTTGAAGAAGGTGTTGGATGCAGAAATCGACGGCCAAGATGCAGCCAAGTTCAGAACGGTTTGCCAGGGCGACAATGAGCTTTGGCAGCGGGTGGAGCCACTGGCCGGATTGGTCCGGGCCGACACGTTCGGCTATCCGGTTGTCATCCCCAAAGGCAGCGTGTTCGTCACGGCGGGTACTGACCGACGCAGCAGCGGCACGCACTACACCCCCCGCAGCCTGACCGAACCCATCGTCCAATACACACTGGAGCCGCTGGTGTACGCTGGCCCGGCTGAGGGGAAGCCCAAGGCCGAATGGAAATTGAAGTCCGCCAAGGAACTGCTCGACCTCAAGATCTGCGACATGGCCTGTGGGTCCGGTGCTTTCCTTGTCCAGGCAGCACGGTACTTGTCTGAACGACTGCTGGAGGCGTGGGATGCCGCACGGCAGGCAAACCCCAACACGCCCGGTATCACGCCCGAAGGCGAACCATCGACCGGCAAGCCAAACGAATCCCTGATCCCCGACGATCCCGATGAGCGGAAGACCTACGCCATGCGGACCATCGTCCAGCGGTGCCTATATGGAGTGGACAAGAACCCCTTGGCTGTCGAGATGGCGAAGTTGTCCCTGTGGTTGTTGACGTTGGCTAAGGACAAGCCGTTCGAGTTCCTGGATCATGCTATTCGGTGCGGCGACTCCCTGGTCGGGCTGCACGACATCGATCAGTTGCGGCATTTCAGCTTGAAGCCCGATAACGATGACACGCCACTGTTCAAGGGACCGTTGGACAATCCCGTAAACGAAGCGATCAAGTTGCGGCTTCGACTTGAAGACATGCCCGCAAACACGGTCGAAGACGTGCAGGCCCAGGAAACATTGTTGGAGGAGGCCAACGACAAGATCGCCCGACTCCGGTGTGCGGCGGACCTGCTGGTTGCTGCTGAGTTCTGGGGGGAGACCGCCAAGGACAAGCAGGAGAAGGTGCGGCACGCAGCCGTCGTAGTTGGCAAGCACGTCGAAGATGGATCGACGGACGAGTTTAAGCAGATCGCCACCAAGGAACGTCGAGGCCAAGTGATGTTCCATTGGCCCTTGGAGTTTCCTGAAGTGATTGTAAAAAGGGACGGGTTCGATGCGTTCGTGGGGAATCCGCCGTTCATGGTGGCCTTCCGAATGTCACCGAGCTTAGGAGAACACTTCACTAACTATCTAAAGAGAATTTGGTCGCACGAAAGAGGGCGTGCCGACCTCAGTGCATACTTTGTCCTAAATGCTGCAAACCTTCTTCGTTCCAATGGGAATACGGGGCTGATTTCAACAAAGACAATCAGCCAAGAGGACAATCGGCGGGTCGCATTAGATCACCTATGCTCTCTTGGTTATTGCATCTACCGGGCATTTCCACACTTTGTTTGGCCCGGAGATGCTGCCGTTCATGTTGCGATCACACATCTTCATAGAGGATCTTGGCTAGGCAATCGCATCCTGAACGATAGACTGGTTGATGGCATCAATGGGGGCCTTGAACTTGTTGGAGAAATCGCTGAACCATTTGAACTGAAGAATCTGCCGTGCGAGCCTTCGAAAGGTACCAACCCCAGCGGAAAGGGATTCATTATTTCAAGGGAAGAAGCTAATGCGATGTTGGCCGCTGACCCCAGAAATCAGGATGTGGTGAAGTGCTTTCTCAATGGGGCTGAGCTAAATGCTTCCGTCGATGGGAGCGGCGAGCGATACGTAATTGACTTCAGCGAATTGCCCAAAGAAGAGGCTATGACGTATAGCCTGCCTTGGAGTCAGGTTGAAAGTACGGTCGCTCCGCAAAGAGCGATTGCCAGAATGCAGGTACACGAGAAAGACTTTTGGAAGTTTGAGGACAAGCGACCGGAACTTCGCTTGGCCCTTGAGAGTATTCGCCGAGCTATTGTGTTCTCTGAGGTAAGCAAATACTTCGCATTTGCGTTCGTCCCATCGAACCATGTCTTTTCACCCAGCCTTCGGGTAGTTCCCTCTGACGACGCTTATATTTTCGGAATACTGCAATCGTCACTCCATGTATCATGGGCACACAATTACCAGTACACTTTGAAGGGAGACCCACGCTACTCGATTGGAAGTTGCTTCAGAACATTTCCCTTTCCTCGTCCCGAACCTGTCGCTGTCTGTTCTGTACGCACGGCGGGTGAAAGGTATCACGAAACACGCTGGCTTATCATGCGAGAAAACGGCCTTGGACTTCGGCGATTCTATGATTCATTTCACGATTGCGAACAGACGACGTGTGAAGCTGCCCGTCAGCTACAGGTTCAATTGGACAACGCTGTCGCTGCCGCCTACGGCTGGACTGGCCTCGACCTCGCCCACGGCTTCCACGAAACGAAGCAGGGCGTCCGTTTCACAATCAGCGAATCCGCCCGCCGTGAAGTCCTCCAACGCCTTCTGAAGCTCAACCACGAACGCTACGCCGAGGAAGTAAAACAGGGACTGCACGGTAAGAAGGGAACTGCCAAGAATGCTGCCTCGAAGAAGAAGACGGCGAAGAAGAACCACGTGAACCAGGGACCAGCCCTCTTTGACATGGACGGAGACGAATAGCCATGAACGCTTCTGTCCTGACCAACGTACCGACCCCCAACCAGCTTCGAGCCGAACTCGAAGTCATGGTCCTGGGTGACTTGATCGGCCCCGCCGGCGGCCAGAGCGAGGAACTAACGGAACGCACCGTCCGGGACCGCTACCTCGTTGGCGTGTTGGCTCCCAGCCGGGCAGGCACACCGGCCGAATCCAAGCCCGAAGAGGAAGAAGACGAAGACACGCCACTCATCCCAGATCCGCTTTCGGAGGGCGGCAGCGACACCGCCGACGATGGCACCACCGACCAAGATGTTCCAGTCGCCCAGGCGATCTTGCCGTCGTCCATCGGCATGACGTTCAGCGTCGATGCTGACGCCAAGGTCGTCAAAGTGTCCGCTTCGTGGGGGCAGTACAAGCGAGAAGTTAGGGAAAACCAAACCGATTCCCGCACCGGCAAGCCGCTCCGGGTTTTGCAGCGATATCCAAGGGGCGGCGTAATTGATGTTCCGCTCAAGGACGGCCCCATCAAAGCAACCGCACCCGATGCCGAATTCCCCGACATCTACATCCAGGGACAAGTCCGTTGCCGCAAGAAGCATTGTGTTGTCACCTTGTTTCTGGTCAACGCCCAGGAAGAGGGTCGTCCCAAGGACGAGTACCACATCTTTCAGCCCGAATTGAGCGTCCGGGGCGTGGACGATGCACCGATCTTCGTCAAGCGTCTGGACCGATCCTCCACAACCGACGACCTGGAAGAACGTCTGATGGCGATGCTGTACCGCCACCACGTCGAGTTCGCCGTGGGGCATGGCATCAGTGTCCACGTGGAGGTGTCACCGGAATCCGACCGGGCTGTGATGGTCAGGACCGAGGTGGTCCCCCGTTACGAAGTTCCCCGTACCTCGCCACCCACCGCCGACGATGCCGAGCAGAACCCGGCATTCGCCAAGCTGGATGGCCTTGTCCTGGACATGAAGGCACTGGCCGAGGCGGACGCCAAGAAGCTGCCGAAGATGCTGGAGCCGCTGGTCACGGCGTATCGAGACTGGATCGATGGCGAGGAGGCCAAAGTCAACAATCCCAACGAGGGCTTGTCCCAGTTCGGTGATGCTCCCCAAGTCGCCATCGAATACTGTCGTACAACGCTGAAACGCATCGAAGCCGGTCTGCAACTGCTGGCGAAAGACAAGCAGGTGCAAAACGCATTCCAGTTCATGAACCGGGCCATGTGGCTCCAGCGGACCCACTCGATCTACTCGGAACAAGTCCGCAGGGGCAGTCCGACTGACTTCGACAAGGACATTGATCTGCCGAACAACCGGCGATGGTATCCGTTCCAGATCGCTTTCATCCTGCTCAATCTGCCGGGCGTCACCAAGCTCGACCATCCCGAACGAAGCGATGGTCCCGATGCTTTGGCTGACCTCCTGTTCTTCCCAACCGGTGGTGGTAAGACGGAAGCGTACCTGGGCCTGTCGGCCTACACGATGGGCCTGCGGCGGCTGCAAGGCACGGTGGCGGGAAGAGTTGGCGATGAAGGCGTGGCGGTGCTGATGCGGTACACATTACGCCTGCTAACGATCCAACAGTTCCAGCGGGCAACAGCCTTGATCTGTGCCTGTGAATCGATCCGCCGCAAGGCATTGGAACAGGGCGATGCTCGGTGGGGCAAGACTCCCTTTCGCATCGGCCTTTGGGTCGGACGGAGAACAACGCCCAATCGTACTGACGATGCCGCCGAAGCCATCAAGCAGGCCCGTGGCAACAAGTTTGGGGCCGGGGGCAGCGGCATTGGCACGCCCTACCAACTGACATCCTGCCCCTGGTGTGGCAGTGCCATCGAAGCAGGCAAGCACCTGGACTGCAAACAGTACCCGCATGGATCAGCCAGGACACTGACCTACTGTAGTGACAAGCATGGACTGTGCCTGTTCAGCAAACGCCAGGCATCGGACGAAGGGCTGCCGGTTGTTGTGGTGGACGAAGAGATTTACCGACGGCTGCCGACCCTGCTGATCGCCACCGTGGACAAGTTCGCCCAGATGCCGTGGAAGGGCGAAGTCCAAATGCTGTTTGGGATGGTGAACGGCTTCTGTGAACGGCACGGATTCAAGTCATCGGAGGTCGAAGACTCCACCTTCCATCCCAAATCGAAACTGGGCCTGCCTTCGGCAAAGTTGCTGGAACATGGACCGCTTCGTCCACCCGACCTCATCATCCAGGACGAACTTCATCTCATCAGCGGTCCCCTGGGGACGTTGGTGGGCCTGTACGAAACGGCCATCGACAAGCTCTGCACGTGGGAGGTCGGCGGCAAGAAAGTTCGCCCCAAGCTGATCGCATCGACGGCGACGATCAAGAACGCCGACGTGCAAGTCCGCAGCCTGTTCCTACGCACGGTCAACATCTTCCCGCCGCCAAGCTTGGACGTACGTGACAACTTTTTTTCCATGCAACGGGAGCCGGATGAAAAGAACTTCGGACGCCGGTATCTTGGGATCTGTGCTCCGGGCCGAAGGCTCAAGGCCGCATTGATCCGGGTGTACGTGGCGTACCTGTGTTCGGCCCAGGCCCTATACGAAAAGTACGGCAAGGGCGTTGACCCATGGATGACCGTCGTGGGCTATTTCAATTCCATGCGGGAACTCGGCGGGATGCGGCGTCTGGTGGACGACGACGTATTCAACCGTTGCCGCAAACAGGATCGCCGGGGCTTGGCCAAACGGTATTTCAGCGGCGATTACCTGGCGGAACTAACCAGCCGGATGCGTTCGGAGGACATCCCGCTGATCCTGGACCGGCTGGAAGCAATCTTCGACCCGGCCCTCGCAGAACAACGGAAGAAGGCGTTCGACACCAGGAACTTCAAGGACGCCCCCAAGAAGCCGCTGGACGTGCTGCTGGCGACGAACATGATTTCCGTTGGTGTGGACGTGAAGCGGCTGGGTTTGATGGTCGTCGCCGGTCAGCCCAAGGCCACCGCCGAGTACATCCAGGCGACCAGCCGTGTCGGTCGTACTTTCCCCGGCTTGGTCTGCACCGTGTTCAACTGGGCAAGACCCCGTGACCTTTCCCACTATGAATCGTTCGAGCATTACCACGCCACGTTCTACAAGCACGTTGAACCACTTTCGGTGACACCGTTTTCTCCAGGGGCATTGCAGCGGGGCTTGGCTGGATTGTTGGTTGCCCTGGTTCGGCTACGGGGCGTCGAATTCAATCCGAACGAAACGGCATCCAGGTTGACCACCGGCAACCCCTACGTCCAGGAGGCCATCGAAACGATTGTCAAACGGGCCGAGATTATCGGAGATGGACAGAGAACTGGGGATGCCTGCCGGGCCGAGCTTCTGAGCAAGGCCGATCTCTGGCAGGCGGAGGCCCAGAACACAACCGGTGGTCGCACCCTGACTTACACGGAACCATTCGGTGCCGGTGGTCCGAAGAAAGGCACGACGGTGAACTTGCTTCGCAGCCCTGGGATGGAGCGGTGGGAAGAATTCACGTGCCTGAATTCACTCCGGGAGGTCGAGCCACCCGTCAAGTTCATCATCGACGACGGCGGGCTGGATGAAGGCGGCCCGGAAGATCCTGTGGAACAGGAGGCCCAGCCATGATGACTTCGGCCCAAATGCGAAAATCGGAAGTCGGTGAGGTGCGGCCCAGCCAAACGCTCACGACCTATGGCATTGGATCATTGGTTGATCTTCCGAACATGTCGGTGATCGTTATGGGCCTGGATGATTGGCCCATCTCGCATTCCACCGAGATCTCTGAAGAACGGCTGCTGCTGTCGGCCCAGTCGATCCTCGGCGGTCAAGTGCGACGTTTGTTGACGCCGCCCCGTGGACCGGAATCCGTGGGGGCTCAGACCAACTGGTTCGATGAATCCCGGCAGATCGGCGTCCCCGTGGCTCCATTTCCCCGCTGGATGGTTTGCTCCCGGTGCCGTCTGCTGGCCCCGCTGAGTTCCGGCCTGTTTGAGCCCAAGGTTTATCCGTATCGTCCCGACCGGGCCTGCTACGTCCACAACTGCACGACCCAAGGGCGTCCCCCCTTGGTCGTGCCTGCCCGCTTCATGGTCACCTGCGAACGTGGACATTTGGATGACTTCCCCTGGCTGGAGTTCGTGCATCGTGGTCCGACCGACTGCAACGGGCCGTTACGGCTGTTCGAGTTTGGGCCATCCGGTGAGATGGCCGACGTGCAGGTGGTGTGCGACAAGTGCGAAGCCGGTCGTCGCATGGCTGAGGTAGTTGGGCCGGTGGGGGCAAAGCAAATGCCATCCTGCCGAGGGCGGCGACCGCACTTGCGGGATGTGGACCCCAACGGCTGCACCGTGGACAGCGTGCGTCCCATCGCCCTTGGGGCATCCAATCTCTGGTTTCCCGTGTTGATCTCGGCCTTGTCGGTGCCGCAAGCCACCGATGACCTGGGACGATTAGTCGAAGATAACTGGGCGGTGTTGGGCAAGGCCACCAGCATCGATATCGTGGCGGCGTTCAGGCAGATCGGCCAACTGAAAGATCTGAGCAAGTACAACGATCAGCAGATCTGGGAAGCCATCCAGAAAAAGAACGAAGGTGGCGTGGAGGGGGCCGAGTCACCCAACGACTTGAAGTCACCGGAGTGGAAGGTTTTTTCCAACCCATCGACCGCCAAGGAAAGCCGCACCTTCAAGCTGCGGACGGTCGATCCGCCGCCAGACTTCGCCCAGTATTTCCAGAAGATCGTGCTAGCCGACAAGCTGCGTGAAGTCCGTGCATTGGTTGGCTTCAGCCGGATCATGTCGCCACGGGATTTCGACAGTGCTGCCGACCTTCCTCCTGAGCGGCGAGCAAGGATTTCACGCAAAGATCCGGTGTGGGTGCCTGCGTCGGAGGTCCGGGGCGAGGGCATCTTTTTCCAGTTCTCGGAGAAGATTGTCCAGGGTTGGGTCAAGAAGAACCGAATCTACGACCGGGAATCCGAGAAAGCCCACATTGCATGGAAAGCGGCCAAGAACATCCCGCATCCCGAATCAGGTTATCCGGGCATCCGGTTCGTGCTGCTGCACACCTTCGCCCATGCCCTGATTCGGCAGCTTGCCATCGAGTGTGGCTACACCAGTGCGTCCATTACCGAACGGATCTACTCCCGAAATCCGGTCGATGGCGAACCGATGGCCGGGGTGTTGATCTATACCGCCGCCCCGGACAGCGAGGGAACGTTGGGTGGCCTGTGTGCCCTTGGTGAACCGGACAAACTGAATCGGCACATCCGGCGTGCCTTGGACAAAATGAGCCTGTGTGCCTCCGATCCCCTTTGTTCTGAGCACCTTGTCGGAGCTGGGGAGACGTTGCATGGGGCGTCCTGCCACGCCTGTTCCTTCCTGCCGGAAACGTCCTGTGAAAGGGGAAACAAGTATCTGGACCGGTCGGCGTTGGTTGCAACTGTGGAGCGGACGGATTTGGCATTCTTCGCATAAATTTTGGGGTTACACTAAATGGGGCCTCATAGGTTATCTGTTTGGAATCGACTGCTTGAAAAGTGTGAGAAGTCGCTTGCAAATGCTCTCTGGGTTGCAGCGATTCGTGAGGTCGCAGCACACAAGCTCTTCAGCACGAACGACTGGCGGATCGATGAAGAAGACAAGGAAGAAAAGATTGAGAATTTGTTGGGTGGCTGGTTGGGAGAGGCACTCCGTTCCGTGAGGACGAACCTCGTTGACAAGATCGGTGAATACGATTTTTTCTTAGATATCAGTGAACCGTGGTACGAGATACTCGGATTCGAGGGACAGGCTTGTACTTGGCCTACGTCGGATATCATCTATTCTTTGGAATTGGCCTACCCACAACTTGAAGGCGAGATTTCTTGTGAGGAGGTAGAAGAGTTTTATGCAGAATGGGTAGCACATTTTTTAGGCATAGTCCTCCGTGAAGCAGCAACTGTAGAGAATTAGGACATCTACGTATGCAATCGCATCGAACCATTATTGAAGCTGCCCACGAACTGGCAACCAGTCTGCCCGGCAGCACGGCCGAGGCGGTGGCCGATGCGATCCTGACGACCGGTGTGGCCGGGCTGCGGGCCGAGATTGCCAAGCGAGTGCCCCACCATCACCACCGGGACTTGTCGTTGAAGTTCGTGGACCTGTGGCGGGCTGAGGCGGTTGGCCTGAATGCCCAGGTCGTTGCCGTGGCTTTACAAACGGCGGCATTGTCCGAACAAATCCACCACGATTCCCAGAGCGTCGAACTGGTCTGGACTGGACCCGATGTCGGCGACATGCCGTTTCGTCGCACCGAACAGGCCATTCTGCAACTACTAGATGCCGCCCAAGAACGGATCACCCTGGTCAGCTTTGCCGTCTACAAAATTCCCAACGTCGCCAAGGCGTTGGTCAAAGCGGCAAAGCGTGGAGTCCGGTTGACGGTGATCGTCGAAACTCCAGACAAGATCGAGGGCGAAGGCGAGTACAGCACCATCCGGGCATTGGGCCAGGAAGTTTCTGCATGTTCGTCAGTCTATTTCTGGCCCAAGCACAAGCGGCCAATGGGCGACAACAGCAAGGTCGGCATCCTGCACGTCAAGTGTGCGGTGGCTGACGGCAAGTGGCTCTTCCTATCCTCGGCCAATCTGACCCGGCAGGCGTTCACGGTGAACATGGAACTGGGGATGTTGGTGCGGGGTGGAACGATGCCGAGGCGGGTGGAGCAGCAGTTTGAGCGTCTCATCCAGAGCGGACAATTGAAACAAGTCTGATCGTACTGTAGCGGGGACATGACAATGAACGACGAAGAATACGAGATCAAAGGCAAAGACGCCCAAGGCAAAGGCGTCTACACCGACAACGGATTCGTCGTGAAAGCAGGATCACTTGCGAGGCGAGAGATCGTCCCCTCTGCAAAGTCTACCGTACCCTTAGTTCACCAGCGTCTCATTTCCGAGGGTGTCTTGGAAGAACAGGGCGGCCATTTGCGGTTCGCCAAGGACCACCTGTTCGAGTCACCGAGCGGGGCGGCGGCGGCTGTGTTGGGCAGAACCGCCAACGGATGGACCGCATGGAAGCGGGCTGACGGCCAAACGCTCAGCAAGGTCAAGCGTGTCTCACGGGACGACCAGACCCCGCTGTTGGAAGAGCCAAAGCGACAGCAGATTCTTCAACGCCATCAGCAGCTTGTGAACGAGGGAAAGCTCCCAACGCAGCAGACGCTTGACAAGGAATACGCATTGTTCAGTGAGCGGTTCGGCCCATCGGTGTTGGCCGGATTAGATGGAGAATCGCTGCTCACTCTAATGCACGACCACGGCAACCGGGACAGCCTCGTCTATTGGCTGGAATTCAAGAACGACGAGGAATTTGAGACTCGCAAATTCGGGAGTATTGCTGGCGGCAGTGCCCTCAAGTTTCGCATTTTTCGGCGTAAGGAAACCGGCAACTGGCAGGCTGGCAGCGACAAAGGAAACCAGCCGAAGGACATCACGAAAGAAGATGCCATCGACTATGCCCGCAGCCACCGTGACCAACTTCTCAAAGGTGTCGAACTGCTGGATAAGCTGAGCGAGAACGCAACGGACGAGGACTACGCCGAACTTCAAGACCAGATGGACGAACTGGCCCGAGACGTAAGCCGATTGGCGTGGGGACACAAATACTTCAGCTTGCTCTTCCCCAACAAGCTGGACGATTACCACAGCCCTGACTGGCAGCGGTTTCATCTACTCAAGCTCCTTCAATTGCCCCCGGAAGGTAACGGCAGATACATTTGTGCAGGCCGTTTCGTTGCTGCGGCGAACGAAGTCGGCCTTCCGATGAATCAATTCACTTCCACCCTGAATGCGGTACAGGGCCGACTCCATCGCTACTGGCGGATCGGCACAACGACCGGGAAGACCAGCTTTTGGCAGATGATGCGTGATCGAAGCTGTGTGGCGGTCGGGTGGCCGAAATTGGGCGACGTTTCTTGGATCGAAGCGAAGCAGGAGTCACGGGAGAAGCTAAAGAAACTTCTTGAGGAGGTGCATCCCAATCACCCGGCTGCCATTGGGCGTGATTGTTCGCAACTTACGCAATTCGTCGTTGAGATCACGGAAGGCGATATCGTTCTTGCTGCCAATGGCATGTCAATCCTTGGTATCGGACGTGTGGTTGGTGGCTACGAATTCCAACCTGAATTTGAGTTTCCCCACCAGCGTCAGGTGGAGTGGTTAACGTTCGATGAATGGCAGATGCCAGAATCGAACGAGGGGCTGCGATCAACCGTTCGAGAACTCCGAAATTACAGCGAGAATCTCCTTGCCATCGAACGCCGCATCCAATCTCCTATTGTGCGAAAGCCAGACCAAAAAGACAGTTTACAGACGAAGCGATCTGCTCGGCTAACCGGAATTCAGGGCCGAATTCAGTCGATTCTGGACCGCAAGGGTCAGGTCGTTCTTTACGGGCCACCGGGCACGGGAAAGACGTATTGGGCCGAACGAACGGCCAACGACCTCGCAGCACTGTCGGCGTTTGGCAAGCTCTTTGACTCGCTCGATGACACCGAAAAGGAAGCCATTCTCGGCCAAGGGAACCACTGCGGGCTTGTTCGCCTCTGCTGTTTTCATCCCGCCTATGGCTACGAGGATTTCCTCGAAGGCTATCGACCGGTGACGGTCAAGGGTCAGGTGTCGTTCGTGCTGCGGGATGGCGTGTTCAAGACGCTCTGCAACGATGCTGCGGCAAGCCCTGACCGCAGTTTCTACCTGATCGTAGATGAGATCAATCGTGGTGACATCCCTCGCATCTTTGGCGAGCTGTTGACGACACTGGAGAAAGACAAGCGGGGCAAACGGATCATTCTGCCGGTGAGTCAGGAAGTATTTTCGGTTCCAAGAAACGTGTTCCTGTTAGGGACCATGAATACGGCAGACCGTTCCATTTCGCTGCTCGACGCCGCTCTTCGCAGGCGATTTGGATTTGTTGAACTGATGCCAGAGGGAAGCGTTCTCAAGGATTCGGCGGTGGCCGGTATCGCTCTTCGGGCGTGGCTCGATGCGATCAACACGAAAATTCGGGAAAATGTTGGTCGTGATGCCCGCAATTTGCAGATTGGGCATTCGTACCTGATGCACGCCGGTACTCCCCTAAAAGATATAGCGTCTCTCAAACGGGCAATTCGAGACGACATCATTCCGTTGCTCGAAGAATACTGCTACGAGGATTACGGCACGCTCGAAACCATCCTCGGTGAGCAGATCGTTGACGTGGCCGCTGAGCGAGTTCGCCACGAACTGTTCGATGATGGTCAAGAAGAGGCACTGATTCAGGGGCTACTCGCTCCCTTTGCCGACATTTCGACATCCACGGAGGCGATCTCTTCGGAGGAATCGCAGGCCGAATTGGATGAGGACGATGAGGAGGCCGAGTCGTGACCGCCACGCTGACCTCAATTACTCTTTCCGAATGGGACACTAAGGGGCCGGACGACTGTGCTGATCTCGCCGGTCGGTTCCTTGATTCCTCGCCAGGTACTCGCCGTGTCGTTGAGCGTCTGACGGAGAGCAACCTCCTTTGTCTGACAGAATTACGGCGTGGCCTCACGGTAAGGGCGTTCTCGCATGTCGGTCGAATTCGAGTCGGTGACCTGAACATCACCGTTCTGCCCAAAATCAAGGGGGCATCGCTGCTCAGCCTTGTTCGCTACGCTTACGGATTCCGCCGCCTAAACCTGATTTCTGACTCGACACACCTTGTTGATCAGTGCGGTTTTCAAGACCTTTTGATAAGCCAATTGAATGCCGAGGTTCAGGAACTCATCTCTCGTGGATTGTTCCGGTCTTACATCTCAACTGGCGAACGTCTCAGTTCCCCTCGTGGACGAATTGACCTGACGAGAATGGCGTTGGATGGGGGCACCGTCACGGCTACTCTGCCCTGCCAGCATCACCCACGAATCGAAGACACGCTTCTCAATCGTGTCTTGATGGCGGGTTTGCGGTTGGCTGGTTCAGCGTCAATGACTAGTATTGTTGATCTTCGACGTGAATCACGAAGGCTCGCCTCCCTATTTGAAGAGCAAGTGTCGCTGATTCGACCGGACGGGATCATACTGGACCGGGCGGCCCGGCAGATGAGTCGCCTCACGACGGCCTATGCTCCGGCCTTATCGATCATTCGCCTGTTAGTTGAGTCCCAGGGAGTTGTTCTCGAAGGCCAGACGACCACGACGACTTTGCCTGGGTTTCTATTCGACATGAACGCTTTCTTTCAGGCTCTCGTCTCACGATTTCTGCGAGAGAACCTGCCGGGGTATGCCGTCCAAGACGAACACGGGCTGAAGGGGATGATGCGGTACAACCCGAAGTTCAACCCTCAGCGGCGACAATCTCCGACACCACGCCCGGACTATGTCGTCATGAAACTAGGAACGATCTGCTCGATTCTTGACGCCAAGTATCGTGACCTTTGGAAGAATCCACTTCCCCGAGAGATGTTGTACCAGTTGGTTGTCTATGCAATCAGTCTTCGTCAATGTCCGCAGAGCAGCATTCTCTACCCGACAACTGATGCGTTGGCGAAAGAGGCCCGTATCGACGTGACCGATCCACTCTTCGGAAGGCATGTGGGACAGGTATGCTTACGGCCCGTTTTCTTGCCTTTGATTGAGAAGCTAATCCTGACCAAGACCTCGCAAGCTCGAAGGGAACGGGAAGCATACGCTCACCGGCTTGCTTTTGGAGACTAATGCCCCTGGATTGAACACCTTATGCTCAAGACATTTCCCGCCAATAGAATCGCAGAGCTTCGGTCTAGGGCCAGCAGAGCCGCCCAGACACCGGAAGACTGCCCGGAGGACTGGTCGATTAGCACAGTCGATCCCATGAACGTCCTGGCGGTCTTTCGGTCCCTCCGCATCAAGGACGGCTTTGTTCTACGGGCCTACCAGTTCCGGGACGGCGGCAATGGCAACGGATTTGTGTGGGCGATGCCGGTCGGTGCTGCTTTCCCAGATCCCGAAGAATGCCCACGGCTTGAGGATACCTTCCTTGGACCGCCCAAGCCGCCCGCAGCCCTTGACAACGTAATGGATGCCATCGACGGCGATGGAACGCCTTGGTCATACATGTGTGCCTCCATCCTGGCTCGTGAACTAAGCGACTTTGGGGCCATGTGGCACGGATGCTGCTGGGGCACGCATACGGTCCTGGGGGCTAGCCCATGGAATGCCAAGCCGAAGGATGACTTTGATTTGAGTCAGCCAAGCTCGCCGCTTTCGGAATGGCATTCGACAACGAGACCACCCAGAGCATGGAGCCCACGAGTCAGCGTAGACAGAGGCGTCACAACGGTGACATTTTGCACGTACAGCGGCCTGGGCCAGGAAGCCGTTTATCGCCACCTCGACAGCTACAAGCCAGGGTCGTATCGTTTTGAGACGGAGAGGGCGCAGATGGCCACGGGGCCAGGTGGTTACCAGTTCTGAGGCAGAACCAGGGGGTGCGGAATCATGAAACTGTCGGGTGATGAACTTCAACTGTTCGGCAAGCTCTACAGCGGTTTGATGCAGTTCGGGTTAGGCGAGAAGGCAGACACGGTGCGAGAGCAGCGTGACCAAGAAGCCTTGATCGCCGCCCGTGATTCCATGTTCGATAATCCACGTCGGATCACCACGTTTGTCAAGAAGAACCCATTGCAGTTCTGCCCGGAGGAGTTGGAGATCGTCTCCAGTTGGAAACAAGCCCGGCTGGGTCTGTTTTACATCGCCCGAAACCTGAAAGACTACACGCTGTTCGTGGAAAGTACGGAGAAATACGAGCCGTCCGGGGACATTTTCGGCGTTGTGGCCCTCGACAAGCCGTTTACGAAGATTGTTCAGACGCCGCTGCCGGTCCTTGTTCGGACGGTGTTGCTGCCCTTCCAGGGAAAGATCATTTTCGACGGGGTAATGTCGTTTTACCAGGTCGATCTTGGCGATGATGTGCGGCAAATGCTCGATGGAATCTGCGAATATAAAATGCGCAGGTCGGGCATCATTCCCTCGCTCGAAGGCGTCAGAACGGCCGGAAAGCGAACTTGACCAATAACTGACTTCTTCTGCCTGCGGCGGGAAAGGTCTCAATAGAACACCAACTCGGGGGTGTGCGGTGTTTTGGACCACCAAAACAAGAAACGGCCGCCGAAGCCAGCCAGAGTCCCGTTGATGGAACCGGGGCATAGAAAGAATGAGAATAATCATTCTAATTCAATAAATGTAAAACAAATCATTCGGAACGCCCCCGGCACCCAGTTTGACAACAGAACGCATCCTGGGCGATGGTAGGGGCTTTAAAAGGCGAACCTGCCCGCTTCCGGCGAACGTCGGCTCCGGTGCATCGCTGTACGACGAGCTACGGTTTTGATAGTAGCTTTGGGCCATCATCGGTGGGACGGCAAAATGCAAAAGCACCCTACACACCAAATCGACGATCTAGCTCAGCGGGTTCTCCGTGACGCTCTTCCTCCGACGTGGGTTCTCAACGACCAGCACAATGATTACGGGAAAGACTATCTCATCGAGATTGGCGAAGACAACGGCGATCTGACCGGCAGCAGCTTTTATGTGCAGTTGAAAGGACAGAAGAAAGTTCGCATCAGCGCCGACGGAACGCTGGTGAAGTTTTCCCTCAAATCGAAACACGCCAGGTACTACCTCGACAAGATCAAGGATCTGCCAGTGTTCCTGGTCGTGGTCGATGTAAACCAGAAGAAAGGCTGGTGGCTCTTCCTGCAACCGATGCTGGAACTTGACCAGACTTGGAGAAAAAAGGGAAGCATCAGCCTCAGCCTGTCCGCCGCCACGGATATTGCCGACACAGGCAGCCTGCATGAGGCAGTGGACAAGGCGAAGAAGTGGATGCGGCAGCATCATCCTGAGTCGATCCACGACTCGGTCGTCGCACACAAGGAACGAATATCCCACGGCGACCCCCGGTTCGATGTGGCCGTGTCGTTAGTCAACGACCAACCCACGTTCAAGTTGCTGCCAAAAGAAAAGGTCCCGCTCACCTTCAGTTTCACCGGCGATTCCGAGGAAATCGGCAGGAAGGTCAACGAATTGATCGACAAGGGGGCCTTAGTCGCCTTCCATCCGGGCGAGGTCAAGATCACGGGAAGCAGACTGTTTGAGCATATTGAACATACCGGCTGTTTAATTCAGGCAGCAATCAATCTAACTGGTACGATCACCCTTGCCTGCCGGGACCCAGAAGGTAGAGAACTGGCACGATTGAGCGACGTGCCGGGTCGGTACACCGGTGGCCGCAAGGAGCTTTGGTTCGAGGGAAAATTCACCAATTCGCCGTTGACAATCAAACTCGGCCCGCTAGCGAAGGGCATTGGGGGCGTAGTAACGCTGAATCTGAACCTCCACAAATGGGACGGACGCCCCCTGAATCAGTTGCCCTATTTTGATCAGCTTTACCAGTTCTTCCACACCCTTCCAAAGTCTACCGAAACCGAAATCAACTGTCAGCAGGACGGCAATCAAGTCTTTTCGGTGACGCTGCCTATGGAGAAGCAGCCCTTTGCCGAACCCTTCGCCCATTACCTTACAGCACTCTCAAAAGCACGACAAGTTGCCCAGCGTTTCAACGTGAATCCTGCTTGGACGGTCGAAGCGTTCGGACGAGAAGCCCAAGAAGATGCGGAGCAGCTTTACGCTATTTTCTTTCAGGACGGTTGGATAAAAAGGATGCCGAACGTGAAGTTGACGGCGAGTTGTATCCGAAAGACATTCCGCTTTGATGTGGCAAGACAGGCGAGGAAGCCGGGCCTTATGAGGCTAACTTCTCCGAGCACATACTTGTTCCTGGGTGAGACAATTGAGGTCGGGCAATTGGTTGAAGAGTATACTGACATGTCAGTCAAGATAATCAGGCGAAAGCCACGTCCATTGAAGGGGAAGGGTAAAGGTCGGAAAAAGAAGAAAGGAGGCATCAACGCCTCTCGCAGTCGCACAGTGAAGATCGTCCTCGTCGGATCACAAAAGACAATTATGCGAAAATGCAAAGAAGATCAACCTTTCTCGGAACTTCCAGCAGGGCTATCGTTGCTTTCTGGTGGGACCAAGTTGATACAATCATGAGGCCAGGATGTCATTCCTCGATACGATTTACTACGACGGGACGCCGATTTGATCATGGACTTCTACACCTACACCACCACCCGTGAAGCTTGCAGCAAGGCCGGGCTTGATCAGCATCCCGATGCCTTCTACGAGACCGCTCTCGCCGACGCCCTTGCCATCCAGTCGGCCCAGTTTTTTTTCCAGTTGAACAACGAACGGGACTGGGAGCAGCAGAAAAGGCCGTACTACAACGTCTGGCCTTCCATCGTCCCGATGCTCACCCGGCTGAACCTAAACCTGGATTCCGGCCTGATCCAGCTTCCGATGCCCGCCTTGTGCGTCCGCCTGCCCAAGCAGAACAATCCGATGACCTTTGACTGGCGGGGCCAGCCTTTCCAGATCCGCTGTGTCATGATGGGTGACATGGGGGAGGGAAAGGCCATTTCGGTCCTGATCGACGTGGGCGAGACCATGAACAACGGGGCGGTCGACATGCCGGTGTACACCTACTGCAACTTCCGCCGCCAGGACGGCCTGACGGTGGAACAATCGTTAGCTGGGCTGGGGAAAGATGCATTTTCCGACATCGGCGTCCAAGTCCCCACGAATTTGGTCACCGACTGCGTGCGGCTGTGCTGTTCCCTTTGCCTGCTGGAACGTGACCCCTCGGTCATCGAGCCGGACGTGCTGAGCAAGGACCGGGACAAGTTTGAAACGCCCGGCGACGAGAAGTACGTGGACAAGGCCCACCGGCGTGGTAAGGTCGGCTGGAATGTCGGGCGGCACATTGAAGTTGCACCCCATTACCGGCGACCGCACATGGCTTTGGTTTGGACGGGGGACGGGCCGTGCGGTGCCCAAGATCGTCCCACGTCGGGCAGCGTGGTTCATCGGGAGTTGTTGGAAAAGGTGCCGAGTGGGTTTGGGGAGTAGCTGGAAATGAAAAAGCCTCATCCGTGTTCCAAGACAACGGCTTCGACTGGATGCCACACATCGCAGGCCAGCCAGAAAGTGCAGCCATTTCCCAAAGTCGGGCGGCTCGTCGAGAATCTAAATCTTCCTCTCGCCGTTCTTGATGCACGTCTGGATGGGCTTCGAGGCAGGGCGGTCTCATACGTGGTCCGAACTGTCAGGTGGAATAGTGGAAAACAGTGCTTGGAGCAGCGTGGCTCTGCTCCCAACTTCCAAGGTGGCGTCTTGACGCTTTGCACCTGCAAGCACCAGATGCGTGCAAGTCAGTCCGCCGACGACTGGAAGAACATCTGGATCGCCGGATTTACCAGTCGGTCGATCTACGATGGAAGACACTGGCTCTTTTATCTAGCAAGAGTGGAGCGGGTTTTCGAGTCCCAAAGCGACCTGTGGAACGGCATGACGGGCAAGGTGAGAGAAGCAAAGGCCGCCCGCCAGCACTACCTCGGCGACATGTTCATGCCAAAGGCCGCAGGACTGGCGGGCAATGCTCGGTACTCACCCAGTCGGTATTACTCTCCGTCCGTTCATGCTCACCGAAAAGACCCCAGCGATACCGGTTGGCACAACGACATCAGCTACATTCACGCCGACAGGCATGAACGGCAACCGCCGTTGCTTGTCGCTACCCCACGGCTGACGTTCCTTTGGGAAGGGCCAGTGATCTTCTTGAACCAGGATCACTGCCGTGATTTCTTCAGGTGGCCTTCTTTGGAGGAATTGCTTGCACGTCTACAGGAGGCCGGTAGATGACCAAAGCGGTCTTGCTTCGTGTTGGGATCGATTCGGGTAGCGGCGGTATCCAGGGACCGCTGTTCAAGGACGGTTCTTTCGAATTTGTTTGCATCCCTGACAACAAGGGCGTCAGCGTCCACAGGTACGGCACGTGCGTCGGAAAGAACGGGATTCCGCACTCCGACTATTTCCCGGCTGGAAAGCGGAAGGCAGTAGCGGGGCAGCATGTTCACCTGGACCCGGAGTTCGAGACGTTCACCTACGGTGACCCGACACTGCCGAAACGGTCGCTGCGGACCCTGGAGAAGGGCGATTTCCTGATTTTCTACGCCGGATTGCAGGACTGGGACGAGGATGCCGGGTGGAACCGCAACCATTCCCCGGCCCTGTACATCGTCGGCTACTTCGTGGTCGAGCTGGCTGGCATGGCTGGTGATTTCTCCAGGACGACGCTACGGGTCGAATTCGGGAAGAACTTCCACGTCCGCTATCCGTCCGTCTTCGAGTTGCAGAAGGACCAGCTGGTGCTGGTGAAAGGCGGGACTGGAAGTCGATTGCTCGAAAGGGCAGATCTGATTAGTGCCGAAGGATCGGATAGGGCCGGGAAGCCACTAAAAGTTCTTTCCCGCAAAATGCAGCGGGTGTTCGGAGAATTCGGCGGTCATGTTTCAATCCAGAGAAGCCCGCCTCGGTGGGTCGATGCTGGGTTCGTGAACAGGGCAATGGATTACCTAAAGAACTTGAAGTAGTACGGAAATCACACCAATGCCCCACCAGAGACCCACCGCCGATCTCACCGACCAATGGGTGGCCCCGGCCGAATTCGCTGCCACGGCTGTCGTCGCTGCTGAGCAGCTTCACGTCAAAAAACGTCCCTCCAATCGAAAAACGCATCACCCCAAGGAATGACATGGCAAAACAGGAATTTCTCCGACTGCCCGTGATCTCTGCCGGTGCCGAGTTCCTCGTCATGGGCTACTTGATGCGACGAAATATCTTGGCCTACAAGGCACCGCCCAATAACGAGGGCTACGACCTGATCTGCATTCATCCTGATCCACGGCACCGGCCTCAAGGTAACGAGGTGGCCCAGGTCCGTGTTCAGGTGAAGAGCCGCTACGCCACCGACTGCGACCGTGGTTTTCCGGTGAAGGAGGCCAGCTTCGATGCATTCGACTTCCTGATCGTGACTTTCCTGAATATCGGCAAGTTCTTCGGAAGGAACGACGGCACAACCGGCGAGCAAGAGCCAGAGTTCTACACGCTGCCACGTGTTTTCATTCGCCAACATCACGATGCTTCGACTTCCTGGCAAAAGGTCAAGCTGAGAAATCTCGCCGCCGAGATCGAGCCATTCAAGAACGGATCAGGTTTTGAGTTGATCGCCCAGGCGTTGGGGATTTCGAGGCCGAAGAGGGACCGAACGATCCTCAGTTGCGAAACAGAGAAAGGATGACGCATTATGACCAATCGCATGTCCACCGTTTGCCCGAACCGAGACAAGGGAAGCTACCGGCACATGCTAGACCTTGTCTCGGCAGTGAACTTTCAGGAGATCATAAACACGCTGCTAGCGGGCACTGGTGCCCATCTTGCACAGGAAGACAGCCGCCACCCACGTGGACGATGCAACAAACCAGATTGGACGGAGATTGAACTTGAGGACTACCTGAAACGTCATCCTGTGCCGAGGCATATTGGGCTGGATCGTCGGTGGTGGATTGCGTTCAAGGGAAAGCGTCCAACGTGGGACTTAATATGCCACCTGGAAGCCGATGGCACGCCAGGGCTGCTGATCGTCGAAGCAAAGGCACATTTGTGCGAGATGAGCGAGACGGACTGCAAATCACCCGTTGACCTCAATAACGATAGGTCGGTTGCCAACGACCTGAGCATCCGGCTGCGATTGGCTGAAGCAACGTCTGAGTTGACTGGCCTGGGCCTCGGAACGTTCCGACTCTCTGCGGAGCACGACTATCAGCTTTCCAACCGGCTTGCCTACCTGCAAAAGCTCGCCAGAGAGGGAGTGCCGACCATATTGATGTATCTTGGTTGGCTACGGTCGGCAGACTGGACGACCGACCCATTCGTTGATGAATCGGCGTGGGAAAATGCCGTACAGGGGCACTTCTCAAGGGTTGGCCCATGGGAGTTCGTGGGCTCGAAACATCGTTATGAAACCGGGGCGTCATTCCAGATGATCGTCCGAAGCTTGTCACCGGACCTGCTGAAGAGAGATGACGGATACGCCCGTCCAGGAGCTTGCCATCCAGCGTGATGATGGGGTTGCGGAGCCCACTAATGGCGATGTCATTGGCCATCTCTTGAGGATGATCTTGGCCTGGGAGTCGGTTGAGAAGTTGCCGAGTGGGTTCGGGGGAACATTGAATGACCACCAAGTACGGTTTCAACATTGATGACTGGAACGCCGCCAAGGAAGAGATGCGGCAAGCCATGATCGAGCGAGCTAAGCTTCGGGGCATGATCCCGTACTCGGACCTGTGCAAACAAGTCACGGCAGTGACACTGGAACCCCATTCCTACGCCCTGGCGGCCATGCTGGGCGAGATCTCCGCTGACGAGGATGCCGCTGATCGTGGGATGTTGACGGTGATCGTGGTTCACAAGGTCGGTAACATGGAACCGGGCCGGGGTTCTTCGAATTGGCAAAGGAACTGGGACGGGATACGTCGGACATCCTGCGGTGCTGGATCGACGAACTAAATACGGTCCACCGGGTATGGAGCGGGAAATGAAGTTGCGAGCCCTCAGCATCCGACAGCCCCACGCCGAAGCGATCATGCGGGGGGGGAAAACGACCGAGTACAGAAAACGCCTGACCAAGATCCGTGGCCGGGTCTACATCTACGCCTCCCTTGGCCGGTACAGCACTGCCGAAGAGGCCGAGTTGATGGCGAAATACGGCATCGAGGACGTGTCCTGCGACGATCTGGCCCGTGGTGTCATCGTGGGGACGGTGGATTTGTACGACTGCGATGGCGGCGAGTGGTACGTTCGGAATGCGGAGCGAGCCACAAGGCTCCGCAAGCCGAAGAACCAGCCGCAGCCAATCTGGTTCAATCCATTTTGACGGAGGCGAATCGTGCCAACAAACCTTTTTTCAACCTACTCCACCGGGGAGAACCGTGTCACAGCCTCGTTCCTGGCGGTTCTTCGGTCACTTGCACTGGATCGAATACAAAGGATCATCGGAGCATTGCTGGAACAGTCTGAGTTCGAACTGGTCGCCTTCCAGAACCAGCCATCGAAGGGCGGAGGGGGTGTCCCCGATGCGATCATACAAAGCAGTTGTCGTCTACTGGTCGAGACCAAGATCAAGCGAAACAGCATCCAGCCAAAGCAACTCGAACGTCACCTGGAGCGTCTCGATGGGGCTACCGAGGCGACTCGCCTTCTGCTGGTTTTGACGCCAGATGACGCTAAGCCTCGTGCGTTCGATTCTTTCCAAGACGAACGGCTCGTTTGGGCGTCCTTTGCCGCACTGGATCAGGCCATCGACGAACTGCTCAGCGACAAGACCGAGGTGGTATCTGAAAGGGAGGCATTTCTGCTCCGGGAATTGCAGAACATGCTCGTTGCTGAGCGGCTCATCGGCAGTGCGAACGATGTCGTCGTGGTTCCGGCCCGAAACGCCTGGCCGGAATACGAGAGATACCATGCCTACGTCTGCCACCCAGATCGCCCCTTCCAGCCGGTGAGCCGCATTGCATTCTATTCCTTCGGTAAGATCTACCCCCTCGTGCCGAAGATCCTGCAAACGCACGAACACGTCGAATTCCTCCCCGGCACGCACAAGGGCGAAATGGCGGTGCTTGTGGATGCGTTGCTGAAAGAAACACCGAGGAAGGAAGGATGGGCGTACAAGGTATTCTTTCTTTCGCCCCCAGACTCACCCGATACGCTGAAACTGGATGCCTCAATACGGAACGACCTGACCTCGAAGAGCGGACGCACCACGGCGTTCACTCAGAATCAGCGGTACGTGTCGTTGGAGCGATTGAAACAGGCGAAAACTACTTCAGATCTCGTCGAAAGCCAGTCCACGAGATGATATTCAGATCCCCGATGAACGTCGGGGGTCGGGCCTACCAAGACGAAGCTGACCATGGACTTTCACACCTACACCATAACCCGTGACGCCGCCAAAAAAGGCGGACGCATCGAAGAACCGGACGAGTTCTACCGGGCCGCATTGGATCATGCCGCCCGGAATCCGGCCGGTGGGATGGTCAGCCAGATGATCGCCGAGCAAGCGTGGGAACAGGCTCAGCGACCGTACTACAACGTGTGGCCGTCCATCGTCCCGATGCTCACCCGACTGAACTTGGATCTGGACTCGGTCCTCGTCCAGCTTCCTATGTCCGCCCTGTGCGTCCGTTTGCCCAAGCGGGACAATCCATTGACCTTCGACTGGGAAGGCAAGCCCGCTCAGATCCAGTCGATCCTGATGGGCGAGTCCAAGCAAGCCGACGCCATCTTGATGATGATCGACCTGGGCGAGACAAGGACGGCGGGAAAATTTCAGGTGCCGGTCGGCTCGTACTGCAACTTTCCCCGGCAGGCGGGGCTGACGGTAGAACAAGCCGTTGCCGCATTGCCGAGGCGTCCTTCGAACAAAGGGCTTATTGACATCCCTGAAGCTATGCTGTCCGATTGCGTGCGGCTGTGTTGCAGCCTGTGCCTGCTGGACAACGATCCTTCGGTGATTGAGCCGGATGTGTTGTCCAAGGACCGGGACAAGTTTGAGGAAACCGGGGACCAAAAGTGCGTGGAGAAGGCACACCGGCGTGGCAAGTTTGGTTGGAATGTAGGGCGGCACATTGAAGTTGCACCCCATTACCGGCGACCGCACCTGATGCTGGCGTGGACCGGGGCAGGCAGGGCGGTCCCCAAGATTGTGCCACGGAAAGGCAGTATCGTGCATCGGGAAGTGGTGGAGAGGGTGCCGAGTGGGTTGGAGGAGCACACGGCCGTCGATTGATTGATTCGAAGCTCTCGCCGTGGTCCCTGAGCGACAAAAGAACGGTGGCTAGAGGAAGTTCACCACAACTTTAGAGTATAGCTTGTACGACGACCGGACCCGACATGCCGCAATATCACCCTCGAATGAAGTAACCGATACCGAACATATTCCAATCCTTGTTCCCAAAACGGATGTAAACATGAACTACGAATACGGGTTGTTGAATTTCTCTGCTGACCGCCCAGTCGCCACGCTCCATGAAGATCTGCTTGATCGAGGGCACTTCGTCATATCTCTCGCCAACGCCGTCTGTGCCTGGAAAGGATCAGAAAGCCTGGTTATCGCCATTTATGGTCCGTGGGGATCAGGCAAATCGTCCGTTAAAAACATGGTTACTTCTCTGCTAGAGTCGAGACAACAGTCGGGACACAATGCACCGACGATTGTGGAATTCAATCCCTGGGAGTGGTCGGGGGAGAATCGACTATTGGAAGTCTTCTTCGATGAAATCGAGACGGCCCTTCGGACCAAGGCAGACTCTCCAAATGTGGAAGATCTCTCCAAGAAGTGGAAGACGTACGCAGCCCGCCTGACGCTCGGAAGTACGGCGCTCGAACACATGAAAACTGCCGCCGAAGTTGCCGGAATGCCCTGGATACCACTTGTGCTCGGAACGCTTTCCACCGGACTCAAGCAATCAGTACCACTAAGCCAACAGGCCGCAGAGGTGCATGCAATGAACTCCGAGGCGGCCGATGAATCCCTACATACGCTCAAGTCCTCGCTTCACGATGCGTTACGCCGTCTACCTTCACCTGTCCTCGTCGTAATTGACGATGTTGATCGACTGAATGCACAAGAGATTCGAACGCTTTTCCGACTAGTCAAAGTGAACGCAGATTTTCCAAATATGATCTATCTTCTGCTCTTTGATCGCCACATTATCGAGAAGGCGCTGGACGATGCTAGTGGAGATACCGGGCGCAGCTACATGGAAAAGATCATTCAAGCAGGCTTTGATTTGCCGGACGTCCGACAGGAAGCCCTAGATCAGACGGTTTCGAGCGCTCTCGACGACCTGTTAGGCAGCCCAGCGATGAAACGGACCTTCGATGAAATGCGATGGCAGCACCTGTATGCCAACGGCTTGAGGCATTACTGCTCATCATTGAGAAAGGTCCGCAGATTCGTTTCAAGTTTATCCTTTCAGGTCGGGCTCTACATACATGACAGCGAACTTGAAGTAAACGTCATTGATCTGATCGGAGTGGAAGCTATTCGAGTGTTCGAGCCTACTTTGTATCGAACACTCGCTGGTAATCCTCATCTCGTCTTCGGTCAGTCGTGGCTTAGCCATAAGCGGGAAAGCAAAGAGGAAGAAATCAAGAGATTAGAATCTTTAGTTTCGTCCGTAAGCAGTACCAGTCGAAGTGCCTCGATTGGTATTCTTGAGGAGCTGTTTCCGCAGATCTATTGGCTTCACAAAGGCCATGGTCACGGTCTCGGATTTGAGAACGGCTGGCTGCGTGACCTTCGGATATGCCACCGGGAGATGTTTGGCCGGTTTTTTGCGATGGCGTTGCCGCCAAAAGATATTTCCCTGTCGGTACTAGATTCTATTATCAAGAATGCGAGCGACAGAGATTTGTTACGAGAACATCTGTCGAACCTTCAGGCCAACAACTTGCTGCCACGCACGCTGGAACGGTTGGAAGCCTACATAGACCGATTGGATCTTTCGGAAGCCGTGCCCTTCGTGACCGCTCTCTTTGACATTGGAGACAGTATCCCAAGTGAATATGAAGGCTTGTTTGGGCTTGGTCCAGATATGACCGCCTGTAGGATAATTCATCACTATCTAATGAAGGACGAGGACCGAACCCATCGAAGCCAGACACTTCTGACTGCGATAGGAGAGACCGATGGTAGCTGGCTTCCGGTGCGTGTAGTCGCTATGGAAGGGCCGAAGCTCGACGAAGAGCACGATGAAAAGTTCATCTTCGACTCCGACAGTTTTGGGAAAGCGAAGGCAATTTGTTTGGCGAAGATTAAAACGCTCAAAGATCAAGACCGGCTGATCGGTCCTCGGCTTAGCTTTTATCTTTGGCGATGGCTGCAATGGGAAGGGGAAGCTGGGCCACGAGAATGGGCAGCTGGCAGGTTGTCGAGCGTCGGAGACGCACTCAAATTCGTGGAGGCATTTGTCCAGCCAATTCATGTAGGGACGGCTCGTGGTAGCTATGTTCGTTTCGAGCTACGACTCAGCAGCTTGGGTGCTTTCGTGGACCTAGATTGTGTGAGGGCAGCTGTTTCCCCCGTGCTAGCAGATCACGTACCCGAAGAGTTTCAGAGCATTGTAAACGAGAATCAGAGGACGGTGACGGCCATTGGAAAGGCTTTCAAGCGACGAGATGAGGGAAGGAGCGAAGACGACTGGAGACATGATGACGACGACTAGGGCCAACAGGGCGTGCGCACAGAGACTTCGTCAGCGCTACGGCCTGGATGGTCTGCCGGACAAGGAAACCAGCCATGCCATCGCTGCCCCGTGGCGACCCTACGCCTCGGTGGCCAGTTGGTATTGCTGGCGGCCACTGGATCTGGCCCGGAACACGGAGACCGTGGCCAAGGGGTATCCGTCGTAGGCCGCAGATGAGCAGCTTCAAGATCATTTAGCCTAAAGGCATCGCAATGAAGGCTTTCGCTGTAATGACTGGCATTTTAGTGGTTCTGGGTGCCGCAGCCGAGGGAACCAAGCTCCCCTTCGACACCTACTCAGGCTACTTCGTGTCCAATAAATTCGAGCCTGACGCCGCCACATCGTTCGTGGTCATCACCGACCAAGCCAAATTCGATCAAGTATTAGGCGTGGCGATGGTCATGCGGGACAAGTCACATCGGCTGCCAAAGGATGCGTTCAAATCCAACCTGGTCCTGACGGCCATCAAACGTGGGAATGCGTTGTGGGAATACAAGGTGGAGGGCGTGACGGTCGAGCAGGGTGTGGTCCAGTTGCGGTACGCCGTCACGTCCAGGGCCACGCCGGAAACGACTTTCGCCTGCCCGCTGATCGTGTCGATTCCCAGGGATGACTACAAGGCGGTGGTGTTCATCGAGGACGGGAAGCGGGTGAAGACGGTGAAGGTCGGCGGTTAGTCGAACAGCGTGAACAGCACCGGGGGCGTGGTACGAAAGCACGGGTGGATCAACATGCAATTTTCCACAGCAACGTACCCTGCCACCGTCATCCACATCCCCCACGCTTCAACGGCAATCCCCAAGCAGATCCGCCGCACGTTGTGCCTGACCGATGACGAACTTCGGCACGAACTGCTCATCATGACCGACCGGTACACGGACGAACTGTTTTCTTTGCCGGAGAATCTGGCGACGGCTGTGCGGTTCCCCGTGAGCCGACTTGTCGTCGATCCAGAGCGATTTGCGGACGATGAATGCGAGCCGATGGCGAGCAAGGGAATGGGAGTCATCTACACCAGGACATCGGGCGGTAACGCCTTGCGGCACGACATCTCGCCGGACGAGCACCGGTCCCTGCTGGATGCGTACTACGTCCCGCACCAGGAGGCTGTGGCGACGGCGGTGGGCCACGCACTGGCAGCACACGGAACATGCTTGCTCGTGGATGCCCACAGTTTTTCATCGAAACCGTTGCCGCACGAACCGGACCAGACGCCGAATCGTTGCCAGATCTGCATCGGCACGGATGATTTCCATACTCCGGCCCAACTGGTAGACTGGCTCCGAGCAGCGTTTGAGCGACTTGGGCTTGCTGTTGGCGTGAACCGACCGTTTTCGGGGACGTTCGTGCCAACTGACTTCTACCGCCACGACCGCAACGTTGCCTCGGTCATGATCGAAATCAACCGCAGCCTGTACATGGACGAAGCCACCGGCGAGCGACTCCAGAGCTTCGGCCAGTTCCAGGCCAAACTCCGGCAGGTTCTGTCGGAAATGCCCAAGGCAGCTAATAAATTCGGGTCCGGTGCGAATAAGGCAATTCAGCTTCGTTGAGGTAAGCGTATGATGTGCAAAGCTCAACAATTACGTGCAACCTGTTTGATTGAACCTTCTTGAATTCGGAGAACTCCGCTTGAAAATCACCACCTACAACATGCTGTTCGGCGGAAAAGAGAAAACCCATTGGTCCAGAGTTGTGGCGGACCATGACCCTGATGTCTTTCTTGTTCAGGAAACCTACGCACCCCACGAACATCTGTCCGGCCACGGCGATCTGCACCAACATGCGGCATGGTCTCCGGTAGCCGGACAGGCATGGGGAAGTGCTGTTTACGTCAAATCAACTATCCGATGCCAGATTACCATCCCCGTTGCAGAATTCGCCGGATGGGTTGTCGGTGTCGAAGTAGATGGACTGGCTTGGTCGGGTGCAAACGGGCGGAGACTCCGAATCTTTAGCGTTCACGCCCCCAAGATCGGCAGCTACCAGAAAGCCGTGAATTCCGTCTTGAACATGATTCATGGCCTGACGGACGGAGCCGATGTCGTGATTGGGGGTGACTTCAATCTGACTATCAGCCAACGGCAAGCAACAGAGTCCCGAAAGACTAGCAAGAAAGACTCTGCAATCCAGAATCGCCTACGTGATGAGTTCGGTTTGGTGAATTGCTGGCAGTCGGCGAACCCAAGTAAGTGGCTTGATCAGACGCTCAGGTGGCAAAACGCCCCGAAGACTCCATACCACTGTGACGGCATCTTCGTGCCGAAGGCATGGGAGGGAAGACTTCAATCCAGCGGTGTGTTGTCGGGCGGCGAGTGGAATGACCTGAGCGATCACAATCCAGTGGTGGCGGAGTTCGACTAGGATTTCTACGAAGCTCGGCTGGCGAACGGAACGTAACCAATAACAGAATCTCGCTCAAAGGAGTCGCCCTGACGTGAAGACCTTCGGCATCTCGGTACTCGGCGGCATAGGGGGCTACTTCGTCGGCCTGTTCGGCGGCATGGCCCTGGTCAGTGTGTTGTCATCGAACACCCACGACAAGTCTTTGGAAGTGGTCATGACCGGATTCTTCGTGACAGGGCCGCTCATGGCTGTGATCGGATTCGTCGGCACGTTGATTTTCCGGCTGGCGAGGTCAAAACGATGATTCGTGGTAGACTGTGGCTGATGTTGGTCCTTTCCGTGGCGGCGTCATGGACGCTTGCTGCCCCTGCCGCCGAACCATTCACCGCCCAGGTCGTCCGTGTCAAGGACGGCGACACCATCGTCGTCCTCCGTGGCACCGAGCAGATCGCCATCCGCCTGGAAGGCATCGATTGCCCGGAAAGCGGCCAAGCGTTCGGCCAGAAAGCGAAGCAGGCCACATCTGCCTTGGCACATGGCAAGACGGTCACGGTCCACCCCACCGGCACCGACAGATACGAACGGACGCTGGCCAACATCATCCTGCCGGATGGTCGGAACCTGAACCATGAACTTGTGCGGCAAGGCTGGGGATGGTGGTACAGGCAGTACAGCAAGGACCAGGGCATGGGCAAGCTGGAAGCCGAAGCCCGTGCCGCCAAGTGGGGCCTGTGGGCCGAGTCGAACCCAATCCCGCCGTGGGATTGGCGGGCGGCACAGAAAAACCGTGGCATACCCGTCCTGGGCGAGGTCGTTGCCAACGGTGTCGAAATCATGGGCCTGCTGCCCGATCCTGCTGGCCGGGACGAGGGCAACGAAGCGGTCGAAATCGGCAACAGCACTGACCGGCCGGTGGATCTGGCTGGTTGGAAGCTGGTTGACAAGGCCGGGAATCAATACCGGCTGGCCGGAACGGTGGCGGCCAAGGGGCGATTGCGGATCGTGATGACCACACCCACGATGCCGTTGAACAACGACGGCGACACGGTGATGTTGCTCGACCCGGCTGGTGTTGTGCGGAGCCGGGTCGAGTACACTGGGGAGCAGGTACGAGCGGGGAAGTGGCTGGAGTTTGGGAGGCGAAGGGGAGGGACACGTCGCACTTTCACGGCCAGTCCCAATTGGTGTACCGTTCCAGCTTCTCCGACAGTTCTCGTGGCGCTGCTGGATCAACGATGTTCCTTCGGTAATCAAATGTCTTGGTGATCGTTACTGGCGAAAATGTGTACGGGTCATACGGGCTGCCGGGGAATCGCTCGAAATCTGCAATCGCCCGGTATTCACGCTTCATCGTCTTGAGAAAAGAAACACAGACGACATTGGCACCGGCGTTTCTTAGATATGCTCTTGCCGCCTCGAAGGACAGCCCATTGCTCAAGATATCATCAACGACGAGGACCGTCTTTCCGCTTCGCACGGGGCACTTCGCATAAGGCTTACCAGGACTCTTCTCAGGCTTCTGATTCAGCCGGATCGTATTCAACTGGTTCAGATGATCAACGCTATCACGGTTTCGTTTCGACTCGATTGCGTCTGTGTGTCTTACCAAGAGATCTGGAACAAATCGCTTTCTAAAGCACTTGGCGAATGTTTGCATAGGAACCTCCAGCACACGTGGAACTGATCCTCTACGGTGGCCTGGATATGGACAGATGTAATCAACGGCTTCGTACACGCCAGAAAAGTAAGTGCTGGTGCATAAGTATTTTCCCCAAAAGTCTACATCGTCATCATCACCCAGCTTGAGCTTTACGGTTTCGATTAGACTTTCTGAGTATTCCTTATACTGCTCTAAGTACGTGCTGAAGGGCGCAAGGGAGTATACACGAAGGTCGCCGTCTTCAATTTTGAAATACCAGTAGTGTTCCCGAAGGCAAAATGTATCGATGAATCGGCCAGCCTGCTTAGGCGATGAACATCGGAATCCATACTCGGTGGTGTCGGCGTACCACAATGCATTGAGAAACAAAGTCTTACCGTTCACTGCCGACTGCATATCGGTTTCGGAGTTTCCTACATACAGCGTCTCGTTGGCTGAATATCCAAGTTTGCGTCGTAATTCGTCGAGTGCTTCAGTCGTCTGCTTGGCTGGTCCATTTCTCAAGCCGATGCACCACTCAAAATCTCCTCCCCACTGGGATTCAAGAAAGTCTTTGAGTGGTTGCTGATCGCCGGAGTCATCGGTCACTGTCCAGTCGTGGTTTGCGAGCATAATGGGTTGGATGTCGTTTGCGATAAGAAACTTCACGAGACGCCCCATTTCTTCAAAGACGGTTTGGTCGAGGCTTCCCTGACCGTCTCCATCATCTCGAAGCAGAACGTTCCTGATGCCGAAGATAACGCCACGTAATCGAGCCATGAAAGCGACCTCAACGGGTAACAGCGGTAACAAACGCTTCGAGTTCGTCAGGAAGTGTGAACACCTTTGCGCCAATTTGCAGGGCATGTTGAAGCTCTGGGCGATTATCGATCTTCCATTCCGGTGGCCTGACGCAGATAATCTTGCGATTAGTTTCGTGGGCGAACCTGACCGTGTGGGCGGTTCCGCTTTTTATCCGCCACTCGACAGGGATGACGACGGTTGCGAGTCCAGCTTGAATTCGGTTTCGGCGAACGAAGTTCTGGGACGAGTAGCTGTCATGCGGCAGGTATTCGGTGATTACCGCCCCACCAGATTTGCATATTTCTGAACGAATGCACTCTGAACCACTCGGAAACGTGTTGAGAATTCCCGTTCCGAGGACGGCAATCGTTGGGACATTGTGTTGCAACGACGCAAGGTGCATTGACTGGTCAATGCCCTCTGCCAAACCGCTAACAAGCACTGAATGCAAATTAGGCAGAGAGGCGGCGATTATGGCGGCCAGTCGGGTACCAACAGATGTTGGGCTGCGAGTCCCTACGACCGCAACTGATCGCTGGTGCAATACGGCTGGATTTCCCTGGACGAAGAGCCAGTCAGGTGAGTCGTCGAGATCGTTCAACTGTGCGGGGTATTCAGGATCGAATCGATGCACCATTCTGATGCCCAGCGCCGCCAGTTCCGCCAAGAGGCATTGTCCCTTTGCGAAGGCACGCTCTTGCCATTCCTTGATCGGTATGTTCGTGTCGAGCGATCCTTTGGAGCCAACAGCCCGCAGCGTTTTGTTGAAGTCCTCCGTCGAGTTCAAAAAGAACAATCCGGCGAGTGGCCCGTGCTGGACAAGTTTTCGTAGCGTCCAGTAACCGACACCTCGGATCTCGGACAGTGCCAAGAAAGCCACGCTCTCCTGGGTGGAGTCCTGTTTGGAAAGTGCAAGAAGGTACACTTGCATCCCACGACAGAGCGTCTCGTATAGGGATGCCTTGCTAGTTTCCGACGGTAGACATGTTTCATTTTCGACGGGAAAGAGTAATCGTTGCTCAGCCCTCGACGCTACCGGCGTTCGGCGACTCATCCAGGTGGGCAGCTTTGAATCTTCTGAACCGGTGAAGAGCCGCCAAGAACAGCCAAGGACGATGTAGTGTACCAGTAGATCTTCTGGGATCGCTCGTGCAGCAGCCCGACAACGATCTTTGAGGGCTCCAAGTGGATCGTCGGCAGACTCGATTTCGGCCAAGTCGTCGAGAACGTCAAGGCAGAGCGAAGAAAGGGCAAACTGTGGCCCCTCCTCGAAGGCTTCGAGCATTCGAAACAGTTGGTCGAGGGTATTTGATGGGGTACGACGAGCGTACTGTTCATGAGCCGGGTTCACTCTCGGCACTCCTGTCGCAACGTTTGGGCCAATTGGCGGTGACATTATCCCAAAACGCAAGGGCAAGGGCAAGCACCCGATGGGCGTCTTCAACCGGCGATGAAATTCTCGTGCGCTCGCTACAAAGGCAAGGCGTACACCGTGTTGGGCGTGGCCCGCCACAGCGAAACCGTGGAAGAACTCGTTGTCTACCGGCAGGAATACGGGGACCACGGGCTTTGGGTGCGACCCAAGGCCATGTTCCTGGAGACGGTGGAAGTGGCTGGGAAGTTGATGCCACGGTTCGAGTACCTGGGGCCGGGATGATTACCGCCCACTTCCTTGTCCCGACCTGCGGCGTGCCGATTCGGGACGGGGCACGGCGTGTCCCTTTTGCCGAACGACCATCGACGGTTGGGTGCCGCCGAGTTTCTGGGCCTTTTCTTTGAACGCCAACCAAGATCGCATTTGCGAAGATGTTTTTTGAAGCGGCCCCAGACGGGCTCTTCCATCGACCACGTGAACCGATCTGCAAGACAGATGGTCTTGGAAAACTGGAATTCTGGAAAACTGGAAATGGTTGCACTTGGCGAAATCTTCGTGGCTGTGATCGGCGGCCTCGTCAACCCCATCAGCACGCTGCCGGATTCCGGTGGACATGCCATCCACCAAGGGCATCACGCTGGACGTATCGGCCCTCGGCAAGCATGACCAGCACGGTTTGCAGTCCCACCGAAATGTCATCGTCTTCGTTCACCACCTCGAACCCGGCACGCTGCAACTCAAATCGCACGGCCTCTCGGCAAGCGGCGAACGAGCCCTTGTTCGCCACCACGATTCGGCGGTACGTCGTTCGGCAGATTGCCAATAATGCGTCGTCGTCCACGGAGTGCTCCGTCAACCGGATGTAATTCACGTGCCTGCCAGCCGCCCGCTGCACTGCCCCATGATTTGGGCAGCCACCTGATTCAATCCGTAGCCACCGGGCAGCCGTACCAAGGGCTTTCCATGCTGGTCGCAAAACTCCCTGACTTCACCGTAGGAATGGCTCGCCCAACGAATCGCCAGCAGGACAGCGGCAACGTCAGGTCGAGCGACGTAGGTCTCGAATCCGTCAATGGACTGGTGTTCTCGTGTCTCAATCCAGATCAGTTCTTTCAGCCCGAATGCGTCCTTGATGGCTTGATAGGCACCGCCACGACGATCACCACCAATCATGACCAGGGACTTGTTTTTCAACAGCTTGGCGACATCCTGGACTTGTTGGGTCGGTGGTGCTACCGGCTTGGTTTCTGGCGGCGGATAGGTCGCCATGAACTGGTCGATTTCTCGGAGCACCAACTGAAACCCCGCTGGAACATCCAGGTCTTCCGGCAAGCTGTCGATGACCGGGACGAGCAGATCTCGAAGTTCTGGGTTGCTTGGTGGCAGACCGTCGCTCACCAATTCTTCCACGATGGGGATCAAGGATCGCCACTGTTCCTGTGCTCCATCAGAGTCACCGGAAATCGAGGCGGTTTTGTGACGCACTTTCCCCATTAGCTTCTTGCGTTGCTTGTCCCGACCTCGAATCTCCTGAACTTTGGTATCGAGTGCTTCGATGCGGGATTCCAGATCGGCAAATTGACTCGGATCTACGGGATCATCGATTCGCATGTATCGTTGAATGAAGATTTGCCTTTCGCTGGCAGTCGCCTTCAACCAGTTGAACACCTGCATTTGGTCCGTGTCGGTGGGGCCGTGGATTATGTCGATGGAGGCTCGCAAGACGCATTGGGCCTCGGCCAGCAGATCCAACGAGTGTTCGAACTCGACTCGATGCAGGTCGGGGTCGCCTTCGATCTGCTTCACGACCAACAGAATATCCGCCACGGCGTCGAAACAACCGGCGACATCCTCAAGACTCTTGGGGTCTGAGGGGGACGGGCCGGACGGATGGCACATCCAAAGGAAACAATCTGGCACCGCCTTGGCTTTGGAGATGATCGCCCGATCCCTGGGGTCGATTTCCGTGGAGAAGCTTGCGTGTTTCATGATGAGCCGTCGCCGAGTGGCAGCCCATCGTGCCCCCTCTGCCTTCAACCGGCAGCGAGCTTCGATCACCGATAGGTCCGCAGTCGTCGATTTGAGCCAATGTGACGGATAGGAAACGGGGGCCGGTTCGACGGCGGGTCTTGGTTGACCCAATGTCAGTTTTTGCAGGACTTCTGCCAGTGGGACAAACGGTTCGGCTTCTTGCAGGGCTGTCGTTTCGGCAACCGGTTCCTCGGTTAACGAAACCAACTCGCCTGCAACTTCGACCGCTGGTGGTTCTTGAACGGCCGCTTCTGCTGCGGCTTGTTGGTCGGATATGCCCGTGATCTCCAAGACCGCTTCAGCCAAGGCCCGCAGTTCGGTTCGGAGTTGGGCATCCTCAGCCGCCAGCAGCACAAGGCGATGAATGACGCCGTTCAGTGCGGAGGTCAGTTTTTCCGAATCCATGTTCGCCTTTCCCGATGATCGTTCACCCGTCCCCAAATTCCTCCGACCGCCTGGGCAGCCAGCCGTGGTCCAGCAAGTCAGCAAGCGATTCCAGGTAACCCAACATTTCCGGCGTCAGCAGCATTACCCGACCTTCGTGCCCGCCGTACACAGCATACAGCCGCTCGGCTGAACCGGCTTCCTCCAACAATCCATTGGTGATTTCCAAGAGCCGTTTTAGTCCAAGCGTCCAACTGTCCTGCCCGCTTTCATAGATTAGGTGCCGCTGCCCATTGACGACAAGCTCGTACTTTTCATCGCCGAAGTCGTCCACGACTGAATCGAGCTTGACGCCTTCCTTCTCCAGCACCGGTTTCATCAGCAGCATGGTTGCACCAACCTGCCCCTCGGCCAGGTCTTCGGCGTCGGCTGGATAGCTCCGCATGTCGGCAGCAACACATTCATCGTCCCAGTCGCTGTCCAGATAACGGTTGCGGGCGGTCTCGATCAGTTGCCGCCGCACGTCTGCTTTGTGCGGCTCGTTCACGAATTTCAAGAAGCCCATGACGATCAACCGGTCCACGACTCGCTCGGCTTCGGTTTGATCCAGGGTCGGTATTTTGTACGGTGCTGATTCAAGGCCGAGCCATTTCTTGACGCTTGTGGCAACGGCAGAAAACAATCTGCTCATGTCTCGGCCCTCCGCTTCCCGATTGTCCCGGTACACCACGACTCCAACCACCAAGGCTCCGGCCCCGGCAATCATACAAGCCCATGCCAGGAACACCGCCACACTTCCAGCGACACGGCTGTGCATTGGGCAACTGGTCGCCTTAGACTGCCTCCGAAGGGCTGCCACCCCGACGACAATCAAGCCAGCACCAACTGCACCGATCACCAGACTTGCCATGTTTTCCCCGGCGACGATTCTATCAGGTTTCCACCGTCCGATGGTGCATGTCCGACGTTGGCGGTACGATGGCGGCCGGGAAGGAGGGATGCACCGTGATCATGCTAAACCGGCCGGTTCCAGACGGGCCAACCACAGTTGACCAAGCCGTTGACCGGATCTTAGACAAGCTGACCAAATCCCAGAAGGACGAGATCCGCAAGACGCCGGTGGCCGATCTTGACTTGTTGCACTTCGGGCTCGGCACGGCCATCAGAAACGAGTGCGGTCTGTGGGACGGAAACACGGCCCTGCTTGCCGCCTGCGGAACTACGGACATGCACCCGGACTTGGCGTCCGATGTCATCCTGCGGGCAGTTTGGGAAAAGCTGCGGGCTGGGCAGGCTACCCCTATGACAACTCCGAACGGACCTTCGTCAGGATTTTACCAAGCTCGTTCCGGCCCTGCCCACGGCAGACGCCCCAAAACCGGTCGTTCCAGTTGTTGCCTTCCACCAGTTCAGCGTCACCCGTGGCAAGCAGTTGTTCACGCAGGTCGGGATGAGTCGTGAATTTCAGCCGGACCAGTTCTTCCATGATGCCGACCTTGACTTCTTCCCAGTCAGGTCGCAACTGCACCTTCCGGCCCAGCCGTTTTGCACTTCCGGGCGTGGTGGTGTCAGCAAGGGCCTGCCTTTCCTCCGGGATCGATGTCTTGGCCGCCTGGAAGGCGTGTTCTACCGTTGGGTACAGAATCCCGTTCACCTCGATGGGCGATGGGTGAAAGTTGGACAGGAAGTCGTACTCGCCGGTGAATCGGTCGATGGTGATCATCACGTCAACTCGTTTCCGATGGCAGCCAACTGCTCGGCCGTTGGAAATCCCCTCACCCGGTAGCGGGCCGGATAGAGGTCGGTTTCTTCCATCAAGTCGCCGACGACCTGTTGCACCTTGTCCCAGTCGCCGCTCGCCACGAGGTCTTCATCCTGCAAGAAGAACAATTTGTTGGTCTTGGGCAGCAGCGTGTCCGTGCCTTCGGACCACACGGCGTAACTGACGGAGGTGCCGGTCTTGTCCTTAACGACCTTGTACGTGGCAACAAACAGGTCCGTGCCATCCCTTTCGTGTAACGTTTCGAGCAGTTCCTTCTGCCGCTCGTACCTGCCGTGCATCGATTTCACTTCCAGCAGCCGAAACTTGGCAAAATGCGGATGGTCCTTCGGAGGCATCCACGAAACCCATTCGTCGCCGTCAAGGCACAGGGCCGTACACGTCAAGTAACGGGGATCAGCGAATCCCTTGTTGGCAAGCGAAGCCATGACATCCAGGCCGTCCATGTCCTCCGAGCCGGTAATCAACAGTTGGTCTCGGTGGGGCACCATGGCGACGGGCTGGCCATGGACCTCCAAGTGACGCACGAAATCGAGCAGCAGCAAGCGGGAAGAATCGTAGCTGTCCCCGGTCATCACGCCATACAGACGGTCGTTTGACTTGGCGACGGAGAACTCGATTTTAGCCAGGTTGTGCTTGGCAACTTCCATGGTTTCGTAGAAGCTGACTCCCCACAGTTCCAACTGGTCCCGTGAAATCGTGTGCGTGGCCTCCGGCAGATCGTAGACGGGCATGGCCATCAGGTGATCGCCGATGCAAGAAAACGGCAGGTCGGGGCCAACCGGCTTCCCCTCCGCCCGCTGCTCCAGCCACATGATCTCGTATGTATACCGACTGCGGACGGCTGGCATGATGTCCGGCTTGGCGTCGGCAAAGTCTTCGGGGATCGTCTTGTGGCGGACAAGGCCGAATTTGACCATCTTGGTCAGGAACGCATCCCGTTTGGCACTTGGCTGGCGGCAATACTCCTGGTACAAGTTGTCCAGGTGTAGCTGCCCGACCAAGTTTCCGTCCTCGTCTTTGACATCAATGCGAAAGTCCTCGCTGTCGTAGATCACCTCGCCCGGCTCACCGGCCAGCTTCATGCGGTCGGCAATCGTCTGGCCGAATTCGTCTTCGCTGAGCGGTTCTGTCGGTCTGTCAACAATACTCATGCCGTTTGCCTCGGTTCACTTGCTCGGACCACGCCGCTGAATGACGCCAGCGGCGTGTTCCCCAAAATCGTACATCACTGCTGTTCAACCGCCTTGGGCTTGGGCTTCTTCCCGGCAGGCTTGGCCGGTGGTTTCTGACCGGCCTTGAACTCGTCCAGGCTCAGGCACTTGTCCCCATCGGTGTCCATCCGCTTGAAGTTCTGTTCCGCCTGATCCAGTTCCTCCGGCTTCCTAGTTCCCTTGAATTCATCCCACGTCAACTTGCCGTCGCCATCTTTGTCCATCGGCTTGAACTTGGCCTCTGGGGAGCGGTTGACGAATTCCTTCAACGTGACCTTGCCGTCGCCATCGGCGTCAACCAGCTTGAAGACTTGCTCGGCCTTTTCAGCGGCATCGGGCTTCTTTTTTCCCACGAACTCGTCGCACGTCAGCACACCGTCGCCGTCCTTGTCTTGAGCCTTGAAGTTCTTCTCGGCCATTTCAGCCCACTTGTTTGCTGCGGGCTTGGCCGCTGGTGCGTCCCCCGGCTTGGCGTCGTCTGCGGCGTTGGCGATCCCCAGCGGCACCAAGCAGATGATGGTCAACAAGCACAATGCAGTCCTCACGTCGTCGCTCCTTGGAGAAAAAGAAATCGAAACACGTCGTCACTTGGCTATCGTCACCCAAACCGGGGCGGACCACAGCAGGTTGCCGTCTTTCTGCGTGACCTTGGCATAATAATAGTGCTTGCCCGGCTTGGGCGTGCAGGTCGTTTGCCATTTCCGTTTGGCGGCATTCGGTTCGTCGATTTGGACCACCACGCCGTCCTCGAACAGTTCGATCTTGGCCGTGGGATCGTCGTCGGTGTCCTCGACGGCGATTTCGACCTTCACGTCTTGCACTGGTTCTTTGATGATCTCGCCCATGGACGCACCGTTGACGGTGAACGTCAGCAGGCAGTTGCGGTCCAGGGTCGAGTAGCAGTGGCGGCGGGCCAGAGCGTCTAGGATGGTTCGCTTGGACAAACCCGGTGCCAGGATGCCGGTCCACGAACGCACGTTGCCCCAGTTGGCCGAATGCGTGTCGCTGCTGCCTTCCGGGGCAATGTGCCAGCCAAAGTTCAACGCCCGAATAAATGCTTTTTCTTCGGGCAGGCCACGGACCTCCATCAACTGCACCGTCTTGTCGCCGGTCTCCGAATACTCCAAGCCGCTGTGGCTCACCGTGCCATCGCCGGGATGGTTGAACTTGGTCACCACACCGGCATCGGCAGCCGCTTTGTAGAACTCGGCTGGGTCGGTCGGCCAGATGCGGGTCTTGGGATCGTAGATATTGATGTGGCCCCATTTTTTGGTCCATTCCAACCCCGGAAAAACCACGAACTTGCCGTCCTCGTTGGCATCCCAGGCGACTTCCCTGGTGTCCAGCCACTCGTTGTCATCAACGGCTTCCAAGTGGTCCGTCAGACAGAACACGTCCAGTTTGGCCGTGTTGCGGGCGTAGTCGTGGGCGACTGCCGGAATCAGCGTGCCATCGGAATAGCCGGTGTGGCTGTGGAGGTCGGCAAACCAAACCTTGAGCGGGTTGTCGGCCGTCACGTTGATCGCCGTGTTCACTTTCCGATTGTCGCTGATGACGATCAGCTTTTGTACCCCGTTGGGGACCAGGGTGGTGTCGATCTGAGCCATCCATTCACCACTGTCCTGCTTCAGTTCGGTCCAGGGAGCACCGCCGAGGCCGACGTAGATGGCCTTGGGCTCGGCGGCTCCGGTTGGCAGTTCGACTTTGATCCGGACTTCCACACCGCCAATGAGTTGCTGGTCGGCCTGCGGCTGGACGATTACAATCTTGGCTACGGGAACCGCTGGCTGTGCCGCTGTGGCGGGCTGGGCAAGGACCAGGACGAGGATGGCAAGCAGGATTCGGGGCATGGTTTGGCTCCGTGAGGTTTGGGAATTCAGCAACCGGCAGGATACCCGTCGCCGGTGACTGGATCAAGTTGGAGCAGGTCGTGAAAGTGCCCATCGACGAAGTAGCTGTGATCGACGTTGAAGCCCCGGTACTTGGGGCCTACGAGGCGAAGTACCGAGGCGTGGTCCGGTGGTTCGTCTGGTGCAAACACTGCCAGACCTGGCACGACCACGGGCCAGCCGAGGGGCATCGGGAGGCACATTGCTGGGACCGGGACAGCCCGTATTGGAAGACCGGCTACAATCTGGCCCACGCCGGAAAGTGGCGGGACAGGCCAAGGGCGGATGAGTGTGGGAAGTGAATAACCAGGAGAATCGACCGTGAGCAGGAAAATCGCTGTCGTGTTCGGATGGGCTGTCATTCTGTTGGCTTGGTCCCCGATCTTCGCCGCCGAATCGCCGAAGACCATCAAGGTACTGTACGACAACTACGTTTTCGACCAGGCTTGCGGCTCGGACTGGGGCTTTGCCTGCCTGATCTCTGGCACAGAGAAGACCATCCTGTTCGACACGGGTGCCAAGGGGGATCTGCTGCTGGCCAACTTCGAGAAAATGAAGCTGCGTCCCGCCGACGTTGAATTGGTCGTGATCTCGCACAACCACGGCGACCATACCGGTGGACTGCTGCCGTTCTTGGCAAAGAACAGCCAAGTCGATGTCTACCTTCCGGCGGGTACGCCCGAAGCTTTCGTGAAGGAAGTCAAGGCCCATGGCGTCTCGGTCGTGACCAAGCCGGTCGAAATCTGCAACGGCGTGTTCGTAATCGGCCCTCTGGGCGACAAAATCATCGAGCAAGCCCTGGTGGTGGACACGCCGAAGGGGCTGGTCATCATCACCGGCTGTTCGCATCCTGGGATCGTCGCCATTGCCAAGAAGGCGAAAGAGCACCTTGGCCGGGACATCTTCATGGTTCTCGGAGGCACGCATCTGCTGAACCATTCGGACGAAGACTTGCAGCGGGTGGTCGATGATCTCAAAGGGCTGGGCGTCGAGAAAGTGGGAGCGACACATTGCTCCGGCGACAAGGCAATTGCCAAGATGAAAGAAGCCTTTGGCGACGGCTTCGTCACGATGGGAGTTGGGCGGGCGGTTGATATCGGCGAGTGAACAGGGGCGTCTTGTCCGAGTGGCGGAGTCGAACCCGAAGTCAGAAGGGAAAGGTCATGAAGCTATCAGTTGTCATCCTGCTGCTTTCGGTTGCAACAACGGCCCAGGCCCAAATCACCGCCAAGGGTCTGATCCTGGACCTGGACGCCGACAAAGGCGTGGAGGTCGAGGACGGTGATCGGGTCATCAAGTGGACCAATCAGGTCACCACGTTTGCGGCCAGGGATTTCGTCAAGCAGGATGCTGGGCGGAAGGAACCCGGCTCGGGCCGTCCGACGCTGAAGAAATCTGTGGCGGCGATTGGCGGTCACGACACGCTGGTGTTCAAACGGCAGGAGTTGGTGAATCACGACGAGGATGCCTTCGACCACCTGCTCACCGGGAGCGGCTACACCTGGGTCGCCGTCATCAGCGTGTACGAACAGGTGGTCCAGTTGAAGGATGTCAATTCGTTCTTTGGCAATCTGAAAAACGGCGGCATGTACGAGGGGATCTGGGGCAACGTGACCGATGACAATCGGGTCTGGATCGGGTCACGCAACGGCATCACTTTCGGACGTTGGGACAACAACAATCCCATGGTGCTGGCTCCCAAGCCGCTGGACGAGAACCGGTACTACGTCGTGGCCGGGCGAATGGGGTCAGGCACGGGGGAGGTCCAGATCGAACTCTTCATCAACGAGCCACAGGCGGTGATCACCAAGCCTTTCCCGGTCAACCCGGCAGCCAATTTATCGAAAATGGCCATCGGGCAGGAACGTGACGCCACCAACCATCCGGGCAAGGAATCGTTCGATGGGGAATTGGCTCGCTTCCTGATCTACGAGCGTCCGCTGAGCAACGACGAGTTGCAGCAGGATATGGAGTCGCTGAAGAAGATGTATTCGATCCGGTGATGGGACGAGCGACCGGTTTCCGACAGACATGCCCGACAGGGCCACAACATGGCCATCAGGTGTCCAAACTGCGGTGCAGAGTACGACGTGACTCTGTTCACGTTTGACCGCAGGCTTCGTTGCGACTGTGGTGCGTGGGTCGATCTGGCCGTTGGGCATCAGCAGACAGAAATTGCCAAACAGGCACCGCAGGAGGTCACGATGCGTCGTTCCGAAGACCAGAGACGGGAAGAAGAAGTCAAGCTGCTGGCTGCCATCAAGGACGCCCTGCCCCGGCTGGAACAGTTGTGGCAGCAGGCCAACAGCCATTGGGGCTACGAAGATCCGGTTTACCGGTTCTACCACCAGAGCTTCAAGGTGTACCACCTTCAGGCAGACATCGCCGAAATCGTCAAGGCCCTCCAAGATCTGGCCCCGCACTTGCCGCTGAATCCCTGGTTCATGCAGATCGTCGGTGAAGGGACCGCCGAGCAGTTTTCGATGGAGGTGAACCAGCGTTGGGTGGAAGCCACCCGGTCCATCCTCGAAGCGTTCTTCCATGCCCGCTACTTCCTCGAAATGGCCTGCAAGTACGGGAAGGAACTGAACGAACCACCGGACTCCTTGCCCAGCGGGTGGGCTGCGGTGTTGTACTTGTACGGGCTGCGGTGACACTTTGCCCTTGGAGACATGGGATGCAAGAACACGGCCCGTGGCAAATCGTCCAGTCCCAAGAAGTCTACCGAGATCCCTGGATCGACGTTCGCAAGGACGACGTGATCCGGCCCGATGGCCAGCCTGGGACACATACGGTTGTGACCATCAAGCCGGGTGTCTGTGTGCTAGCCATGGACGATGAGCAGCACGTCTACTTGACCGAGGAATTCCACTACGGCGTCGGACGCACGACCGTAGAAGCCGTCAGCGGCGGCATCGAACCGGACGAAGAACCCCTGTTGACGGCCAACCGTGAATTGCAGGAAGAACTGGGGATCGAGGCAGACGACTGGACAGACCTGGGCATCGTCGATCCGTTCACTGCCAACGTCGTGTCGCCGACCCGGCTTTACTTGGCCCGCAAGCTGACTTTCGGCGACCACGCACCGGAAGGAACCGAGCAGATCCGCTGCCAGAAGATGCCGTTGACCGAAGCCGTCCAAAAGGTCATCGACAGCCACATCACGCATGGGCCAAGCTGCGTGCTGATTCTGAAAACGGCGTTGCTGCTGGGCTGAGCAGGACGTGGCCTTGATGCCCACGTATTCAGCAAACGATGCCCAGCCTGTAGCCTTTCGAAAACCTGACAAAATGAACGGGCGTCGGTTGGGAAAACCACAAACACAAGAGGAATGGGAACTTGCGGACGGCGTTGCGGCTGTGTTCGGGGCGACGGAACTTTTGGCACATGAAGTGCATCTAATTTCTCAGAAGATCAAGACGGAACGGGCCGAAGTCACACCGCCTTGATCGCTCTCGATTGACAACGATTCACGACACCACTTTTGTGACAGGAGGGCAAGCCAATGCAAGATCCCCCTGGTGGTCAGCAATGAGGAGCGGCTGTTGGTCGTTCCTCCCGTGGCGTGTTTAGTCTATTCACGACCGCTAAACACTGCGAGGCCCCGCTTCACCGGCGGGGTTTTTCATTTCTTGTCGTGTATTCGGCGTCTGGTTCGCAGAATGGGCAACGGTCAGACATGTTGTTCGGCCTCCCGGCCTGCGACCGCCGCCCTGTAGGCCATTGGCTCCAGTCTGCACCGTTCCGACAACGCACCCTGCAGCACGTACAACCGAGGCTGGTGCGTGAAGCGAAATACTCGGTAAAGGTGGTATTGCCGGGCCATCGCTTCCGAACACCGGACCTCGTTGGCCGTGACGAAGAATGGGAAAAACTTGCCCATCGTCGTGGTCTTCACTTCGATCAGTTTTTCGGACTCGTCCACTTCGTCAAAGGACAGCACGTCGAATCCCAGGCCGTCGCCGATGGTGTCTGAAACCCACTCCACCTTCTTGGCCAGATCATCCCGGCCAAAACCCAGCAGTCGCTTTCGTTCCAGTTCCACGGCGAACTGCTCACCGAGTCTGCCCAGCCGGTGATTGGCGGCATCCCGACGCACAAAATCGATCTTCCGGCCTTGTCGTGTCCGCCACGGTTCGGCTGGTTCATCCGGCAGCGGTGCTTCGTCGGGCGGGGCCTCGAACATGCGTTGCCAGTTGTCGAGCTTGGGCAGGACATCCGGTGTGGCTTCGGTTGCTTTGTCCAGGGCGGTGAACAAGGTCGGGTTGGCGTCCATGTATGCCCGCACGGCATCCACCAGGGACCGCTGGTAGTTCTTGGCTGGTTTGTAGCCGTCGATGTACGGCAGGCCCAGCTTCAGCAGCACGGCACTGACGTTTCGGTGCTTGAATTCGACGGACGGCTTCGATCTACCGGCTAGGGCTTCACGTAGTCGCTGGTTGTGCTCCGCCTTGTTGTATTTCTGGCCGAGCAGGTCCAGTTGGAGCATGTCGAAGTAGTCGGCGATCAGCAGGCCGACTTCCTGTTCGGTCCAGACGGTCGGCGTTTCCACCTGGTCGTCCGGCTTGGTTTCGACCTTGAAGCCCAACCGCCGCAACTCGTAGTTGGCTTGGCCCGGTGCTTCGCCGCCACTGAAGTTGCTGTGGTGGAGGATATCGCCCGTGAGGTGCCGGAATGCGATGCCGATGACGGCCTTTGGAGCATAACGCCTGCCCTCGTGGACCAGTTCGTAGCCAGTGGGCTTGCCGAACGGATGGTCGATCCCCGCATCAAGGTCGGCCAGGGCCTTGAGGACGTGTTCACGGGTCAGACCTTTGGGGATCGACTGGGGCATAGGGACATGATAGCCGGTCGGGTGTGGGAAATCAGCCAGCCAGTGCTGACGATGGCCCGCACACGGCGGTATGATGGGATACGTCCCTTCCTGCACCGAAGCGATGCGGAGGACTGTCCGTTGACTACAAGGAGCCCAAAATGCGGAATCGAATCCTGCTTGCGGTCGTCCTGGGAGCCTGTGCGGCTGCCGTTGTGGCGAACATGGAAACGTGGTCCCCTACTTCCCGTGCCGCCGAAGAAACGCCGTCACAACTCTGCGTCGTCTGGTCGAGCGGCGACGCCGGCGTGGCAAAGAACGTCTGCTTCATGTACACGCACAATGCGAAGAAGCGGGCGTGGTTTGATGTCGTCCATCTCGTGGTCTGGGGACCGTCCGCCAAGCTGCTGGCCGAGAACCAGGAGTTGCAGGCGGAGATCAAGACCATGCAGCAGTCCGGTGTGGTCGTCGAAGCCTGCGTGGCCTGTGCCAACAACTATGGCGTGACTGACACCCTGAAGTCGTTGGACATCGATGTCAAGCCGATGGGCGTGCCGCTGAGCGACAGGCTGAAAGGGACATGGAAGGTGCTGACGTTCTGACAACCGTGACTGGTGGCACAACCATGTTCGAGAAGTACATCGGCATCGACTATTCGGGCAGCGGGACGCCGGTCACCAGGACGCCGGGCTTGCAGGTCTACCTCGCCACGCACGACCGGTTGCCCAGGCGGCTGAACCCGCCCTCGACACCTCCGGGGCGAAATCGCAACTGGTGCCGCAAGGAAGTGGCTGAATGGCTGATCGAGCAGGCCAAGTCGGACTTGTTCATCGCCGGACTCGATTTCTCGTTTTCCTTGCCACTGTCCTACTTCCAACGCTACGGGCTAACCGACTGGGATGACTTCCTGGCAGATTTTGTTGAACACTGGCCGACCGACCGGGACGATGCCACGGTCGAAGGGTTACGAAGGGGCAACGCCCGCACCGGCACCAGTGACGAATTCCGTGTCACCGAACGGTGGACCTCCTCGGCCAAGAGCAATTTCCAGTTCGATGTGCAGGGCCAGGTGGCGAAATCCACGCACGCCGGGATTTCCTGGCTTTACCGCATCCGGCAGGCGGTCGGGAAGAAGGTCCACTTCTGGCCTTTTGACGGCTGGCAGGTGCGGCAAGGGAAATCGGTGATCGCCGAGGTCTTCCCATCGATGCTGCGGAGACGCTATCCTGCGGAAGGCCGCACGGTGGACCAGCACGACGCCGATTCAGTGGCTCGATGGTTGACCGAGACCAACGAGCGTGGCTTCTTGGATCGCTACTTCGATCCGCCGTTGACCGATGAAGAACGCCCAATTGCGGATCTGGAAGGCTGGATTCTCGGAATTCGGTAAAATGTGAACCGTCAGCACAATCACATCAACCGCTTGAGGACAGCAATATGCCCGGTGCAATTTCTCCAAATTTCCAGGAAGGCTACCGTTCCGAATACTTGGCCCAGTTTGTGTTCAGTTCGTGGGGCACTGCTGTTCCGACTCATGAGCAAGACTACGGGATTGACCTTCTTTGCACGTTGGTCGAGCGGGAGGGCCAGAGAGCATGGGCTCGCTCGCTCTACACCGTTCAGGTCAAGAGCACGATGGACCCGTGGGTGTTCGACGGTCACCAATCCGTGCGATGGCTAGTCGAGCACCCGACACCGCTCTACTTGTGTGTCGTTGAGAAAAACAGTGGCCGAGTGCGTGTATACCAGACTTCGCAGCGATTCTACGTATGGGGCCGAGGCCAGTTACCCAGTCGCATTTCTTTGCTGCCAACCACTGAGCAGAAAGGAAGTCGTCCTCAGTGGCCAGAAGATGGTGAAAAGTTCTCTCTTGGTGCTCCGATACTTGATTTCTCGATCACCGAATTCCTGCCAACACAGTTCGTTAACATGGCTAAAAACACGCTTGAAACATGGATCAAGATCGACGAGCAGAATTTGACGCTGTTTCGAAATGGCATTAGAAAGTTCGTCGTTCCCTTCAAGTACACGCCCAATCAGTCACCAGATATTCGGATGTCGGCTTCCTACAAACGGCACAAGACCCTGGCAACGCCTGAAGAAATGGGCGAGGCGTTGCTACCGTTTCAGGATTCCCTCGAAAACATTGGCACGGAGTGTTTCAAAGCTGGAGACGTTCGTGGAGCGGCCTTGGCTCTTCTGCTGCATCGCCACATCTTTCCCAGCAAGCTATTCCCCTTTATGAACGAGATCGACGATCAACTTGCGAGGACACCGGATCGATACCGCCATGTCGGCATCGAGCGTTTTGAAACAATCATTGACGACGAACTCTCGGCAGTCGAAGAGGCAAAGAAGCGAAATGCCTGACTGTGGTGTTCAAGATGTGTCAAAGAACAACCGGCAGGCGGTTGGGCTGGGGACCACGTTGCGATGGAAGGCTGGCGTCGTACCTGACCCGTGGCAAGAAATTGGTGGTCCTGGTTGGCACGAAGAAGGCCCTTGGCATGGCCGTGCGTCGTCAGGATACTAACCAAAGGTACACGGCGTGAAGAAGCGGTTGCAGGGGACTGGCAACGGGTCTGTTTGACGGACTGGGGACGGGCAAACGAGAACGGAAGTGACGGCCATGAGGCTATGGAGCGACAATCTGAAACTCGGCAAGGGCTCGGCCTTTGTTAAGCGGGATCTGCGACTGTTGCCGCTCACCGAGGCCGAGTTCGAGGCGGATTTCTGGTTCGATGCCGAATCCTCCACGAAACGCCGTGAAGTGTGGACGGGAATGGTCCTGGAGCGGGAATCCGGGGCGGTGCTGGGGATGAGAGACGTTCAATGGCCGCCCCCCCACGGTCAATGATCTGGCCAACTTCCTCGGCCATGCCATGCTGCGACCGTTGACCGCAGGTGATCGCCAGCGGCCAGGAACAATCCATCTCCGAGATCGCCCCCAGTGGCAGGAATTGTTGCCCCACTTGGACCAACTCGGCATCAAAGTCGTCTTGGCAGATGACCTGCCGTGGTTCGATCAGGCCGTTGTGGAGTTCCTACAGCACAGATGACATGCATCCCCGAAGGTGCTGGACGAAGAGAAGATCCGTGAAGATCTGAAGCATCCCTTCCCACCACGAAAACCAACGAGCATTGATGCTGCGTTGGCTTTGATGCACTGGACGGACGACCTGCTGATGGCGGGCTACGCATCGGCCCGGAAAGGAACCCCGGCAGCCTTTGATCCGATGTCCACCGTGACCATCCATCTGACCGACGAGGAACTACAGTTGATTCTGACCGACACGTATGTAGCCCGAACGAAGAAGCTCCGGCCACAACTGGAGTCAATGGTTGGGTTGCAGCAGGACATCGATCTGCCGATCCACGAATGGGGGCAGGTGGTGTGCTCGTTGTGTGCAGCCGTAGAGGGAGCCCGTGTCCGCAAACGGGCGATGACGCTTGCAGGCAGGATCGCCCGGTCCTTGGCGGAGGCGGTCGGATTCGAGGGACCGCCGTTGAAAAAGTAGCAAAGGAGCCACCACCATGACCGATTCCACTCACGACTGTTTTGAAATCCTGGGCAAGATCCTGCTGCGGTGCTGGATCTTTGGATTCGTGCTGCTGTTCATCTGGCTCGGGGCCTTCATGAGCGGAGCCGTGTACAAGCTGCACGGCCCACTGATGGATCTGTCCAACCACGATCTGAACGTCATCCACTACTGCGGCATGGCCTTCGTCAAGCTGGTCGTGATCCTGTTTTTCTTTTTCCCCTGGGCGGCGATCCGGCTGGTGTTGAGGAGGCCGAAGGGCTGACGGCTACATCTCGAACAAAGTCGCCGGTCCCGGATAGGTGACCGTCCCCTCCACGACCTTCGCACCTGGCGTCAGTTTGTGCGGCTTGGCTTCACCGGTGGGCAAAATGTGCAGCACCGTCACGCCGTTGGCCAGCAGGTGATCACAGAGAAATCGCCGGTGGCAGTGCCGGTAGTCGCCTTCGGCACACATGATGGCAGTCCGGCGGTTCCCGGCGATCGCCAACAGCTTTGCCACGCCCCGCTGGAACTCGTCCGAAGCCATGTAGTCGGCGTAGTTGCGGAAGCTTTCATCTTCCACGCCCCGATTCGGCGACGGCGGGGCATCCTTGGCTCCCGTGCGGTGACCACCAAGGGCGTCCAGCCAGTGGTATTCGATGTCTTCGTCGGCTAGCGATGCCGACAAGCTTTCCTTGTTGAAGTGGGGATGCCTGCGGGAACCGGGGGAACTGCGGATATCCGCCAGGGCTTCGATCCCGTGCTTTCGTAGCAGCCAGACGAAGCTGCTCAGGGGATGGCTGCTGTGGCCGATGGTGTAGATCTGGATTTCGGTGGACATGGCGGTGGCTGCCTACTTCGCCTCCCGGACCTGCACGTACGGCTTTTTCGGTGCATCGGGGTAGTACAGGTTCAGTGCCGGGCAGAGCCAGCCTTCCATTTCCTGCACCTCCCCCTCGACCTCGAACCGCCCCTTGTACACGTTGCCGCCGCCTTCCTCCCGCAGCCATTCAAGATCGAAGTCGGCGTCGGGGAACGGACCTGCCGAAAACACCATCAGGAAACCGTCGTCGGCGTTCGGGATGCCCTTCAAGTGAACGGCGGTGTCGATCATGGTGTCGGCCCCGGCGACAAACGGCTCCTTGTCCAGGCCGACCCGCTCGTCGTCGAAGACCCACATGCCGTTCCACTTGTACGGCTTGATGACAAAGATGGCGTTGTTCATGGCTGCCTCACCTCGATGTCCTTGAACCGAATGAGCAACTCGTTGCCGGGGTGGATCTGAAGCCCGATGCGTCCCTTCATGCCGACGTTCCGGCTTCGATGGGTTTCGTCATCCAGCCGTCCTGCTCCGTCGTAGTCGGCAATGGTGACGCCGTTGATAACCGTTGTGATCCGGGTGCCTCGGCAAGTGACTTGGAGTTCGTTCCACGCATCCCCGTCGTCAGCGTGGAACCACTTCGATCCTGGGGGAGCGTGTTCAGGCTTGGCGTTGGCGGGTTTTCCCACGTTGGGCCACAGCCAGACCTGCACGCCTCTC